>Ga0256404_1007869_pt1 | contig 16489 bp, 11 predicted proteins | sample RumenRJG_01DNA_FD_185990 | JGI IMG/M metagenome (GOLD analysis project Ga0256404, IMG submission 185990) | Bovine rumen microbial communities from Lethbridge, Alberta, Canada - RJG_01 | ecosystem: Host-associated > Mammals > Digestive system > Stomach > Rumen | place: Canada: Alberta | collected...
TGCATTCTCCGCAGACAACAGGTTTACTTGGAGCGGTTATTCAATTCTTGTGCCTTCCGTAATTCCTGAGGATGCTGGCAATTCCGGTTCTGTTTCTTTCCCCTACTTCTTGCCTTCTAACCTTAAGGGCGAGTGGAGCGGTGTGCTTACCCTTACCTTTGCAAAGGGTGCAGAGGTTAACTTGCTTTACAAACTGGACGGAACTGGCTTGCGTCTTTCTCCGGCCAGGGTTGTTACCGTGGAAAATCCGTCCAACGGCTTTAAGGAGTCTTCTGTGTCCAAATCCAGCGGCTCTTTGGAGATGTTCTTCCACAAGTAGTTTTGCTTTTTTGTATTTTGTTTAAATTTGAATTTGATTTAGGGAGCTTCTAAAAGTTTCTGTTTTAGGGTTCCCCTTAATGAGATTTTTTTGGAGTAACTGATGGCATTCGTACAGTTTACAAAAGTTTCGCTTGCTTTTGGCGACAGGGATATTCTAAAGGATGTGAGCGTTAATCTTTCCGCCAATACAAAAGCGGCTCTTACGGGTGCCAACGGTTCGGGAAAGTCTACCCTTATAAAGATAATGGCTGGGCTTGTTAAGCCGGACAGCGGTGAGCGTGTTGCCCAGAAGGATGCCCGCATTGCATACCTGCCACAGAGCGGTCTTGTTCACCACGGCTGCTCCCTTAAGGAAGAGTCGGACAAGGCATTTCTGTGGGGTTACGAGATTCAGAAGAAGGCAGACGAGCTTGGCGAACAGATGAAGGATTCTTCTTCCAACCACGAGCGTCTTGCAACAGAACAGGCGGAGCTTCTTGCTAAGCTGGAGGATTCCGGTTGGTACAGGAGGGAAACTCTTGCCGAGCAGGTGCTTTTGGGTCTTGGTTTTTCCAGGGAAGATTTTAATAAGCAGACCGATGAATTTTCAGGCGGTTGGCAGATGCGCATTGCCCTTGCAAAGGCCCTTATGGCAAACCCGGACATTCTTCTTCTTGACGAACCTACCAACTACCTTGATATAGAGGCACGCAACTGGCTTGAAAAATTCCTTGTGGACTTTAAGGGCGGATTTTTGCTTGTTAGCCACGACCGCTACTTTCTTGACCATACCATAAACGATGTCTACGAACTCTTTAACGGAAGCCTCCGCCGCTACCCGGGCAATTATACCCATTACGAAAAGGTGCGCGAAGGGGAGCTTGAAACCCTAATGGCTGAATATGAACAGCAGCAGCAGGAAATAGCCCACCTTACCGAATTCATAACCCGCTTTGGCTACAAGGCTTCTAAGGCGGCACAGGCACAGGAAAGGCAGAAGATGCTGGACAAGATTCTTGCCAACAAGATAGAGATTCCCGAAAGCCTAAAGAAGATTCACTTTAAGTTTCCGCCGGCACCTCATTCTGGGCAGCTTGTGCTTACAGTCCAGGGGCTTTGCAAGAACTACGGGGGGCCTGATGTTATCCACAACCTTGACATTGTGGTGGAAAAAGGCGAGAGGCTTGTTGTTGCGGGGCGTAACGGTGCTGGTAAGTCCACCCTTTTGCGCATGATTGCGGGGCAGGACAAGGAATCTTCCGGCAGCATAAAATTTGGAAGCGGTGTCTCTGTTGGCTACTTTAGCCAGGATTCTGCGGAAAAGATTACAGGCAGCGAGACAATTCTTGAGCGGCTTGAGCGGGTCTGCCCACTGGACCTTATTCCCAAGGCTCGCGACATGCTGGGGGCATTTTTGTTCCGCGGGGACGATGTTTTTAAGAGCATAGACGTTTTGAGCGGCGGTGAAAAGAGCCGTATAGCCCTTCTTGAACTTTTGCTGCGTCCAGTAAACCTTCTGGTTCTTGATGAACCCACCAACCACCTGGACATGCATTCAAAGGACGTGCTTTTGCAGGCAATCCGGGACTTTGGCGGAACATGCGTCTTTGTAAGCCACGACCGCGGTTTTATAGAAGACCTTGCAACCCGAGTACTGGAGCTTCATCCCGGCAAGTGGCGCATTTTTCCCGGTGACTACAAGTACTACATGCAGCGCCTTGAAGACGAGGAGAACGGCATTGTTGAAGCCCCCAAGAATTTTGCTGCACAAAAGGCACAGAATACGCAAAAGGCCGGAAAGGATGAGCCTCTTGTAGAAAAGAGCGCAACCAAGCTTTCCTGGGAAGAACAGAAAAAGGCATCTGCAGAAAGGCGCAAGATAGAAAAGGCTGTAGAAAAGCTAGAGGCCCAGATTGCAGATGTGGAAGAAAAGAAGTCTGCCCTGGAAAATCAGCTTGCAAACCCCGAAGTCTATTCCAACGGAGAAAAGGCCAAGTCCGTCCAGCAGGAAATCCAGACTCTGGAAGAAGAGCTTGCCTCGCTTAACGAGCAGTGGGAAGAAGAAGCCTCCAAGCTTGAGTAAGGTTAATGCAGTGCAGTTATGCACGTGGCGCTTTTGCATGTTTCATTTATGCATGTCGCTAAGTCGCCCTCCATGGCTCTTTATTTGTTGGCAAGAAAGAAAAAAAAACGTTCCCTGAGCTTGTCGAAGGGAACAGACCTAAAAGAAATGAATTGTCCGCAAATAAACAGTTCGGACTCTGAGCTGGTTTTCCCCCTCCAAGACCGGGGTCCAAGGGCCCGCCCTTGAAATTCACTTAAACACCACCTGGTTCTTCCCGTTATTCTTGCCAAAGTAAAGGTTGTCGTCCGCCTTCTTTATTGCCTGCTCAACCGTAAGCTCCTGAGTAAGCCTAGCCACCCCAGCAGTAAGCGTAATCACCAAGTGCTTGTCCTTATAGTTAAAGTCGTAACGCTTAACAAGGTTGCATATCCTGCGGATTAAAAGCTCCCCGTCCTTGTCCTTCTTAAGATGAGAAATTTCCTGCACCACAAGAAATTCCTCCCCGCCCCACCTGCAAGCCACAGCATGCTTGTCCTCACTGCAAGTCTTAGAAATCATGGCGGAAATTGTGCGAAGAACGTAGTCCCCAGCCTCGTGACCGTAAGTGTCGTTTATCTTCTTAAAGTCGTCTATGTCAAACATAGTCATAAAAATCTTAGTGTTGGAATCCCGGTTCAGGTTCATCAGAATTTCTATCATCTTCCTGCGGTTAAAGAGCTGGGTAAGGGCGTCAACCTCCGCAAGCTGAATAAGCCCGCTCTCGTTTATAGTTGCCGTCTTTGTATAAAGGAAAAGGGAGAACCAAAGGATAGCAAAAATCACCCCCGCATTAGCCATAAAAAGAATCTTCTCCGGCAGCGCAGGAAGGGATTCAAAAGGCCTAAAGAACCAGGTAAAAACCCTAAGAAAAACAAAAATAACAATGGCAATAAAACTAACGTTCTCCGCAACGTACTTAAAGCCGTTTATGCTGGCATAAAGATACTTGGAAAAATAAAGGACGGCAATAATTCCAAAACAGTAGAAAGCAAAACCCGTATCCCAGCCGCAGCAAATTACCGCCGCCGTCATGTGGAAAATTACTTCCGTAAAAGAAACCGTCATAAAAGTTCGCACGGCACATTTCTTTACGGCAATAAAATTAAGAAGGTAGGTGCAGACGCTTCCGAGGTTGAAAATAAACATAAAATGTATGTTAAAATAGAAGAAAAACAGAGCCAGCATTGAATGAATAATCGTCATCCCCGTGTTAATGAAAAGCGAAACATGCTTAAAATCGTAGGCTGTATATTTTTCCACGAAAAAGGCTCCTCGGTCACCTTATATAACTATAAATCAGGAAAGTCGAATTTTCAATAGAAATATAGCACGAATCTTCAAAAAAAATCTAAAAAGTTTCAAAAATCTCTAAAAAGTTAATTTTTCCCTTGAATCAATATTCTTCTGGACGAAGTCTCTTAGGACGAAGTCCTGATTGTTCTACCATTTTATTCCTTGGCTAATTCGACCGCCCGCTAAATTCGTTACGGGCTTTCCGGGGTTCCGGGGGCCCCAACCCCCTCCATTCCTACGGAACGGCTTCCGCCGCCCCTCCAATCCCGCGTAGGTCGCCTGCCCGGAAAAAATCCCTCCGTGGATTTTTTCCGGGATCGGAGATTTTCTTTGAAAATCTCCGCGCTGCCAAACCGCCCTCCATGGCTCTATACTTTTTGGCAAGTACGAAAAAAACTCGTTCCCTGAGCCTGCCCATAAAAAATCCCTCCATGGATTTTCCGGAGGATTGCAGAATCGCTACGCGATTCTGCATGCGCAAAGCCGCCCTCCATGGCTCTATACTGTTTGGCAAGTACGAAAAAAAACTCGTTCCCTAAGCTTGTCGAAGGGACACTTTTTTGCAAGTACGAAAAAACTCGTTCCCTGAGCTTGTCGAAGGGACACTGTTTGGCAAGAAAAATACCCCCCCTCTACCATTTTTTTTGCAATTTTGCTATACTCTTCTTCCAACCAAACATAACACCCGACTAAGAAACAGGAGAAAAATTATGGCTGACCAGAAAGAATCATTCCGTGCCCTTGTGCAGGCAGCAATCGAACAGTTTAAGGCAGAAAAATCAATAGAGGGCGATTTGGACGCTTCTTCCTTGGTCCGCGTAGAAAATCCTCCCAAGCCGGAAATGGGCGATTTGGGCGTACCCCTCTTTCCCTTTGCAAAGGCCTTTAGGATGGCTCCACCGGCAATAGCCGCAGAAGTTGCAAAAATCATAAATGCTGGGAGCGCAGACGTAAAGTCTTTGGGAACAGTTGCAGCTGTAGGCCCCTACGTAAACATCAAGCTCAACAAGGAAAACGCTGCCGGAGGAATTCTTCAAAAAATCCTTAAGGAAGGCGACGAATACGGTTCCTTTGCAGAAGACGGAAAGAAGCTCTTTGAGGGCCGCCGCGTAATGGTTGAATACTCAAGCCCCAACACAAACAAGCCGCTTCACCTGGGCCACATGAGGAACGATGCCCTTGGCGAAAGCGTAAGCCGCATACTAAAGAAGGCAGGTGCCCAAGTCTACCGCGTAAACATCATCAACAACCGCGGAGTCCACATCTGCAAGTCCATGCTTGCCTACAAGCTCTTCCACGAAGCAAAGGGCGACACACCACAGTCCCTTGGCATAAAGGGCGACCACTTTGTTGGCCAGTGCTACGTAGAATTTGACAAATACTCAAAGGAACACCCCGAAGCCTTGCAGCAGGCAGAAGACATGCTCATCAAATGGGAAAACGGAGACAAGGAAGTCCGCGACCTTTGGCAGAAGATGAACGGCTGGACCCTTTCCGGAGTTCAGCAGACCTACGACAGAACCGGCGTTGGCTTTGAAAAGCTCTACTTTGAAAGCGACACCTACCTTAAGGGCAAGGAAGAAATAATGCGGGGCCTGGAAAAAGGCATCTTCTTTAAGGCAGAAGACGGCTCCGTGCGCGTGGACGTAACAAACGTAACCGGCAAGGGCAAGGACGGCGAGGACCACTCCAAGGTATTGCTCCGCAAGGACGGAACTTCCGTCTACATTACCCAGGACATTGGAACCGCAATCTCCCGCCACAACGACTGGGACTTTAACCAGATGGTCTACGTTGTTGCAAGCGAGCAGATCTACCACTTTAAGATTCTCTTCCATATATTAAAGCAGCTTGGCTACGACTGGGCTTCAAACCTCTACCACTTAAGCTACGGCCTTGTAAACCTTCCTTCCGGCAGAATGAAGAGCCGCGAGGGAACCGTTGTCGACGCTGACGACCTTATAGACAGCCTGCACGCGGATGCCCTAAAGGCAATTCAGGACAAAGGCAGGGACAGCGAAGTTGGCAATGCTGATGACGTTGCAGAAAAAGTTGCCCTTGCCGCCCTTCATTACTACCTACTACAGGTAAGCCCTGTAAAAGACATGCTCTTTAACCCGGAAGAAAGCCTTTCCTTTAACGGAAACACAGGCCCCTACCTCCAGTACATGGGCGCAAGAATTGCTTCTATTCTACGCAAGGCAGAAGAGCAGGGGCTTAGCGCAAACCTTGGTTCGGATGCACAGACACTTTCCCTTTTGACTCACGAAAGCGAATGGGCCCTTATTAAAAGCCTTGGCCGCTTCCCCCAAGTTGTGGAAAAAGCCGCCACGGATCTTGACCCAAGCCAGATGGCATCCTACATCTACGAAATTTGCAAAGCCTTCAGTGCATTCTACCGCGACTGTCCAATTCTTTCCGTTGCAGAAGAAAACAAGACCTTGGCAAGCGCAAGATTGTGCCTGGCATCCTGCACGCTCACCGTTTTGCGCAGCGCAATGAACTTGGTTCTTGTTCCTTTCCTGGAAAAAATGTAATAGGCTCAACTTCGAGCTTTACAAATACATGTTATTGTCGGAGCCTTCGCAAACGAAATTTTCAGCGTCCCCGATAATGACATGTTATGCAGACAGGCTACTGGGCTGCTTAAGTAAATTATGAAAAAATTATTTTTATTAATTAGTATTTTTTGTCTCACGCAAAATATTTTTTCGCTTGAAAAAAGCAGAAACTATTCTGACACGATTGCTTTTATAAAAACATTGGATTCAAATTTCGCTGTAGAAAAATTAGATACAGTAGAATACAAGAAGCAAAAATATCCAATTTATAAAATAAGTTATAATCCACTAAAAGAAAACAAAGGCAAAAAATACCTTATAATATCTGGAGTTCATGGAAATGAGCCCGCTCCTGTTTATGCAATAAAAGATTTTTTAATTTCACTGAACAAGAAAGATGTAAAAAGAAACGATTTGCAAATTGATTTTATTTTAATCGTAAACCCGTTTGGATTCGAGTTTAATCAGCGATATAACGGAAATAATCTTGATATTAACAGAGATATGACAAACTTAAAAACTCGTGAAGCTCAGATATTAGTAAATAATTTTAAGCCAAAGGATTACGAAAAAGTATTTGATTTTCATGAAGCAAATGCCAGCGGTTTTTTCTTATATTGTTACGGAATAAAAAATAAAAAGATTTCTGATAACATATTAAAAAAATTAGCGACGAATAATGTTGTGTTTGATAGTGAATATAAAGATAGAATTCTACAAGCGGAAAACGGAAAATTATACGTTCCATTTTACGCTTCAAAATATATGAAATTAAAGGAAACTGTTACAACAGGAATATTTTATTCAAGCTGCAAAAACTCATTTACTTTCGAAACATCAAAGAATATAAATATTGAAGAGAGAAAAAGAATAATTAAAATTATTCTTGATTATATAATAGAAAACGCCTAACAAAGCTTCAAAGCCAACAAATCGGTCAATCCGGTTTGCGGTTTAACTCATTGTTATGCGGACGCACCACAGGCGTTCGGAGAAGGAAAAATGGAAAAAGTTATTGATTTTTTTGAAAAAAAAGTAAAATTGATTCTAAGCATTGGTTTTGCAATCTGTTTATTGCATTGCATAATTTGTATTTCAAAAGGAATTGACTATAAAAAAGCTCTTTTGTTTTTCGGAGAAAGTGTCGCTTTGTATTTTATAGCATGGGGCATGACTTTTATTGTCTTAGGATTTCAAAGAATAAATCCATTTTGCCCAAAATCAGCTTTCAATTTTTTTTGTTATTTGATTATAATTATAAGTCTGGTAGTAATTGTATACTGTTTTCTAAATGATACAATTCTTTGCTTAATAAAAGAAAATAATGAAATCGAAGCAATGGCATTTTCAACAGGACCATTGGGATATATTTATGGAACGATTTACCTTTATAAAAAGAATAACAATTCTGAGCAGAAAAAAGAAAAAGAAGTAGAAACTGCTGAAACAAAGAAAAACAAGAAAATAAAATATGTGATTATTTTTTCTATTGGTTTATTGCTTGCCATAAGTGTTTGCATTTTTGTTTTTTCTTCATTATCAAATTGTGAGCCATATAAACATTCAGTTGAAGTTATAGAAAATAATAAAGAAATTATAGAATATTTGGGAGAGGATTATAAAATTTCTAAAATTGTCAGCGGTTCTATTAGCACTAGTGGAAACGGAACAGGGGAAGCCTCTATTTCATATACCATAAAAGGTAAGAATGGAAAATCTCGAGTATATGTCGATGCAGTAAAAGAAAATGGAATTTGGAATTATAGAAAATTAATATTCTATAAAGAAAAAGGAAAAGTAGATTCTATAGATTTACTTTTAATTCAAGAATAATCGCCTAACATAGGTTTATGCTGACTGCCCGCACTTGGGCGCTTGAAGAAAAAAAAATGAAAAAAATATTTTTGTTTTTATTTGTATTGTCAAATTGTTTTTTGTTTGCAAAGGAAAGCTTGAGCGGATTATTTATTTTTGAAGCAAGAAAAATTGATGAAATAAATGTGGAAAGAGGCTCGCTTGAACCTTCATTCATAAAAGATAAAAATTATACAAGTTGCTGGATTTTTCATACGGAAAATATAAAAGGAATAGATTCTTTTTTATATTATCCATACTATGATAATAGCACATGTAAAACATTCGAAAGTAAAATAGAAATCAATAATCAAGAGATTTTTTTTAAGGGAAGTTTTGATATTCCATTTACTCATTTTTATACACTTGAATATGAAAATAAGATTTATTTAATTATTACAACATCATTAGGAAAGTATTGCGATCAAACAGCTCGTATCTTTGATATAACAAATCCAGAGAAAATTATTTTCTATCCATCAGAAGGTAAATTCATCGAAAAAGATTTTGGAGAACGATTTGTTGGAATATATCAAAATAAATTATGTTTTTTCTTTTCAAAAAAACGGTTTGAATGGAACGGCCAATATGAACTTGCTCCTTACTATATAGAAGGAGATGCTTTTAAACAGTTATGCGATAAAAATGGTAAGCCATATTTTGTAAATTACAGTTATAAAGATAGGTTTGAACAAGAGTTATTAATCGAGGAAAAAAATGAATATAAAAATGAATAATAAAAAGTATGAAAGACTCGATTATGCAAGGCTAAAAGAATTTGTTGATAATTCTATAAACCAATCGAATTATGATATTTGTCTTGAATCTGATAAATCAAACTGGCTCCAAGTATTTAAGGAAAATGGATATGTTTCTATTGCCCATAGGGTTGGAACAAATGTTTCTAAATACTTTAAATTGAATGATGAAGACAAAATACATGATATAATAAAACAATATTTTTTTGATGGAAGATTGATTATTGATCAAAAGCCTGATGAAACTGTTAATGCCAAAGATAATTCAATCTTAAGTACGATAGGTTTTATTATTGGACTGTGTGCATTTGTTCTGCTGTTTTTTACTAAAGGAAATGAGATAAATTCTATTTTGTGTTTTTTATTATTCTCCATTAGTTTAATGATTTCTACTGTAAAACCTTTTATCAATAAAGAATATGATATGAGAAATGATGTTCGCTTTTTTGGAGGAGTAATTATGTTTTTTGTTTCCTTATTCGTGATTATTCGTAGTTTGATAGATAGGTAAAAAGTAGACTTTTGCAAAAAGCATGTCATTGCCGTGCTTGACACGGCAATCTATCCACAAATTTGTACAGTTGGCCTTAAAAATTTGCCTCCTTGCAATTTTTTATCCTGCAAGTTTCCGTTGGAATCTTGCCTGTCTTTTGTGCCAACAAATCTTAATGTAGCATAAAAAATCGGTTGCCCCAGATTTGGCTGCCGGTGAGTGAAGAAGTAAATATGAAGAAAAGTGATATAGTCAAGGTCGATGATCAGAAGACCCAGATTGTAAAAAAAGTAAAATTTCCGCTCGGTGTTAAGCTTGCCATTATTATAGGGCTTGTAGTTCTTATTTCGCTGGGCACGGTAACTTTCCTTAACAGCTATTTTTCGGGGCGCGACGTAAGGCGTACTGCGGAGGAGTCAAACCTTTCCGTAAACTCCCGCTGTGCAAAGATGGCAGAAAACGAAATCTTGCGCATGAGGGCTTCCGTGTTCCAGCTTTTGGACCTTATGAATTCAACCGGAAATTCATCCCTGGCACTTGCAAGGCAGGCCCAGATTTTCTTCTTCGAGCGCAATGGCGATGTGGCATCCATAAACATTCTTGGTTTGGGCGACATAGAAAACCGCAACGTGAACATTCCCAACGAGCAGTTCTTTATAGAAAACGAGATAGAGTCTTCTCTTATGCAGACCTTCTTCATGCAGAATACGGAAACTGTTATGCGTTCTTGCGCCGGAGAGACTGTGGCGGCAAACCCTTCCCCTATTTTTGGAGTTCCTGCAATCACTATTTTCTTTCCATACAAAGAGAACGGTCTTGACCAGACTTGCGCAATAACTTTTTCGCTTGAAGCAATATCGGAAGTTATTGGCATAGATACAGTTAACACTACCTTCCTTATAAACGACAGCTCTGACCTTCTTTTCCATCCGGACTCTGAGCGTGTCCTTCGCGGCGAGACCATGGAAAGCCATCCCCTCGTAACCTATATGAAGGGGACTGTCCAGAACAGTTTGGAGACAAAGCAGGTTCAGTTTGAAGACGATGTTCAGGTGGAAGAGGGGAAGCCTGCAGAAAAGCAGAAGTTCCTTGGAGCATATTCCCACATAGAGACTGGAGACATTGGTGTTTACACTTCTGTTCCGCTTGACTATGTTCTTGAAGGTGTTGTGGACACCATGCACAAAAACATTTATCTTACTCTGGTTGTATTCTTCCTTTCCATCATAGTCATTCTTCTGTTTGCACGCCTTGCAATTTCACGCCACCTGCGCCGCCTTACAGATTCTGCGGACGAAATCCAGAACGGAAACTTTGCGCCTGCGATTCTTTCAAAGCTCAATACAACGCGTAAGGACGAAATTGGCATTTTGAACCAGGCAACCAGGAACGAAATTGGCTTCTTGAACACCTTCTCCAAGTTTACCAACAAGAACGTTGCAAAGGCCATTGCCCGTAACGAGATTGACTTTTCGCCGCATCTTAAGGACATTACAATCTTCTTCTCTGACATCCGCGGTTTTACTGCCATAAGCGACGGCTTTAAGCAGAAATTCCAGGAGAACTCTCCAAAAGAAATCATTGGCTTCTTGAACGACTACATGGGACGCATGGTAGAGTGCGTAACCCTTAGCCACGGAAACATAGACAAGTTTGAAGGCGATGCTGTTATGGCGGTTTGGGGTATCCTCCGCGACGAAAGCCTTGACTTTGAGCTTCTGCCAGATTCTGACCCCCGCAAGAAGGAGCTGGAGGAAAGGCACAAGCAGCATGTAAGGGAAGACGCAATAAACGCCGTCCGCGGAACCATTGCCATGCGCTACGCCCTTATGAAGTACAACAAAGATGCCGAAGCATTTACAAAGGCACATGAAAACGAGCCTCTTGCAACCTACAAGCCACACATTAGGATTGGATGCGGCCTTAACACTGGTCGCGCAACCTGCGGTATTATGGGTGGCCAGGACAAGATGGAATACACATCCATTGGTGATGCGGTAAACTTTGCTTCCCGTACCGAAAGTTCCAACAAGCCTTGTGGAACGGACATCTTGATTACGGAAGACACATATCAGCTTCTGAGGAATGAATACATCAGGACCGAGGACAACAACTTTACGATTCCACAGGAAAACCTTGCCAACGAGATTGTTGTAGAGCGCATTCCCGTTGAATTTGAAGTAAAGGGTAAGGGTGCACAGCACTTTTACGGGGTTGTCAACATGCCTGGATTCAGCATAGAGGAATTCTTTAGGCAGGGTAACAAGGATTTTACGGCAGATCCGGATTGTGTGAAGGCCGTTGGACCTACTGGACCCAAGACGTTGAATGAAGTGCGCAACATGCTTGGCATTCCGATTCCTGACTTTGAAAAGGTGAACTTGAATGAAGAAGAAAACAAGATACAGGTCAAGCAGTAGCCTTTTATTGCCCTTCATACTGGCCATTCTTGTTTGCGCAGCCGGGGCAGCCCTCAACTTCTATTTTTTCTACAACAACGTAAACCGTTCGCTTTCCAAGATGAACGAGGCTCCTATAGCCACCATTACGTTCAAATACAAGACAGCTGAGCGTAAATTCATGGACCGCATGGTTTGGGACCGCCTAAGGCAGACTTCTCCGCTCTACAATGGAGACATTATCCGTACTGAGCATTTGAGTGAAGCCACCATCAACTTTACGGACGGAAACATAATGGAGCTTGCGGAAGACACAATGGTTCAGGTCTTCGTAAACGAGGACAACTCTGTTTCCGCCCAGCTTGCACAGGGTTCTGCTTCCGTGGACAGCATGGATTCTGCAAACGGTATGCGCCTTTTTGCAGACGGCACCGATGTCTTTATAGAAAGCGGCAGTTCTGTTTCGGCAGGAATGGACGGTTTCCAGGTTATACAGGGTAACGCCATAATTACAAGCGACGGACAGGTTGTTAACGTTGCAGAAGGTGATTCCTTTGCTGCAAAGAACAGCGGTGAAAATCTGCATGTTATGGTTTCAAGCCCAAGGCCTTCTTCTAAAATCCTCTATTTTACGCCTCAGGAAAGGGACGTTCTCTTTTCATGGAGGATGGCAGGTTCTGTTTCCGAAGCAGAAAACGGCGGAACTTCGCTAAGTCTTCAGGTTTCTTCCGACAGGAATTTTGCCTCTTCTGCCTATGAAGAAAAGATAGACTGTTCTTCAATTCCGTCTAACGGGCTTTCCGGCTCTTCCAACGTTAATCTTGATGACGGAATATACTACTGGCGCATTGTGGACTCCAAGGGTAAGTCTTATGTACAGAACCGCTTCCTTCTTGCCCACTCCTACGCACCGGAGCTTCTTTCTCCTTCAGACGGCAATTCATATTCATACCGCACAAAGCTTCCTTCCGTAAGGTTCATTTGGAAGGAATCTGCCTATGCTTCTTCCTACAGGCTGGAAGTTTCTTCCGACAAGAATTTCTCCAGCCATCAGGTGGACACAAGGACTTCTTTGACTTCTGCCCAGATTGGCAATATTGGAGAGGGCACCTGGTACTGCCGCGTAACTCCATTCTATTCTATTAACCGCATAGGTCTTGCCTTCCCCTGCGAAGTAAAGTCCTTTAAGATAGAGAAATCTGGCCTCTTGGAAAGGCCTGTCCTTCACGTTCCGCCGGATGGGGCTATCATAGACAACGGTGAGACTGCATCCAAGACAAGCTTCTCCTGGAAGCCAAACCGTGAGGCTTCAAAGTACACGCTTACAATTGCCCGAAACGAAGCTCTTACCCAGGACGCAAAGACTGTAAGCGTAACAAAGAATTTCTACCTTTTGCCAAAGGAAGATGCCCTTAAGGACGGAAAGTGGTACTGGGGCGTTAGGGTTACGGATCAGGAAGGCTCTGAATCCCCCATTTCCGAAGTGCGTTCCCTGTTTGCAATGCAGGGTAAGCGCGACCAGCATGTTGTAGAGCCTGCCGACAACTACGGTATTGCCCAGAACCTTTTGCCGGACATGAACTTTACCTGGAAGCGCAACCTCCCGGACAATTACGTAACGGAAGTGCAAATTTCTTCTGACGTGAACTTTAGCACACTTGCCTACAGAGGTCAGTCTCCAAACAACGTCCTTCAGGTTACAAATCTTGCGCTTGGAAAGTATTACTGGCGCCTATCTTCTTCTGGCGGTGGAAACACAATGACAACCACACCCCGCATGTTCGAGGTTTTGGACAGCTTGGACGAATCTGCCATGATAGACCCAAAGAACGGTGGAAAGGCTGTTGCCCGCGAAGGTAAGCCTTATACCGTAAAGTGGGCACCGGTAGAACATGCCGACTACTACAAGGTGGAAATTTTTAGCCAGGCTACAGGCGAAAGCGTCTTCCGCGACATTGTATATGGAACTCAGTTGGACTTGAACATGTATTCTGGCCCCGGTTTTGTTGACCGCACCAACTACAATGTTGAAATTCAGGCCTTTAGCAACGCAATCCCCGGTATAGTCAGCCGCCGTACAGGCCGCTTGCTTAGGGCTTCATTCTTCCTTGCCAAGCTGCATCCGGTTGCGGTTGTTGCTCCGGTAAAGGGCATGGAAATAGACGGTCTTGAAGTTCTTTTGAATCCTCCTGTTGCAAAGTGGGAAAGTGTTGACGAAAACTCATTTGCCCAGCTTGTTGTTACCAGAACGGACGTAAACCCGCCGGTAGAAGTGATGAAGGTTCCTTCTGACGCACAGGTTGCCGCTGGTAACAGGGTTGCCCCATATTCAGTTAAGCTTGCCCCGGAAGAAGGCCTTCACAGCGGAACTTACGAAATTGTTGTCTACGCAGAGACCATGGACGGAATAGATGTTTCTGGTACAGACGAAAAGTACAAGGGACGCTTTACTGTTCTTCCGGTACCGCCGCTTGACACTCCGGAAGGAATGAAAACCACTCCGGAAGCATTTGACAGGCAGTATCTAAAGAAAAAGAAGAACAAGCGCGAAATTGAATTCAAGTGGAAGCCGGTAAAAACCGCCAACGACTACAAGTTCTCTATCCGCAATGAAGCCGGTGAGGTTTTGCTGGAAAAGAACCTTGGCAACAGCACTGAATATACGCTCGACTTTATTACCATGGACGACAAGCTCAAGAATGCCTTGCTCCGCGGACAGTTCACTTGGTACATAAAGGCCCTCCGCCGTGTTGACTCAAACAAGGACGGTGTCGTAGACGTTATCTTCCAGGAAAGCCCGGACACGCCTTCCATATTGATAACAGACATTCCTGAGCCAAAAGACCTCAAGATAAATCCTGTGGAGAATACCTATGGCAAGAAAAAGTAGAAAATTTTCCGCAGCAGTCATACTCCTAGCTTTTTCCCTTGGATTTTCTGTCTTTGCCCAGGCAGGAAGTGATGCTCCAGAAGCGTCTTCAAAGCAGGATGTAAAGCAGGAAGCAAAAAAGGATTCTTCAAAAAAGAAAAAGTCCAAGAAAAAGGATGATGATTCCCCAAAAAAAGCCCGCCCAGAAGACTCATGGCAGATGCTTTCCTGGGTGGAAGATGACCCGGATGCGGTTTTAAAGTATGAAGTTGTAATAGAAGAAGAGGTCGGTGGAGGTTACAGGCCAGCCGTAACGCTGCAGACAGAGGACAACACCACAAGAATGCAGATAACCCCGCTCTTGGAACCCGGCTACTACCGCTTTAAGGTTATAACATACGACCTTATTAGCCGTCCCGCAAAAGTTAGCGAATGGAAGCGTTTCCGCGTATATGCCGCCCACCAGCCGGAAATCCGCGACGTTAGCAGCAGGGTAAGCCACAGTTCCACCATCTATCTGGAAGAGTACAACGACGGTGTCTTTACAATAGAAGGCCACGAACTCTTTATGCCGGACAAGAACAACACGTCCCTGGAATTTACGGACTATTACCTTGTGCCGGAAGGAAAGGATGTGGAAGACGGCGGAATAGTGCCTGAAATTCTTGAAGGCGGCAAAAAGAACCGCAGCGTAACCCTTAAATTTGATATAAAAGATTTGGACACAGGTGACTATCATGTTGTTGCAAAAGATGCGTCTGGGTTGTATACTGAACTTGGGTCCAAGAATGAACTTTCCGTGCGATACAAAAAGCCTTTTGACCTTGACGTGAGTGCAGGCTACACCTGTCCAATCGTCTTAGTGGACAATACTTTTAAGGAATTCATGGGAAGCCAGGTTTGGCCTATAAGTGCAGTTGCAAAAGTTACCTTTATGCCCTTTAAGCACAACTGGGGTTATCTTGGCATTGGCGTAACTGGCTCTTACACAAGGATGTTCTATGATGAGGGAAACTACACCGTAGACGGAAACATGATTACTGCGCACGGGCTTCTGGTGTACCAGTTCCCCATACGCTTTAGGGTAAAGGGAACCAACCAGAGGCGCCATGCCTTTACTGTTGAACTTCACGGAGGTGCAGGTATTGCATACTTTATGGACTACCAGTACCACTTTCCGCATGGAATTGACACACCAAAGCTTAACAGTACGGATATAAGCGCAATAGCAGGATTGAGTTTCCAGACTTATGTTACTTCGCGCATTTACGTAGAAGCGGGGATAGACGGTTTTATGGCCTTTGTCCCGGACATGAAGGGCATTTACTTGTTGCCACAGGTTTCTGCAGGGTTCCAGTTCTAACGGAGGGGCTTATGAAAAAGCTTTTTGTGTGTGCTTTCTCATTTCTACTCTTTCTTGCTTTCTGCATTATTTTCTCTTGCTCAGGTCTTGCCGGTTCTTTTAACCAGGATGTCCATGAATATTTTGACATGATGACCAATACCGCCGCTATAGAAAAGCACGATATTCCTGTTGCCACCCAGACAGGTTCCGGCGGCAGGCTTTGCATTTCTTCTGCGGACGGGCCTGTAACTGTAAGCTATTACCTTAGGAACCCCAAACTTTTTAAGTTTACCGAAGGGGAAAGCCTTATCCATAGTTTCGTGGACAGTGAAGCTGAAACTGCATCAACCGGGGCGAATGAAGTAACGGTAAAACAGAGCCAGTCAGACTGTTCAGTTATAGACGTAAAATATCCCCTGGGCTTTCTTAGGGAGATGGAAGGGGGAGAGCATTCTATTGCCGAATCCATAAACATTAAGCATCCTTATTCACTGGAAGACTTTGGAACCTATA
>Ga0256404_1007872_pt1 | contig 16483 bp, 16 predicted proteins | sample RumenRJG_01DNA_FD_185990 | JGI IMG/M metagenome (GOLD analysis project Ga0256404, IMG submission 185990) | Bovine rumen microbial communities from Lethbridge, Alberta, Canada - RJG_01 | ecosystem: Host-associated > Mammals > Digestive system > Stomach > Rumen | place: Canada: Alberta | collected...
AACAGCATCGCCCATGGCTGGGCTCCTGTAGGATCACATCATCTCAAGGTCAACCTGAAACCGGGCGAATCCGAAAGCTTCATCTTCGTCCTTGGCTATTGCGAAAATCCCGTCGATCAGAAATGGGAAGCGCCGAACATCATCAACAAGGCGCCGGCAAAGGCATTGCTGAAAAAATACGAAACCGATACCCAGGTTGATGCCGCATTTGCTGATCTGCATGCATACTGGGACCATCTGCTGTCCACCTTTACAGTCCATACTGCCGATGAGAAGCTGAACCGGCTCGTCAACATCTGGAACCAGTACCAGTGCATGGTCACCTTCAACATGAGCCGCAGCGCCAGCTACTATGAAAGCGGACTGGGCCGTGGAATGGGGTTCCGTGACTCGTGTCAGGATCTGCTTGGCTTCGTCCATCTGATTCCGGACCGTGCCCGGGGCAGGATCATCGACATTGCCAATACCCAGTTTGAAGACGGCAGTACCTACCACCAGTACCAGCCGTTAACCAAGAAAGGCAACGCCGATATCGGCGGCGGCTTCAACGATGACCCGCTGTGGCTGATTGCCGGCACCTGTGCCTACCTGCGTGAAACGGGTGATTATTCGATTCTTGATGAGCCGTGTGCCTTTGACAGTGACTTCTCGAAGGCCGTTCCTCTTCTGGAGCATCTGCGCCGCAGCTTCAACTACACAACGACGCATCTTGGGCCGCATAAGCTTCCATTGATCGGACGGGCGGACTGGAATGACTGTCTGAATCTGAACTGCTTCTCGACAGAACCGGGTGAAAGCTTCCAGACCTTCGGACCAAGTGAGGGTCCGGTTGCCGAGTCAGTGTTCATTGCCGGCATGTACGTAAAATACGGACGCGAGTTTGCGGATCTTTTGGAACATCTCCATCGGCATGAAGAGGCAGAAGAAGTTCAGAAACATGTCAGTGAAATGATCCATACCGTGAAAAGCGCAGGCTGGGATGGTGACTGGTTCCTGCGTGCCTTTGATGCCTATGGTCATCCGGTTGGCAGCCATGTATGCAAAGAGGGTCAGATCTTCATCGAGCCGCAGGGCATGTGCGTCATGGCAGGCATCGGCGTCGATGACGGCAAGGCAGAAAAAGCTCTTGAAAGCGTAAAGGAAAAGCTCGATTCGAAGTACGGCATCATGCTGGTGCAGCCGGCCTATACGGAGTATCACGTGGAGCTTGGGGAAATCAGTTCCTACCCTCCCGGATACAAGGAGAATGCAGGCATATTCTGCCATAATAACCCGTGGATCGTATGTGCAGAAACGACGCTTGGTCATGGCGATCGTGCCTTTGAAGTGTTCCGCAAAACGTGCCCGATCTATCTCGAAGACATCAGCGAAATTCATCGTACCGAGCCTTATGTGTACTGCCAGATGGTAGCCGGCCGCGATGCACCGACGTTTGGCGAAGGGAAGAACAGCTGGCTGACGGGAACAGCGGCCTGGACATTCACAGCTCTCTCTCAGTACATCCTCGGCATTCAGCCGACGCTGGATGGTCTGAAGATTGATCCGTGCATTCCTGCCGAAACAGATTCGTATACCGTTGATCGTCTGTTCCGCGGCGTCATGTATCACATTACCGTTAAGAACCCGAAGCACGTGCAGAAAGGTGTTGCAAAGCTCTCTGTCAACGGGACGCCCATCTCCGGTAATGTCATCCCTGCAGATGCGGCCCAAAAGGAAGCACAGGTGGAGGTGATCCTGGGCTGAGGAAAGATCGCACCGGATCCCATCCGGAGATGCAACAGATCCTGTTTATACTGATCGAAATACACCTGTTTTTGGTAAATAAGATAAAAACCGACGCTCATATGACAATAAGTGCCGGTTTTTCTATGCTATAGTTTCATTGTCAAAAGAAAGTGCGAGCCGTAAGGCTGCCTAAGGAGGTAATACATGATGTTTGGCAATCCGTTTTCTGCAAATGTTGAACGCAAGATGACAAAGGAAGAGCTGGTTCAGGCGATCCGTGCCGATCTCTCCGGAGAACTGGAGGCGATCTACGGCTACGACGCACATGTTCAGGCGACCGATGATCCGGTTGCCAAGGCCGTGCTGGCAGATATCCGCGACGAGGAAAAGACGCATATGGGCGAGCTTCTTACGCTGCTGAAATATCTGGATCCCAAGGAAGGCGATCTTTACGCAAACGGCGAGAAGGAAGTTCTCGAAATGCTGGAGGAGCTCGGCATCAAGCCGGCTGACGTTCCGGCGATCAATGGGTCAACGGTCGGAAGTTTAAAGGAGGAAAAGTAAAATGGATTTTCTGATGAGAAGTGACAGCAAGCTTTCCGATGCACAGTGGAAAGCGATGGATGAAAAGGTAGTTGCCGCAGCACGTTCGGTGCTGACAGGAAGAAAGTTTCTGAGTATCTATGGCCCGCTGGGCGCAGGTGTTCCGGCGGTGGAAATCAAGTCGAACGGCTCGAAGAAGATTGCCGTTCTGCCGGAGCTCTCTTCAGACTTCACGCTGGCCTGGAGAGATCTTGAAACAGCGGAGCGTCTCAATGTTCCGACGTCCTGGTCCGAGGCTGTATCGGCGGCCGTTGATACGGCTCTCAAGGAGGATTCGTTGATCTTCCTGGGCGACAAGGACAATGGTGTCACGGGCCTTCTCTCTGCACCGGGCAAGACGATCAAAATGACGGGCTGGGACAAGGATGAAAATGCCTTTGCGGCAGTTTCTTCCGGACTTCAGTACATGCTTGAAAACCGGACCTACGGGGCAAAGGTTCTCGTTGTGAGCCCGGATGTGTACGCTCTTCTGCAGCGCATCCAGCCGGGTACCGGAACGCTGGAAAGCACACGCATCGCAGCTCTGATCGAAGGCAGTATCTATCAGACACCGGTTCTGCCGGCAAAGACTGCTGTACTTCTGGCAACAGATGAGCAGAACATGGATCTTGCAATCGGCCAGGATCTTGTGACGGCATATCTTGGATCTTCGGATATGAATCACGACTTCCGCATCTTCGAAACAGCTCTGCTGCGTCTGAAGAATCCCAATGCCGTTGTCGCATTCCGCGGTTAATCGTTCATAGCGCATCATACATGCAGGCAGGAAGCGGGCAGCGCCCGGCTTCCTGTTTTTTTTTTACGGCTGTTCGGCATGAAAAATGCCCCCTTTCAATAGGAAAAGGGGACATGCGTCATTCACTGCCTGCAGACGCGCCGGCTTACTTCTTTACGCTGTCCTGATTTGCGACGGCGTTGATCGATGCCTGGATCTTTGCCTGATCGCCAAGATAGTAATGCCTGATGGGCTTCAGATTCTCATCCAGCTCATAAACCAACGGAACACCGGTCGGAATGTTCAGCGAGGAAATCTCTTCATCGGAAATATTGTCCAGATATTTGACAAGGGCACGCAGAGAATTTCCATGCGCCGCAATCAGCACGCTCCTGTCCGCCTTAATCTGCGGGATAATTTCCGCTTCATAGTACGGAACGACGCGGGCAATTGTATCCTTGAGGCTCTCGGCCAGCGGCAGTTCGCTGGGGTCCACATTTCTGTACATCGGCTGTCTGGCCGGATTGCGCTCATCATCCTCTGACAGTTCCGGCGGACGTACATCAAAGGAACGCCGCCACAGATGTACCTGCTCTTCACCGTATTTTGCGGCTGTCTCCGCCTTGTTCAAACCCTGCAGTGCACCATAGTGGCGTTCATTGAGCTTCCATGTCTTGATCACCGGAATCCATTCTTCATCCAGCGCCTCAAGCACCGCGTTGGCCGTATGGATTGCACGCTTCAGATAGGACGTATAGCAAACGTCAAAGCTATAGCCGCCTTCCTTCAGCAGTCTGCCGGCACCTGCCGCTTCTGTTCTGCCCTTCTCGGAAAGATCTACATCGGTCCATCCGGTGAAGAGATTCAGCTTGTTCCATTCACTTTCACCATGGCGGATCATTACAAGTCTGTATGTCATGTTTTCTTATCCTCCTTCTGCCTGCATCCGTCGCTGAACAGATGCCCGGGGTATGACTTTATTATAATTAGCCATAGCTAACTTTACCATAACGATGCTTCGAAGATACGCATGAAACCGGTCAAAAGATCTTACGAAAATAAGGAAAAACTACATTTTTTGTAAAATGACGGAATGGTAGCGTTTACATGTGAAATTGTTGTCAAATTGTTCTTGAATCCGTTTTGGAAAGTGGTAACGTAGTCAATGTGAATTCAATCACAAAATAGGAAAGAGAGAAAACTATGACAAAGAAAATCGTACTGGCAGGTGCCTGCCGAACAGCAATCGGAAAAATGGGCGGTGAACTGAGCACGGTCCCCGCCGTAGATCTCGGCGCTGCCGTCATCAAGGAAGCAGTAAAGCGTGCAGGTCTGAAACCGGAACAGATTGATCATGTCTATATGGGCAATGTCATTCAGGCCGGTCTTGGACAGAACCCTGCCCGTCAGGCTTCCATCAAGGCTGGGCTGCCGGTTACCTGCCCTGCCGTTACCGTCAACGTTGTATGCGGATCCGGTCTTGACTGCGTCAACATGGCAGCTGAAATGATTCTCGCCGGTGATGCGGACATCGTCGTCGCCGGTGGCATGGAATCCATGAGCAATGGTCCGTATCTTCTGCCGCATGCCCGCTTCGGCTATCGTATGAATACGCCGAAGGACGGGCTGGTAGATGCGATGGTCCATGATGCCCTGTGGGATGCGTTCGGTGACTATCACATGATGATCACGGCTGAGAATGTTGCTGAGCAGTGGCATCTGACCCGTGAAGAGCTCGATGCCTTCTCCGCAAACTCCCAGAACAAGGCATGTGATGCCCGTGACAACGGCCGTTTCAAGGATGAGATCGTACCGATCGAAGTCAACCTCGGAAAGAAGAAAGGCATCGTCACTGTCGATACCGATGAAGGTCCGCGTGAAGGCCAGACTCCGGAAGTACTCGCCAAGCTGAAGTGCTGCTCCGGCAAGCCGAACGGCGTCGTTACAGCCGGCAACGCATCCGGCATCAACGATGGTGCTGCCGCCCTGGTTGTCATGTCCGAAGAAAAGGCAAAGGAACTCGGCGTCAAGCCGATGGCAACGTGGATCGCCGGCGGACTGGCCGGTGTCGATCCTTCGATCATGGGTGTCGGTCCGGTTGCCGCAACCCGCAAGGTCATGGCAAAGACGGGTCTTACCATTGATGACTTTGACCTCTATGAGGCAAATGAAGCCTTCGCTGCTCAGAGCTGTGCAGTAGCCAAGGAACTGAGCTTCGATCCGGCAAAGCTCAACGTCAACGGCGGTGCCATTGCCCTGGGTCATCCGGTCGGAGCTTCCGGCGCAAGAATTCTCGTCACCCTGCTCTATGCAATGCAGCAGCGCAATGCCCACCGTGGACTTGCAACACTGTGCATTGGCGGCGGAATGGGATGCGCAACGGTTGTTGAACGCGAGGACTGAGCGAAATGTCATTCGTCACATATCAGGCAGACGGTGCGATCGGTACGATTCTTCTGAACCGTCCCGAAGCACTCAACGCCCTGAATTCCAAGGTACTTGATGAACTCAATGCAGTACTCGACCAGGTGGATCAGAATGTGATCCGCTGCATCATCATCAGCGGAAGCGGCGAGAAGGCATTCGCTGCCGGCGCCGATATCGGTGAGATGTATCACCTGAATGAAGAAGAAGGAAAAGCCTTCTCGAAGAAAGGCAATGATCTCTTCCGCCGCATCGAGACATTCCCGCTTCCTGTCATCGCCGCTGTCAACGGCTATGCGCTGGGCGGAGGGTGTGAGCTGGCCATGGCTTGCGACATTCGGATCGCTTCCGAAAATGCTGTCTTCGGTCAGCCGGAGACGGGTCTGGGAATTACACCGGGCTTTGGCGGAACCCAGCGTCTGGCGCGCCTGATTCCGGCCGGCTATGCCAAGCAGATGATCTACACCGCCCGCAATATCAAGGCGGAGGAAGCGCTGCGGATCGGTCTTGTAAACAAGGTCGTGCCCATCAGTGATCTGATGAACGAGGCAAACAAGATTGCCGCTCAGATCGCTGCCAACGCACCGATCGCCGTCAGAAATGCAAAGGCCGATATCAATGAGGGCCTTGAGCTTGCGATGGATCTGGCCATAACTGTTGAAGAGAAGCGCTTCGGTGCCTGCTTCAACACCAATGATCAGAAGGAAGGCATGGGCGCATTCCTTGAGAAGCGTAAGGAAAAGACATTCAAGAATAACTGAAAAGAGGACAGAAAAGATGAAAGTAGCAGTTGTCGGAGCCGGAACGATGGGCCGTGGCATTGCCCAGGCATTCGCTCAGTGCAAGGATGTTGAAAAAGTATATCTCTGTGATGTGGAAGTTGAATATGCGGAAGCCGGTCTGCACCGGATCGTCAGCTCCCTGTCAAACCGTGTTGCCAAGGGCAAGATGAAGCAGGAAGAAGCCGGCAGTATTCTCTCCAAGATTCAGACAGGCAAAGATGAAATTGCCGAAGATCCGGACCTTGTCATTGAAGCCGTTCTTGAAGACATGGATCTGAAGAAGAAGCTGTTCAAGCATATGCAGAACGAAGTTGTCAAGAATCCGGACTGCATCTACGCAACCAACACTTCTTCCCTCTCCATTACGGAAATCGGCGCCGGTCTCAAGAAGCCGGTCGTCGGCATGCATTTCTTCAACCCTGCACCGGTCATGAAGCTGGTCGAAGTCATCGCCGGCCTCAACACTCCGGAAGAAAACGTTGAAAAAATCATCGAAATTGCCAAGATGCTCGGCAAGACACCGGTACAGGTTGAGGAAAGCGCCGGCTTCGTCGTCAACCGCATCCTGATCCCGATGATCAATGAAGGCATTCAGGTTTATTCCGAAGGCATCGCTGACATCAACGGCATCGATACAGCCATGAAGCTCGGGTGCAACCATCCGATGGGACCGCTGGAGCTGGCCGACTATATCGGTCTCGATATTGTGCTCGCCATCATGAACGTGCTGTATACGGAAACCGGAGATTCGAAGTACCGTCCGGCTCAGCTGCTGAAGAAGATGGTCCGTGCAAATCATCTTGGTGTCAAGACAGGCATCGGCTTCTACAACTATGCCGATGGCAAGAAAGTACCCGTCGACGCAAAGAAGACGGAAGAAAACGCATAATCCAATTCTCAAGCATGAAAGCGCCGGAATGATTTCCTACACCGGCGCTTTCGACTGAATAAAAATATAACGGAGGTCATTGCAATGGATTTTCAGCTGGATCAGAAACATGAAATGGCGCGCAGACTGTTTCAGGAGTTTGCCGAAAATGAAGTAAAACCGAACGCAATCGAAGTCGATGAAGATGAACGCTTCCCGCGCGAAAACATCGAAAAGATGGCAAAGTACGGATTCCTCGGCATCCCGTTTGACCGCAAATACGGCGGCCAGGGCTGCGATCCCCTCACCTATGTGATGTGCGTCGAAGAGCTTGCCAAGGTATGCGGCACAACCGCTGTTGCCCTGTCGGCTCATACGTCGCTGTGCGCAGACCCGATTGCCCAGTTCGGCACCGAGGAGCAGAAACAGAAGTATCTCATCCCTCTTGCCAAAGGTGAGAAGCTCGGCGCCTTCGGTCTGACGGAGCCGGGTGCCGGAACGGATGCACAGGGTGTTCAGACGCGTGCCGTCCTCGATGGTGACAGCTGGGTGCTGAACGGCTCCAAGTGCTTCATCACCAACGGCAAGGAAGCAGACATCTACATCATCATCGCCTACACCGATGTCGTGGCGGATGCCAAGGGAAGAAAGAAGAAGCTGTTCTCTGCCTTCATCGTTGAAAAGGGAACACCAGGCTTCACCTTCGGCACCAAGGAGAAGAAGATGGGTATCCGCGGTTCTGCAACCTATGAGCTGATTTTCCAGAACTGCCGCATTCCGAAGGAGAATCTGCTCGGTGTACAGGGCAAGGGTTTCCCGCTGGCCATGCATACGCTGGATGGTGGCCGCATCGGTATCGCTGCCCAGGCACTGGGTCTTGCGGAAGGCGCCTTCGATCGTACCCTTGCCTATGTCAAGACAAGAAAGCAGTTCGGAAGACCCCTTTCCATGTTCCAGAATACGCAGTTTGTTCTGGCAGATCTTGCGACGGAGATCGAAGCTTCCAAGCTGCTGGTGTATCGCGCCGCTGAAGCCAAGGCGACCAAGGACCGCTTCTCGGAAGAAGCTGCCATGGCCAAGCTTTCCGCAGCCCGTACCGCAATGGATGTAACAACCCGCTGCGTACAGCTGATGGGCGGCTACGGATATATCCGTGACTATGAAGTGGAACGGATGATGCGTGATGCCAAGATTACCGAGATCTATGAAGGTACATCGGAAGTTCAGGAAATGGTTATTTCCGGAGCACTTCTGAAGTGAGGAGGACAGAACAATGAAGATCGTAGTTTGCGTAAAGCAGGTTCCGGATACGATGGGCGGCGTCAAGTTCAAGCCGGACGGAACCCTGGATCGGCAGGCAATGCTGTCGATCATGAACCCGGATGATAAGTCTGCCCTCGAGGCGGCGCTTCGAATCAAGGACAAGGATCCGGACAATGTTACGGTCACGGCATTGACCATGGGTCTTCCGAAGGCAGAGGCTGTTCTGCGGGAAGCGATGGCAATGGGCGCCGATGCAGGTTTGCTGATTACGGACCGTGTGCTTGGCGGTGCAGATACATGGGCAACATCATCGACAATCGCCGGCGCTCTGAAGAAGATGGAGTATGATCTTGTCATTACAGGCCGTCAGGCAATTGACGGCGATACGGCACAGGTTGGTCCGGAAATTGCGGAGCACCTTGGTCTGCCGTGCATCTCCTATGCTTCGGAAATCAGTGTTGAAGGAAACACGGTAACGGCAAAGCGTCAGTTCGATGACCGCTATCATATCGAGCGTGCTCAGCTTCCTGCGCTGGTTACAGTGCTTGGTGAAACCGTGACGCCGCGGTATATGACGCCGGGCGGAATCTTCAAGGCATTCGATACGCAGGTGACGGTATGGGGCCGCAAGGATCTTGATGTGGATGATTCCAACATCGGTCTCAAGGGTTCGCCGACCATGATCGCCAAGGCAAGCGACAAGGTTGCCAAGGGCAAGGGTGTCAAGCTGACACCGGAAACGGCAGAAGAGGCGGCCGACGATATTGCGTCACTGCTTCTGGAGAAGCACATTCTGTAATACTGATGCACAAAGAGAAAGGCTGGAGATAATCATGGATTTATCAGAATATAAAGGCGTATTCATCTACGCACAGGAAACAGATGGAAAAATCTCTCCGATTGCGCTGGAACTGCTTGGCAAGGCAAGAGAACTTGCGGATCAACTGGAAGACAAAAGGGTTACGGCAGTGCTGCTGGGATCCAATGTTGCAGGGCTGACGAAAGAACTGGCAGAGTATGGTGCGGACCGCGTCATCGTCGTCGATGATCCGGCTCTGACGGAATATACGAATGAGCCGTATGCGCATGCTCTGACATCGGTCATTGAGACCTATAAGCCGGAGATCTTCCTCATCGGCGCAACGGCGATCGGAAGAGATCTTGGTCCCCGTGTTGCGGCCCGTGTCCATACGGGTCTGACGGCTGACTGCACGGCTCTGGATATCGGCGATTATCCGCTGACTCCGCTGCCTGGACATGAAGCGGAACAGAAACACGGTCAGCTGCTGATGACGCGTCCTGCCTTCGGCGGCAACACTATCGCTACCATCGCGTGCCCGAACTTCCGTCCGCAGATGGCAACGGTCCGTCCGGGTGTCATGAAGAAACTGGCACCGAAGGAAGGTGCACAGGCGGAAATTGTCAACTACAATCCGGGCTTTGAGAAGAACCACTGCTGGGTTGAGATTCTGAAGGTCGTCAAGGAAGTATCCAAGGCGGCAGACATTCAGGATGCTAAGATTCTTGTATCGGGCGGCCGCGGCGTCGGCTCCAAAGAGAACTTCAAGATTCTCGAAGATCTGGCGGATGCGCTTCATGGTACGGTTGCCTGCTCGCGTGCTGCCGTTGATGCGGGCTGGATGCCGAAGGAACTTCAGGTCGGCCAGACGGGCAAGACGGTTCGTCCGAAGGTGTACTTTGCGATCGGCATTTCCGGTGCCATCCAGCATGTGGCCGGCATGGAAGAGTCGGATCTGATCATCGCCATCAACAACGATCCGAATGCGCCGATCTTTGATGTGGCGGACTACGGCATCGTCGGTGACCTGAATCACGTTGTTCCGCTGCTGACGAAGAAGATCAAAGAGACACTGGCAGAGAAAGCTGCCGCTTAAAGGAGAACAGAAGACGTATGAGTGAGAAGGTCTATCGTATATTCGTAATCAATCCGGGATCGACTTCCACGAAGCTGTCGCTGTTTGAGAACGAAAAGAATGTATTTGAGTGCAATGTGTTCCATGATTCGACGGTTCTGCGGTCGCTGGGCGATATCAACAATCAGCTCAGCTACCGTATGGAGGTCATCGAGCAGTTTCTCAAGGAACATAACATCGATCTGACGGGTCTCGATGCCGTCGTCGGTAGAGGCGGCCCCTGCTATCCGCTGGAAAGCGGCACCTATGAAATCAACCAGCAGATGATTGATGATACGCGCAATCACGTGGCAGGCCTCTACCATGCATCGATGCTTGGCGTACAGATGGCCAACGAGATTCACAAGAAGTACGGTGCCCGCATGTTCACGGTGGATCCGACGGTCGTCGATGAGTATTGCGATCTGGCGCGGATCACGGGGGTCAAGGATGTCTATCGCCGGCCGGCTTCCCATGTACTGAACACCAAGGAAGCAGGAAGACGCTATGCAGCTTCGATCGGGAAGAAGTATGAGGATCTGAATCTGATCATCTGCCATATCGATGGCGGTATCACGATCTCTGCCCATGCGCATGGCAAAATGATCGACGGCAATAACGGCGGCGGCGGTGAAGGTCCGTTCACTCCGACACGGATGGGTTCGATGCCGATCACACTGATGCTGTCGGATATGCCGGATGTGACCCGCGATCAGCTGAAGGTGCTGTGCAGTGCGGGCGGCGGCTTCTCGAGCTGGTTCAACACTTCGGATTCGGACAAGATCCATGCCAAGGTTGATGCCGGAGATCCTAAGACTACCCGGATCTGGAAGGCAATGGTGTATCAGATCTGCAAGTGGATCGGTGCAATGGCAACCGTTCTTAAGGGACATGTGGATGGCATTGTGCTGACGGGCGGTCTGATGCGCTTCAATGACATTACGGAACAGATCAAGGATTCCTGCAGCTGGATTGCGCCGATTGCGGTGTATCCGGGTGAATTTGAGCAGGAGGCTCTGGCCTACAACGCTCTGAAGGTGCTGCGTGGGGAACTGGTTCCGAAGCACTATACGGGCAAGCCGGTCTGGACCGGTTTCCATGACGAGGAAACAAAATGAGCCGCAGCTTTGAAGAACTGATGAACCGCCTTTCTTCCTGTGAGAAGAAGGTGCTGTCCGTTGCCTGTGCGCAGGATGAGCCTGTGCTTGAGGCGGTGAAGGAAGCGCATGAAAGAGGCATCGTCGATGCCATTCTTGTGGGCAGGGAAGACGAGATCAAAACCATCGGAACCAGAATCGGAATGAACCTTGCCGATTACCGGATCATCGATGTGCAGGACCCGGCAGAAGCTGCCCATACAGCTGTTTCTCTTGTGCATGACGGCAAGGCTGACATGTACATGAAAGGCATTCTTCCGACGAAGGATTTTCTGAAGAGTGTTCTCGACAAGGAAGTCGGTCTTCGCAAAAACAAGGTACTGTCGCATGTGGCGGTGTTCGAGATTCCGGGCATTGACCATCTGCTGTTTCTGTCCGATGTGGCATTCATTCCCTATCCGTCTCTGGAAGACAAGAAGGAAATGATCCGCTATTGTGTCGAGATCGCCAATGCCTGCGGCGTAGATATGCCGAAGGTTGCGCCGCTGGCCGCGGTGGAAGTGGTCAATCCGAAGATGCCGGTGACGGTTGAGGCTCAGCAGCTTCATGAAGCAAATGTCGCGGGTGAAATTACGGGCTGCGTCGTGGATGGTCCCCTTTCGCTTGACATTGCCCTCTATGAGCAGGCGGCCATCGAAAAAGGTGCACAGGACAGGCCCTGTGCAGGCAAAAGCGATATTCTGATCTTCCCGGATATTCATGCCGGAAACATCACCTACAAGGCGATCCAGCATATGGTTCCGGGTGTCAAGGCCGGCTGTATCCTGACAGGTACAGCGGCGCCGGTCATTCTGACGTCGCGTTCCGATACCAAGGAAGTCAAGGTCAACTCGATCTGCCTTGCGGCGATTCTCTCCGAGCATCAGAAGAACCGTTAACGAAAAAAGACCTGCTGCCGGTCAGTATGACCGGTAACAGGCCTTTTTGTTTTGTCAGTCAGCGAGTGCCTTCTTGACTGCGGCAACGGTATCATCATCACCATCCTTGTTGAAGGTGATATCCACCGGAATGCCGTAGCTGTCGCTCAGAACCTTGGCCGCGCCGACGAAGGTATCCGGATGACGCTCCTTATTGCCGGAGACAGCAGCCGCCTTGATATACGGCTTGTTCTTCTCGACAAATGAAGCGACAACCCCCGGCAGTACGCCCGCCCCGTCAGTGTAGGTAATCAGGAATACAGGCTCCGCTACGGTCTCATCTCCTGTTGTGATCTTCAATACGTTATCCGTTCCAAGACGGCTTACAAGCTTCTCAACATTCCCTGTCCGGGATGCATATACAAGTTTCATTTCATGTGCTTCCTTTCTTTAATTGCATAATAATAAGAATCTGAGTGCCAATATAGCATGATTCTTTCTGATTATTGCACAATATGCCACCATGAATTGTGAAAATATATACGAGAGTATTTGGCTTCGCATTGTCCTCTCTCTGTGATAAAAAAGAAAAGTATGAATTCTAAAATTCAGACGCTGACATTATCGGCAATGTTTCTTGCGCTTGGCCAGGTTCTTCCCTTCCTTGTACTGCAGATTCCGACCATCGGTGCGACACTTCTGCCGATGCACTGGCCGATCTTTCTGGCGGCATATACCTGCGGGCCAGAAGCTGCTGCCCTGATCGGTTTCCTGTGTCCGCTGCTGCGCAGTGTCCTCTTCGGCATGCCTGCAATGTATCCAAATGCGATTGCGATGGCTTTCGAGCTTGCCGCATACGGTGCCGTTACGGGACTGCTCTACAGCCGGGCGAAAAAGAAAGATCTCAAGGCAATCTATGTTTCCCTTCTCTGCGGCATGCTGGCGGGGCGGATTGTATGGGGAATTGCTGAGACACTGCTGCTCAGCACAGGAGAGAATCACTTTACCTTTCAGGCGTTTCTTTCCGGGGGATTCATCAACGCTCTGCCCGGTATCATTCTGCAGCTGATTCTTCTTCCATTGCTGGTGAATCGTCTGCGAAAAGCCGGCCATTTTCACTAATGCTGGCAGTAGAACAAAAGGCCATGCAGGCACAGAAGTTATCTGTGTCCGCATGGCCTTGTTTGTTAATGATGTCAGTTAATCTCGGTTGCCAACTGTGCCAGCGAATTATTGATGCGCGCCATCGTCTGAATGTAATAGTCATCTTCCTCCGGCGTCAGTTCGCTTTCATCCACCGCATCCAGCTTGTTCATCGCATCTGCGTACTTGCTCATGAACTCGGCATACTTTACCGCCATCGTCAGGTCAGATTTGTCATAGCTGCGCATGAAGTCACAGTATGAATCGAAGAACGCCGCATAGCTGTCCATCGCCTCCTTGAACTCCGGGCGGATACCGGAGGCTGCTGTTGCCGTGGCATCCGGTGTCGGCGTCGCTTCCACCGTCGGGGCGGGCGTTGATGTTGGAGTGGGTGCAGCTTCTTCCGTCGCTTCGACAGCAGGTGTTTCTTCTGCCTGCACGTCGATTTCCATCACATTTCCCATTTCCCGTCGTATGTAGACTCTAACGCCATCGGTTGAAGATCCGCTGAAGTAATCGTCATCGTTTCTGTAATCCTGATCAAAGCCGGCATCCTTTACCGCTGCCGCATAGGCCTTGAAGGCATCTTCGTCCATATCTGGAACAGCCATGATCAGACGGTCGGATGTATCGATCTGGATATTACCGCGGGTCACAGGAGGTTCCGGAAGCTTAGCCGCAAGATCACTGATCGGCCACGTGAACTCTTCATAGTCAGCCGGTGCCGTAAGCTCAATCTCAACGGTGGAATCGGAACTCTGCGTAACATTAAGAATGTATCCATCCTGGTCCGCCGCCGCATAGGAATCAGTATCATTTTCTGCATCGACCGTGAATCCCTTGTCTTTGCAGGCACGGACATAAGCCTGATACTGTTCACCATCGAATTTCTGAACAACGACATCCAGCTCCTCATCGTCACTGGTAATTACATACCCATACTTCGAATCCGGCTGCGGAAGACGGGCGGAAAGCTCCGTATCGGGCCAGACAAGCTTCTCCTGCTTTTCTGCTTTTACTGTGGTGGCATACGGAACCGCAAGAACCAGAGCCAGAACGATGAAGATCACTTCCGGAACCTTGGCAAGTGCCGGGACGCGATCCTCTCCCGAAAGCAGTCCCAGCACCAGCAGCACGATCTGGGCAATCGCGATCACAAGTGCCAGCGTCTTTCCGGTGAATAATGCGGCGGCGCCGCCGATGATGGCAAGAATCATGAGGAAAATGATTGCCTTGTATCCTTTGGTGTGACGGAAGGCACGGACAGCCTCCTTCTTCTTCTCTTCCAGGCTGTCCTGGTACTGCTGCTGTTTGAGGCTGGCTTCCTGAAGCTTCGCCTCATCTTTCACGGTAACGATTGTTTCCTTCTTTTCGTCGTCGACCGCGACGTTCTTGCCGCAGTACGGACATGTCGCAATCTTCTTTCCCTCTTCGACCTGCAGCTCTGCGCCGCAGTACGGGCATTCCATCTTGATAAGCTTCATAAATTTTTCCCCTCTTTCTTCTGAATGAGCTGATTCAGTTTCATTACCTGCGTGTCGATTCTGTTTCTGGAACGGATGAGACGGTTTCTGGCGCCCCGAAGGACAGCTGCCTCATCCGCCTGCTCTTCATTGATCAGTATCCTGATTTCCTTCAGCGTCAGACCCGCCTCCTGATAGGTGAGTATCAGTTTCAGCCGATCAAGGGAACTGTCGGTATACATCTTTTCCTGCTGTTTTCCCTTACGTGCCGCCGGCTTCAGCAGATCGATTTTGTCGTAGAAATACAGTCTCTTTCTCGTGATGCCGAAAGCGGCGCATACTTCATGAACACTCATCATCTGTTCGCATTCTCTGCTATTGACCTTACCCCCGTTCCCTTGGGGAACTGTCAAGCCGTGTTCGTCGCAATCTGTCATGGATTTCATGTGTTTTTCCCTCCATAACAGGACCTGTTTATTTCGCGAACCCTAAAAGCCATGCAGGAAAATGCGGCGCACAAAAGAAAACCCCTGCACCAGCCGGGCTGGTTCAGAGGTCACAAACACAATGGAAATCAGATTAATCAGAAAAGCTCAACGGCACCGGTATAAAGCCCGTAGTACATGCCTTTTTTGACCATGAGCTTCTCATGGCTGCCACGCTCGATGATTCTTCCATGATCAAGAACCATGATGACATCGGCATTGCCAACCGTAGACAGGCGGTGGGCAATGACGAATACCGCTCTGCCCTTCATCAGATTGTCCATACCGTCCTGAACAATCTTTTCGGTACGCGTATCAATCGATGAAGTTGCTTCATCAAGGATCATGACGGGCGGATCGCTGATCGCAGCTCTGGCAATGGAAAGCAGCTGACGCTGTCCCTGCGACAGACCGCTGCCGTCGCCTTTGAGCACCGTATCATACTTCTGCGGCAGCATCTGGATGAAGCTGTCCGCATTGACAAGCTTCCCCGCCGCAATGCACTGCTCATCCGTCGCCTGAGGAGTGCCGAAGCGGATATTGTCCATCACGGTGCCGGTGAAGAGGTTGGCCTCCTTAGCGACAAAAGGAGAATTTACTTCACTCCTTTGGAATACTCTTGTTCCATCTGCAGCAGATATTTCTTGGCCTCGATGCCCGCCGCATATCCGCTCAGGCTTCCATCTGCACCGATCACGCGGTGACATGGAATCAGAATCAGAATCGGATTGCAGTGATTCGCCATTCCGACAGCGCGCGAAGCCTTCTTGTTTCCTGTCACTTCTGCCAGCTCGCCATAGGTTCGCGTCACACCATAGGGAATATCGCAAAGATGTTCCCATACATTTTTCTGAAACCCGGTTCCTTCCGGGCGAACCGGCAGATCAAAGCTGCGCCGTTTCCCTGAAAAATACTCGTTCAGCTGCGCCTCGGTGTCCATCACGAGACTGCCCGAAGTATGATCCGCAAGAATCCGGTCCGCCGGGATCTGATCAGCTTCCGCCCCGGCCTCCCTGCGTTCACGGGATGCCTGCTCCACACAGAGGACAGCATCCTTTGAAGCAATGATCCGCAGTGGGCCGATC
>Ga0256404_1007874_pt1 | contig 16481 bp, 11 predicted proteins | sample RumenRJG_01DNA_FD_185990 | JGI IMG/M metagenome (GOLD analysis project Ga0256404, IMG submission 185990) | Bovine rumen microbial communities from Lethbridge, Alberta, Canada - RJG_01 | ecosystem: Host-associated > Mammals > Digestive system > Stomach > Rumen | place: Canada: Alberta | collected...
CCAAGGATCGGTTGCTTCGTCAAGGATGCGACGCATTTTCTCGTTGATGAGATCGCGCGAGGTGAGGGTGCTGTCAAGATCGAGATCGCCGATTAAGTTACGAAGGGTCGTGGCGGAGAGATATTCGATCGCCTGATTTGGATTCTGAACCCCGTAGGCGAATAATTTTGGATCCGTTACTTGATAGAAGACGATGGTGTCGATTTGCATCGTGACGTTATCGCGGGTGATGACGGATTGCGGCGGGAAGTCGCGAACCTGCTCTTTCATGTCGATGCAATAAGCGACTTTGTCGATGAATGGCACTTTGATATGAATGCCAGTTCCCCAAGTCGTGTGATAAGCGCCTAAACGCTCCACGATTCCTTTTTCCGTTTGGCCGATGACTTTGATGTTGGCCACGAAAATGATGATGGCGATGATTAATAAAACGCCAACGATGATGAGTGCGATGATTCCACCTTGAGACATGTTATTTTTCCTCCTCTTTGCGGACGACTAATTTTACCCCTTGAATGGCTAAGACGACGACAATTTCGTCTTCTTCTAATTCTTGGTCTTCTTTTTCAGGGATAGCAGACCATTTTTTGCCATCGACAAACACTTCTCCTGGCTGGTGAAGGTTGCCACTGATGGTGACGACTGCTTTTTTGCCGACGATTTCATCTACGTTGGTTTTCACGAGGTCGTGTTTCATGAATTTTTTCAAGAACGGGCGAAGCAAGATGAAGGCGCTGGCCGAAATCACCACGAAGATAATGACTTCCACCCACCAAGGGACATTGGGGATGAAAGAGACAATCATGGCAAAAAGAGCCCCGGCGGCAAACCAGACGCTGATCAGCTCTGCGCTGATGGCTTCGACAATGACGGCGACGACAACGGCAACAAGCCAGACGATCCACATATATTCTTCGATCATTGTTCCGCCCCCTTTCCGGTCTTGATGACCAATAGATTCTCTTTATCGAGATAAACGCTCTCGAATTGCGTTGGCTTATCGTTCAATTTCAAGCCAAGGATCGCCCCGATCTGAGACATCAGACTGGTCGATGAGATGCGGGCGTATGATTTTTTGCAAGCGATTTTGTAGATCCCCTCGCCATCGCTGGTGTCACGTTCGGCTTCGTTTTTATCCATCGGCTGGATTACCACGTCTCTTTCCTCATTAAAGCCGATCCGCACACAATAAGCGTGCTCGAAGGGGGTCGCGGCGACGGCATTTAACGTCAGATTCGTTTTGTAGAATGTCACTAATCCTGGTTTTCTTTTTCCGTCAAGCCAAGTAATCTGCATGAATATCGCCCTCCTTGTTTTTCATTATCTATTTTTTTCAAACTTTTTCAATACTTTTCAATACTTTTCGTTGAATATTGTTTTTTTCGGACTGCGAGGGTTGCTAGGGAACCCAACAAACAACTAGGCCTTAATCGATTGAAGATTTATCTCCCTCTCAAAACCCTAAAAGCAATATAATAAGTCTGTTGCGTTGCCTAAAGATATTAGGCACATCAGGAGAAATCAAGAAAAATCATTATGGGAATGTTTGACAAATTATTGGCGAATCTCAAAGCCAAAAGAAAGACGATTGTCTTAACCGAAGGCACGGATCCTAGAATCCTTTCTGCCGCTTCCAGACTTCTTAAGGAAGATTTGATGGATGTCATCCTCTGTGGGAATGTCGAGGAAGTCAAAAAGGCTGCCGAAGAAGGGGGATTTGATGTTGCCAAAGCAACGATCTTAGATCCTCTCACTTATCCAGAATTTGATTCGATGGTCGAGAAGATGGTCGAATTGAGAAAAGGCAAGATGAGCCAAGAAGAATGCGAAGCGGCCTTAAAGAAATCGAATTATTTCGGGACGATGCTTGTGAAGCTTGGCAAGGCTGATGCCTTACTTGGCGGGGCCACTTATTCCACCGCCGATACGGTCCGTCCGGCTCTTCAATTGATCAAAACGAAGCCTGGCTCTGCTTTAGTCTCTTCTTGCTTTATCCTCGTGAGAGAAAAAGACGGGGTCGAAGAAAGAATCGCGATGGGCGATTGCGCCATCAACCTTTCTTATGAGGACACGGTCGATAAGGTCACTGGCGAGGTGAAGATCACCGGGGCTCAGAAATTGGCTGAGGTTGCCGTAGAAACGGCGAAGACCGCTTCTTTCTTTGGCATTGAACCGAAGGTTGCCTTGCTTTCTTTCTCCACTTATGGTTCGGGGAAGGGAGGAACGGTCAAACTTTCTCACGATGCCGTCATTGAGGCAAGAAAGAAAGACCCATCCTTAATTGTCGACGGGGAATTCCAATTTGACGCCGCTGTCTCTCCTGTGGTTGCCAAGACCAAATGCCCAGATAGCAAAGTCGCAGGACAAGCCAACACTTTCATCTTCCCTCTTATCGAGGCGGGCAATATTGGCTATAAGATTGCGCAACGTCTTGGTGGTTATGAAGCCTATGGCCCAATCCTTCAAGGCTTAAATGCGCCAATCAATGATTTATCCCGTGGTTGCGTGGCGGAAGAAGTCTACAAGATGGCGATCATCACTGCAGGCATGGCGGAATAAACACCACTTCATCTATCCTTAAAGCTCGAGAAATCGGGCTTTTTCTTTTTGCTAAAATCAATAAAAGGTTGTCCTGTTTTTTATCAATCGACCTGGTTGGATGTCTAGTTTTTTAGAGGCTTTCTCAATCAAGACGTTGATTCTTAATCATTCATTGCCTATTGTCTTTCCCATATCTATTTTTCAATTCTTTCATCATTTCAAGATATCTTTCTTCGTTATCACGCATTAATGAATAATCTGGATATCCCATGGGATTAAGAGCTTCTAAAATGCGCCACTCATATTCTGAAATGATCTTATCGATGCCTTTCTCGTAAGAGACATCATCCATTCTGTCTTTGCATTTGCAAAAATTGGCGATTTCATCAAAGAATTCAAGCACTTCAGGTATTCTTTTTAAGTTGATAGCCATTCCTTCAATTGCTTTACTATCAACAACAACCATAAAACCATTCTCAATCAACGTTGTCATTGCTTTGAGGCTTTTGCGTACATAAGAACCTTCATCGTTCTTTTTTCTCTTAGTATTCTCACCACCAGTGCCAAAAACAAGATAGTCTAAAGAAACGTCTAAACCATCAGCTATAGCAACTAATGTTTCCAAAGAAGGGGTTTGTGAACCTTTTTCGTATCTATTTAAACTAGATTTATCGATTTTGATTTTCTCCGCAAAACCTTGCTGCTTATATCCCAATTCTTCTCTTTTCTTTTTAATGCGCTCGCCAATCTCAGTCATGTTTTCAATCATTTTGCCGACTCCTCCAATAATTGATTTATCCAGCAATTGATTCTATCATCAATTTTTTGGTTAGAAAATCAATTTATTATTTGTCATATTGCGCGCTGCCCAACAGGTAGATTTTTTGCTTTACTTATTGTCTTTTTCGCACAGCAAAAGCGATACCCACATTTACTAAGTCTCCCGGTGTTTTCGTGATTATATTGACTTAAGGGCGCCATCAAAATACAGGGACGTCAAAAAAAGATAGGGTTAACGGAGGCGTGATCAAAATGAACGATTTAGAGAAAACGATGTTGTGCAAAAACCTATTTATCGTGGTCGATGAACTAATTTGTTACGGAAAAGAACATGGTGTTAGGTTTAACGAAAAGGGGTTTCCAATCTTTGAGAAAGAACATTTTCTTAATTCGTTAGGAAAATATATGCTTCCTTATTCTCACAGAAACGACACGCCCGATAAAAGGGAAACGATTGTTTGCTTCTATGAACCAGATAAGTTGCTATATGGGCGATTAACTCTAAAAAAGCTAAGACAAATAGCCGAAATACTAAAGTCATATAAAGGGTTTGTTGGCTTTGATCTGTCGATATTCAAAGACTTCTTATATCCATTTCAAGAATTCTATATATTAGCGAACCTCGTTATTTCGATGTTCTTTGCTCTAGAAGGCAACAAAATGATCCCGAATCTAAGAGCGGATCAAACTGGTGGTGAATCATATTTCGGATTATTTAAAGATGCACCACTCGTATGCTGTGGCACGCTTGATGTTCAAGGGAAAATGAACGCAAGTTAATCAACATCAAAGAGATAGATGAATATTGTGATAACCATCCAAACCAATTGGTTATCCAATATGGAAGCAATTTATCCAAAAAGAACAATACTTATTATTTCAAATCTTATGGAAGAAAGGAGAAACGAAACAATGGATAAAGGTTATTCAGGATTAAATCCATATAAATCAAAGCCATCGCTACCTTTAGTTAATGCTTCTAATACGCATAAAGTTGAAGCTATGCGTTCTTATGACAATGTGGTTGTTATTAAGGCCGAAGATATTATTAGCGAGCATGTCGAAAAAGCTATAAAAGGTCATCCTTATGCGCATCCAAAACATTCCCCTGTCAAAATACCATATAACGCTTCAGTCGAAAAAAAGAGAAAAAATGGTTATGAACAAGTAAAATATGCTTGGGAAAGCGGCAAATATAGATACGAATCTAGATGGCACACTTCTACTCCCGGTGCTCCTAATAAAAAACAATCCTGGGTTGTTACTCGAATCAAAAAGGGCGTTGGTTATGGAAAAAATGCATCAGCAAAACAAACTTGGGTGCTAAGTGGTAAAACTTGGGTTTCAATGAAAACTTGGCAAGATGCCATTAAAGCAAGGAAAAACGGCGCTGCAACCAAATCTCAACTTAAATTACTTAACGAAGGTCATTTTACTAGGAAGAGAGGTAAAAAATAATGAAACCAAAATTCACAAAATTATTAGATTTATATAAAGGATTTGAAGGAGAACCAGGATATTTCTTTGCCGCAATGGATGCCGAGCACAATTTCCATTATTACATCAAAGCGTGGTCTGGCTATGTCGATGAAATATTTACATATGAACCACATATGGGCAAAAACGGCTGGGAAGGACTCACCAAGCTAATACAAGAATGCGTATTAGATGATTTTACATACGGACTAGACAATTTTTATAAAGTTGATGATAAACAAGATTTTTTAGATGATCTGCTTTGGTACAAAAATAATGTTGAATTGAAAGATGAGGCTTTAACGCTTCTAAACGCCCTAATAGAACTATCGAAAAATGCGATAGATAACAATCTCGACTTGTTGGTCGCAAATGATGAGGATGCATAAATATGGTTGCGGATTCTTTACGGCAAAAATTCATATACGCTACCCCCTATGATAGAAATGAGTTTCCTTTGGTGGAACTAGATAAAGAGTTAAATTCATCAACTAAAAACACTTACAAGATCAATGCTTCAACCCTCTATTTCTTAGAGAAGGCGGACTTCGAATCCTTGGTTGACAAAATTAAACGTGAGCACCGATTCTAATTATTGATGACTATCATTTCAAAAGCACTAATGTAATCCTAAACAAGGGTTGCCTATGTCATATGATGACGTTTGCCTATTTGTTCAAACAAAAACAATTGAAATGCAATATTGTCAAAATGGCACAATAGCATCCATTACGATCTCCATCTTGTCAATTCTTAACGAGAAAAGTTTTGTTCGGCAAAACGATGCCGACCTATGAAAGGTGTTTCTTCAGCCAAACACAACAATGACCACACTGATGGCCACTATTGTTGTTAGCTAGTTATCAAAAAGATTTCAAAGGTGCGATTACCTTGAATTGTTGTGCCTGTAGCAAACTCTACATTAACGAAAATGAGACGGCTGATTTTGCCGTCTCATTTGGTATAAGTAATATGGGTTTTATTTGAAGGAGGGAAGGAAGATACGAACCATTCTTCATAATTGCCATTCGTGTCTGGGGGATTATTGAGGATAGTATGGTTTCCTTTCTGGATGATTTCTTTCATTGAGGCATAGGCTTCTTCTTCCGTTTGATATTCGAGATAGATCTTGCCTTCTTTATAATCTCTTTTGGGGCCTTTTTGTTGGAAGGGCGTCATAACGAAACAATACATACGTGGCTATTATATCTTTTTCTAAATCGAGCTGTTAGGGGCGCTTGGTAAAGAAAGCCGCAAAAACAAAAAGGAGATAAAAGGAGAGATGAGACCTCTTTTTGGGATCCGTAAGAGCTAGGTTTAAAACATTGGTGGGATTCATAAACACGGGCTTTAACGAATTACCTTCTGGCTGAAAGTTTGTTAGCTGGTTTCCTATGGGCAAGCCTTTTGAAGCAAGAAGCGGGCACAAGTTTTCTAGTCCTTTTTTTGAGAAGCGGCACAAAATAATCTAAAGAATTTATTTTTTGGAACCACAATTAGGGCATTTGAATCGGAACCGTTCTTTAAAATGATCAGGTCTCATCGACCATTCGTGTCCACAAATTGAGCACTTATAATCGGTTTTTTCCTTCGCTCCCCTATAAGTCAAACACAAGACATCGCCACCCGTGGCTAACCGTAGCTTTTCTTGATATTTTTTCAAAAGTTTGTTCTTCTTCTCTTCTGGGCTCAGGGTTGGTTTTATAACCATCGGCTTATGAGCAGCCTTAGGCTTCGGTTCAATTACAGGCTTCGGCATCGTACTTGGATCAATGATTCCCAAAACAATCTTTCTTCCAGTCTCTTCTGAGATATTGGAAACAAACGCCTCGCTCCATAGCCTGACCAAATTGTGGTTTGTTGTAAACTGGAGACCTCTAAGGACTCTAGAAACTTTGTACATCGATGTATCCGATACAAAAACAGTTTTTTCAGAAGGGATCGTTTTAGATTTAGTTAGGATCAGTGCGTTCTTGCTTGTCTTCTCCTGTATGATTTTTTCGAAACTTGAATAAAGTTGCGGGCACTTAAATTTTAAAAGACTCGCGATGTTACGATAAACATATTTATAGGTGGTGCTATATGCAAAATATGGGGTTATAGATCCATCAAGAGGGTTTAAATAAAGGTGGTTATAAAAATCAATATCGATAATACTTCCGTGAATGGTTCCCGACCCACCAATCGATTTTATTTCTTTTGAAACCTCTTTTTGAAAAGCTTGATATTGAGAAAGGTACATTTTTACCGACTTAGCATAATCCGACAAATGTTCGTAAAAGTACTCTAATGAATGCCCCTCTGCACTTCTAATTTGCCCGCCGTTCAAAATTTGAAGGTGACCAACGGGTGATTTCATCAAAAACATGCATGACCCTTCTTTTTTGATTAAATAAAGATTTTCAAGGTCGCGGTTAAAAGTTAATGTTTCTCCTATCCCACGATAGTACATTTGATAATCTTTTCTTGTTATTTCATAAATCCCATCTTTATAATCGGCAAACCAATCATTTTTTACATCAGCGCCAAAGCGTTTCCAAGAAACGTTTTTTCCGCGATATCCAATCTGGTTATCTGCGTATATTCTTTGATAACCATCATCGAAGAAATAGTTTCTGTGGTTATGCCCACTCACATAGATAAAACCATCCTGTCTTTTAGCTGAGCCCGCCCAATCTTCAAACGGCATATGGGTAAAAATAATGACGTTTTTGTCAGGGAAAACAGAACATACTTTTCTGTATAGTTTATAAAATCTTGCGCTTTCATCTATTTCTTGTTCCCTGTTAACGGCGTCAAAGTATATTTTTCGATTAGCGTTAAAATGCTCGTTTTTACCAGCAAACCCTGTTCCACCGAAAATAAATAAATTCGCATCTCTGGTTTTCTCTCGAAGTTTTTCGGGGGAAATATTGGCTAATTCTTCTTCTCTTATCCTATGAAGTTTTCGATCCGGGTAAGAATAATAGTTTGTGATGTAATAAAGATCATTATGAACTAAAAACATTTCTTTTTTGGCTAGGAGATTCCTATAAAATTCCACGATTTCATCAATACTTTTACCTTGGAATGGCCAATACTCGTGATTCCCCAGCGTAAAGAAAAATTTTTTTGAATTTCGGCGATCGAATAAAAGGGTGATAAAGAGATCGAACAATTGGTAATTGCTGGCAAGATCCCCGTCGATCAAATTAAAGTACGTTCCGCTGTCCGACAGCTCTTTTGCTATTAAACGCAAAACATATTCGACGTCCTCCTGGCTTTGGCATTTATAAGCCTCAATACGATGCAGTAAATGAACATCAGAAATATAAGATATTTGCACCTCGTGATCTTCATCTTCTGGGCGACAGCTTAAAAACGATTCAATCGAGGCAACTTCATTTTTGTTTGTCGAAGCAAAACTTCTGGATTTTAACAATTCTGATGAAATGCTTTTTTGAGAAATGCCGAGTTTCTTTGCGACTAGGCTTCTTACTTTAATCCCTTTTAAAACCAAGTTGGGTACTTGGTCCAAATTTTCCGCTCCATTAAGCATCAATAAATCGGCATTTGACAAATCGTTTTTCAAAAAACGGGCGAAATCGAAAAAGAATTTAAATGTCTGGGTGTCTTTAAGAATGACCGTTTTTGCATTATCAAACCAAACCTGATCAACATGGTATTGGTCATCAAGAAAATATTTCTTTATTTTATAGTCTGAATATTCGTTTGACGCTGGGAGCCTGGTTGTTTCGTAAATTGAATATTTTGATATTTTATCTAATGAAACTGGGGCTTTAAATAAATCACACCCTTCTAAATTCCCGGAAAGAAACTCAGCCATCTCGTCAAAAGTAGCAAAATAATGTGTAGTTCGCGCTATTAACTTCCCTTCTTGGTCAGCAAATTTATCGAATACATAGTAAATTCCAGAATCCGAAGAATAACCACTGCTTCTGATGCGATAAATTGGGCCTTTTCTTATGGCTTGCAGTTTTTCGGAGAATTCTTTTTTTCGACGAGTTTGTGTAGAGGGACTCATCGTTCCAACGAAACGATTAACAACCTCCTCAGCAGCGGCTCCTCCGTAATTCAACAGTATGTCATCAAACTTTATTCCTTCGTATTCGCCTCGACGACAGAAAAAATCAATCAAGGCTTCTTTGCAATTAACACCGTTTTTCCTAATCAGAAAAGAGAAAAAAATTTTTCCAGCATCGCTCAAATCGAATCGTTTCAAAAAGTTGCGACGTTCGGAAACCAATGTTTTGTAGGAAGAAATTTGTCCAAGTTTTTTGTACCACTCGTTTAAAGCGCTTAAAGTTTTTAGTTTTGAAAGCAGGTCTTGTTTTTCCCTTTCTTTGATTTCGTTAAAAGAGTAAGAATCAATGTTATACGAGATAAATGAATCAAAATTTATGTCCTCGAGTTTTAAAGAAAATTGCGCAATCTCTTCTTTTGAAAAATGATAGCCATAATAACAAGATTCACTGTAAATGTCGCCAGAAAGGTATTTAAAAAAATCTGAAAAAGTATCGAATTCTATTTTATTGAGATCGACATCATAAGTTTCCTTATCATGGAAGGTGTATTGAAAAACGAAAAATTTTTGACTGAGTAAATCAAATCCACGTTTTTCAAAAATTTTGCAGTTAATACCTTTCTTGTCAATTCGTTCCAAGACCGCGCTTTGTTGAAAGGGGCTTAATTCTTGAAAGGCACATTTTTGCTTAGTAACGTCTTTAACGACATTCATAAGTATGGCTTCGTTCTCAGTAATAAGAGTTCTTTTCATCTAGTCTATGCCCCGCAAATATATATTTAGATCAATGGGAAACGTCTACATCTGTGACATTTCGTTCTTTTTCTTACGCTTTGTTTATTGGGTATTGCCTTCTGTTTTCTCGAATTTTTGCCTTGTTGACTTGCTTTATTGGCTGGGGTAGATCTTTAAGAAAACGACAACGATTAGATGAGCGATAGACGTTTTCTTAAAAACCTAAAAAGTGAACTTTTAACAAAAACAAATTGTAAAAGGTGCTTGATTATTTAACCATCTTTGTTTCGTGCGGTAGAAATTATTTGTTTCCCAAAACGATTCATCCATTAAAAACATAAATGGAAGGTCTGAAGTTATCAAGAAGTTGCAGATTTAATAATCTTCAATATTTCTTCGCCGTACGCATCAACCGTCCTTTTGCCAAAACCGTAACAACTTAGTAGCTCCTCTTGCGTTCTCGGCTTCTTGTAAGCAACTTGGAGAAGAGCTTCGTCAGTGAAAATACAGTAAGAAGGTAGGTTCGCTTCTTTGGCTTTAAGGAGGCGGTATCGCTTGAGAGTCGAATATAAGTGAGACTTAGTCAGCTTGTTTTTAGTTTCTTCGTCGATGGCTTCCGGCACTTTTTTGGGGCGATGGTCTCTCGAATAAGACACAATCTCCACTACCGATTGCAAGGTTGACTCGAGGCCCGATTCGGTTTTTGACTCAACCTCTTGTTCCGAAGGCGTTTTTGAGCCATCATTAGGAACTTCTTCTACTTTTCTTAAGAAAATATCCGGGAAAATGACCGCGCATTCTTTTTTATCCAAAGCCTCGGCTTCTTTCCAAGCAACGATATAGCGGATGGAAGCGTCGACAACTTTGTAGCCCTTTTCAAGGAGTGGTTTCAACGTGTTTTCGTTAAAATCCTTTGAATACCTGACTCTACATTTTCCTCTTAAATCAAATAGGCATCCGTCGCCAGGGACAAGCTTTTCTCCTGAACGCATCGCAAGAATCGCCTTTTTCTTGCCTTTGAATATTCTTTCTGCTTCTTCCGCATCCTCACCCCATTGGCCAAAAAAAGAGAGGGCAACATCGTGATAGCTAAGTTGGATCATCATTTCATCCGGCTCTTCATAGGTCTTGCTGTCAATAAGATAAGGGACTTTGGCTTTGCGTGCTATCGTATTTAAACCCGAGCCATAAACATGCACGTAAAGGTTCTTTTTGGCTCTGGTCAAGCCAACATACACCTTCCGTTTTTCTTCGTCCCGGTTATAAAAGGCGGAGTTGAGTAACATGAAAACGTTATCAAATTCATGCCCTTTGGCTTTATGAATCGTAGAGACGACAACCCTGCAATCGTCAAAATTCTCAAAATCATTAAAACTTGACTCCTGGATATAAGAGAGGAAATCGTTACGATATTTGACTCCTCCCGTTTCTTTCTCAAAACTCGAAATGACGTTAAGTACCTTACTAAGAATGGCGCTGCTGGAATAGTCTTTTCGCAAAGCCTCTTTGGATTGTTCCCATATTTCATTTGCGACAACCGGCTCTTGAGAGCGAAAGATTAATTTCAAGAAGTAGCGGAATTCAGCAAGGTTGTTTAGCTTAACAGCGTCATCGGCTTGAATCAATTTTGCCTTCACACCCCGCTTATTTAAAATTCCAACCACCTTCAATGCGGATTCGTTGGTGGCAGTTAGAATAGCAGACCTCCCCTGCAAATTGCGATTCAAGAAGTCGTTGCACACAGGTTCTTCCAAGTCCTCGCAGGTGTGTTCAGTGATTAAAACGTCTCCTTCTTCTTGCGTGACAGGCTCGATATCTTTCGTCTTTATGCGGGTCTTAATGGTGTGGGCGAAAGAATTCGCTAAATCAATGATCTTTGTTGTGCTTCGATAATTATCGACCATCTCATATTTTGTAGCGCCGTAATCGCTGATAAGTTGGGCTAAATATTTAGAATCAGACCCTCTGAATTCATAAATGTTTTGGTCATCATCACCCACTGCAATGATTTTGATTCGAGGTTCTTTCTTCCCCGGATCGGTGTTTCGCTTTATGAGGGCTTGAATTAAAGCATATTCGTCACTATCGATATCTTGGGCTTCATCGATTACTAAAACCGTTTTGGCGATCTTTTCTTCTTCCACTTCTCCGTTGTTAATCGCTTCTACGGCCGCCCTAACAACCGCGCCAAATTCTTCCTCATTACCTAGTTTTCCCAAAAGATCAAAACAATACGAATGGAAGGTTTTAATATCCACGTAATTGGCAGCCGAGCCGACCAATTCGACTAAACGAGATTTAAATTCACGGGCCGCAGAGCGAGAGAACGTAAGCATCAAAAGTTGTTCTGATTTCACATCTTCCAGCATCAAAAGAGAGGCTAATTTATGCACTAAGACGCGAGTCTTGCCAGATCCCGGACCGGCGATGACGGAGATGCATTGTGACTGATCATCGTCAATGATTTCCTTTTGAATCGGAGAAAGGTTTCCGAAAATCTTTTCATACTTTTTGTGCGTGATATTACGGTTGATCTCGCCGGTTTCCCCTTTCCCTTTGAAATATTTTTTAATAAAGGCGCTGTATTCGAGATTGAAATAGTCACTGATGTAGGTCAGCGCACCCCGATAATCGTCGACCATCATGTTCGCAAAACGGCCGATGAAATGGATCTGTTGTGTTTTGGATTGGTAAAATTGGGCTAAATCTTTGTAGTCCTCTTTTTTATATTGAATGTGGTTATCTTTTTCCTTGCGCACAATATTTAAAGCGTTATAGAGGACAAGGAAACCTCCCTCTAAATGAAGCGCACCGATGCGTGACAAATAGAACACAGCATCACGTACTTCATCTAAGGTGCAGGCATCGCTCGTCAGTAAGTTGCTGCTATTGAGAGTTTCCATTAAACCCAATAGAGAGAAATTAACTTGCTCCTCTTCCTTTTCTGAATTCGTTGCCTTATCAAAAATAATGCGATAGATTCTATCGGATAAAGCAAGCCTTCTCTCTGATTTGCGTTTAAATTCCTCGATGGAGAGCTTATGCTCGATTGTAGGAATATCGCCTCTAAAATTTTCATCCCGTTTTTTGAAGACGATATCTTTTTGATATGCCCAATAAAGAAGGATTGTTTTGATGTTTTTGATGGTAGATTTCTTAACCCCGTCTCTAATTGCGTGGTCATTGAATTCTTTCAAATCAGTTCCAACACCACTGTGCTCATCAAGGTGGTCCACCATATATCGTTCAAGATCGCGGAAACGAGTGATTATATTGTCTGTCTTCCCTTCTTCCGCCTTCTTGATATAAGCGAACAGTTCCTGGGAATCGGCCAAAATCCCAAGTTGCCGCAATTGTTGGATGGCCCTTTCTGTGTCTTTTCTGCTGAGGCCTAAATCATCCGCCAAGTAATCAACTCTAGATTCAGCATCGGATTCTAAGCGCGATTTTTCTCCGATGATCTTTTGAATGACTCGTTTAGCATTTGTTTTTTCCGTATCCGTAATGAAGATGCCCGAATTCTCGATCTTTTCTTTCGCTTCAACAAAGCTTCTGGCGTTAACGCTAGTGGCGAAAACGCGAGGAGAATTCATGTTTCTTTCGATGTATCCCGCTTGTTCTAATGCATTCAAAGCGCTTTTCACTTTGGTTTCAATATCGTAGGAATCGTTAATCCAACCCGCACGCCTTGCGATTTCTAGGGCAGATGCCGACACACTAAATTTGTTTTTGGTCGTCATAGACTTAATGGCTTGCCAAATTTGCTGAATTTCATTGATCGTCAATTTGCTTTGATTCAGCAAAAGAAATTGTTTGTCAAGGTCATTTTCGTTAAAAAGAATATAACAATCGGCTTGGATAGATTCGTTTCTCCCTGCTCTTCCGGCTTCTTGAACATAATCTTCTAAAGATCCAGAAATATCGTAATGTATGACTGTACCAACGTTGTTTTTGTCTACTCCCATGCCAAAGGCGGAAGTTGCGACAATCACTTGGCATTCATCGTTTTTGAAAGCGTTTTGGTTGGCGATTTTCTCTTCGCTTTCCATGCTTCCGTTAAAAGGGAGAGCAGGAATGTTGTCGTCTGAAAGCCGCTTCGCCAATTCGGTCGTTTCACGAGTATATGCGACATAAACAATGGTTGGACATGGGTGACTCTGGATAATCGTTCTTAGTTGTTCGTATTTTTCTTTTCCGTCTTCGCACTTTAAAATTTGATACGTTAAGTTCTTTCTAGCAGATCTGCTTACTACTTTTTCGAAAGTCACCCCTAAGTGTTCTAAGAAATAAGCTTCAATATCGGAAACGACTTTCGGCTTTGCGGTTGCGGTAAAACAAGAGATCGGAATTTGTCGCCCGTCCTTCTTTGCCTCTTGCAATTTTTTGATGTATTCAGGAATGAAGAGGTAATCCACCCTAAAATCTTGACCCCATGCAGAAAAACAGTGCGCTTCGTCGATGACAAATCGAGCAATGTGTCGCGAAAGCAATAGTTTTTCAATAGTCTTAGAACGCAAAGATTCGGGAGCAATGTATAGTAAACTCGCACTACCGTCACGGACCTTTTGAATTGCTTTGCTTCTGGTAAGAGGATCTAGAAGGCCGTTAATCGTTACCGCGCTAAAAATTCCCTTATTCTCTAGGTTGTCCACTTGATCTTTCATCAAAGATTGAAGCGGAGAAATGACAACTGTCAAAGAGCGGGTTGCCTCTCCCTCAATTAGCGCAGGCAGTTGGAATGTCAAAGACTTGCCGCCTCCAGTAGGAAATACCGCAAGCAGGGATTTTTTCTTTAAAGCCAGGTCAACAGCGGTTTTTTGCAAATCTTCGCCATCAAATTTACGGAAGTCATCGTAATTGAAAAATTGTTTTAATTTGGCGCGAGAATCAAAGGTCGATCTGCAATAGGAACATTCCTCTTGACCACAATTACTATCTCTTAATTCTCGAATGACATTCTCCACTTCGGGGTAGGTGCTCAAAACCCATCCAGGAGTGATAGAGTGATAATCCTTAATTGCAATGATGGCTAAAGCATAGGCTAATTCGACAGGATGGTTCTCAATAATCTCGCCCAAATCGGCATTAATACATATTTTTTCAGAAAAGAAGCCCTGAATCGTTTTCTTCAAAGAATAGACATCAACTTTAACCTTTTTAGGCCAGCCAACACTATGGAAAAATCCACTGAATTCCGGGGCATTGCATAGGAGGGATCCAAAAATTGTTTTTAGTTCTTTTGGCAATGTATCGAACTTCGAGGTTTCGTCGAAATAAAGATCCCTGCATTTCTTTGAATCATTGTCTGGGTTATTAGGATCATCATAACTTAATTTGTCATCTTTGACTAATTTATGATATGGCTTCTCCGGAAATAACAAAGGGGAGACAAAAAGGGTGTCGATGATTTCGCATTTCCTTGGCAAATAATCCTTAATGTATTGGATATCATGACGAAGGATGTTATGCCCAACGATATAATCCGACTTGCGGATGAAGTTCTTAAATTTAGAAACGTCATCGGTATGCAATTCGGCACCGTCATTTCTTACGGCGCCAAGGTCTCTAATTGTCTTTTTGCCGCCTATTTCTGAATCTATAAAGGAGAAATTGCGCATAATATTTGCTCAAATGCTCTTAACATTCTACCACGAAAAAATTGTGAATTTATCAAATTAGTACAGTTTTGAATCACAGGAGGCTGATGACAATTCGGCTTCCGCTTCTTTGAATCCCTTAAAAACGCCGTCTTCTTTGTAAGGCGAATGCGGATGTCAAAGATTGCGAATTAATTAAGAGTTTCTTGGAGATTTCCTTCGCAAGGAAACCAGCGGAAAAGAAACAAGGAATGGAGCAGCTGTCTTTGTTAGAAGAGGTAACGTTATAGGCAATTGCCATTTGGTTAGAAATCCATTTTATTTTGCTGTTTTCCATAACGGAGGGACGATAGCACTCTGAATATTTTTAAAAGTAATTGTTTTAGGCCATCAAATCAGGTGCTCTTTCGCAATGTAGATTCTTCCTCGTCAGCTTTAAAAACATGAGTTCACCTTGCCCACAACATTCAAACTGGAATTCCCATTTTTTATCGAAACGATTTTTGAAAACCTTTTAAAAGATAATAGTTGATGATCGTTTTGAAACACTTATCGTCATCTTCTCTTGAAGGTTTGATGGCGCAATCGAAAGGACCGTTATAATTCTCAGGATTGTTCAAAAGAAACCTATCGTTTTCGATAGTTAACTTCCGCTTTCAAACGGAAGGCACTTATATATTTTCATTGTCGTTATTCACTTTTGCGATTAACAAGTCATCTAGTAGCGACAACAAGAAATAAAACAGGATAAGACAGGTTCCATAATTTGTTTGTTCGTAAGCATCATCCTGGCCACGCATAATGTTGTTTCTAATATTTAAACCAGGTTTATCCATTTCGTCGCCATGATAATTGACTTCTCTAACCAAGTAAAACTCAAGATGGTATTTCAATCCTTCTGATACATCCTTGATTTTGAATGGAAGCGTCTCTAAGCCAAACTATCAATTCCGGGCTTACCAAGTTGGCAGAGGGTATTTGATCTTTCACATAATATATCCTTATTTTAAAAGTATCTTTGGGTTTGACATATCTCTTATTGCACCATACCTTGCACGGGAAATATGAGAAGCCAGGCACTACTTTTCATAGGATTGTCGCTGGTGAATAGCTTATCTTCTGACGTTGCACGTGGTAAATAGATAGTCTTTTAAGATGGTTTAATTGTGATTTAATCCCAAATCTATCGATTGACCACGTAATATCGTTTTAATTGCGAAAGAATTATACGATCAATCTAGTCCATAATTGCTATTATGAGAAGATTGGTAAGAGCGAACCCATAAAGCTAGATGATTTTCCTTTTGACATTCCCGATAATTGGGCAT
>Ga0256404_1007875_pt1 | contig 16479 bp, 15 predicted proteins | sample RumenRJG_01DNA_FD_185990 | JGI IMG/M metagenome (GOLD analysis project Ga0256404, IMG submission 185990) | Bovine rumen microbial communities from Lethbridge, Alberta, Canada - RJG_01 | ecosystem: Host-associated > Mammals > Digestive system > Stomach > Rumen | place: Canada: Alberta | collected...
ATCCTACAAAAAACCTGCCGCAGTCACGGCAGGTGCTGAAAGAATCAGTCACTTCTGTTCGGCAGCCGGGAAGGTCACCAGGAACTCACTGCCTTCATTGATGCGGCTGGATACCTGGATCGTGCCATGGGAGATGGAAACCGCATGCTTGACGATTGAAAGGCCAAGCCCGGTTCCGCCGGTTGCTCTGGAATGGCTCTTGTCAACCCGGTAGAACCGTTCGAAGATCCGGTTCAGGCTGTCAGCAGGGATGCCGATGCCGGTATCTCTGACTTTCAGATAGCAGCGATCTGCTTCGCAATACGTGGATACGGTTACCGTGCCGTTCTCTTTGTTGTAGCGGATGGCATTGTCCATGAGGTTGTATGCAATCTCATAGATCAGTCTTGCGTTCGCTTTGATCTTTGTTTCTTTCAGATCGGTCTGAATCGTGACATGATGCTCTTCTGCAGACTTCTGCAGAGATTCCTGAGCTTCTCTGACCAGATCGCTGACATTCACGATTTCTTCTTCTGCTACAGAATTCTCATCCAGCTGAGACAGGCGGATGATGTCATCAATCAAGGTAAGAAGTCTTGCACTCTCAGTGCGGATGCGATGGACGAACTGAGCTTCATCTTCCGGCTTCACGAGATGATTTTCCAGAAGTTCTGCGCTGCCCATGATGGACTGCAGAGGCGTCTTGAGCTCATGCGATACATTTGCGGTGAATTCTCGGCGCTGCTGCTCCGCAGCGTATTCTTCTGAGATATCCGAAGCCAGGAAGCTGGCCCCGGTATAAGTACCTTTGCTTGTGATCGGTGCAGCCGCAATGCGGATCGTGCGGTCTTTGACGGTCAGAATGTCTTCTGCCTGTCTGCCTGCATGTACTTCTTCAAGGATTCTGCTGATCTTCTCATCCCGGCAGAGGGTCAGGATATGTTTGCCGTTCACGCTGCTGTCTGCTTCAAACAGACGCAGGGCAGCCGGATTGACCGAGAGAATTTCATCCTGATGATTCAGGACGATCAGTCCTTCGTGAATCGAAGAAGTGACGGTTTCGAATTCTTTCTGCTTCTGATGAAGCTGATTGAGCTGATCGCTGATCTGATCGTTCTGGCGATCAATCCTCGTCAGAAGGGGAGCGATCTCTTCATAGCCCTGATTCTCGAGCGGATGATCAAGATCGAGATGATTGAGCGGTTCAACAATTCTCCTGGACAGCCACTTTGACATGAACCAGGAAAGCACGATTGCACCGATCAGAATCCATAACAGGGTCGTCGTCAGACGCAGGACCATGAGACCGACGGTATCCGTGGTAACAGAAACTCTCAGGATTGTATGATCCGCTAAGAGCACCGCATGATACATCGTCCTCTTGGCCATCGTGGAAGAATAGCGGACGGCTTTGCCTTCGCCATTGATTAATGCCTGCTGGACTTCTTCCCGGTTCAGATGATTTTCCAGCGTGGAAACATCTGCCTGATTATCAAACTGCACCGTTCCATCTGCAGCGATCCAGGTGATGCGGTATTCGTCGCTGGAAGGCAGAGAATTGAGATAGTCCATGCCGGAAGTTTCCACTCCGGCTGCCGCGAGCTGTGCCTGCGAGGTGAGCTGAGTTTCTTCCAGGCTCATGAAATAGCGATTCAGTGCTCCCAGGATCAGAGCCAGGGAAGCTGCCAGAATCACCAGTGTGGAGAAGAAGACTGACTTGAATATCTTTTTCGTCATGAAGAAGATTCCTCCTCCCGGTAGCGGTAGCCCACTCCTCTTACGGTATCAATGCACGAACCGGCATCCTTCAGCTTCTGACGGAGCGTGCGGATATGGACATCGACGGTTCTCGTCTCGCCATCATATTCCAGACCCCAGATCAGATTCAGCAGCTGATCTCTGGTATAGACGATGCCCGGATGCGAAAGCAGCAGCTTCAGCAGCTCATATTCCTTCAAGGTCAGCGAGATTTCCTCATCGTTGACATAGACTTCATGTTTCTGAGGATCGATGCGGATCGGACCATGCGTGACGACCGTGCTCGCCGTTTCCTGCGTGCTGCAGCGGCGCAGAACTGCTCTTGCCCGGGAAACCATTTCCATCATGCCGAATGGCTTGGCCAGATAATCATCAGCCCCGAGATCCAGTCCCCGGATCTTGTCGTATTCCGTGCCTTTGGCACTTGCCATGATCACCGGAATCGAGGCAGTATCCGGATCTGCTTTCAGCTTCTTCAGAATCTGAACCCCATCCTCATCCGGCAGCATCACATCGAGAATCACAAGCTCCGGCTTTTCCTGTTTCAGCGATTCGAAGAACGACTTTCCGTCTTCAAATCCTTCTGCCGCAAAGCCGGTCGATTTCAATGTATAGATTTCAATCTCACGGATACTGCTGTCATCTTCAACAACGGCAATCATTCCTCTCCCTCCTCTGTGGAACCGGTAATGGAATAGATGACCCACTTGGCAATATTCACCGCATGATCGCCGATCTTCTCATAGTATTTGGCAATCATGACCAGATCCACGGCATATGCGCTGTCCTGCGGCATCTGCACGATCATGCGGATGATTTCCTGCTTGGTCTGATTGAACAGATCATCCACGACATCATCGCTGCGGATGACTTTTCTGGCAATGGAAAGATCCTGCTTGACGAAAGCATCAATTGCCTCAGATACCATGGTTCTCGTGGCTTCTGCCATCTTCTGGGTACCCGGAATGCCGATTCTTCCGCCCATGTTCAGAATCTCTTCCGACATATCTCCGGCAATCTCGCAGATGCGGCTCATGTCAGTGATCATCTTCAAGGCAGCACTGACTGTTCTTAAGTCCTGGGCCATCGGTGCCTGCAGCAGCAGATACTTCATGCATAGCTGCTCAATGGCCTTTTCCTTGGAACGGATCTCTCCCTGCAGGGCCATCGCTTCTTTCGCAGATTTGCTGTCACCCTCCATGAGGGCAGTATCCGCCAGGCGGATGGCTTTCTCTGCAAGTCCTCCCATGGAGATCATTTCGGTATTCAGGTCTCTCAGACCCGAGTCTAATCTTGAACGCATGATGCAGTCCTCCCTTTTCTGACGGTCCGCCAGAATATCACGTGCTGAGGAAGCGGTATCACCATTGCTACATTACCATAAATCAGCACTCGCAATCAGCCGAAAAGGCAGTTCTTCCTCTACCCGAATCAGTATGAAAAATGAATGTAAAGTGAATGCGGAGTGAAACGTTAAATCTATGTAAAAAGTGAAGCAGATCGGCAAAGGACAGGCAGAAATCGGAATGTGATCAGGTCTTTGTGCTACACTGATCCATATGGAAAAAATCGAATCCCTGCAGAACGCCAGAATCAAGGAATGGGCAGCCCTGCACGAAAAAAAAGAACGAGACCGGACCGGAAAATTTCTCGTCGAAGGAGAGCACCTCATTGAAGAAGCCATCTCTGCAGGCATTGCTGAGTGTGTGATCAGCGACCTCGAAGAGACGCCATTTCCGGATATCCGGAACCTCTTCGTTACCGATAAAATCATGAAGAAGCTTTCGGCTAATGTATCCGGAGCTCATCTGATTGCGGTATGCAGAAAGCCTAAACCATCAATCACTTCGTATCATCGACTGCTGCTGTTAGATGGAATCCAGGATCCGGGCAATCTCGGCACATTGATCCGCACGGCCGTATCGTTTTCTTTTGACGGCATCTGCTGCTCGGAAGAGACGTGTGATTTCTATAATGAGAAGACGATCCGCAGCACCCAGGGGGCACTGTTTCATATTCCTCTGATCCGCACGGATCTGAACGAACTGGTTCCTGAACTTCAGAAACAGGGAGTCAAGGTCATTGCGACTGCTCTGGATGCCAGCATTCCGTTCTCTTCGTTAGAAAAGAGTGAGCAGATGGCCTTTATCCTGGGCAATGAAGGACAGGGCGTTTCAAAGAACCTTCAGCAGACTGCAGACGAACGGATCCGCATAGAGATGCATGGCTTTGAATCTCTCAATGTCGCCGTTGCCGGCGGCATCGTGATGTACCGGTTCCGGGCTCAGTAGTATCCGTATCCGCCGAACTCATAGCGGAATTTCTTCTCGGAAGGATCTGCCCGAAGTTCCGTCTCGGTTTCATGATCGATGCGCATCCAGTGATTCTCCGCAGGCAGTCTCATGCGGAAACGATTGATCGCTGCTTCGTCTCCCTGCAGAACCAGTTCGACATCACCGTCTTCCAGGTTTTTCACATATCCGGTCAGACCTAATTCCTGGGCAAGGGCCATGCACGTATAGCGGAAGCCTACTCCCTGGACTCTTCCCTCATAGAGAATCTTCACTCGTTTCATAGCTTCAGAATAGCACGAAAACACGTTTCAGGAGGTATTCCATGACAGCGATTCTGCTGAATCAGACAAACTTCGATCAGGCATGGGCTGCAGAAACCCTGTATGAGCTGATCCGTCCCGGCATGAAGGTCTGCATATTGCCATTAGCCTATGAAGAAGGCTGGGCCAGCGATGCAGAGATCTTCCAGGATCGCTTCTCCGAAGGAAGCGAATACTATGAAGACCTCAGAAGACCATTTCTTTCCTACGGCATCAAGCAGAAAGATATCTATTTTGCGGACTACCACCGCGAAGAACCGGAAGAGCTGGAACATGACATCCGACGGTCGGATATCCTGTGCGTGGTCGGCAATGACCCGGAAGAGTGCATGCTGCGCATGGAAGACCTGGGGCTGATCCGGACCATCCGGAATTATCCGGGACTTCTGATCACAATCTCGGAAGCATCCAAGATTCTCTTAGAAGAGTATTACCGGACGCCGGATGAGGATCATGAGTTCGAATACCGGGATGGACTGGGGCTTCTGTCCGGGTTTGATCTTGATACGCATTACTTTGAAGACGTATTTCATCTCGGCGGAATCATCCGGGCCCTCGAAGAAAAGGGAAGATCAATCGCGATTCTTCCGGACAAGGGAGGCATTCTGCTGGATCATGGCAACATGGAATTATTAGGCAATGCGTTTATTGCCGGGCCGGATGATCTCGATGAGATCTATCAGCTTTACCATGAAGTGGAAGAACGATAGGAATTGATTTTCGGGCCGTTTCTGAATATGATTATTTCTGTTCAAAGCGCAGAAGAAGAGACAAGTACTCGCATCGCATCTGTCCAAGAGAGGAATCGGAAAGGCTGAGACGATTCTGACAGGAGTGCAGAGGAATTCACTCTTCCAGTGAGATTAATCGTCTCCGGGACTCTCCGTTACAGAGCAATCAAGGTGCACTTTCTCTTGAGAAAGTGAATCAGGATGGTACCGCGTTCATGACGTTCCTGGATGTTTCAGGAACGTTTTTTATCTGATCAGGAGGAAAGAGATTCATGAGTGAACACATTGAACAGGTTCAGAACGAAGCCCTGGCAGCCGTGCAGTCTGCCGGAACGATGGAAGAACTGAACCAGGTACGGATCGCGTATCTTGGCAAGAAAGGTTGCATTCAGGCGTTGATGGCAGAGATGAAGAATCTCCCGAAGGAAGAAAAGCCTGCCTTCGGCCAGAAGGTCAATGCCTGCAAACAGGCAGTCACGGAAGCCCTGGAGAAACGCCAGGAAGCGCTGAAGGAAGCCGCATTAGGCACACAGCTTGAAAAAGAGAAGATTGATATCACGCTGGCTGGCGATCGGCTGGAGACGGGAACGATTCATCCGCTGATCATGATTCAGCAGGAGATTGAAGACCTCTTCATCGGCATGGGCTACAAGATTGCCGAAGGACCGGAAGTTGAGCAGGACTACTACAACTTCGAGCTTGCCAACATCCCGAAGGACCACCCGGCAAGAGATATGCAGGATACGTTCTACATCGATCCGAATACGCTGCTCCGTACCCATACCACGGCCATGCAGATGAGAGAGCTGGAAAAGGCACATGGCCAGCTTCCGATCAAGCTGATCTGCCCGGGCAAGGTATACCGCAGAGACGATGACGATGCGACGCATTCCCATCAGTTCATGCAGTGCGAGGGTCTGGTCGTCGGCGAGCATATCACGCTGGCCGACCTGAAGGGAACCCTGGAGTTCATGGCCAACCGCATGTTCGGCGAAGGCCGGCAGATCCGTTTCCGTCCTTCCTATTTCCCATTCACGGAGCCTTCCGTGGAAGTCGATGTCTCCTGCCCGTTCTGCAATGGCAAAGGCTGCAGCGTCTGCAAAGGCAGCGGCTGGATTGAGATTCTCGGGGCCGGCATGGTGCATCCGCATGTGCTTGAGATGAATGGCTTTGATCCGAAGAAGTGCAGCGGCTTTGCCTTCGGAGTCGGCCTGGAAAGGGTTGCGATGCTGAAGTACGGCATTGACGATATCCGCAGCTTCTACACGAATGATCTGAGATTTCTGAAGACATTCGACCGGTTTGACTGAGGAGGAAAAGACGATGAGATTAAGTTATAAATGGCTCAGTGAATATGTGGACCTTGCCGGCATCAGCCCCGAAGAGCTTGCTGAGAAGATGACGACGGCAGGCCTGGAAGTCGAAGGCATCGAACCGATGGCTTCCGGGACGAACCTGGTCATCGGCGAAGTCCTTTCCTGCAAAGACATTCCCGATACGCATCTTCATGATACGGTTGTCCGCATTCACGAGAACCCGGAAGAAACCGTTAAGATTGTCTGCGGAGCACCGAACTGCAGGGCAGGTCTCAAAGTCATCACTGCATTGCCGGGGGCAAAGCTTCCGGGCGGAACAATTCTTGCAAAGCCGGTTCATGGCCATGAAAGCAATGGCATGCTGTGTGCACTGTTTGAACTTGGCATCGATAAGAAATTCCTGAGTGAAGCACAGATCGCCGGCATTGAAGAACTGCCGGCAGATGCACCGGTCGGCGAAACCGAGGTGCTGAAGTATCTTGGCTATGATGATACGATCCTCGATGTGTCGCTGACCCCGAACCGGGCCGATTGCGCAGCCATGTGGAATATGGCAAAGGAAGTCGGTGCGATTCTCCATCGTCCGGTCACCTGGCCGGATTACAGCGGCAAGGACGAAGCCGGAGAAAAGGGAACCTTCTCTGTCACGCTGAAGACGCCGAAGTGCACGAGCTACTGGGGCAAGGTAGTGAATCATGTCAAAGTCGGCCCTTCTCCGAAGTGGATGGTGAACTATCTCCATGCGGCTGGCATGAACAGCATCAACAATGTCGTCGATATCTCGAACTTCGTCATGCTGGAGACCGGTCAGCCTCTGCATTACTATGATCTTTCCAAGCTCCCGCACCATGAGATCACTGTTGTCGATGATGTGGAAACCAAGCTCACTGCTCTTGATGGGGCTGAGTTTGAAATTCAGAAAGGCGATATCCTGATCACGACCGGAGGCGAGCCGACTGGCGTTGCCGGCATCATGGGCGGCGAAGAATCCATGATCGATGAGAATACCAAAGCAATTCTCATGGAAGCGGCCCACTTCGATCATGCGCAGATCCGCCGTACTTCGATCCGTCTGAATCTGATCACGGAAGCAGCTTCACGGTTCACGAAGGGACTGGAGCCTTGTTCCATTGAAAAGGGCATTGCCCGGTCCGTGGAACTGCTGCAGAAATATGCGGATGCGTCCGGCTTTGAAGAAACCGTCAAAGCAGGAAATGAAGTCTATCAGCCGCTGGCGGTTTCAGAAACCCTCAGCCACTGCAATGGCCTGCTTGGAACCGACTTCACGATGGAGCAGGTAGCAGATGTTCTGAAGAGCCTTGATTTCAGACCGGAAATCGATGGCGATACCATCCTCTCGCATATTCCTTCTTATCGTACCGATATTGAAGGACAGGCAGACATCGATGAAGAGGTGATTCGTCTCATCGGTTTTGACAGCCTCGGATCTACACTTCCGCAGATGCAGGCAACCGTAGGAAGACTCTCTCCGGTCCAGGCTCTGCGCAGAGATACGAGAGAAATTCTCACGGCACTGAATCTTCATGAAGTCGTGACTTATACGCTGGTGGGCGAAGACTATATTCAGAATGCCTATCAGCCGGCCGGAGAAGCAATTGCCTTATCCATGCCGATGTCTGAGGCAAGAAAATATATCCGTACTTCTCTGATCAACTCCATGCTGGAATGCGGGCAGTACAATGAAGCACATTCCAATACGGATCTTGCATTCTTCGAGCTTTCCAAAGTTTATGGAAAAGGCGGCAAGGAAGAAGAACGTCTGGCAATTATCCTTGATGGCAATCTCCATTCTGATCCGCTTCATCAGCATACGGTTTCCGGCGACTTCTATGCCATGAAGGGGATCCTGACTGAATGGCTGAAGAAGTGCGGTTTCCAGGTACCAAGAGTATCCATCCGGGAGAACAAGACCGATCTTGTTCACTTCCATCCGTACCGTTCGGCAGAACTCTGGCTGGATCATTCGTTCCTCGGCGTATTCGGAGAAGTGCATCCGACCTACGCTGCAAAGTATGATCTGAAGCGGGTGGTCTATGCAGAGCTCAACCTCGGACCGGTTCTGAATGGCAAAGCCGGAAGAATCCGCTATACGGCTCCGGATCGCTATCCGTCTGTATCCAGAGATATCGCTCTGGTTGTCGATCGCAGTGTACCGGCAGAAGAACTTCTGGAAGTCGTAAGAAAAGCCGGCAAGAAGATCGTACGTTCAGCAGAGATCTTCGATGTCTATGAAGGCGAACATGTGGAAGCAGGCAAGAAGTCTGTCGCTCTGCATATCGTCTATCAGGCATCGGATCATACATTGAAAGAAGAAGAGATTACTGCTGCTCACCAGGCAATCCTGGACAGCCTCAGCAGCAAGCTTTCAGCACAGTTAAGAGCCTGAGCTCAGAAAGGAACAGGGAAAGGACCTGTTCCTTTCTTTGGTGTGCTTTCTTTACAATTCCCGGATATGATTCTCTCTGGAGGATGAGAAACCGATGAGATACTATCTTTCTGCAATTCTTGCCATTCTGTTCTGGAGTTCTTCTTTCATTGCTACCAAGATTGCCTATCAGTCGGTTTCTCCGCTTTTGCTCTGTCTGATTCGTTTTGCAATCGCATCCATTCTGATGGGGACAATCAGCCTTCTGAAAGGAAACCATCAGAAAATTGAAAAACAGGATCTGAAACCCGTGCTTCTCTCTGCAATTCTCGGCATCAGCGTCTATTATGCTTTGGAGAATATTGCACTTCAGAAGACATCTGCTTCCGATACTTCTCTGATTGAAGCGGCTTTTCCGGCTCTTACTGCCTTGGTCGGTCTGACGGTATATCGGGAAAGACCCTCAAAAAGGATGCTGGCAGGAATTCTCATTTCCATTGCCGGAATTGCTGTGCTCACGGAATATGATCCATCCGAATCTTCTTCTCTCTTCGGAAACCTGCTTCTTCTGGCCGATGGCTTTCTCTGGGGCTTTTACAACTACGAAACCAAGTCGATCTCCGGAAAGTATGATTCTTTTACCATGACGTTTTATCAGACCGTGATCGGAACGATCTTCTTCCTGCCGATGATGGTATTAGAAAAACCGATGCTTACCAGTATTACGCCATCCGTGTGCCTTGCCATTCTGTATCTCAGTGCTGCTTGTTCGGTGGCAGCATTGCTTCTGTATAATTATGGTCTGAAGGGAATCCCGGCTGCTAATGCTGCAATTATCATGAATCTGATGCCGATCTTCGGCGTTTTCTTCTCCTGGCTGATTCTGCAGGAAACTATCAGCCTTCGCCAGGTGTTCGGGGGCATCATCATTCTGATCGGGGTATCCGTATCGACAACGACACAGCCGGCGTAAAAAAGCACCAGAGAGACTGGTGCTTCGCTTCTCGGCTATCTGATTTTCTTCCGGAACACTGCCAGCACGGCAATGGAGGCCAGTGACAGGATTCTGCTGAAGGTCTGTACGCCAGTATGTTCATAGACACAGATATAATTACCAGCTTCTTCAGCATAGAAGGAGACGATGGATTGACTGCTGGGGAATGTCGTGACTTTCTGTTTCGTTCCATCTGAACTGATGTGATACACCTGATAGCCTTTATACCAGGTAAGCGGAAGCAGATAAGTTTTTCCGGTTTGCGATTCCTCAATGGAGAAAGAAAGAGCAGTTCCGTCCTTGGTATAAGCAATATCCGTATCCGTTCCATCATTGTTCTTGATAGCAGTGGAATAGCCTCGGAAGTCCGGGCTGTTCAGAGGAAGATAATCTCCTCCGGCAAGTTCTACCCGCATATAGGTTGCAGAATAATAGGGGTCTGTCAGTCTGCCTTCAGTGATATCCGAATAGGTGCTGGAGCTGGTGATTCCGAATGTCCGGTTCATGGCTGGTGTCAGGTGCCAGACTCCTTCTGCGGTCACTGCAGCACAGAGCAGAACTGGCAGCCATGATTTCTTTGCCAGGTGAGAGATTCCTGCAGCTGCGGGGACAGTCAGCAGAACCATTGCTAGTCCCTCTAAGCGCCATGGAAACTGCAGGATCCTGAGGGCTGCTAAGCTGCCCCATGGGATCCAGTCTCCTGGCAGCAGCATCATCACATAGCCCAGAATCAGGCAGCTCTTGATAAAGCGCTGCTGTTTTTGTTCCTCGCTTGGAACAAGGAACCAGGTCAGCGGCGCAAAGGTCAGGAAGCAACCGATATTCAGCAGCATCTGCCGGTCTTTTTCCAGATTATTTGAGCCATATCCGAAAATGGTTTGATTGGCAAAGAATTTCCATAACGGCATTGCCCCGGAAGAAAGATCCGAAGAAGCCCCGTAATAGTTCAGGATAAAGGTATTGCTGGAGAGCTGTTCGATCATCGGCAGCGTGAACCAGGCTGTGACAAGAAATGCGATCAATACTGCCTTGCAGAGAGAAATGAACTGATCTTTGCTGATCCGGTTCAGATCGATGCAGAAGAAGACAAGGAACAGGACAACCCCGAATAGAAAGGACAGATTATGACAGCACAGAAGCCCTGTCAGACCAATCGTGACCAGGGGCCAGTGATCTGCCTTCTTCTGGTCCAGAACTTCATAGAGACCTGACAGAAGCACCGGATAGAACACAAATGCCATCGTCTCTCCGACTGCACTGCGCACATAGACATCTGTGATGCGGTAGTTTGCAAAGAGATATGCTGCAGAGATCAGAATTGCTATCCCCGCTTTTCCAGAGGTGCGGTCAATGAGACAGCACATGGCATAAGCAGAAAAGAAGGTAGCTGAGAAGATCACGAACTTATAGCAGAAGGCAAGAGAACAGCCGGCGTTGTAGAGCAATGCCGGAATGATCATGAAGAGATCGTTGTAGAACATCGGGCTGGCATAGCCGAAGCCATGATTCTTGTACGGGTAGATACAAGGAAACCAGTCGCCGGCCGCGATGCGTTCTGCCATCCCGGTGATCCGGGAAAGATGGAAGAATGTATCATGCTCGATGCCTACGAAGTCTTTCAGAAGATACGGATAGCAGAATACAAGGCTCAGAATCAGGGCGGCGAGAAGGTATCTGCCGTAATGCGAGAAATAGCGTTTCATATTATCCGAAATACCAGCTCGGGAACCACTCCAGGAACTTGATATAAGCAGTCGTGGTGCCGAATCCTGCTGTAGCCGGAAGGAACATCACAAAGAGCACTGCCACTGCAATCAAGAAGATGCAAACCCAGAGGTTCAGAGACGAATTGTTCTTCTTCCAGATCCGTTCAATGCAGTAGGCAATTGCAAGGATCATGAAGAAACTGGTCGGATAGAAGTGGTAGGCAAAGACACAGCGCTTCACCAGGGTAACCCATGGCAGGAATGCCGAGAGATATCCAGCGGCGATGATCCATGCATTCCGGTCTCTGTCTTTGAGAGCTCGCTTGATGACATAGAGGATCGCAGGGAAGCCAGCCCACGTCAGCAATGGATTCGAGAAGCAGGAAATAGAGTGATACATGCCTTCGGCATCCATTCTTCCGAAATACCAAATCGGCCGGATATCAAACAGCCACTGATACCAAGTGCTCTGGTATGGATGCGTTGCCTTGAGATTGATGTGATAGTGATACATATACTCGCACTGGCTCCAGACATTGGAAATGGACCAGCCATCTCTCCATACCTTGCACGGAAGGTAGGAAACCCAGTAGATCACGATCGGAATGCCGATGAAGAATAAGAAGCACCAGGCAATCGTCTTCCAGAAATATGCCTTGCCATTGCCAGCCATTTTCTGAAGCAGCTCAAGTTCTTCGGCACTGTATTCCGAGGTGTCTCCAGCCAGAGCTTTCACAGCACAATGAGATTCATGAACTCTGACTCCCAGAGTCATGAACAGCAGCACTGCAAGACCGATGGCACTGTAGCAGGCAGTCCATTTCGTGGCGATGCCGATGCCCATTGCGATCCCGCACTTCAGCAGCGTTTTCAGAGAATCTTTCAGGGACGAATCATAGTAATTGGTATAGCAGTAATCGATCATGAACCGGTACATGAGCAGAATCCAGAACACGCTGAACGGTTCCAGCGTTGCAATTCTGGACGTCGCCAGGTGCATGAAGTCGCACGCCAGCATCAGTGCTCCTGCACCAGCCACCTTCTCTTTCTGAAACAGCCGCTTCAGAATGCCGTAGAATAACGGAATCAGGAAGATTCCGAACAGGACACCCGGAATTCTCCAGGCTAATGGATTCATGCCGAAAAGCTTGATGCTCAAAGCAATCAGGCATGTGCCGAGCAATGGATGAACGGTCGCATACATGTATTCGCCATTTGCGATCTCCCAGGCATTGCGCGGATGGTAGACCTCATCAAAATAGCTTTCATTCAGATAGATCGGATCCAGAGAAAGCTTATCCTGCTCATCAATCAGCAGGGTAGCAGGATATTCCATCGTGCCGCCCTCATCTTCCTTCACAGCCACCGGAAGAAACTTCTTCTCCCCGGCTGCCTTGAAACCGATCTCGGTCAGCGTATTGTTCTTATTGACGGAAGTGATCCGGATATAGCGGTAATTCCAGTCTCCGGTGACCAGCTTGTACTGATAGATGCTGCCATCACTCAGCACCGTGATATCTTCCCAGTGATTTCCATCTTCGGAACCGGAAATCTGCAGATCATGGAATCCTAGCTGATACGTATCGAGGTTGCTGTTATTATCGCCTTCGCCATAGATTGCATAGATCGTATCGAAATGCGTGTCTTCGGTCAGCTCCAGCACCACGCTCTGCGGTGTTGTGCTCGGCTGCCAGGTCGTACTCGGAAACTTCGTGCTGCCAAGCTGCCAGAATGAGACAATTGCATAGCAGACGGTCAGGACACTGACGTACCACCAGTCCTTCTTCGTCCACTTTGAAGCTTTCCTCGTGCCATGAAACCAGGGAAGGTGTTCCTGCTTCTTTTCCGGCTTATGATCTTCTTTCCATCTGATCGGTGCATACCGGAACACCAGCCATAAAACGAGCACTGCACATAGACAGCACAGCGCCATCGGAAGCAGTTCCGCATCCTGAAATAATCTGAGACTTAAACTGCGCATAAAAACCTCTTTTCAACCAGAAAATTATACTATTTCCATCTGAAAACATTATGCCCAAAAAGACTCCCCTGTTTTCAATGATGAATGTTATGAATAATAACAAAAATAAGATTATATATTCTGGTATTCCTGCGTGTTCTGAAATATGATACGTTATATTGGCGAAGATTAAAGCGACATATACAGTTATTGTTACAAAAAATAACATTCAGGAGGACTATGAAGAAATTATCACAGAAAAGACTTGCTGATACGATTCTGAACGGCAGAAAGCAGAAGGGGCTGACGCAGCAGAAGCTTGCCGAACTGACCGGCATCAACCGCACGATGCTCAGCCATATGGAAACCGAAGAATATATGCCTTCCATTCCTCAGCTGGAAGCCCTGGCTTCCGTCCTGGAATTCGATCCGGGTGATCTATTTGAAGAAGCTTCTTCTGCTCAGAGCACAAGGCCGGATCCATCTCTCAGGATTGCAGTAGCCGGTACCGGCTATGTCGGTCTTTCCATTGCCGTATTGCTCAGTCAGCATCATAAAGTTACCGCAGTGGATATCGTGCAAAAAAAAGTAGATCAGATCAATCAGAGAATTTCCCCGATCCAGGATGAATACATCGAGAAGTATCTGAAAGAGAAGACGCTGTTTCTGACTGCAACCATGGATGGAAAAAGCGCCTATGCAGATGCCGACTTCGTGGTAGTTGCTGCACCGACAAACTATGACTCCAGCAAGAACTACTTTGATACCTCTGCAGTGGAACAGGTGATTGATCTGGTCCTTTCGGTAAACAGAAAAGCGATCATCGTCATCAAGAGCACGATTCCGGTCGGATATACGAAGTCTCTGCAGCAGAAATATCCTGGAGCGCATATCCTCTTCAGCCCGGAATTCCTGAGAGAATCCAAGGCATTGTTTGATAACCTCTATCCATCCAGAATTATTGTCGGAACCGATATGGATCATCCAGAACTGGTAAAGGCTGCTCATACCTTTGCAGAACTGCTTCAGGAAGGGGCGATTAGGGAGATTATTCCGACTCTGTTCATGGGTACGACCGAAGCAGAGGCAGTCAAGCTATTTGCCAATACGTATCTTGCATTGAGAGTCAGCTACTTCAATGAACTGGATACGTACGCCGAGACCAAAGGCCTTGATACGAAATCGATCATTGACGGGGTCTGCCTGGATCCCCGCATCGGAACACATTATAACAATCCATCATTCGGCTATGGCGGCTACTGCCTGCCGAAGGATACGAAGCAGTTATTGGCAAATTACAATGACGTTCCGGAAAATCTGATCCAGGCAATCGTGGAATCCAACCGGACCAGAAAAGACTTTATTGCCGACCGGGTTCTTCAGAAGGCTGGGTATTATTCATACGGGGAAGATAACAGCTATTGCAAAGACCAGGAAAAGCAGGTGACCATCGGTGTCTATCGGCTGACTATGAAATCCAACAGCGATAATTTCCGCCAGTCTTCAATCCAGGGAGTCATGAAGCGCATCAAAGCCAAAGGCGCCTCTGTGATCATCTATGAGCCGACGCTGGAAGATGGAACCACCTTCTTCGGCAGCAAGGTTGTCAACGATCTGAAGGCTTTCAAGAAGCAGTCTGCCTGCATCCTGGCGAACCGCTATGACAGCTGCCTGGATGATGTGAAAGACAAGGTCTATACCAGGGATCTCTTCCGCAGAGACTGAATGATTCTCGTCTGATCCGGAACTATGCATTCTGCATGTTCCGGTTTTTCTGATGCAAAGAGAATTTCTGGAAACCTTGGAACGTCGAGAAACAGATATCTCTGTTTCTCGATGCCTCTTAATAGTTTCTTCATGAAGTCAGCCATATCCGTGCCAGGGTTATGATCCGGACTTGGCCAGCTATGGTGCTTACTGCATTTTCTTTGTTTCTTCTCCTCATTGCGAATGGCAGTATCAAGCTTATCGGCAATCATATGGTACGTAATCACATTGGATGCAGATGATTTTAATGACTTAATCATCTGCATGCATGTGGAAAACTCGCCTGAAATGGTGTGAAACTCACTATTTTATTAAGAAGATGAGAAAGAAGCTGGTTTGATACAGGAAAAAATCTCATGCTTCACGATAAGATCAAATATCAGCTTATGACACGAAAAAAATCCTGGCCACGCCATATAAAAAGCCATCGGAATCATCCGAAAGCTTGCAGTGAACATTTAATTCTTATAGCCGTTTGTCCCAAGAACAATGCGGACATAATCACGGCATGAATCGACAATTGCATCGATGATCACAGTTTGCTCTTCATCATTCACCTTATAAAACACAAGATTCTTTTTCAGAACAAGAACTTTATATCCCTGCCGTTTTAATACTGGATACTTTGGATCAGCACCCATGCGGGGAAAAGCTGAAAGATTGTTGAGGAATTCTTCAATCGAGTCCAATATTTCCAAAGCGTTTGCCGTTCCGAAATTGTCAGCAATCCTAAGGATGATTTCTCTCAACTGCTCATCAAATGTATCAGTTCTTACCAGCTGATACATGATTATTCACCTTTTAGTTCCTTCCGAAGAGAATCAAAGGATTCTTTCAAAGGTGCAGTTCTTCCTTCACGAACATCTTCTTCGGCTTCACCAAGCATTTCCAGAAGCTCAAGCCTGGCTTTCATAAGCTGATAATCTTCATAGCCAAGACTGACTGTATCGCCTCTTCCGTTTACTGTAATAATGACGGCTTTGCCATCCTCCCGGCATTCCTTTGACACTTCACTGTAATGATTTCTCAAGTCCGCAGATGGCCTGATAGATTCAGAAAAAATCATAGGCAGCCTCCTTATAGTCAAATTCTATCGTTTTATGACTATTCTTACAAGTCTTCCTGATAGAAAAAGGGTAGCAACTTCACTTGTAAAAGTTAACGCAACCCCAGTATTGCATTAAGTATGTCTGAACAAGAAGTTATAAAGGGCTTGCATTAAGTAGATCTGAAACGGTTCTTCCTTTAACATTTAGATATCAGCCAGA
>Ga0256404_1007876_pt1 | contig 16477 bp, 15 predicted proteins | sample RumenRJG_01DNA_FD_185990 | JGI IMG/M metagenome (GOLD analysis project Ga0256404, IMG submission 185990) | Bovine rumen microbial communities from Lethbridge, Alberta, Canada - RJG_01 | ecosystem: Host-associated > Mammals > Digestive system > Stomach > Rumen | place: Canada: Alberta | collected...
TGCGCGGTTCTACGAGCGGTGCACAGACAGGACGGAATTGGCTGTTGGGAGCTTGCTCACAAGCAGCCAAATTACGGACTGGATGTATAGCGCGACAGCGCGACATGAGCACGGAGCGAAGCGGAGTGCGAATGGGCACCGCGAGTAAATTAATTATCTACCTCCTACTCGATCTGGAAGCGAAGTGTGATCACAGCCTGCGAAAACACATGTATCGTGCAGCGAATGCCATTTGCGGCAGGATATTATAGTAATTAATAGAATCACAAGAATGTTGAAATAAAGTAATGCTTGATTTTTTGACCTTAATAACATAAGATAAGAATGATGGTTTGGGCATCTATTCTATACAGGCGGGAAAGAGCTATGGTTGATAACGAAAAGGTCAGGATAATGACCAGAATTGCAATATTTGAGAAGAACGAGGAACATGAAGGCCTTGTTCTAAGCAAGTATTTCAGAGAAGATTATGTTAAATTCAATATGCTGAAAACACTTGTTACTTCAACAATATGCTTTTGGCTCTTTGTCGCAGTGTCTTTACTCGTTGATTTCGAGCAATACCTTGAAGATTTTGGAAAAGAAGATTATATCAAACTGGTCGGGAAGGTCATGCTGTATTATGCTATCTTTCTGGTCATATTTGAGTTGGTCGCTTTCGGGGCGTATACCTACAGATATTCAAGGGTGAAGCCCGGTCTGGTCGAATATAACGGAAATCTCAGAAAACTGATAGAGTATTATGATAAGCTCGAGACTACGGATACTGCCATTTACAAGGTAAGCGCAAGTATCGGCGGCGATATGGATGAATTGGAAATGAAGCTGATCGAGCAGAAAAAAGGAGAAGGTGATCATGGAAGAGCTGGTCAAGGTAAAAAATAAAATCAGAAATTTTATAAGGAATTTTGATGATATCATCATACCGATACTCAGACTTATATGGTCATATGCGGTTTTTAGTGTTATAAATATTCATTTTGGATATGTTGATCTTTTCAACAGACATATGGTGGTGTTACTAATATCCATCCTCTGTGCACTTATGCCGGATGCCTTCATGCTTTTTGTTATCGGTGTCATAATGGGCGTGAATTCATTTTCGGTCGGAATCGAGACAGGACTTTTCTTCATCGTCCTTTTCATAGGTATGTATTGTGTATATCTCAGATTCTTCCCGAAGCATCTGTATATTATTCTGGTAGCATTTGTTGCGATGCATCTTGCGATGTCAGGACTGCTTCCGCTTTTCATAGGCGTTATCGCTGGTATCGCAGGTATCGTTCCTGCAGCTTTCGGTATCGTGCTGTATTATTATTCTGATGTATTAAAGGATCTTGATACTATGATCAAGTATTCATCAGATCCTGATAAGGTTGAATCCTTCAACTACCTGAAGGATTATTTCAAGGACAACAAGGACCTTCTTACAATCATCGGTGCATTTGCGATCACGATATTTGTAACAGGTATTCTGTACCGTCTTTCATTTAAGTATGCGGTATATATCGCTATCGGCGTTGGTGCGATCATGAATCTGATCTCATTTAACATCGTTTCAAAGCGACTTCATTCAACTGTAGACATGAATTCTATCTTCATGACAACAGTTATCTCACTTATCTTTGTACTTGCTTTCCAGTTCTGTAAGGGCTTTGTCGATTACAGAAAGACCGAGAGAGTGCAGTTCGAGGATGATGAGTATTATTACTATGTAAAGGCTGTTCCTAAGTTCGGTGAGGATATCGATAAGGCAGCCCGCAGAAGAACTGTTAAGAGAAAGGCCGGCGTGGTTCTTTCAGACAAGGCAGTTCAGCAGAGAAGCAGGCAGAATGGTGAGAATCCGGCTAAGAAGGGTGCACCGGCACCACGAGTTAAGAGACCGGGAGTTCAGCCACAGCTTACAAAAAATGAAGCAGAGGGCGATAAGGCTATCGCTGATGCATTAAAGGCTGCAGAGAATGTATCTAAGGAAACAGGCTCTGCAGACAGTGCAAGAAAGGCGCTTGAGATGGCTGATAAGACTGTTACAGCCAGCCAGGCAAAGCCTTCAGGAAGCGGACAGCAAAAGCCTTCAGGAAATGGACAGCCAAGACAGGCAGGAAGCAGCCAGGCAAGACCTGCAGGAAGTGGACAGCCAAAACCTGCAGTAAGCGGACAGGCAAGACCTGCTGGAAGCAGTCAGGCAAAACCAGCGGGAAGCGGACAGGCAAGACCAGCAGCCGGCGGACAGAAGAAACCGGCTCCGGTACAAAAACCTGCAGCCCGTGTTGAGAAGGATGATGCTCCTTCAGGCTTTGTAAGAAAGAGCCTTCCGGGAGACGAGAAGAAAGACTCTGATAAAGAGTGATCATTTAGATAAATGAAGCTGACCGGAAGGTATGAACCGGTCAAGACTTCATGAAGATGTGATTCTGTGGGGGAGAAGCAGAATCTGTTGGGAAAGCAAAATTTTATGCAAAAATGGGGTGCGTTTTGTGTATGAGTTCTGGTACTCTATCAAGCAATATTTTGAATGGTTCTATATTCCGAAAATAGGCTGGCAGGATATTCTTGATATCTTAATAATTGCATATATCATTTTTCATATTCTTTCATGGATCAAATCCAGCCGTGCGTGGACACTGCTCCGTGGTATTATTTTGATAGCATTTTTTGCGGGCATTGCAGCCATTTTCAAGCTGAATACGCTGCTCTGGCTTGCGAAAAACTTTATCAATGTAGGTATTATCGCGGTGATAATCCTGTTCCAGCCGGAATTCCGTCATGCTCTTGACGAGCTGGGTAGAAAGAAGATCCTCAGAACATTTTTCACATTTGATGACAGAAATTCCAAAGAACAAAAGCTCAGCGACAAGACTATCTTTGAGCTTGTAAAGACGTCTGTTGAATTATCAAGGGATAAGACAGGCGCTCTTATCGTGCTTGAAAATGAGACGCCGCTCGGCGAGTATGAACAGACCGGTATCAGTATCGATGCGGTCGTAACCGAGCAGTTGCTTATAAATATTTTTGAGAAGAATACGCCTCTTCACGACGGTGCGGTCATTATCAGGAACAACAGAGTGGTTGCTGCAACCTGCTATCTGCCGCTTACCGAGAGAAGTGATGTCAACAAGAAACTTGGTACAAGGCACAGAGCCGGACTGGGTATCAGCGAGGTTTCCGACAGTCTTACCATCATCATTTCCGAGGAGACGGGCGGAATCTCCATAGCTTATATGGGAGCTCTCTACAGAGATCTTGACGAGGACAGCCTCAGAAAGCATTTGCAGGTTATCCAGGAACAGTCCAACGAGAGCCGCATACTTAAAAAGCATAAAAATGAAGACACAAAGAACCTCAAGACCGGTAAGAAAGGGGGAGTGAAGAATGAAAAGCACTAAGAAAAGCTTTATCAAAACCCTCTTTCTGAGAATACTTTCGCTTGCAATAGCATTTGTTATCTGGCTGATCGTTGCAAATGTTGACGATTACAAGATCGTCAAGGAGATAGACAAGATTCCTGTAACCCAGCTGAACGGCGAGAGTATTGAAGCGGGCGGACTTGTATATGATGTAACTTCCGGCGAAACGGTCGATATACTGGTCGAAGGCAGGCGTTCGGTGGTGGATAAGCTTACCAAGAATGATTTTACCGCAGTTGCCGATCTGTCAAAGCTTTCATATACCAATACTGCGAAGATCAATGTCAAGGCAGTAAGCACGAGCGTGGGAGAAAATGTAACGATCTCTGTCGTGGATAATGCCATGGTGCTCTCTATCGAGGAGAAGAAGAGCAGACAGTTCGAGGTTAAGGTTGATACCAAGGGTGAGCCGGCAGAGGGCTATGCTCTCGGATCGTACGAGACAAATCCTGTGGTTATAAATGTTACAGGACCACAGTCTCTCGTAAATAAGATCAGATACGCAAGATGCGTTGTGGATGTTACAGACAAGACTGAAAGTATAGATACCGAGGTTAGGGTATATCTCTACGATGGAAATGATGAAGTGATGAGTTCCTCAAGGATCACGGCTGATGCGGAGACTGTAAGAGTTAAGATGCAGATCTTCGAGACCAAGGTCGTTCCTGTGAAGTTCTTCACGACAGGTAAGGTTGCTGATGGCTTTAAGCTTACGGGACTTACAGGAAGTGTAGAAGAGATAAGGATCACAGGACCGCAGCTGATACTTGATTCGATCTCTTATATAGCTGTAAATGATATTGATATAAGCGGCATTTCCGAGGAGACGGACTTTGACAGGAATATCTCGAACTTCCTTCCGGATGGCGTATATCTTGCGGATTCGGTTGACAGAGTGATAGTAACTGCGAGTGTTGAGGAGCTTGTTGTAAAGACCTTTAATCTGTCGATTTCTGACATAGAGCTTAAGAATACGGACGACGAGCTTTATGATTACAGCCTGGTGATCCAGGGTGCGTATGTGATAAGCCTGAGCGGCCTTGAAGCAGATGTTTCGGGCGTAACTCTTGCAGACCTGCATCCGGTTATCGATTGTAAGGATCTGAAACCGGGAACAGAAACTGTTAAGGTGATCCTGACGAAAAATAATAAATATACAGTAACAGAAAATGGAACGGTTACTCTTGTGATCAAAGAGAAGACAACTGAAGCAGAGGATGGCGAGACCACTTCTGAGGAAGAAGGTAATTGATTAACTGCCGGGACAGGAAGTATATGATCTTACGGCCTGTCCCGGTTTTTGTATCCAGACAACAGTTTTATGGAGGGGAAAATATGGATGAGGATATCTTAAAACTTCAGGAAGCTATTGACGAATCGAATTACATCGTTTTCTTTGGCGGAGCCGGTGTTTCGACAGAAAGCGGTATTCCGGATTTCAGAAGCCAGGACGGACTTTACAGCCAGAAATACAAATATCCGCCGGAAACCATAGTAAGTCATACATTTTTCAAGCATTACACAGAAGAATTCTATGAGTTCTACAAGGATAAGATGCTTATCACGGACGCAAAGCCGAATGCGGCACATAAGAAGCTTGCGGAAATGGAAGCAGCCGGAAAGCTTAAGGCTGTTATCACACAGAATATCGACGGTCTTCATCAGGCGGCCGGAAGCAAGGAAGTGCTTGAGCTTCATGGCTCGACGCTCAGAAATTACTGTATGAAATGCGGCAAGAAATTCAGCAGTACAGCTGAGGATGTTCATGCCGGAGTAAAATACATACTCGCATCTGAAGGTGTTCCGAGATGTGATAAGTGTGGAGGAATCATCAGACCGGATGTTGTACTTTACGAGGAAGGCCTTGATTCGGACGTGATCTCAAGATCGATAAAGCATATTTCAAAAGCAGATATGCTGATCATAGGCGGAACCAGTCTTGTGGTTTATCCTGCTGCAGGCTTCATCGATTATTTTAAGGGAAAGCATCTGGCGGTCATTAATATGTCACCGACGGCAAGAGATGTTGCGGCAGATATACTTGTGCAGAAGAAAATAGGAGAGGTGTTCTCGCAGATCAAAGTTTGAGAATGATCTGATAACAAAATGATAAAAGCCTCACGGAAAACTATAGAGAAATATAGTCTTCTGCGAGGCTTTTTATATGCTTATAATTATACTATTTAGTTCCGAAAATTCGATCTCCGGCGTCTCCGAGACCCGGCATGATATAGGCGTTGTCATTTAAGCCTCTGTCAAGATTGCCGACATAGATTTCGATGTCCGGGTGAGCCTTCATCAGGTTCTCAAGTCCTTCAGGTGCTGCGATGATGCACATGAATTTGATGTGCTTTCCGCCATGCTCCTTGATGAAGTTTACTGCTTCAACAGCTGAACCGCCGGTCGCAAGCATCGGATCGAGCACAACTATAAGACGCTGGTCGATAGGATCAGGAAGCTTACAGTAATACTCGTGAGGAAGGTGGGTTTCAGGATCTCTGTAGAGACCGATATGTCCAACTTTTGCGGAAGGTACGAGAGCGTGGATACCATTTACCATGCCCAGACCTGCTCGAAGTATTGGTACGATAGCAAGCTTCTTACCGTCGATCGTTGGTGTTTTACATTTTTCAATAGGAGTTTCTATCTCGACATCGATAAGAGGAAGATCTCTCAGCGCTTCGTACGCCTCAAGCATTGCAATCTCCTCAACAAGACTACGGAATTCGTAGGTTCCTGTGGTCATATCCCTGAGTCTTGAAATCTTGTGTTTAATGAGCGGATGCTCCATGATCTTAACATTTTCATTTCCTTTGTAATTCATAATTCCCTCCTGAAAATAGTGTGATCTGCTGATCTTAAAAAATACAGTAGTCGTATATGAATACACCATAGTTAATATCATTTTAGACATTTATTACATGTTAGTCAACTTATGATTTTTTTACGAAAGATTGCGAAAAAATATTGCTAAAAAATGACCGGAAAAACCGCATATACTTGACATAAAACCCAATTTGAACTATACTTATTTTTGTATAACTATGCTTTTAAATTAATTTTTCTGGTTAAGAAAAGAATGTGAGAAGTGTATGGCGGAAGAAGGTATTGTAACAAGAGTTGGAGGGCTTAGAGCTGTAGAAATGTACTACCGCGGGATCAGAGAGTTTGAGTCCGGCGATATTACTTTTGTGCAGTCAAAGACCAGACTTAATACACCGGGAATGGGAACTCTTATGCCTGAAACATTCAGGAAGGTTGCGGAGCTGAGTAATCAGTGCGTATCACTTTTTGAACTGGAGATCAGGCAGGCAATCGATATGATCAAAAGCCTTCAGGAGAAGGAATTCTATTTCAGATGGCTGTCTCTCTATATGCCTCTCAGATATCTTGAAACTAAAAGCGTTCAGCAGAAGCTGATGGATCTGATGGATGAAACCGGAACCGATACAAACAGACTGTGTTTCGAGCTTTCCCCGGAACTGCTCCTTAATGGTACAAATGTTCACAGTACAGTGATCGAGCAGCTTAGGAACAGAGGATTTCATTTTATGCTGACGGACTTCGGTGGTATCAATTCACCACTCATGAAGCTGGCATATTTCCCTGTAGACTATGTAATGCTTAGTCAGGAAATGATAAGCTACCTTGGTAAGGATGAACGATCACTTTCGGCGGTAAGCTCGATAGTGGATTTCATCGAGGGTATGGAAGCGGATGTTATAGCAGATGGAGTTGCGAATCTGGAGCAGGCAGAGCAGCTGTTTAAGGCGAGAGTAAGATTCGGCGCAGGTTCACTTGCGGGCAGATATATGACTGAAAGATATCTGAGACGTAAGAAGGCAGAACCGGGCAAGGCTGCAGATGAAGATGCTGATGAAACAGATGAGACTACGGATGAAGCTGTAGATGAGGCTGTGGACGAAGCATCTGATGGAGCGGTTGATGAGGCTGCGGACGAAAATTCAGAGGGAATGACAGAAGCAGCTGTGGCTGGATCAGAAAATATATCAGAGGATGAATACTTCAGTGATGAAGCAGCTCAGAATGAAGACTCTGAGATTGATGAAAGTTTATTCACTGAAGAATAATGTAAATTGCGCTCTTTTTGATATAAAGGTATAAACTAAAATTTAAATATAAAGGGGAAATCAATTTGGCAGATAAAGCAGAAGAGACTGTTAAGGTCGATGCTTCCGAAGGTGGAGGCGGCGGTGGCGGAACTGCACAGGGAACGCCTGAAACTGCTGCGAAGACTCCTGACACAGGGCAGGCCGAAGAGGTTAGTGAGGCTCCTGCAAAGTCAAAGAAGTCGAGAAAACGGGACGGATCTAACAAGTCTGAAAAGTTTAAAGATGTCGTGGAACTGCGGCGAACTGCTAAAGAAGTAAAAAGGCATGTGCTGATCACAAGAGTCATGGCGCTCCTGGTAGGCATATTGGTAGCTATAGTGGCGGTTGCATATGCTATCGCATATTTCTATGATAAGTTCGGCAGTTTTACTGTAAAAGTAAATAAATATGATATGGCCAAGCAGGGACTGTGCCTTTCGGAAACACCCGAATATGATCATACTGTGTCAGAGCTTAACGCTAACATAGTCTATGATATGACCAATATTAGCGGACTTGATATTCCTGCAAATGTTGATATGGTAAATGGCAGCCACAACGGCGAGAATTACATTGCGTATACATTTTACCTTATCAATTCGGGAGACGATACCCTTTCCTATGAGGGCGAAATGGTGATAGATAATGTGACCAAGGGAGTTGATGAGGCTGTCAGGGTTGCAATCTATAAAAACGGCGAGAAGATGGTTTATGGAAAGACTAAGTCGAGTGGTCAGGGCAAAGAAAGTGATTGTGACAGTGAATTTTTAAGTTCAACTATAGTCATGAGAACCCGAGCGGAGGGCTTCAAGCCAAAGGACAGAGATAAATATACAGTAGTCATCTGGCTTGAGGGAAATGATCCTGACTGCGTAGATGCCATCATCGGCGGTACCATTAAGTTTACATTGATCTTTAAGATCATTGAGTCAACCTAAAATAAAAGTGAAGGAATAAAAGATATGAAAAAAGCATTAAAAATTATACTTGATGTTTTGGCGTGGGTGCTTCTGATACTTGCGTTGCTTGTTACCCTTATTGTATTTGCAGCGGATAAGCATAACGGCGTGGCCAACATTTTCGGCTATACACCTCTGACCGTAGAATCAGATTCCATGAGTCCGACATTTAAAGAAAAAGACCTTATTATCTCTAAGAAGGTCGATGATTTATACAAGCTTAAAGTCGGTGATGTTATTACTTTTCATGCATTGATTAATGGTCAAAATGCGCTAAATACGCATAGAATTGTAAGTATAAATGATACCGGAAACTCTATAGAGTTTATTACACGAGGTGATAATAACAGTATTGATGATAGTACTCCGGTAAAGGCTGATGAGATTGTAGGAAAGTGGACGGGAGTAAGACTTAAAGGCGCAGGTAAGGTGATGGATTTCCTTCGTACCAAGAAGGGCTTCTTCATCTGCATCATCATCCCGCTTGCACTTTTCTTCCTCTTCGAGCTTTATAAGTTCATTGTAGTTCTTATCGATGCAAAGAAGAGCGACATAACAGAAGAGGACGAGGAAGAGATCAAGAGAAAGGCTGTCGAAGAGTATATTGCGGCACAGAAGGCTAAAGAGGCTGGGGCTGCAAAGAATGGCGAAACAGCTGAAGCTGCAGAGGATGCTTCTGAGGAGAAGAAGGACGACGCAGAGTCAGACAGCTCTGATGATAAGACAGACGACAAGGATGATCCTGAGAATAAATAAACTATAGTAACTTGTGGGTATTATGAGAGGGGATAGACAGTGAACGGATTTTTAAAATGGTTTTTTGCATTCATTTCCGAAATGCTTAAAGGCTGGGGTATGATCTTCAGCGGCATTGGAAATGGTATCATAAAGATCTTCAGTATTAAAAACTACATAAATATCTTCAAACAGTACTCAAGAAGCTTTGATGCTGTGGGCTGGATACTTTCGATCCTTGCCATTATCATTGTGATCGCTATTTACGTTCTGCTGTTCCTGCTCATCGTGATGGCCATCAGGAAATATATACGTTTCAGGCATTCAATCGTGAGCAATGAAGACCTCCTTGAAGAGATCTCGGTACTCCAGAGACGAGTTATCAAGATGACCAAGGAGAAGGACGAGATCATGGCTATGAAGGTAGCTCAGATCGGTGTACCTGCAGGAACTGCAATGCCATTTGGCACTTCTACTGCAGATCTTGAGGGCGAGTCTCCTGAGGCAATTCAGCAGGCAGCCGGTGAAGAGGGTATCATCATCACTCAGGACAGAAGATTCAACAAGCTCTTCGAGGTTGATATGTTCTACAAGAACTATACGCCGCCTGAATACGATAATGAGATCGAGCTTCCGGGCATCTGTGAGAGATTCAGAGGCTTTGCATGCTCAAGAATGCATCTGTATTATGATATTAAGACGGTAAGGCTTTTCCTTGCGGGTATGGCTTCAACAAAGCTTATCATCCTTCAGGGTATTTCCGGTACAGGTAAAACCTCCCTGCCGTATTCATTTGGAAAGTTCCTCCAGGTTGATACCACTATCGCATCGGTTCAGCCGTCATGGAGAGACCGTACAGAGCTTTTTGGTTACTTCAATGAATTCACAAAGAACTTCAACGAAACTGAAGTTCTTCGAAGAATATATGATGCTAATTACAATGACAATGTCAATCTCATCCTTCTCGACGAGATGAATATCGCGAGAATTGAGTACTATTTCGCAGAGATGCTTTCAATCCTTGAAATGCCTAACTCTGACGAGTGGGAGCTGGACCTTGTTCCTTCAGTATGGAGCTCGGATCCTGAAAAACTTGATCATGGTAAGCTTCGTATTCCGCAGAATATCTGGTACATCGGAACAGCTAACAACGATGATTCCACATATGCTATCTCAGATAAGGTTTACGACCGTGCTCAGCCAATCAACCTTGATGCGAAGGGACTTGCATTTAGTGCAGATGATACACCTCCGCTTTCACTCAGCTTCACACATCTTAATCAGCTCTTTAAGGATGCGATAGATAAATATCCTGTATCACAGGAGAATATGAAGAAGATACATCAGCTTGACCTCTGGGTTATCGACAAGCTCCGTGTAGCGTTTGGTAACCGTATCATCAAGCAGATGAGTATGTTCGTACCTGTATATGTTGCCTGCGGCGGTGAAGAGCTTGACGGTATTGATTACGTTCTTGCAACCAAGATCTTCCGTAAGTTTGAATCACTCAACCTGGCAATGCTGAGAGACGAATTAAAAGAGCTTGTTGTATATATCAACAAGTCATTCGGTAAGAATAAAATGAATGAATCTGTAGCTTATCTTGAAAGACTGCAGAAGCTTTTCTAATATTTAGACACTTGCAGCAGCTCCGGATCATTGATCCGGGGTTGCAGAATTATTAAGAGTAATCGGAGAGGAAACTGTATTGAACGAGAAGTACGGGGTATGGTATCAGGAACTTAAGAACGCCCTCGGTACGATGCAGGAAAATGATATCTATGAAGATATGAATAAGGTTGTAGGTTCCGGCCGTTCCAACATTTCCTTAAACCGGAAGCTTATGGAGAAGAGTATCGATGTTTCATGGGTTGAAGCTATCGAGAACGGACTTATTCATGTAGATAATGTTATCAGAAGGCCTAGTCGTACCATTGTTGACGTGGAAGAGATAGTGCCTATCGCGCTTTCCAGGAAAGTTACCGTCGAATCGGTAAAGCATCTTGCCCAGCATACTGATCTTATTCAAAGTATAGACAAGAAGACCGGAAAGATCACCCCTTCAAAATTATTAAATGTGCATAAAGAAGAAAGTCTGGAAACCTATGAGAACAGATTCGTAAATACTCTCATAGACAGACTTTATATCTTCATCATGACCAGGTATGAAAAGCTTGCCGAGGTTGAGAAGGATGAAGAGGTATATACCATGGAAATGGAGAATGAAATGGACGACAGCCGGGGCAACCAGCTGAGTTTCAAGATCTCCATTGACTCAAGGAAAAGCCTTGAAGCTACGAATGATAGTGGTTATACCATCTGGCAGCGAGTTGAGAAGCTTAAGAAGACCATTGAAGGCTATAAGGGTTCAGAGCTTTGTATGACGCTTGGCAACAACTTTGTCCAGCCGCCTATCATGAGGACCAACGCCATCATGAAGAATGTCGATCTTAAAGCGTGCCTCATGCTCTGGCAGTATATTCTCAGCTATGACAAGGTTGGATACGAGATTAATATAGAAGATACCGCTCTCAGACCTGAAAAGGATTATATGAGCGATCTTGTAGATATGATCACCTGTGATATGCTCCTTTTCAAGTCTTATACCGAAAAGGGCGGCGAGAAATACATACCTATAGGTAAGAAAAAATTCAAGAGTGTTCAGCCGAAGGTTGTAAAACGTTATAAGGCAGAGGTTCTCTCGGGGCATTATGGTGTACATACCGATGGTGCAGTCGGATATATCGAAGCTGAAGGACCTATTGCATATGTAAATAATGATCTTCCTGATGATATCGACGGTATCTTCAATGAGATAGATAATGTCATAAATATTGAAAGAAACTTCTTCGCCGAGAGAGAGAGAAGACATCTCGAGGAGCTTGCTATCCAGGAGGAGGCAGAGAGAAGGAAGAGAGAAAGAGAAGAACGTCTTGCAGAGAAGAGACGTATAGAAACTCTTAAGCTTGAAGAACGTGAGCGTATCAGACGCGAGAAGGAAGAGGAAGAAAAAAGAGTTCAGGAAATGCTCGAACGTCGCCGCGCCGAGATTGAGGCTGAGGAACGTGAGAGACAGAGGATCGCTGCTGAGCGTCAGGCTCAGAAGGAAGAGGAAAGACGTCTTGCTGAAGAGGCTGCCAGAGAAGAAGCTGAGAGAAGAAAGCATGAAGAAGAGAAAAAATCTATCAGAGCTGATTTCGGTGAGGCAGAAGGCGTTGATACTGCAGTATTTGACAGGAAGAAGGAAGAACGTGACAGAACGAATGCTTCCGGAACTGTAACTCAGGAAGACCTTGAGCAGGCTACGGAAATGATCCAGGAGCAGGCTGAACAGAGAGCTGTTGCTGAAGAATATGATAACGGCGAGGAGAAACAGGAAGAAGCTGCTACTGCAGAGGTTCAGATGGAGGATCCAAGAGAAGTTGCCGTCAGGATAAAGCTTGAGCAGCAGAAGAAGGAGAAGGAACTCCGTGAGAAGGAGAGAGCTCTTCGACTTAAGGCTAAGCGTATGGAATATGAGGCAAAGCCTTTCGATGAGATCAGAAAGGCATATTCCAAGAATCCTATATATGCAATTCCGAGATTCTTCAGATGGCTGCTGTTTGTACTCTTTGGTATCATTCCGAAGGATACAGACAATCCGGATCAGCAGAGAATACTTGCAGAGAGAGCGGAAGCAGCAAGGAGAGAGGAATACGAGAAGACAGAGAGGGAGAAATTCGATGCATACTACAAAAAATATGCAACCAATTTCCCTTACAATATAAAACGTTTCTTTGCAGACCAAAAGTTCAAACGGAAACGTAGGAAAGCGGCTAAGAATAAGCCGAAGCCTGTATTTAATCCTCCAAAGCGTACCGCAGAGGAGACCAGGGCTATTGAAATGCAGATGAGAAGTCTTTACAAGGAGTACCATGTTGGTATGATCGCAAGATTCAGAAGATATCTGCATGACAGAAAGACAGAAAGCGAAAGCGCGTGACGTAAAGTGAAAAATGGTAAAAGTATAGTAAGAAGGATCATATCAGCACTTGAATGGATACTCCTGATACTGAGTATGGCATTTCTTATCAATATATTTGTAGTAACTTCCAAGGGTAAAGCGGTAAAGCTTTTCGGAAACAGCCTGCTGCATGTTATCACAGGAAGTATGGAACCAACGATCTCCGTTGAAGACTACATTTTAGTCAAAGAGACGGATGTAAATACCCTGGAAACAGGAGATATAATAGCATTTTACAGCAGTGATCCTACTATCAAGGGTATGATAGTTATCCATAGAATCATTGATATAAATGATGATGGAACCTTCAAAACCATGGGAGATGCAAATCCGGTACCGGATGATTACCCGGTGGAGGCATCAAGTATAGTAGGAAAATATGAGAGAAGATCATGGCTCTTCAACTGGATGGCTTCCTTCATGGAACCGAAGAAGCTGCTTCTGATTCTGGCGGTTGTGCCGATCTTCCTGCTCTCTATCTACGAGGCAGGAACTCTGACCAAGCTTATCCGTAAGCAGGTTAAGGAAGAGAACGCTTCCGAAGATGGCGCAGATGGAGAAGATGAGGGTACAGCTCCGGACGGTGAAACCCGTGAAGAGAAGATAGAGAGACTGAAGAGAGAGGCTGTTGAAGAGTATCTTAAAAAGCAGACGGCAGAGAATGGAGATGCTGAAATTGAAAATCCTGAAACAGAAGCAGGCGGTTCAGATGGTAAAAATTCTGAGAATACTGCGAGGGTTTCTACATCAACAGTGATCGAACTTTTTGCGGATGAAGAAGAGGTGATGCCTCATGAGCAAGATTAAGAAGAAGGCTACGGCTGATCAATTAGTAAATTATACATATAGAGACAGCGGTCAGGAATATATCATGAAGAAGAAAATGATCCGTGCGATCATTTTAATGATACTTTCTCTGATAGCACTTGTGGTATTCATCGCTTTATATCTTGCGGAAAGCTACAAGATTCAGGAGACCTACCGTAAGCAGTACAAAAAGCATCTGACAACGCTGAATAACGATATAGAGAATTATCTGAATGCCGATGGTGATCTGGAATTCAGATACAGGCTGCTTGTATCAGATATTTCCGGTGCGAATTCATTTGCATTTCTGATTGATGATTTTGTAGATAAGCAGAAGACAATCAACGGACTGTTTACTGTATTTTTAAAATACCCGGAGCAGACGAGAGAAAGGCTGTCGGAGGTAAAGGAAGCTCTTGATGATATCCTTGCAAATCTTGACAAGGGTTACGATAAGATAGATGAGTTTATCGAATCAATAAATTTGAAGGGGTACTAAGAAAAAGCAGTGATGCATTTATCTTGGTGAAAGGAAAAGTGTATGAGTAGAAAAAGCAAGTTAAAAAAAGAAATAAAAACCTGCCAGAAAACTATCGTCGAGATAGAGAGAAGGCGTGCAAGATCACAGTCCGCACTTGTTCAGGCCATCCTTCTTCAGGAAGAGCCAAGTGAGGCCGATGTAGAGTGGTTCAACAAATATACCGGAGAGATCACTGCCTGCCGTAATCACATGCTGGAAATGAAAAAAGAGCTCGAATCTCTGTAAAATCTGTGAGTAATCTGCGTGTATTTAGTATGATTTCGCGCGTGCGTTGTGTTAATTTACATAATATGGTGATTGACAATGTGCACAAAAACTGTAGTGCAATATAGTGATAATCACGGTGGTTAGAATGGGTGATTATACATGTTGCACAACTGTGTTTGTGAATATTTAACAATGTAATTCTAAAAATTTCACAGAATGTTCACAAAATAGCGAAAAAATACTTGATAAAAGTGTGAATAATCATTATAATATAATTAATCAATTTGATTATTCTTTTATGTGAGAGAACTATTAAAAAACAAAGGGTTAGGAGGAATTGCTTATGAGAAAAGATAAGAAAAAACAAAAAACAAGTAAGAAGATAGTTGCTGCATTTGCAATGTTTGCATTATCAGCATCTATGCTCGGAACCGCAACATATGCATGGTTCACGATGAATAAGGAAGTTAGTGTAACTAACATGCAGGTAAGAGCACTTGCTGAAGATGGTCTGCTTGTAAACGAAGCAGCAGACCCTGGCACCACTTGGGATGAAGAAGCTACAGCAGCTCAGACAGCGAGTTCTAAGCTTTCTATGCTTCACCCCGCATCTACAGCAGATGGCACAACATGGTATCATGCAGCAAGTACAAAATATGATGATGCCGCAGACGCTAGTTCTGGCAGTGTTAGTGGCAATCTTGTAAATAGTGCGTATGAAACGATTGGTACCTTGACACCGATTACAGCTATGTCAACTACAACTGCAACAGCAGGAACAGAGGCTGCCTTCTCAACCATGGGTGCTACAGCAACTTCTCCTGCAGGATATTATGTACATTATACATACTATCTCAAGACATCAGCGCAGAGCACTCTCACCTTGGATGGAACGAATATGTATGTAAACATTAAATCTGTTACTGCTACAATTAATGATGGTGCAACAGCAGCATCAGCAGATCTTGACAAATCTTTAAGAGTTGGTATTAAGTTGAATAGTGCATTCTACATTTACGCTCCTGTTACAGGATATGACGATTCGTACTATGTAGCCGCAGGCACTACGGCAACTGTACCTAAAGCAAGTAATGTGGTAACAAAAACAGATTTGGCTTCTCTGCCGGCTGTTACGGCAAGTGGAACACCTGTTGAGGTTTATCTCTGGTATGAGGGTGAAGATGTAAACTGCAAATCCGCTAATGCAACCGCTGCTACCCTCGATAATATTAAGGTTGATATTAAGTTTGAGTTAGTAGGTGCTGAGGCAATTCCTGCTCCTGCTCCGGTTGGACCGTAATCAAACCTTAAATCAAATTTAACCTAAAATCACAATATTCCCCCGGACGAACAAAAATCCTCGTCCGGGGGATTTTTTCTTGACTGCGACCGGGCGGGGGGGATAGAGATAAAAAGACAGATGGCAGACATGAGTGGAGGCTCGTGGAGACCGTCTTTTTTTGTTTGCAAATTCATGTGTCAAATAGCAACAGCAAATGATGGGAAACAATAAGAAATTGCTGGAAGTTCACAGTACCTGACCCCAATTCATCAAGAAAAAAGTCCCCCGGACTTGTGATCAATGTCATTAAGTTAAGAGGGACTTTAAAAGATCTCTGCATCGAAAATGATGCAGGGGTCTTTTTTTCTGCAAAGAAGGGGTTGACAGCAACACCGAAAAGTGCGGCCGCTTTCGCTACTGATTA
>Ga0256404_1007879_pt1 | contig 16473 bp, 19 predicted proteins | sample RumenRJG_01DNA_FD_185990 | JGI IMG/M metagenome (GOLD analysis project Ga0256404, IMG submission 185990) | Bovine rumen microbial communities from Lethbridge, Alberta, Canada - RJG_01 | ecosystem: Host-associated > Mammals > Digestive system > Stomach > Rumen | place: Canada: Alberta | collected...
ATGCGCCGATGATCGCGGCGGCTTCCGAGCGCTTGTCGACATTCTCAAAAGCGGCGATCTTACAGGGCATTGTGACATTGAAGCCCCGGATGCCGAGCGCGCGCATCGCGTCAAAAGCAGCGGGAACTCCGTCCTCTCTGACAGTGTAGGCGACATAAACATAATCAAGGCCCAGAAGCTCACAGGCGTAGTTGTGCATTTGAGGCGAGAGGGAGTGGCCGACCGGATCTCCGATCAGAGCGAGGGTAGTGGTCTTTCCGCTGATTGTCCGTGCCATGGTAATCTCCTTTTTCTTAAACTCAGTCATATGTTATTGCGTTTAAAACTAATTGACAAGGAGAAAATGCTATTGACAGGGGAGAGGTTTTCACTATAATAAGAGTTCTGAAAACAAAAATGAGAATCATTTTCGATTTTGAACTATGCAGGGGGCATTTTACTGGTGGGCGCGAGAACATCCTATAAGACAAAACACAGAGACGAGATCCTGAAGATCCTTCGGGAAAATGAGAGCGAGCATATGACGGCGGGGCAGATCCTGGACGAACTTAAGGCGAAAGGCGTATCTATAGGTGTCGCGACGATCTACCGGCAGTTGGACCGTCTGGTGGAGGAGGGCGCCGTCAATAAATATATGGTGGACGCGGTGACCGGAGCCTGTTATGAGTTCAGGGAAGGACACGAAGAAAAATCCGCTTATGTGCACGGAAAATGTGAGAAGTGCGGAAAAGTGGTCCACATTGAGAGGAAAGCAGTGGAAACCGCGATGCAGGGCTTTTCGGGCGGCGGAGCCGGCGGATTTGAGCTGGACTGCACGCGTACGCTGTTTTACGGAATCTGCGGGGACTGCAGGAGGAAGAAGTGAGAGAGAGAAGGACCGAAGGAAAGAGCCGGAAGAGACGGTTCGGTGCCCGGCTGATGGCGGTGATCCTGGCAGCAGGAATTGCGGCGGCCGCAGCTGCAGGCTGCGGGGTGAAGCAGGAGGAGCCGGATGACGGAAGACTGAAGATCGTGACGACGATCTTTCCGCAGTACGATTTTGTCAGAGCGATTGCGGGAGACACAGGGGCCGTCAGTGTCAGGATGCTTCTCTCGCCCGGAGAAGAGGTGCACTCCTACGAACCGACGCCGCTGGATATTAAAGAGATACAAAGCTGCGACCTTTTCATCTATGTCGGCGCCGAGAACGATGTGTGGGTGGACAGGATCCTCGAGAACATGGGGGACAAGAGACCCCAGACGCTGCGGCTGGTGGATCTCACAGAGACAGTGGAAGAAGAATCCGTGGAAGGCATGATGGAGGAAAAGGGCCATGCTCACGAAGAAGGCCATGATCATGAAGACACCCATGAAGAGGAGGCAGAACATGATCACGAAGACGGCGAAGAGCACGTTCACAGCGGCGATTCCTCCCATGAGGAGCACGAAGAGGCGGATGAGCATGTGTGGACGTCTCCTGTGAAGGCGGCGGAGATCACAGAAGCGATCGCGCAGAAGATGGCGGAACTGGATCCGGAGAACGCGGATCATTATCTTGCCAATGCGCGGGATTACGAGGAGAAGATCCTGGATCTGGACGAGCAGTTCAGGGAGATCGCTGGGAACGCGGAGCGTAAGACCCTGGTCTTCGGAGACAGGTTCCCGATCCGGTATTTTGCAGAAGAATACGGGCTGGACTATTTTGCCGCGTTTCCGGGCTGTTCGTCGGAATCGGAGCCCAGCGCGTCGACACTGGCCTTTCTGATCGACAAAGTCCGCGAGGAAGGGATTCCGGTAGTGTTCTCCATCGAGTTCTCCAACGGCAATATTGCCCGGGCGATCTGCGAGAGCACGGGAGCGGTGCAGAGAACTTTCAATTCCTGCCATAACGTGACAAAGGAGCAGAAGGAAAACGGCGCGACATATGTATCATTAATGAGCGAAAACCTGGAGGTGATCCGGGAGGCGCTCGGAGAAGGAGCAAAAAAATGAGCCTGATCAGTTGTGAAGATCTCGCATTTGCCTATGACGGCGTGACAGTGCTGCGCCATCTTGATTTCAAAGTAGAGCAGGGCGACTATCTGTGCATATTGGGTGAAAACGGTGCAGGAAAGAGTACTCTGATGAAGGGACTGCTGGGCCTCAAGAAGCCTTCGGCGGGCACGGTCTCTTTCGGAGAGGAGCTTCGGGCTAAGGAGATCGGATATCTTCCCCAGCAGACACCGGTGCAGAAAGATTTCCCCGCCAGCGTGCGGGAAGTGGTCCTGTCGGGCTGTCTGTCGGGCATGGGTATGCGCCCCTTTTACGCCAAAGCGGAAAAGGATCGGGCTGACCGCAATATGCAGGCGCTCGAGATCACGGACCTGAAGGACCGGTGCTATAGGGATCTCTCCGGAGGGCAGCAGCAAAGGGTTCTTTTGGCGAGAGCGCTGTGCGCCACCAAGAAGGTGATTCTTCTGGACGAGCCTGTGGCGGGGCTGGATCCACTGGTGACGATCAACATGTACAGGCTGATCGAGCGGATCAACAAAGAGATGGGGATCACAGTCATTATGGTTTCCCACGATATGCAGGCGGCGACGAAGTACGCCTCCCATATCCTGCATCTGGGAGAGGACAGGCAGCTTTTCTTCGGCACTTGTGAGGATTACCGGCATACCGCCGCGTATCACAGTTTCATGGATGGAGAGAAAGCTGTCCATATCTGGAAGAAGGCGGCAGGCAAAGAGAAAAAACCGCGGGCGGCAAGTCCTGAACCGGAGGAAAAAGGGGAGAAAGAAAAGAAAGAGGTACAGCAGTAATGTTCGGCTTAATATTAGAGATGTTTACCTACCCGTTTATGGTGCGGGCTCTCTGCATGGGCGTCCTGGTGGCAGTCTGCTCTGCGCTTTTAGGCGTGACGCTGGTCCTCAAGAGGTACTCCATGATCGGAGACGGTCTTTCCCATGTGGGTTTCGGTGCCCTTGCTATCGCGACGGCAATGAACGCCGCGCCTTTGGCGGTGGCCATTCCGGTGGTCATCGCGGCAGCCTTTCTGCTCCTTCGTCTGACGGAGAACAGCAAGATCAAGGGAGACGCCGCCGTCGCCCTGATCTCCACCGGAGCACTCGCGATCGGTGTCATGGTGGTGTCGATGACCACAGGCATGAATACGGATGTTTATAATTACCTGTTTGGCAGTATTCTGAGCATGTCACATGGAGATGTGGTGCTGACCGGAACAGTGTCCGCGGTGATCCTGGTCATGTTCGTTTTCTTCTACAACAGGATCTTCGCGGTGACTTTTGACGAGACCTTCGCCCGGGCGACGGGACTGAACGCGAAGCTTTACAATACAGTGATCGCTGTTTTGACAGCGCTGATCATAGTTGTCGGAATGCGGATGATGGGGTCGCTCCTGATCTCGAGCCTTGTCGTATTCCCGGCTGTGACCAGCATGCGGACATGCATCACTTTCCGTTCCGTCATGATCTGCTCGGCAGTCGTCTCGACGATCTGCCTGGTGACGGGCCTTGTGATCTCCTACCTGTACGCTGCGCCGACCGGGGCCAGTATTGTGTTGTGCAACATAGCGGCATTCATCATTTTCGCAGCGGTGCAGAAGGGGAGGGAATGCTTGCAAAGTAGTGAGAAATCCCTATAATTACTAGTATACAGAGTATTTTTAAAGACTATTTTGGAGGACATTTGACATGGGAAATGAAGATAAGACACCTGTTGACGGTGATATGCTGATCGCGGAGATCCTCAGGAAGTATCCCGAGGCAGCATATGTTCTGATGAACTGCGGAATGGGCTGCATCGGCTGCCCCTCTTCTCAGATGGAATCTCTCAGCGATGCGTGCATGGTTCACGGCCTTGACGCTGATGAGGTCATTAAATATCTCAATTACGAACTTGGCCTGACAGCGGCAGAATAATCCGGGCGCAGCGCGGGAAACCGCGGTGATGTTCGGCGGCAGCTTGGGGAAGCCGCAAAATTGAATATATTAGTTCCGGTGTATTGGTAGCCCACAAATGGAGTATTTTTGAGGAGGTTCTGGTATGGCATTGAATCAGAGGAAGGTGGCAATGGTCGGATGCGGTTCTTCAGGCGCGGCATCCTGCTTCGCTCTTATGCAGAGCGGACTGTTCACGGAAATGGTTTTGATCGATTCGTTACCCGAAAAGGCCGAGGGTGAGGCCATGGATCTGTCACAGGGTCTTACATTTGCAAGACCTATGAAGATCTATGCGGGTGATTATGACGATCTGTCAGACGCGGGCATTATCATCGTGACCGCTGCCGGGGTACAGAGGAGCGATGATACGAAACTGGATCTGGTGAAGAAGAATGTGCAGATTTTCAAGACGGTGATCGCCGAGATCGCGAAGAGAAATGAAGAGGGCGTCATGCTGATCGTCGCCAATCCCGTTGACATTCTCACCTATGCGGCGCTGAAGATCAGCGGATGGGCAGAGGGCAGGATCCTTGGATTGGGCACAGTGCTCGACACCGCAAGACTCAGATCCCTCCTCAGTGAGAAGCTGAGCGTGGACGCACGCAATGTTCACGCCTACATGGTAGGCGAACAGGGCAGGGGCGAGGTCCCGATCTGGAGCAGCGCGACCGTATCCGGGATTCCGATCCGCGATTTCTGCGAGATGCGCGGATATCCGGATCCTTCGGACTATTTTGACATGATCGCCAAGGAAGTCAGGACCAGTGCCGATGTGATCACGAGAAAAAAGAAAGCCGCGTACTACGGCGTCGCTATGGGCGTCCGCAGAGTATGCGAAGCGATCGTGCGCGACGAGAAGTCCGTACTTCCCGTCTCCAGCCTGATGTATGGAGCCTTTGATATCGACGGACTTGCGCTCAGCATGCCCGCCATTGTCGGCAGAAACGGCGTTGAGTGCCTTGTCCCGCTGGATATGAGCGAGGAAGAACTGGACGAACTCAGGAAGACGGCAGCCACAGTCAAGGCGATCGTCGACGATGTGTTCGGCGAAGCCAGATAAGACATAAGGCAGCTCAGAGAAATATCGGAAACAGAAGAAACCCGTGCAGGAAACTGCACGGGTTCTTTTCATAGTGGTCAAAATATTGCGTATCCGTTCATCGGATCATGCCGCGGGCTCAGGCTTCCTCTTCGAAGTCTTCCTTGCCTACGCTGCAGAGAGGACATTCCCAATCATCGGGAAGATCCGCAAAAAGGGTGCCGGGCTCAATGCCGTTATCGGGATCGCCGACTTCTTCGTCGTAGATGTAGCCGCAGACTGTGCATACAAACTTTGCCATACAATACTCTCTTTCTGCTTTCCATGTTTTTGAAAAGCGGTTGTTGTTAAAGGGTTTTAAAAACCTGTGTCACTAACATTATATAAGATGGACAAAGTGCTTGCAATAAGATATGTACCGCTATTGGCAGGCACAAAACGGTATAAAAACAGGCTTTTTCGGGATTCTTCGGCGGAAATTCCGCCGGGTTTTGACCATTTTACCAAAGTTTGAAAACTTGCGCTCAGGGGCTTGTCCCTCCGGCGGGGAAGCATTTATAATCAGATTCACCAGCCGGAGGAAGGAGGTGAAGCCATTGACCGAAGGCGGACGGGCAGTCCTTGTACTGTTCGTGACGGCGTCCGCAGCGTCTGATCTGCGGCGGGGAAGGATCTACAATTTCCTGACCTTTCCAACCCTGGCGGCAGGCTTCCTGCTGCTTGTGCTGAACACACCCAATGAGGTTCCTCCGGTGCTGGGAGTGATGGCAGCCACTCTGTTCTTTCTATTTCCTTTCTGGAAAGCGGGAGGGCTGGGGGCCGGAGATATCAAACTCCTCATGGCACTGGCTCCTTTTATGGGGCCGGGATGGTTTCTCTTTGGTACTGTTCTTTCTTTTCTGATCGGCGCGGGAATCTCCGCGTTTCTGCTGATCAGATATCGGGATTTATCCCGAACCGTTCATTTTGCTGTGCCGATCGGCATCAGCGTCATGCTCTGTCTGCTTCTCGAGCAGTTTGGAATACAGAGCCCATCCCTGGTAACGTTTTAATATCCGCAGGATATGTGACAGGCAGGCCGGCAGGCTTTATTTTGGCGCGCCCGCAGGAGGATCTACGTCTTTTTTGTGCACTGCCTGATGAAAGGAGAGCGTCAAATGACTAACAGCGGAGGCGCGGCCGGTGCGCGCAGAGTCTGCATTTGCGACAGCGAAGTTTCCTACGGGGAACATCTGATGGAATACCTGAGGCAGGAGGGGAGGCTCCCCGGGGATATCTATCTCTACACGGGCAGAGAGACTTTTCTCGAGCGGGAGACGCCGGATACCACAGGACTTCTTGTGATCGCGCAGTCCCAGTACACGGAGGAGATCGGGAAGGCCGGATTCAAAGATATCCTGCTCCTGAACGAGAGCAGCACTTATTTGGAAAAGCCGGAGAACATGAGCAAATATCAGTCTGTGGAGAACATCTGCGACAGGATCCGTGAGATGTGCATGACCCGGGAGGAGGGGATTTCAAAGGGGGTCCGCCACGGCAAACCGATGAAACTGATTGGAATCTATTCGCCTCTGACGCGGTGTCTTCAGACAACCTTCGCGCTGTGTATGGGTCAGCTGCTCTCGGCTTCCTCCCCTGCGCTCTACCTGAATTTCGAGGCTTACTCCGGGTTTGAGACAATGCTCAGCCGCAGTTTTCGAGGGAGCGTCAGCGATCTTCTCTACTATAACGACTGCGCCAGGGAGAAACTGGCGGGGCAGCTCCGCTATATGACGGAAAAGATAGGCGATCTGGATTTTCTCCCGCCCATGGAATCCTTTCTCCTGCTTCGATCGATCAGGGCGGAGCAGTGGCTGGAACTGCTGCGGACCATCGAGAAGGTGACAGATTACGAGTACTGCATCCTGGACCTGAGCGAACAGGTGGACGGCGTCCTGGAAGTTATGAGACAGTGTGATTTCATATTCACCATAGTCAGGGAGGACGGAATTGCCAGAGCGAAAATGACTCAGTATGAGGCGCTCCTTAAGAGCACACAGTACGAGGATATCTTCATGAAGACCAGAAGGTGCAGGCTTCCTGTTTTTCGGGAGCTGCCGGGAAACATCCTTATGCTCACACACGGGGAGCTGGCGGCCTGTGTGAGGGAGATCCTTGAAGAGGAGGGCCTTTTATGAATCCGTCATATACCGCGATCCGGGATGAGATCCGCAGCAGTATCATGCAAAAGATCGATTTCTCCAGGGAGGTTCCCGACAGCGAAGTTCTGGACCTCATTGACCGGCAGCTGACAAACGGTGGAGAAGACCCGGTCATTCTGATGCCCCTGGAGGAGAAAAAGCGGCTCCGGCAGGAACTGTTTCACTCGATCCGGCGGATGGATGTCCTGCAGGACCTGCTCGAGGACCCGGAAGTGACGGAGATCATGGTGAACGGGCCGGACAACATCTTTATGGAAAAGGCGGGAAGTCTGACCCGGTATCCGGGAAAGTTTTCTTCGCCGGAGAAACTGGAGGATGTGATCCAGCAGATCGTGGGGGCATCCAATCGTGTTGTCAACACCTCTTCTCCGATCGTGGACTGCAGGCTGGAGAACGGAGACCGCGTAAATGTGGTCCTTAATCCGATCGCGGTAAACGGTCCGATCCTGACGATCCGCAGGTTTCCACAGGATCCGATCACAATGAACGACCTTCTGCGTTTCGGCTCCATTACGGAGGAAGTCGCGGAATTCCTGGGCAAATGCGTCAGGGCGGGGCTCAATATTTTCATCAGCGGAGGAACCGGTTCGGGGAAGACGACATTTCTGAATGTATTGTCCGACTGTATCGACCCCGGGGAGAGGGTGATCACGATAGAAGACAATGCGGAGCTTCAGATCCGCCATGTGCCCAACCTTGTTCAGATGGAAGCCAGAAACGCAAATGTGGAAGGCTGCCGGCCGATCAGCATCAGGGAACTGATCAGAGCGAGCCTGCGGATGCGGCCGGACAGGATCGTGGTCGGGGAGGTCAGAGGACCGGAAGCGATCGACATGATTCAAGCTATGAATACGGGGCACGACGGGAGTATGAGCACAGGGCACGCTAACAGCGCGCGGGATATGCTCGCGAGGCTCGAGACAATGATCCTTATGGGGATGGAACTGCCGATACCGGCGATCAGAGGGCAGCTGGCCTCGGGAATCGATGTCATAGTGCACCTCGGAAGACTTCGTGACAGAAGCCGGAAGCTTCTGGAGGTGGCGGAAGTCATGGGGATGGAAAACGGACAGATCGTACTGTCTACGCTGTACAGGTTTACGGAGACGGGAGAGGAAAATGGGAAGATCGTCGGCGACTGGAGAAAAGAAAATGAGATCACTCACAGATTTAAGTTTGAGATGGCGGGGATTGATATCTGAACGCGTGCTCCTATATCTGGCGGAGGGATTTGTGATGGCGGCTGCTGCCGCGTGGCTGTTTTATCAGTCCGGGATAGCCGTCGTCATACTCTCCCCTTTTGGGATTCCCTACTGCATATACAGGCTGAAGGGGGAGCGTGAGAAGAAGAAAAGGATTCTCTCGGAGCAGTTCAGGGAACTGCTGGGCAGCGTGAACAACGCGCTCAGATCAGGGGATTCCCCGGAGAATGCCTTTCGGGAAGGATATAGGGAGATGGTGTATGAATACGGGGAATATGCCCCGATCACAAGGGAGCTGACCCGGCTGGTCGGAGGCCTGGATAACCGGATCCCGTTGGAAAAACTGCTGGATGATCTGGCGGAGAGAGCCGGTACAGAGGAGATCAGGGAATTTGCGGAGATCTTCAGGATCGCAAAACGCGGCGGAGGAAACATGACGGAGATCCTGTCGCGGACAGCTGCGCTGATCGAGGAGAGACTGGATGTGGAAAACGAGATCAGCATCATGCTGGGGAACCGAAGGCTCGAACAGCGGATCATGGACGTCACGCCGTTTATGATCATCTTCTATATAGGGATCACATCTCCGGGATTTTTCGATGTGCTCTATCACAACCCGGAAGGGATCGCGTTCATGACGCTGTGCCTTGGCGCATACCTGTGTGCGCTGGCTCTGTCGGAGAAGATACTGGCGGTGACACTGTAAAGGAAACGAAAAAGAACACGGCGCGCCTGCGCCGGGAGGGGAGTAGGAATGGAGATCTATATCTACGGGCTGATCCTGGCGGTATACCTGGTGCTGTGGTTTGTCTCAAGAGGCAGTGAAGGGAAAGGGGCGGGGAGAATCGCGGAATATCTTTATGAAAGAGGGAGGGCGTGGGGGCAAAAGATAGGAGGAGGCCTTCTGCGGGAGAGCGGGGTCAGAAGAGACTTGTCACTCCTGTATCCCTACGGGAGGCTGCAGGGAGAGGAAAAAAAGTTCTGCGTGGGGAGGATCAGGATCGCGCTCCTGATCATACTGGCAGGGGATATTCTCGCTGTCGCGGGTTATGCCGCGGCTGAGGGAAACATGCTCCTTCGGGACGGAGAACTGGTCAGAGAAGAGATAGGCGGGGAAGACCGGAGCACAGAGCTGGAAGCTTACGTTGTACAGGAGGCGGAAGGCGGGGACATCAGCAAGGTCCATCAGGGGGACTACAGGCTGGAGGTCCGTTCGAGAAAGTTCAGTGAAAGCGAGGCGCGGTCCATGGCGGAGGAAGTATTCGCGCTTTTGCCCGAGAGGATTCTGGGAGAGAATGAGAGCCTCGGGCGGGTGACGAAGCCATTGGACCTGCCCGGAACTGTCGAGGGATATCCCTTTGAGATAGCCTGGGAGAGCAGCAGTTACGCGCTCATCGACGCGGACGGAACGGTGGGAAACTCGGGGATGAGGGAGGGAGAGAGCAGGGAGGTGACGCTGACGGCCATACTAAGCTATGACAACGGCATTGCCGGCGGGCTCAGGTGGAGCAGGGAGTATCCGGTCACGGTGTTTGGCCCGGAACTATCGGCGGAAGAAGCGCTGTCCCTCAGAATCAGAGAGGCGATACAGAGCGCGGATTCGCGGAGTGTATCTCAAACAGCTTTGCCGCTTCCCTATGAAATGGAAGAGGAATCCCTTTACTGGGAGGAGAAACCTGCGGGAACAGGTATGTCGATGCTGGTGTTTTCGGGAATTGTCGCCTTTTTGGCGGCGGCAGTCATGGGAAGCAGACTTCACGAGAGAGTGGTACAGAGGGAACGGCAGATGATGCTGGATTATCCACGGATCATCAGTAAATTCGTCCTTTACCTGGGCGCCGGGCTGAGTATCCGAAGCACTTTCATCAAGTTGGGAGAAGAGTATTCAAAGAGGAGAGCGGAAGGACTCGGAGAGCAAAGCGCCTATGAGGAGATCCTCCTGGTGTGCAGGGAGCTCGCGAGCGGAGTTCCGGAAGCAGATGCATACGCGGATTTCGGGCAGCGCTGCAGGTCCAGGCAGTATACCAGGCTGAGCGCTATTTTGGCCCAGAATCTCAAGAAGGGAAATCAGGAACTTCTGTCTGTAATGCAGCAGGAGGCGAAGGCATCCTTTGAAGAGAGGCAGAACACAGCGAGAAAGCTGGGAGAGGAGGCTGAGACGAAACTGCTTCTGCCGATGATCATGATGCTCGCCATTACAATGCTGATCATTATAATTCCTGCCTATTACAGTTTTGCAGCATGAAGAGAATGACACAAAGGAAAGGAGAAAAAATGAGGGAGACAGCCAGAGATTTTATGAGAGATGAAGCGGGTATGGGGACCGTCGAGATAATACTTATCATCGTGGTCCTGATAGGGCTGGTGATCATATTCAAGAAACAGCTCAACGACCTCGTCAAGAAAGTGTTCCAGAAGATCAGCAGCGACAGCAATTCGATCATTTCTGCTGCCGGAAGCGGAAAATGTTAGAAAAATCAGGCCGGGAAACTGATGGGTATATGACCGTGTACCTTGTTCTGACCCTTGCGGCGCTTCTTACTCTTTATCTTGTATTGATCAGTGGTGCCAAGCTCGGTGCCGCGCGCATGCAGATGGAGAGTGTCAGCCGCATCGCGCAGAACGCGGCGCTGGCGGAATTCCACAGGGAGTTGCACAGCAGATACGACCTTTTCTTTACGGATACGTCTTACGGCGGACCCGGAGGAGGGAATGATGAGTTAGCACAGCATCTCAGGAATTATATGGACAGCAACTGCGCCAGAAAGACTGCGCTCATTTTCGGAATGGTCAGGGACTGGACATCAATGGAGATCTCGGATGTCCGGGTGCCTGAGGCGAGATACGCATGCGATAACGGAGGGAAAGCAGTCAGGGAGCAGGTATACGCATATATGTCGGCGGATCCGGCCGGAGCGGTGATCTCCGGGATGCTGGTGACAGCGGATCAGTGGAGAGGACTGGAGATCAGCGGAAGAGAGTGGACGGCCGAGACAGAGCAAAGCTGGGAGGACCTTAAGCAGGCGCTGAGGGACCGAAGAGAGGATCGGAAGCAGGAAAATGAGGAAAAGGAAGAAAGAGAAGAAGATGTCACTGCCAAGGAGTATGAAGCGGCGTCGGACGAACCCTCGGAAGCGGAGAACATGGTCGATCGAATGGGATCTTTTCAGCTGCTTCCTGTTCTCCGTCAGGTCTTCGGGGATATTGACGGGTTATCCGACCGACAAGTCAAGACAGAAAACGTACTCAGCGCACGGAAGGTTCATTTGGGGACAGGAATGACAGCGGTAAACTCCCACAGGTATCCTCCGGCAGATGAGATCCTGTTCGACAGGTATATTTACGAGAAGACGGGCAGCTGCGTGAATCCCTCGGAGGATGGGCAGCTCCGCTATCAGACTGAGTATATCCTGTGCGGGAAAGGATCCGACCGGGAGAATCTTGAAGAAACGGCCGCCCGGCTGATCCTGATCAGAGAGTCGTCCAACTGCGCGTATCTGTTTACGGATGAGAGCCGCATGGGGCAGATCCATGCAGTAGCGGCGGCAGCATCACTGCTCCTTTTAAGTCCGGAACTGGAGGAGCCCGCGTCATACGCGCTTGCCCTGGCCTGGAGCTATCTTGAGAGTGTCCAGGATGTGAGGACACTGATGAAAGGCGGGAAAGTTCCGGTCGTCAAGACAGGAGATTCCTGGAAGACCCGCCTGTATGAATTGCTGACTCCCATGACTGCGGTCAGGGACCGAGACAGCGGCGAGGGGCTGGATTACCGCGCGTATCTCCAGGGGCTTCTGCTTCTTTCGGGAAGCTCGGTCAAAACACAGAGGACAATGGATGTGATGGAGATGGACCTGCGCAGGATCACCGGCAACAGCTGTTTCCGGATGGATCTGTGCCTGGATGAGTTCAATATGAATGCTGCTGGAAAGGCTTGCGGGACAGAGTTTTTGTTCAGCGGAAGCAGCGGATACAACTGAGCAGTTAAAGGAAAGAAACGGAATGTGTGAAAGGAGGTGGGAGCGATGTTTCTGTCGTTCGGCAATATTTTGACAGATGTAGACAAAAAAGAGCCTCTCCGGGCGTCTGAATGGACGGCAGGGACATCGCTCCCACCTTCTTTTGCCGGCAGTATGACGCTCGAAGCTGCGCTGGCAGTGCCGCTGTTTGTGTTTTTCGTGATGAATCTGCTGTTTATCTTTGAGGCGGTCCGACTTCAAAGCGGTCTGCAGGCAGCTCTGCAGCAAGCCGGAGAGCAGGTATGCGAAGCTGCGTATTATACGAGATTCGCGCCGGGAGCCAGGGAGGGCAGCAGCGGCGGATCGGAAGAAGCGGACAGCGGAGCTGCTATGTCACTGCTCGTCTCAGAGACCTATGTGAGAAACAAGGTAACCTCTTACCTGGGAGATTCTTTTTGGAAGCACTCCTGTGTGGTCGGCGGAAAGGCCGGACTGTCTTTTGCCCAGTCGAAGATCATGACAGTGGGAGACCGGGTCGAGATCATCGTAAACTGCAGGATCAGGCCCTTTGTGCGTGTTGTGGCGTTTCCGGATTTCGCGATGCAGGCCAGATACTGCGGTCACGCCTGGGTGGGGTGGACACCCGGGAGCGGCATGGCCGGGGGGAGCGGCGGCGGGAATAAGGAGGAGGTCTATGTCACAACTTATGGAGAAGTTTACCACACGGATACCGGCTGTATATATCTCAATCCTCAGGTAAGGGCAGTGTCCGCGTCGGAGGTTGATAATTACAGGAGCGGCAATGGGGCGAAGTACTATCCCTGTGAATGCTGCAGACCGGGCGGAAATGGGATTGTATATATTACAAAGGAAGGAAACCGGTACCATTCCGACCGCAACTGCAGCGGGATAGTCAGACACCTGACAACGATGGAGAGTGATGCGGCAAAAGAGCACTACAGGCCATGCCCAGTCTGTGGCAGAGAACATACGGGAAGCCATTAAGCAGGGAGCAGATAAAAAATGAAGGAGTATATGACAAGATTTCTGTGCGCCTGTGTTTTCTTGTGGATGGCGGCGCTGCCGGATATGAGAACGAAGAGGATCCCTGTGTGGATACCGGGGATTTTCTTCGCGGCAGCGGCAGGAGCAAATCTGTTTGAACACGGCTTCATTTCAAAATGGGAACTCTGGGCAGGCGCTGTGCCGGGCGCGCTCCTTCTGCTCCTGTCTCTTGGGCTGAAGGAGAAGATCGGAGAGGGAGACGGGATCTGCCTTGCGGTCTGCGGACTGCTTACGGGGATCACAGCTTCTGTGATGATCGCGGAAATGGCGCTGCTCATGGCTGCATTGGTCTGCTCAATAGGCGTGTGGACCGGGAGAAGAAAAGCGGGAGACCGGATCGCGTTCATCCCCTTTCTTGCGTCCTCCGCGAGTCTGCTTCTGGTCGCAGCTGCGTTGTCATCAGTGTAAGACAGGAGGCACAGACTATGAAAAGAGAACTTGAGGGATATATGACGCTGGAAGCCGCAATGATCTTTCCGGCAGTATTTGCGTTGGTGATCATGATTGTATATGCGACGTTTTTTCTATATGATAAGTGCCGGATGACACAGGATCTGTACACAGCGTCTTACAGGCAAAGTATAGCAAGAGGGGATAATACCCTGGATGTAAAGATTGACACCTCAAACTATTTTATGCTGAGCAGCTGCTCGGCTGAAACAGGAGGAGGAAGCGACATCACAGCGTCAGCGACAGGAGAGATGGCGCCGGCGCTGCTTACCGGGACAGGAGACGAAGGGACAGTCTGGGAACTGAAAGTGACGATGAAGGCGCGCAAAACAGACCCGCCGCGATCTTTTCGCAGATTCAGGAGAATTGCGGCAATAGCGCAGCAGGCGGCGGGACACTAGAAGAAGGGCCATATGTATGAAGGTTACTTATTATAAAGATACAATGCGCAGCTATATGATCATTCCATGTCCGCCGGAAGCAGGGACAACGGGGTACCAGTACCGGATGCTGGAGATGAACAGGATTGAGGGAATACTGCCGTGCGGGCTGAGGCATATTGACGGAGAAAGCTTTCTATATTATGAGACCACCGGCAAACAGAGCCTGAGCGCGCTGTATGAAGGCCGCAGGATTCCCGGAGCGGAACTGTTCAGACTCTTGGAGGCCTTGGGCGATGTGACCGGAACGCTCTCGGAGTATTTGCTCGACGAGCAGCATCTGGTGCTGACAGGAGAACAGATTTTTTTTGACCTCTCCTCAGGAAAGTATTGTTTTACTTATTACCCCGGGGAAGTGATCAGCCCGGATGCTTTCCGGTTTCTGGCAGATGGGATCGACGGTACAGATAAGAACGCTGCTGCAGCGGCTTATCGGCTGTGCGCCGCTGCAGGGGGAGACAGACAGGCTCTGCGGGAAACGATAAGGGAAGTGGTCTCACAAAAAAGTACGCCCAAACCCTGGGAGATCGAAACGGAGCAGACGACTGAGAGAAACGCGTCAGAAACTAAGTATGATGATTTTGACAGAGCGGACCGGCATACAGCGAAAACAGTTACAGAACCGAAGCGGACCACGGAGCCTGCGAAAAGCAGTGATCCCGATAAGAACTTCGGGAAGAAGCAATTCGTGCTTAGAATACTCCTTACTCTGCTTCTTCTTGCAGGTGCAGGAGGGCTGATCGCTGTGCAGCTTCTGGTCTATATTTCACAGAGGGAAAGAAGACTGTGTATTGCAGGGTCAATCCTCTTGTTGGTAAGCGCATGTCTGATCATTGCGGAGACAGTCCTTCGTGTCCGCGAGTCACGCAGAATGCGGAGAGAGGAAGAGTGGAGCAGGAATCCCTCCTATTTGGAGAGCGACGAGAAGGACCTGCCGGTATTTGGCTCGGGAAAAGTGGATGAGTACAGGCTGAGCGATGAAGAAGCCGGAAATACGGTCCGCTTCAGCGAACAGGAGACGATAGGAAGACTGTACGGGAGGGACAGAGGCAGCAGGATCGACCTCAGAACACTTCCGACTACAGTCGGAAAGGCCCAGGCTTATGTCGACGTGGTCCTGCCTGATCCTTCTGTCAGCAGGGTTCACGCGAGAATTTACAAGGGCGAAGAGGGGTGTATTGAGATCCGGGACCTTGACAGCACAAACGGCACCTTTATCAACGGCACAAGGCTGGAGCCGAATGAAAAGAGAAGGGTGCATCGGGGAGATGAGGTCAGATTCGGAAATATGGAATATGAATACAGATGAAATCCTTCGGGAGTCCTGTTATAATCAAATCGCATGATACTTGCTATGAAGGAGGTAGAAAGTTGAAAGATAATAACTGTATTTTCTGCAAAATAGCGAACGGCGATATTCCCAGCAGGACCATTTACGAGAATGAGAAATTCAGGGTGATCCTGGACAACGGACCTGCCACAGACGGACACGCTCTGGTACTTCCCAAAGAGCACTTTGCAAACCTCTTTGAGATCCCGCAGGACTGGGCGGCGGAGGCGATGAAAACTGCAAAGACCGTTGCGGAGATGCTCAAGGATAAACTCGGCGCGGACGGGCTCAATGTTGTACAGAACAATGGCGAAGCTGCAGGACAGACTGTAAACCATTTCCATATGCACATTATTCCCAGATACAAGGGTGACGGACAGACGATCCTTTGGAAACCCGGACATCCCTCCGACGCGGAACTCGACGAGGTCTGCAGAAGGATCCTTGGCTGAATACGAAAACGGTGATACCGGTCTCCTTTAAAAAAGCAGGAGACCGGCATATATTGTATCTGAAAGCGCGAAAACTCCTGTATCTTGTAATTGACAAACTGAAGACAAATCTATATAATCATTAGTACGTTCTTAAAAAGAACGTAACATATACCATATTTAATGCTAAAATCAGGCGAGGAGAAATACTCAAGAGGCTGAAGAGGCGCCCCTGCTAAGGGTGTAGGTCGGGAAACCGGCGCGAGGGTTCAAATCCCTCTTTCTCCGCTCTGGAGATCCACAAAGTGGAGCTCTGAAAGGTTAATTTCCGGGATTCCGTGAAATTAACTTTTTCTTTCTAAAGAAAAAAGTATTCTTAATATTTTATTAAAAAGTGCTTGCATCTGAGAAAGAGAAGTGATATCATAGCATTCGCCGC
>Ga0256404_1007880_pt1 | contig 16473 bp, 15 predicted proteins | sample RumenRJG_01DNA_FD_185990 | JGI IMG/M metagenome (GOLD analysis project Ga0256404, IMG submission 185990) | Bovine rumen microbial communities from Lethbridge, Alberta, Canada - RJG_01 | ecosystem: Host-associated > Mammals > Digestive system > Stomach > Rumen | place: Canada: Alberta | collected...
CTCAAATAACTAATATGCCTGCTTTTTGTTCCCAAGAAGGGAATATTTTGTTCCCAGTGTGGGAACATTTCAGTCCCAACGTGGGAATATTATATGAGCTATGAATAATTCAGGCTAGAGAATTTAGCGACTATCCAGTTGATCAAACATTGTTTCCCTTAATATCAGCATTTGCTACCCTTAGTACCAGCCATTAATACCTACTACATGACAGTTTCATGTCGGTTATATGCTAGTTAAATGTCGATATTATGCCAGTATTATTTTATACTAATCATTTGATATTTAATAAAATAAGTGCATTTTTATGTCGGATGTCAGTAAGTTATAGAAACATATGCAATTCATTACTAATCAAACGACGATTCATTACTTTTTACCCATCGAAAAGTAACTAATTGAAAGACGATTCATTACTTATTGCGCAAATCGACAGCCACTTGCCTTGTATATCAAATTGTCTTCTTTTTTGAAAGATTCCTAACGAGATTATTTTTTGTACTACACCTAGAAAAACTATTTCCCTAACTAAGAAAATATTTTTCTTAGGCCTAAGAAAAAACGGCCAACATATAGCCCAAATTGACAATGTAAGATAATTTCAAAAACAAATGAGCCGTTAAACAGCCTCAACTCCTTTGGTATGATCTATTAGTTGTTGATATCGATGAAAGTATGCAAAAGAAAAACGCTACGGAAGTTATCTTTCCGTAGCGTTTTTTGTTTTGATTTTATCTTTTTGACTGGATTATGCCTTTTATTCTATGGTCAGTGTCAGTACTTAGAAATTACTCCAGATACCTATTATTGTTATCCTCATACCAATCCTTAAGTGCTTCTTCAAAAGTAAATCTGAACTGATATCCGCTCTCCTTCATCTTTTTTCCACATATATTTGTAGAGACCTGGAGTTTCTTGACTCTTGCAGGACAGATGCCCATAGGACTACCCAACAACTTTGCACCAGCAGCCATTGGCATGATGATACTATTTGGAATATATGGCACACTTCTATTTAAACAAGTCACCTTCTTCATCGCTGTCACAATCTGCTCAATCGTATAGGCTGGCTCAAAAGTACAATTGTAGATATCAAATGGTGTGTTTCGCTCTTCTACATTCCATAAAATAAAACGCACAAGCTCCTTCACATAGACACAGGCCTTAATAGTGTCTTTACGACCTGGATAAGCAAATGTATGTTTACGGATACCCCAATACAGACGGGAGAAATTTCCATTCTCACCCTTACCAAACACAACGCCAGGACGTACGATAGTCAGTTTCCTATCTACTCCTCCCTTCTGCCATGCCATATGTATCTTTTCCGCCACAAGTTTTGATATCCCGTATGGTGTGTTAGGAGTTGGCAACGTATCTTCCGTTTTCAGTTGTTCCGATGCCCCATAAGGAGCTATTGATGATGTAAACACCATGTTTTTGATGCCATACTTTTCAGCAAAAGCACACACATTCTCTGCCCCCCGGATATTCGTTTCGAAATACTCAATGTCTTCATGCCCAGGCGTCCGGTGCACAGCAGCAAAGTTAAAGATCACATCCTCTGAAGTCGGTGTAAAGGGTAATACTCCAATTGGCTTGCGGATATCACACTCTACAAACGTAGATCCAAGTTTTTCGCCTTCCCTTAATGCAGGTTTATATTTCTTCACAACAGGATTTGGAGTACCAGGCTTCACGATATCCAAATTCCACACTTTGGCTTCTGGATGCACTTCATTCAACAGATTAGTTAAGTGAGTACCAATAAAACCGGTTCCTCCAGTTATGATGTAATTCATGCTTTAAACTCCTTGTATTTCTGTTCAACAAACTCCTTAATTTCTTTCTTGAATCTTTCTTCCGAAAAACCTTCTGCCCATTCACGACATTCTTTTGGAGAGAAGGGTTGCTCTCCCATTGCCTCAAACCGTTTCACAGCTTCCATGATAGCTTCAGGTGTCTGTTCCTTGAAGAACAAACCTGTCTTACCATCACAAACTGTTTCAAGAGAACCTCCATGACCATATGCAATGACGGGTGTTCCACAACTCTCTGCTTCAATTGGGATCATGCCAAAATCCTCATCTGGAGCGAATATGAATGCTTTTGCATATTGCATATTTTCTTTCAACACATCGAAAGGTTGATAACCCATCACCTTCACATTAGGTCCTGCCTGTTTCTTGTATGCTTCTAAATTGGGGCCACCACCTATCACCACCAAATGTTTATCTGGCATTCTGTTAAATGCTTCAATCACCGTGTCTATCTTCTTGTAAGCCACCAATCTGCTACTGGTCATATAATAGTCATGTTTTTCCTCACATAGTTCAAACCTCGAGATGTCAATATTAGGATGTATAGTTACAGAATCCCTGCGATATGTCTCACGGATTCTCCTGCCCACATAGTCTGAGTTACTGATGTAACAATCTACTCGGAAACTGCTCAGCATATCCCACTTCCTGATTCTGTGTAATAAATACCTCACCAGCCAACTCTTTAATCCCTTAGTCAAGTTCGACTCCTCCAGATATTCATTATACATATCCCAGACATATCGTATCGGAGAGTGGACATAACTGATGTGCAGTTGATCCTCCTTGGTCAACACCCCCTTTGCCACACAATGCGATGAGGAGATGATTACATCATAACCACGTAAATCAAACTGTTCCACGGCAAACGGGAAAAGCGGTAGATAGGCCCTATGCTTTTTCGTTCCAAAAGGCATTTTTTGTATAAATGAAGTGTGTACTTTCTCCCAGGGGATATCTAATTCATCACAAATCTCTTTCTTAGCGACCAGCGTATAGATATCCGCATCAGGGAAAACATCTAATATCGCCTTAGTTACTTTATCCGACCCGCCAACAGTCACGAGCCACTCTTGTATAATTGCTACATTCATAAATTATTCTTCTATAGCCTTTAATATTTTTTCGGCAGTTTTTTTATAACTATACTTCTCTAAAAAGATTGACCTATATTCATTAAGTTTGGGATTGGGGATATAATTTAAAAGACGATTCGCTAAATCTTCAGAATCCTCAACTCTAAAGAAACAGTCTGACAATTCGTGATAAAGTTCTTTAAACACGGGGATATCGGATAGTAAGACATCTGTCCCAAGACATATGGCTTCTAATGGCGGGATTCCAAATCCCTCATATAATGATGGTTGAACAAGGGCCTTGGCATCGGCTACAAGAGACACGAGTCTTTCATTAGTAACCCAACCAGTAAACTCTATATTCTTATTTTTATCGATAAGACCAATTAGTTTGTTATCGCTTGTTCTAAAATTCTCATAATTACCAACTATAATAAGTTTTGATTTCAATCCCCGCAGCTGTGCTTTTCCAAATGCTTCAACTAGTGTGCTCAACCCTTTGTGGCGCTTAATATTCCCTACATATATAAAGTAATCCTGTTTTTGCAACTGTTTAGGAAGATACATTTCAAATTCTTTTGGTACGCCATTATAGACTACCTCAATATCTTTATTTGTTGGGAAATGATGTAATATCCTATTCTTCGAAAATTGTGATACAGTAAAAATTATTTTTGACAAATTTATGGCCCTATTGTAAAACGCTTTTCGAATTGTTTTCCCAATATGTGAGGTTAAACCATTGACGTCAAAAAAAAGAACATCATGAATCGTTGAGTAAACCGGGACTTTTATTCCTCCAGGTATATTTATATAAGGAGTAAGAAAAGCGTCGCATTGATTGATTGCAGATACAGGAAAACAAAAGAGTTCCTTCGGCGAAAACGGCTTTATGTCAACCGCCACTTTTTTCACGTTATGAAAATCGATATCGATTGTATTTGAGTGCTGTTGGATAATAAGAAATTCATGTTGCGGATAGGTGCAAATAAGTTCCTCAACAACACCTTCTATGTATGTTCCAATTCCACTTTTTCCAGCATAACGGTAGTCAATTGCCAATTTCATGTATCCAAATATTTATTTTGTAATTATTGTAATTAAAATATCAATATGTTGTGATCTTTCATATTTCATAAAAAGGTGCTATTCTCTCAGCTGGAGGTAAATTTGAATCCCAGTAATAATGCATTTTTATTTCATTATCTAAAGGCTTATAAAATTTGTATACTTGAAGTGCAAATGTAGCGATAACAATAGCCGATATTATTTTATAGAAATGTTTTTTATGCCAATTATTTTTCAAATAATAGTAGCACCATACTGATAGAATAACAAAGAAGATGTCAAAACTAATGGCATATCTATCCAATAATTCTATACCACTTGAAACAGATCTAACAATTAGACCTACTACAGCCATATTACATAAAAAAGAATCATGAGAATCCTGAGAGTCTTGTTTGTACTTGTGTCCATAATACAAATACAAATAGAAAGGGATCATAGTTGCAAGATAATCTTCAATACCTTTCCTCTCAAATTTCGCGGATAACCAAAAATTTGGATCTTGACCATAGGACGACATACGTTCAAAGTTGGAGAAAACGACAAAAACGTTCGAAAAGTGTTTTAAAAATTCAACATTGAACATAACAACAAGGATAATACTAATGATTATTGCGACATATGGCTTTATGATTATTCTTTTAAAACGAGAAATTATTATTGTCAAAATAGCAAGAGGTAATGTTCCTAAATGTAAGAAACTGCAACAAAATGCTAAACATAGTCCAGATTTCCTTTTCCCATCTAAAAATCTCCTTAGTCCTATTAGTACAAACGATAGCGCAAAAAACCACCTAATAAAATTAATTGTTTTGGGGCCTGACCATGCAATCAACAACGGAATAATTAAATATGTATATTTTCTATAGGGTTGTATAAAATAAAAAAAGGAGAAAATAACCACAAAAGTGCATATAGTCACAACGAAGGGATAAGATAGCCCTAAAAATGAAAAGAAAAACCATAACTTTTGGAACAAATATTCATGACCAGTATCTACTCCTTTTCCCAACTGCTCGTATTCATATGAATATGCACACCAATCAATATCTCTACCCCACCTTAGTCCTTCTTCTAAAGTATAAACTATAATTGGGATACTTGAGTATTTCCAATATGCTTTATCACTACTTGAATCTTTAATATTCAAGCATGAAATATAGCTAATCAACAATAGCAAAAGGTGACAAAGGACGTATTGAAAGGTTACCATTTGGAGTAATAATGAGCATTCGCCCAATTTCTAATATCAATTATTTTATTAAATAATATAGGAAAAAGGCTTAAGGTATACCATCCTATTAATCTTATGGAAAACTTGTTTTTCAAGGCTTTGATAATAAATCTTCTACAGTTTTTAAAATCTCTAACAGTTATACAACCATGTGCTATTTGTCGATAATGTGATGATCTAATGCTTCTATGAAGTTTTTGGGGAACATCAGGGTCATTCAGTATTTTTTGAAGCACTATTTCAGAACCTCTAATGTATCGCTCACTAGAACTGCTAATAGTCTCCTTCCCATTTTTATAAAACAACACCAATGGGGCGAATACAAAAATACATTCGTTGCTTTTACAAACCCTCAACCACATATCAAAATCTTGTCTTGCAGGAAGATTAACATCGAAAAGACCAGCCTCTATCAGGGATGATCTTCTAACACAAACTGTAGATGTTGGCCCAAGTAAATCGCCATATATTTCTTTTTCAAAAATGTATCCTGACTTTTGGATATTTTTTTTGAAAACTGGTGGACAAGTGCCATATTCTCGTACTAATTGATAATTTGTAGAATACAAATTTTTACCAGTTTCAGTTATATACTTGTGTAAAGAAAGCAAATAGTTACAATTCCACTCATCATCAGAATCCAGGAAAGCAATATAATCTCCATTTGCATTCATCACCCCTGTATTCCTTGCCGGATTTGCGCCTAAGTTCTTATCATGGAAAATAAACCTAACTGGTTTGTCTTTATATTCTTTTACTAACTCTCTATTTGATAATTTATATTCGTTCTCGTTATTATCATCAACAATAACAACCTCAAAATCATCAAAAGTCTGTTTTAACACGCTATCTATCGCCCTCCTGACAATCACTTTATCTGTCTTGTACGAGGGCATGACTACGGAAAATTCCATCTTTAAAAATATAAAAACTGTAAATATATAGTAAAAATTAGACTAGATACTTAACTCCAGCCTTTCTCAGAACAATTGTTATAGAAATTGAAAGTGGAATTGTTAAACCTGCCAGTATTGTCGAAACATACCAGCCGTTTAATACCATCCACTCATTTAATGAAAATACATTTATTATCAAATTATAAATAAACCACAAAATTATAAGATGGAAAATATACACACCATAAGAAGTTGTGTTCAATAACTCAGTTAACTTAGACGATTTAATATTAAATTTACGCATAAAAGATATTATTAGTAAAATTCCAAGTAACACATATATTGTTTGAAGAAAAACTAGATTATACTCTAAATAGAAGAAACAAATTACAACAAACGCCGCCCCTATTAGTTTTCTAGATATTATACCGACTCTACTTCTTAAACAATATCCAGAAAGAAAATACGTATAATTAAGAGGGAAGTTTTTAACAATACCATCCTTTATCATCATGATCTGAATAATTATAGTAATGACCAAACTAACAATGCATACATATCGTATATCGATCTTCGTATATTTAATAATGAAACCAGAAATCACAAAAAACCAAAAGAGATAGCCAACAAACCATAAATGAGCATATCCTATTGTAAATACCTTTAAATTTAGAGTATGTTCCTTTACTAAACAAAAAAAAGCGCCCCAAACTACACATGGAATAAAAAGACGTTTTAGCTTTACATTCAGCATCCATTTGAAATCGTTCTTATAAAAGGTCTTAGTATAAGACGCCACATAGCCTGATATAAAAAAACAAAGAGGCATGGAAAATATTGTTATATAAGAAAATTTACTTTCTATAGGGAACATCAAATTATCATGTGTATCCACCCAATTCCAAAATTGCCCTTTATGAAAAGGAGAGAAATTATGTTGTATTAATACGACCCAATAAATTGCGAAAATTCTTAATATGTTTAAGTACCATGTGTTTTCTTTCATTTATTTTAAAATATTGTTGTAGTTTCAATATGTAATTTAATTATTTTTTTAGCCACAATTGTGGAAAAAAGCATCTAAGATGAACAGCGACATAAGCTCTAAATGCCCTATAAATGCCACGACAATTGAATTCATAAAAAACTAAATCCTTCGGACAAATACTCGTTGGCGTGTATAAATCTGCAATCCGTTCACGAAATGGTACAGTTGCCAAAAAACACTTATTTGTATTATCATGGCGGTTACACACACCAACAAAAGAAGGCGTTAGCAGTAATTCATATCCATATTTTTTTGCACGAAAGCCATATTCCCAATCTGCATAAGAATGTCGAAAGGTCTTGTTAAGTAATCCTACTTTTTTTTGAATAGATGCTGGTATGTATACAAGATTCCCGTTTATTATTTCAACTTTTTGATTTTTACCATTAGGTGATATTAAACTATTTCTTATCCATCCTCCGTAAGAAGTATTTCCCTCATCATCACAAAATGCGCCACTTATTATTGCCGAACCATTTGAGCATTCGCAGATACGAAATAATTTAACAAGTGCATCGTTATAGAGGTTGTCGTCGTCATTGAACCAAAGAAAACCATCATATGAAATACCTGTGTTAATCGCATAAATCCATGCTTTGAGCATACCACCACACCAATAAAGGTTGCCATCGCCCTGGAGAATATGTACTTCTGGAAATTCATTTTTAACCGCATCGCTTGTTCCATCGGTACATCCATCATCGGTCATATAGACATCAAACTGGTAACCAATTTTCTGCCGTTCCTTTTGAAGATATTCAATAGCCGCATATAGTGCGCGCAATCCTTTCAGCGTCACCTCCCGTCTATTGAATACTGTTAACAATACGGCTGTTTTTATCATTGTTTAAATATTGTAAATGTGACAGACTTGTTGAGATAATAAAGTACAAGGGCTATAGATGCTATGATTATCAATTCCGTCATCACCCCTGAATATCCTTGAAAATCAAGGCCTTGTTTATGGCATATATAAATTGAAATACAGTTTGCTACGTATATCTCTAATGAATGTCTACCAATAAAATTAATTAAGTCTCTCATCTTGGGGGTATTCCTATTTATTATATCGTACACATAAGTAATCGCCAAAATCATTAATGGTGCGAGAAATGATGGTGCCAAGAAACGAGTACGATTATTTGGATATATTATGTCAACAGCGAAAAGCAACAAACCATAAATACAAAGAATGATAAACACCCACTTATTGATTTTAATCTCATTACTAACTACAATGAAATAGAAAAATATTCCATAACAGAAAATCGGCAAACGCCCTATCAAACATGCATGTTCCCAAGGCAAAGGAATTAATAAGCAAATTAAAGAAGATATTATTGAAACAAAAATCACCCCCCCCCAGACATCGGTCCTTTATATATCTGTATATTATAGGGAACATGGCATACAATATTAATAAAGCACAGAGATACCAATCAACCCATATTCCTCCTAACACCTTTAAGTAACTAAGTCCTGTCATAGTGGCAACCACATCCCAAGTTGAGACAGAATTTCCGCAACATATATGCCATACCAAACGGAATATTGCCAAAATAAAAAATAAAGGAAGAACCCTTTTTACTCTATTATAATAAAAAAGTGAAAGAGAATTCTTATTATAGGAAAAGCATAACCCCAAAGCTGAAAAGAACAAAAAGATATCTACTCCATAAAAACCGCGACCAAACAAAGTCTTCCATGGTTGGAGTTCATAACCACAAAATAGATGGAAGAGCAATATAAACAACATTGCTAAACCCATATAAAAAGTACGATTATTTAGAATTCTCTGAATTGTTTTTTCGTTTTCAATATGATTATCTTTTAAGTTCATAATATTTTAATTATGTCCTTCCACCGCTTCTGTATAAAGAGTATAGATTTTTTTGATTTGTTTGTCCAAATCAAAATATTTGCTAATAAAGTTAAAGGCATTATCAGTTAACCTATTCTGTTCGTTCGGATTTCTCCACAATTTATATATTGCTTCTGCCAATTCATTTGGCGATTCCTTTGTTAAAAGACTACATTCTTTCTCTTTGTTAAAATCTCGAAGGCCTGGTACATCGTATAATACACATGGTATTTTACAAGCCATCGCCTCAATCGTTGTAATGGGCATTCCCTCATGCTTACTTGGCATTACATATATGTCAGAAGCGACAAGGAAATCTCTTACATTCTTACGATTCCCAATGAACTTAACATCGTTATCTATTCCAAGATTTGATGTCAATAATTTTTCTTCATCTAAAGATTTTCCCTCACCTAAATGAAGGTAGATAACACGGGGTCCCTTTTCTTTTAATAAGGGAATCGCTTTAATAATATCTGAATGTCTTTTTATCTCATTGCATCCTCCAACAGATATAATGACCAAATCCCCTTCATTTATTCCTAGAAGCTTTCGCTGTTGAATATATTCAGATACATCTCTCGGGTAGAACCGTTGCTTACCATACCAATTGTAGACAAGCTTAGTTTCGTTCTTCCATATATTCTTTTCGTTTATATAAACTGAATCACTAATAGTTTGCATTTTGCAGTGAAAAACATAGCGCACAATTATTCTCTGCATATACAGGATGAAATAACCTAATGATGAATTTGGTTTGAACACATTATGGAATGTATATATACTTGGTACTCCAACGCTCCATGCTACAAATGCCATAACAAACCGCAATCGAGCGGCATGAATATGTATCAAATCTATTTTATTGTCACGAATGAGCTTGCGCATTTCCATAATCCATTTTACCATCTTTACTATATCACCTTTTTTGAACATGCATGGAATATGGAATACCTTATATCCTGCCTCTTCGAATGCGTATGAATATTCGCCAAGGTTTTCCATTGTGTTGACCACAAATAATTCACATCCTAATTTGTGAAATTCAGGTGCAGCATCAACATACATAATCTCTGCACCAGAGTATTTCAATTCATTTAAAATATGTAAAACTCTCATCTCCTAAATATTAATGTGTCTTCTATCCCAATTCACTCCTTCCCTAATAACTTTTGCCGGAGAACCAACAACTATACATGAACTTGAAACGCTTTTAGTTACAATACTACCCATACCAACAACGGTATTTTCTCCTATATCAACATTCTTCAATACTGCTGAGCGTTTACCAATCCACACATGGTCTGCTATATGTATACTTCCTGATGGATTAATTATGACTTCTGGATTGTTTTTCATAAAAATGGGATGGCTGTCAGATGCCCACAAATCAACATCGTCGGCCAACATAGAATCTTTCCCAACTTTTATCTCGTTTCCTTTACCCATAACTGTAAGCCAGCAATGATGTCCAATAGTAGCACCCTCGTCAATTATAATTTTGCAGGAATCTCCAATCACAACAAATGTCGAATTGAGAACCTTACTATCTTTAGACATGATGATTTCATTATTAGTCCCTATAATCCTGATAGATGTTCCATAAAGTTTCCCGTGTGAAGTAATTACATTATTTCTCCCTTTAACTTCAACATTGACATTATGCTTCTTCTTAATAGAAACTATATTGCCATACTCAACACAAATCGATGTGGGATGAAGATATGGAAATATTTTGTTAAGAGTAATTCCTAATAATCTCATATAATAATTTACAAGTGTCCGGTTAAATTTTGACAAATTAAAAGTTGATAGTTATCTTCCGGATTTTGATTAATAATTATTTTGTCAAAAAGTTCATTCAACGGACTCCTCTCAAAGAGTATCTGGCTGATGACATTAGAGAATATGTATTTTATTCGATATGATACATCTTCAGAACAATATTAAAGCAGGTAGTCATAGATGACAATCCATATCTGTGTGAAGACTGCATTTGGGAAAGTTCCATAAAAAACATTGATGTGCAGGTGCCGTCTAATCTATTTGAAGAACGTCTCTATAATCCATTACTACCGATACAGGTCTGCAATTGTAATTACCTCAAGTATAAAGCCATTCGTTAGTGATAATTATTATTTGTTCCAAATCCCGAAAGCCTTTCTATTTAATAATAATTTAGCCTGTATGGTCATCACTAGAGAATACATGGAAACTATCAATATCATTGAACAAAGAACCCCATAACAACCAATAAATTGACCTAAGAGATACGATAACGGTAGATGTAAAACTAGGCCTAATGTAGTAACTATCACCTGAACTCTCAGTTTACCAATTCCATTGATAATATTTATCTGTAGACTATCCCACATATTAACAATCATATAAATAGATACAACTATAGACATCGTAATTGGTATAGATATCTTATCACCTAACCAAATTTTATATACAATAGGAGAAATAATAACCATAACAAAAAGAGCAATGGAAACAGCATAAAATATTCTGGTCATTTTTGAATAAATCCCAGTCATCCATCGATAGTCATTTTTCGCATATGCATCTGTGAAGGCAGGCCATAATGGAGTAAGTATTATACTAAAAACCATCATTGCAACATTAAGATACTTATAAGCTATATTATAAACAGCAACATCCTCTGGACCAGACAGGTTGGAAATAAGGAAATTGGTCGTCTGAAACAATACTAAATATTGAATTTGAATTAAAAAAAAACGATAGCCTAAACCAAACAGCTCTTTGATATATTGTATATTAATGTATTGAAAAGAGGGACAAACTAATCTGAACGGCCCCCTATATAGGAAATAACCAGCTATAAGGATTACTATAATGGGAAGGAAAGAAATAGAACTTGCCAGCAAAAACAAAGAAGAATCACAATATAGTGTCAACAGGTATACCGCCAATAGAGACATGAGATTACCTATTACAAGAAAAACTGAAGACAAAGCCACCTTCTGATAAGCCATAATAACAGTAGACAGAACATTAACAATCATTTGCAGACAAAAAGCCCATATCAGAATATACATGGTCTTTGCTATTTCTTGATTATGCTCCAAATTTACATTTAAAATATCCGTCCAATTAATTAATGGAACGCATAAGCAAAGAACAAGCCCCAAAGGAATAAAAACAATAAACATCATGGTATAAGTTGTAGAAACGAGAGCACGCCCTTTTTCAAAATCGGCGAGTGCCAAAGCTTCCGCTAGTTTATTTTTTAATCCATGTGTGAAACCTATATCAAAGAAAGATAGCCAATGTATAATAGAGGAAAGAGTTAACCATATACCATATATTTCGGGGGTAACATAGCCCAGCGTCATGGGTACAAGAACCAGCGAGATTAAGATACTAACCCCCTTGGCTAATAAAGATCCTGCAATGTTACGCTTAAGCATAACCGATCGAGAAGATCCAGAACTAAATATATGGAATATCACTTCTTTACTGATTTTCTTCATCTGGATGATTGAAGCGGTCATTTTAGATCCGTTAACGACTATAACAACCTTACTATTGTAATCAAAAAAACCGATTCTTATTTAATAGATGGCAGGAGTATTTGGTCCTGCCACTTATGGGTAACAAAAATCACCATCTAAACCTTGTCGGTATTATGTACCTCATAACCTTTTTCTCTTATATCTCCACCGTCAGTTTCTCCTTATTGGCCTCGATGTCAGGAGCAAACATACTGACAGGGCGGAATATTATACTGTCACTTATAAACTTATCTAAGTTGAACATATTATTTATGTAATTCTCTTATTTAATTGTTTATATCGGTTAATCCGGGGCGGATTAACCGAGGATATCTGTCATATCCTCATTTTATTTATCTTATGAACATGGCCATTTAAGTCTTCTCATAATATTTCAGAAACTCTTTTCTTGCTTTTTCATCAATTGCTTTCTTTCGATTGATAAAATCCTTTATTAGCTTTCCTGGCTTTACAATCAGACAAGTAAGGACACCTGCAACCAACTCTGCTCCGACAGATAACAAGATATTCTTCCATGTATCATCAAATACTTGTTTATTTGAAATAAAAAACATAGCATATAACACTACAGGTACTAAAATAATACCAACAATAAATAATTGCACCTTTATAAAGAGCATTAAATCATATTGTATTGTAATGCGGTTACGAACTTCTTTTTCAAGTCCTTTTTCTCCAATATTTGAACGTGTCTTATATCTTTCTTTTTCATTCCTCTCAATCTCAACATCACGTTTTGAATCCTCCAATTGGTCAACTATGCCTCGTTTTACATCTTGTAACTCTCTGCGGAATGTTAAACCAATCATTTCTTCACTTTCTCCTTGCATTCTCATTGTTGCAATATCAGTTGCAAGTCGAACAATATCTTCATCTGGAAGTCTTGTCACCTCTTCTTCCATATCGCTCATACGAGCAAGATCTTGAACCTGGAAAGTTTTGTCATCAGGCACAAGGCCATGACGTATCATCTGAGCAAAAAGAGGTATATAATTTTGTGGATTAACCTCTACACCACCGCTGTCAAGTGCCAACACATTAATAAGAGTCTCCATCTGTATAGATAATGTCAGCCCTTGTTCCAATGGCTTTTGCTTTGAATATGCTGAAATGGTACTATCTTGTGAGAGAATGAAAGCCTTCTGGGTTGTTCTCATCATTTCAGCTCCTGCAATCAGTCCTACATCATGCACAAGAGAATGAGCTGCTTTCTTTTTATCATTGTGTATTGACTCATGAAGCGCCCCCAAAAGTTTCAAGCGTTCCTCATCAACCTGACACTTCTCTACAAAATCCAATACGCTTTGGTCATCCTCTATTCCAATAGCTAGTTCCTCATGAAAGAATTCCGGAAGTGTGAAAAAACTACTAAAAAAACGTTCGTAGTCTTCTTCTGTTTCGCACTTACGTTGTATAGCTGTCCGTATATAACGATCGCCCGTCTTCATAAGTACATCGTCACTATATCCTTTTAAAACAAGTTGGATTACATCGTTTTTTATGTTCTGTATCGTATATAGATACTCATCTCTTGTTGTTGGCAGTATTTCAACTTCAATTCCTAAATGTTGATAAACCTTTTCGAGAGATGACAAAGTTTTAAAATAGTCACCTTCTTCTAAACCTATATTCATTAGAACATTCGTATCCAAAAGGCAGATACTGTTCCTAAATGTTTCTAGTGTTACTGGGTTTGCACCGTGAGAAGAAGTTATTAGCTTTGCCGAGAACGCTGTTGTACCATATTCCCACAAAAGACTATTTATCTCAGGATCATTAGGAGTGAGCAACATCTGCAAGAACATATCGGGCAATATCTCACGATCCCTTTTATCAATATTCTTATTATTCTGTGTACGCAAATTAACGGCTTTCAGCAAACCTTCCTTACTATGCCGTATATAATCCTTATTATAGTATAGGTCAGAAATCCATTCGGTCGAATAATTATCAAAAAAGAAAATAAGAATATCATCTAACCAATCAAATATCTGTTCAGGTGATGAATAGACCTTACAAAAATAAGTTGAAACAATACATTTTTTCCTATCAATACTGGCCGCTATAGTTCTGTCAATCTTATCAATACGATTAGTGGAAAGATAATACAAGCCGTCTTGAATATGAATAAGTTTCTTCTCAAACATCTCGTCAAGAATAGCCTTTACCTCATCCTCGCCAATAGAATCTGCTCCAATCTCTTTCTTATAGTCTTTATACAAATCAGAAAAGGTTGTTCTCTTCCTGCGCAAATACAACAATTTAAGAAGAAAGTTTGAATTAGCATTCTTCGTCAACGTCTGCATCTCCGCATCTTCCTGTAAATAAAATGACTTTAAGAAATTCTTCATACCTAAAATTTAGCAAAATAACTATACAATCTATTTCCCACAGCAGTACTTGTGCTTCTTGCCATTGCCACACGAACAGGGCTCGTTGCGCCAAGAGCACTTAATCTACGCATATCTTTTCTGCAAAAAACTGTTGCTAGTAGTTATTACTGCTTTCTATCAACCCAACTATTCCTATCTTCAAGAGGGAGAGTATCCCGACATATTACTATTTTACTATGTAACTCTCCACAAACCGCAATGCCTGAATCACACGAGGTGTGTGGAAGGAGAGTTGGTTGTAGGTCTTATAAGCCTTTAGCTCAGCAATGGCCGCAGGGGCATCCAGAACGCCACTTTCATAAAGGTTCACCACAGTGAACACTTTATCATTGGCCACTGGTCCAAATACCAGATCGTAATCGTGTTCAATGCCTTTACGACTTTCAACCACGAAGTTCAACCATGCCTCATCAGGACCGTGAAACTCACGAATCTTCAACTCTGGATTAGTCAGAAGCTTGTCGTCCACCTCAAAAACCGACACGATTCTTCGGCCTGTCTTTGCTCTGTCTATCTTGATGGAGGTCCAATGCTCTGCCTGCTCCTTCTGGGTTGTTGTATAGAAGCCGCGACCAAAATCGGTCTTCTTCCTGCTTTTAAGAAGGCTGGGCTTGCGAACCTCTACATTTGAACCATGATACACTAACATTTTCTTTTCCTCCTCAGAATAAAGCGATCTATCTCATCAATCACATAACCTGTACCTTGTGTATGAAGAAGGTCATAATGGTCAATCAGATAATCATCTGCACCGTAGCGTTTCAATAAAGCAAGAGCCTGAAGGCCTGTAAGACCTTTTGCCAGAGCATATTTCTCTAAAGAATAAGTATAGAACTCGAATTCCTCATGCTTAATGATTCTACTTTCAGCATTGCGCACTGCCTCAAACTCGTCATAGAGAGCCTCGGTGCTAAGATACCACCACTTGGCCCCTTCATCATATAACCGATCATACATTGGATTGGAGTATATATACACAAGGGCATCCTCCAGAGAAATACGCTTCCTTTGGGACACATATTCTGCCAAGCGTGAAATCTTGATTGGCACTATTTGTTCTTCGTAAACACCCATATATTAATCCTGGCTTGGGATTTACCCCATGAATTGCTTCAGATCATCCTCCTTATATAAGATATAGACGGAGGTGCAGAGGAAGGCCAAGAAGGTGAAGATAAGACACATCTGGGCGCGCTTGGGGCCTGTCTTTTTAACGGGGACGGTGGCGCTCTGGAGAGTGGTGAAGGCTGGGGTATTCTCCTGCACCTTCATCTCTGCCTCCTGCATCTGGGCGATTACCTGCTGGAGGATCTGCGAGCGCATCTGCATCTCGGTCTGCAGGTCTGTTACCTTTGTCTGGGCAGACTTTGAGGTCACTGCGCGGTGGGAATCGGCAAAGGCAGCATAACGGTCACGTGCCTGATCGTACTTCGCCTGGGCTTCCACCAGCATCTTCTTATTGTATTCCAAATCCACACGGGCCTTAGAAGTACGATAGTCGGTGATGAACTTCTGCAGGCGCGTCTTCACTGAATCGG
>Ga0256404_1007881_pt1 | contig 16467 bp, 16 predicted proteins | sample RumenRJG_01DNA_FD_185990 | JGI IMG/M metagenome (GOLD analysis project Ga0256404, IMG submission 185990) | Bovine rumen microbial communities from Lethbridge, Alberta, Canada - RJG_01 | ecosystem: Host-associated > Mammals > Digestive system > Stomach > Rumen | place: Canada: Alberta | collected...
ATATGGAGGTACATACAATGACTATCATCAACTTGCGCGACTTTTACTACTGGTATACCCAGGACGAATATATGGAAGTTTCTGACGATGTGGCCGAGGCGCTCCGGGCCAGCGTCCGCTATGAGGCGGCCTACCAGCGGCGGCTCTCCCGCCACAAGGCGCAGTATTCGCTGGACTGTGAGGACGGCATCGAGTATTCCGCCTGCCTGCACGAGCCCACTCCGGACGAGGTGCTGGAGCGCAAGGAGCGGTTCTGCCGTCTGTGGAACGCGCTGAACAGCCTGCCCCCGGCCCAGGGCCGCCGGGTGGATGCCTGCGTCATCCTCGGAAAGAGCTTTTCCGAGGTGGCGCTGGCCGAGGGCGTTGACGAAAGCGCGGTGCGGCGGGCCGTGGAGCGCGGGCTGGAGAACATGAAAAAGTTTTTGAAAAATTCCCGCTGAACCAGTCCGAAAACCATCCAAAAATGTCTCGGTTAATGAGAGGAAGTTTTTTCTTCTCCACAACTGAATAGCGGGCGGCCCCGGGTGAACGCGGGGAGCCGGGCGGCGGGTGCGCTGTGACTTCTCCCACGGGAGGACGAGCGACCAACACCACCGCCGCGCGTGGGGAGACTGCCAACCCCACGGCCACGATCCGCGAGGGACAAGCTGGCCGCTTGCCGCTTGGGGCCGCCGCACAAAACAAGGGAACGCCGGGCCGCTAACTGCTGTCTTTTGACGGGCCAAACATACGGGCCCGGCGCTCCCCATCTTTACATAGGAGGCGGACTTATGGAATACGACCCCGCTCTGGCCGCTCTGCTGGCCCAGCCGTGGAGCAACAACGTGTGCCGGGGCTATGTCATCTATGCGATGGAAAACTGCGGCTTTTCTGCCGGGGACATCCGGCGCGTGGTGGCCGAGCTCTATGAAGTGTTCGACTGCCGGGGGCTGGAAGAGGCCGAGGCGCATTTTCTGGACAGCCCCTATTAAGTTCGAGACAATTTGTCCCAAGGTAGGGACAGGCCAAAGGGCAGCACTTTTCGGAGTGCTGTCCTTTCGCGTTTCCCCACCAACCCAAAACGCAAAAGGAGGTTTTACCGTGAGACTGACCGCACAAGAGCTGGAACAAATGAAAAACGTGGACATCGGCGCGGTGAGCGCGGATGCGCTGGCTGACGTGAGCGGTATGGCCTTTGACCGCACCCTCCCCCGGGAGGAGCGGCTGGCCCGGTTTGTGAGACGGGCCGTCAATCCGTACTGCTTTAGCGTGGGCGGCGTGGGCGTGAAAATCGAATTTGCCGAGGGCGGCCCCTCCCTCCAGGAGACGCTGGCGGCCTTTCTTATCCGGCAAAAGAGCGGGCTGTGACTGCTGTTGCGGCCTGCTCCCACTTCGAGACAAAATGTCCCGAGGCATCGACATCCTTGTTGATTGCCCCGGGCAGAGTTATAATATAAGTGTAATGTGATAGGGAAGGAGGAACAATGGCACGAGCTAAAAACAGAGGGTATCAGCAGACTTTGACCCCTACATATACTATCCGGCGCTGGCGTTTGGGCGAGTACATCCGCCTTTCCAAAGAGGATTTGAAAAAGGGCAAGGACGACAGCAACAGCGTGAAGAACCAGCGTGACCTGCTGGGGGACTTCTACCGGCGGCACATGGACGAATTTGAAAGCGCCGTTGAATATGTGGACGATGGGCACACCGGGACGGATGCCAACCGCGAAAACTTCCAGCGGCTCTTGGCCGATGTGATGAGCGGGAAAATCAACTGCGTGATTGTGAAAGACCTTTCCCGGTTCGCCCGGAATTACAGTGACGCGGGGAGTCTGATTGATAACCTGTTTGTGCAGATGGGCGTCCGCTTTATCTCCCTTGCGGAGAACGTGGACAGCTACCTGAACCCCGACAGCGTTTCAAACATTATCGTTCCGATAACCAACGTGATGAACGATAACTATTGCTACCAGACCTCAAAGAAAATCCGGCAGGTTTTTGATTACAAGCGGCGCAACGGCCAGTACATCGGCTCTTTCGCTCCCTATGGCTACATCAAAGACCCAAAGGACAAGCACCAGCTTATTGTGGATGCGGATGCGGCTGAAATCGTCAAGCGCGTGTATTCCATGCTCCTGCAAGGCTCGTCTAAGAGGGCCATCGCCTTGTATCTGAACGAACACGGCATACCCAGTCCCACGGCCTACCGCCGGAAAAAGGGCCTGCCCGTTTCCTCGGCTGTGGCGGACGACCCCATGTGGGGGGCCCGCATGATACATGAAATCCTCACCAACCCCATCTATACCGGGGATTTGGTACAGGGCCGCCGCCGGGTGAAAAGCTACAAGGTACACCAGATTGAGGCTGTGCCGGAGGAAGAATGGGTGCGCGTCCCCGATACCCACGAGGCCATCATCACCCACGAAACCTTTGACAAGGTGCAGGCCCTGCTGGTGCGCGATACCCGGACATCCCCCAAAGGGCGGGAGGTTCATCTGTTCAGCGGTTTTCTGAAATGCGCGGATTGCGGGAAATCCATTACCCGCAGCCAGAGCGGGAAAAATATCTATTACGCCTGCTCCACTTACAAGAACCGCTCCCGGACGGCCTGCTCCATGCACTCTATCAAGCACAACCGCTTGGAGGCCGCCGTTCTGTTCGCTATCCAGTATCAAGTGAACACCGCCGTTTCCTACTCGGAAATGATAACCAACATCAACTCGGCCCCGCTGAAAAAAAGTCAATCCCACCGCCTTAACGACCAGATAGCCGCAAAGGAAAAGGAATTGACCCGGATAACCCGCTACAAGCAGTCACTGTATCAAGATTGGAAAGACGGGGAAATCACCCAGCAGGAATACCGGGATATGAAAGCCGATTATGAACGGCAGGCCGCCGAGCTTGCGGATGTGCTGGCCCGGCTGAACGCAGAACGGGCGGAGCTCTTGAATGGCGTTGACAAGGAACACCCCGCGCTGGTAGCCTTTGCAAAGTATCAAAGCATCGAAACGCTCACCCGTGAAATCCTCACGGACTTGGTAGACCATATCAAGGTTTACGAAAACGGCAATATCAGCGTTCATTTCAAGTTCGCGGACGAGTTCCGCAAGATTGCCGAGTACATTGAAATCAACACCACCGATACCGCCGAGGCGGGCTGACCCCCGCCAAAGCAAAAACCCTTTTGACAGTGTGTTTTCCTAATAGGAGTTAATCATATGGATAACAAGTTACAAGAATTACTGAATAGAGATGATTGTTTCTTCATACACTATGCAAGTAACGGATTCTACAATGGTTCAAGTCCTGCTCCAAATATTTCTTGTATTGTGATCTTTAATAAAAAGAACAATCAAGGTTATAGATTTACCTTGAAAGACCACTTACAAGGTCATTCACAAGATGAAGCTGAAAGATTATCACTTGAAAATTTCAAGCTATTATTTGTCCGTTATCCTAATGTTAGTTTCATTCATTGGAGTATGACCGCAAATGGTTTCGGGTTCAAAGCAATTCAAGCAAGAGCAAAAGAATTAGGTGTTGAACTTCCTGCAATACCAGATGAAAACTTGTTTGATTTGTCCTCGTATGTTGCCTACATTGCTGAAAAGAAGTTAAGTATAAAACAAATTCTGTGGTTCAACTCATTGTTATATGGTGATGATTTCTTAGACGGTAAAACCGAAGCTGAATACTTTGACAAAGGTAGGTATGAAGAAATCTATAATTCTATTGAATTAAAGATTAAAGGTTTTGCTGAAATCGTAGACTTGATAAAGGATAACAAACTTAAAACCGAACCACCATACCAAAATAATGACGGCTTAACTAAGGAAGAACGTCATAGAGAAGCTGTAAAACGTTCACAAATGAGAGAAAAAATGATAAATGACATTTATGAACATAACAGGAAGGTACAAGCACACAATGAAAGAGTAATGGAACAAATTGAAGAATCAGAGTGTGCTGAAGATGAAGGAATCTTTTACTACAACTCCGAACATCCCATAATATCACTCTTTGCAAGTTGGTTCGCTAATTTGAAGTAAAATATTATAAATATACCTGCAAAACAAATTAATATTTAAGATTTGGCAAAATCGTTACACAACATGCAGTTCGGTATTTTCATGGTAAAATAAACTTGGGGAAGTGTAATGAAAACAGATTATCATGCCAAATATTATGCATACGAATTAACAAAAAGGTGTTCTTCAGAGACAATAGAAAAGTTTGTCAGAACCCTGTCAGAAGCACAGGTTCAGCTAAATCCTCATCAGATAGATGCCGCATTGTTTGCTTTTAAATCCCCCTTATCAAAAGGTGCTATATTAGCTGATGAAGTAGGCTTAGGGAAAACTATTGAAGCCGGTATTATCGTTTCTCAATATTGGGCTGAAAGAAAAAAGAAAATTTTAATTATCATGCCGTCTTCTCTTCGCAAACAATGGCAACAAGAGCTTGAAGAAAAGTTTTTCTTACCATCGACAATATTAGAAGCTAAAACTTTTAACAATGAAATTAAGTCAGGAAATTTAAACCCTTTTGAGCAGGATAAAATTGTTATTTGCTCATATAATTTTGCAAGAAATAAAGCACCATACATAAAAGCAATAAATTGGGATTTAGTTGTAATAGATGAAGCGCATCGTTTAAGAAATGTTTATAAGGCTTCTAATAAAATTTCAAATGCAATAAAAGAGTCTTTAACCGATAGAAATAAGATATTATTGACAGCAACGCCTTTGCAAAATTCGCTATTAGAATTATACGGTTTAGTAAGTATAATTGATAATTACACTTTCGGAGATTTACCAAGTTTTAAAGCTCAATATTGCAAAGCCGGACAACAGGTTGATTTTGCAGAATTAAAAGAGAGAATTTCTCCGATATGTCAAAGAACATTAAGGAAACAAGTTTTAGAATATATTAAATATACAAACAGAATAGCAATTACAGAAAAATTTGTTCCGACCAAAGAAGAACACGAATTATACCTTGGTTTATCTGATTACCTGAGTCGTCCTAAGCTTTATGCTTTACCTCAAAGTCAAAGAAAGTTGATGACCTTAATTGTTCGCAGATTGTTGGCTTCTTCAACATTTGCTATATCTGGTACATTAGGCGGTTTGGCGCAAAAATTGCAAAATATTATAGACAATAATCATCCAGAAATTGACGAAGAAGAACAAGAGTTACAAGATAACCTTGAAAATTTTGATGAATTAAAAGAAGAATGGGTTGACGATGAAGAGGAAGATTCGGAAGAAACCACTCAAGAAAAAGAGTATTATTCCCCTGAAGAAATAAACGAAATAAAAGAAGAAAAAGCACTTTTAACTAAATTTTACGAATTAGCCAAGAAAATCGATAAAAACGCAAAGGGTGAAAAATTATTAACCGCATTAGAAAAAGGATTTTCCGAAAATACAAAAAACGGCGGCAGTAAGAAAGCTCTTATTTTTACAGAATCTACAAGAACCCAACAGTATCTCCAAAAAGTTCTTGAAAAAACTAAATATAAAGGAAAAATAGTTTTATTTAACGGCTCAAATAATGATGAAAAATCAAAAGAAATTTATAAAAAATGGTGTGAAAAATATAAAGGAACAGACAAAATCTCAGGTTCCAAAACAGCAGATAAAAGAGCTGCTTTAGTTGAATACTTTAGAGATGAAGCCGAAATCATGATTGCAACAGAAGCGGCAGCAGAAGGTATAAATCTTCAGTTCTGCTCACTGCTTGTAAACTATGATTTACCTTGGAATCCACAAAGAATTGAACAAAGAATCGGCAGATGCCATAGGTATGGGCAAAAACACGATGTTGTCGTTGTAAACTTTTTAAATACTAAAAATGCCGCTGATATAAGAGTTTTTGAATTATTAAGCGAAAAATTCAAATTATTTGACGGCGTTTTTGGAGCTAGCGACGAAGTGTTAGGTGCAATAGGTTCCGGTATCGATTTTGAAAAAAGAATTGTAGAAATTCTACAAAATTGTAGATCAGAAGAAGAAATTAATAAAAGTTTTGATGAACTTCAAAAATCGATGGAATCTGATATTGATGAAAAAATGATTGAAACAAGAAAAAAATTGCTTGAAAATTTTGATGTTGAAGTTGCACAAAAACTCAAAATCAGTAAAGACAGCACAGAAAAATTTCTTGATAAATTTGAACAAAAATTATGGGATTTAACTAAATATTGTTTAGGCGATTGTGCCACATTTGATGATAAAAAGATGTTTTTCATGCTTGATAAAAATCCATTTCCTGAACTTAATATCAATAGAGGTCCTTATAAACTGGGTAAAAATATAGAAGATGCAAACACATATCGTGTAGGGCATCCGCTTGCACAACGGATGTTGAATAATTGTAAAAACCTTGAATTGCAGCCAAAAGAACTTGTTTTTGATTACACAAATGACAAAACTAAAAAGATTTCTATTCTGGAAGATTTAGTTGGCAAATCGGGTTGGATGATTTTAAAAGCAATGACTGTAAATGCCTTTGAAAGCGAAGATTATTTACTTTTTGCAGGTTATCAAGATAATGGCGAATATATCGATTATGACCAATGCGAAAAATTATTTATGCTTGATGTTTCTCAAATTAAAGAGCCGGCTGGAACACCTGATTATGATAAATTCAATACCTATATCTCCGGAAGAAAAGCAGGATTGCTTGATTTTATATCCCAAAGAAATGCACAATTCTTTGATGAAGAAATGACAAAGCTCGATAAATGGGCGGAAGACAGGAAAAATAGTCTTGAAATTGCTCTTAAACAGTTAGATAAAGACATAAAAACTCAAAAAACAGAATCAAAGAAAATCATAAATCTTGAAGAAAAAGTAAAAGCTCAAAGACAAATCAAAGATATGGAAGCAAAAAGGAACAAGATGCGCCGCGAACTTTTTGAATCACAAGATATGGTTGATAAACAGAAAGAAGAACTTATTGAAAAAATTGAAGCAAATATGACGCAGAAAATTAAAGAAAAGGATTTATTTGTTATTCACTGGAGGTTGGTATGAAGTATTCAATTGATGACTTATTAAAATCACCTTTTGAAAAAATTAAAAGAATTAGTGAAGAAGGATATGAATATTGGTCTGCAAGAGATCTATATAAATTACTTGAATATTCAGAGTACAGGCATTTTTTACCTGTAATTGATAAAGTAAAAGAAGCCTTAAAAAATATTAACGAAGAAATAGAAAACCATATCGAGGACATGCTCGACATGGTCCAAATTGGCTCAGGAGCCGATAGAGAGCTTGATAGTTTAAAACTTTCAAGATTAGCTTGTTATATAGCAGTACAAAACGCAGATCCTACTAAACCAAATGTTGCAATGGGACAAGCTTATTTTGCTATAAAAACGCGTCAAAAAGAACTTTTAGAAGAAGAGGAAAAACGCTTAATTCAATCTGAAGAAGATTCTAAAAGACTTTTGTTAAGAGAACAAATGAGAGAGCACAATAAGCAACTGGCCGATGCAGCAAAAGGTGCCGGTGTTAATGAACCTATTGACTACGCGATATTTCAGAATTTTGGATATAAAGGTCTGTATGGCGGTTTAGATAAACAAGCGATACACAAAAGAAAAGGATTAAAGAAAAGTCAAGATATATTGGATCACATGGGAAGTACGGAACTTGCAGCAAACTTATTCCGAGCAACACAGACAGAAGAAAAATTAAGACGCGAAAACATTAAAGGCAAACAAAACGCCAATAAAACTCACTATGAAGTTGGGCAAAAAGTCCGTCAAACAATTAAAGAACTCGGCGGTACCATGCCGGAAGATTTACCAACTGCAGATAGCATTAAGAAACTCGAATGTCAAAAGAAGAAAGAATTAGAAAATAAGGATAAATAGTGAATAAAAAACAAGAAAAACAAGTTGAACAGTTATTATGTTATATGAAATCAGAACTTGATAAAACAGGTAGAACATGCAAAACATACTATTTTAATTTTACTGAAAGTAAAGTAATGAAGTATTTTAATGCACCTGATGAAGTTTTACCTGATGGTTGTAATTTAGCAAATTTCAAAAAACTTACGAAGATAAAAAATGATGATTTTACAACCATATTGAACTATTGTGTTTCAAATGGCTATATAAAACCTTTTAACAATAGAGAAAATGTAATGCTATCGGAAGATGGTAGAATTTATGCATTGAGTGTAGAAAAAGCAAAATTACATAAAAAATTCCCTGATTGGTTGAGACAAATAATTATAGGTGTAGTTATTTTTATTTTAGGTAATGTATCAATGTTTTTTATAATGAAAGGACTAAAATAATGGAAAAACAGTATGAAGTAAAACTAAAATGTATTTTTTGTGGTTCTACTCAGTTTGAATATAACGAAGATAACCCTCCTGCTGATGGAGACATGATTAAATGTGGAAATTGTGGAAAAATGAATGATTTAAGTTCCATAAAAAATTTAGCAGTTGATAAAAAAGTTTCCGAAATCAAAACTGAATTTACAAATGAAGTTAAAGACAAAATTAATAAAATGGTAAAAGATTTTAATAAAAGATTAAAGTAATGAGGATTAATAATGAAAACAAAGCAGAAATTGGAATTAACTTGGATAGGGAAAGATGATGAGTATAAGGATATTGAACCGAGGATATTGGTTGAAGTTCCTGAAAAATCTTATGGGGATAAGAATACTGAAAATATGCTTATCCACGGAGATAATTTGCTTGCTCTGAAAGCACTTGAACAAGATTATACGGGCAAGATTAAGTGCATATATATCGACCCTCCTTATAACACAGGTTCTGCTTTTGAACATTATGATGACAATGTTGAACATTCAAAATGGCTTTCTTTAATGAAATCAAGATTAGAAATCCTTAAAAATTTGCTTTCTAATGAGGGTTGTATTTTTGTTCAAATTGATGATAATGAACAAGCATATTTAAGGATTTTATTGGATGAAATTTTTGGTCGCAATAATTTTATTAATACCATATCCGTAAACATGAAAAATATAGCAGGTGCTTCTGGTGGTGGAGAGGATAAAAAATTAAAGAAAAATATAGAATATATTCACGTGTATGCTAAAAATTATGAAGAGTTGCCTTTATTTAAAAATGCTTATGATTATATTCCTATATCTGAACTTGTTGAAAAATATAGAGAAGAAGGCAAAAGTTGGAAATATACATCCGTACTAGTGAATAGTGGAACTAAAAATTATATTGGTTCAACTGTTGATGGAGATGGAAACGAAATCAAAATTTATAGTAGAGAAAATGCTATTATTAAATCAATTGGTGCAATAATAAAAGATGAAAATATTAGTGAAGAAGAAGCATATAAAAAATATGCAAACTATATTTTTCAAACAGCAATGCCTCAAAGTTCTATTAGACCAAGAGTAATGGAAAAAGTATCTGAACTTGGATGTGATAATGATTTATATTCTATTGAATATATCCCAAAATCAGGTAGAAACAAAGGTACTTTATATGAACAGTTTTATAAAGGCGAAAATTTTAGATTATTTGCCTGGCTAAAAGATGTTTCTGAAGAAATTGATGGTGTCTTATATAAAAAGGAATTGCAAGGAACATATTGGGATTTTGTAGGAGAAACAAAAAATTTAACAAAAGAAGGAGCAGTAGCATTTCCAAATGGTAAAAAACCAGAAAAGTTAATTCATAGATGCATTGATATATCAACAAAAGAAGGAGATTTTGTTTTAGATTCATTTTTGGGTTCAGGAACAACTGCAGCAGTTGCACATAAAATGGGCAGAAAATGGATTGGTATTGAACTCGGCAACCATTGCTACACTCATTGTATACCTAGATTAGAAAAAATTATTAAAAATGACGACAAAAATGGTATAACGGAAATGACTAATTGGAAAGGTGGAGGCGGATATAAGTTTTATGAACTTGCACCGTCATTACTTAAAAAAGACGAGTTTGATAATTGGATAATCGAGCCAAAATATGATGCTGAAATGTTAGCAGAAGCAATGGCAAAACATGAGGGGTATAAGTTCTCACCTGATGAAAATAACGTCTATAAACAAGGTTATTCAACAGAAAAAGATTTTATCTTCACAACAACTCAATTCTTATCAAATGAGTTATTGAATCAGATACATAATAAACTTGAAGAAGGTGAAAGTCTGCTTATTTGTGCAACACATTTTGAAGAGGGTGTCGGAAGTGCGTATCCGAATATCACTGTTAAGAAAATTCCACAAATGCTCCTAAACCGTTGTGAATTCGGCAGAGCAGAATACAACCTGAACATAATCGAAGAAGCTCAACCTGAAGATATTGAAGAAGAAGTAGAGGAGGAAGAATAAATGCACACAAATAATGAAATGACGGAAATTGTAAATAAATATGCAACTTGTATGCAAGAAATCAAATTAAGAACCAATGCAGTAATTTCAATTATAAAAAAAGAAACAACAACACTATATCCATATACTAATGTTGAATTTTTGTATTTGCAAATTAGAAAAATTTTGGAACTAATTGTGTTAGCGAATCTTGTTGCTAATAATAAAGAATATCAAAAAATAAGGCAAAGTTTTGCTACAGATTGGAATGCAAAAAGAATTATAGAAACTATAAAAAAAATAAACAATGATTATTTTCCAAAGGCAATATGCAGAAAAAAATCTAATAATGCAAAAATAAAGTGTGAATGGAAAGAAAAAACATCAGATATATTAACCGAAAATTTATTTATTGATATGTATAATGAAATATCTTGTTTTTTGCATGCAAAAAATCCATTTAATGCTGAATCAGTAAATATAGAAACTATAAATAAAAAAGTAATTGTTTATATAAACTTAATAATTAATACTTTAAATGAGCATAATACTGTTTTATGTAATGGAAATATTGTAAATTGTAATATGAATGCAATTGAAGAAAAGTCAAAAAGTAAAGAGGGAAAGATTTCTGTACATTATTTTGAAAAAATAAAATCTGATGAAATTGCAGGAGTGACTATTAATGAACAAAACCGCTAACGAAATAAAAAACAGGTTAAGTTTGAGAAAACCACAATGGGAAAGTTTAGAAATACTTTCCGATATTGCTGATGTTTTAGAACTTAAGAAGAACGTAAATCTTGATGAAGCAAAGGCAAAAATTAAGGAGCTTGGAGCAAAATTTGAAGAAGTAAGAAAATTCTCCGATTTTGAAAGAGAGTTTCCTAACGTTTGTTTTGCACTTGCAACAGGTGTAGGGAAGACAAGGCTTATGGGTGCTTTTATTGCTTATTTGCATATCGAAAAGAAGATAAATAACTTTTTTGTATTAGCACCAAACTTAACTATTTATAATAAATTGATTGAAGATTTAGGTAATCCAAGCAATCCAAAGTATGTTTTTAAAGGTATTTCTCAATTTGCAGTAAGTCAACCTCAAATTATTACAGGGGACAACTACAATAAGCATCACAATATAATAACTAATATTCAAAACACACTATTAAAAAGGGTTAGGATAAATATTTTCAACATTTCAAAAATTAATTCTGATGTTGATAAAAAATCTGGTTTACCAAGAATAAAAAGATTATCAGAATATTTAGGAGAATCTTATTTCGACTATCTGAAGAACTTGCCTGATTTGGTTTTACTTATGGATGAATCTCACCATTACAGAGCAAGTGCAAGTGCAAAGGCTCTTAATGAACTCAATCCTGTATTAGGTTTGGAACTAACAGCAACACCTCAAGTTGAAAGTGGCTCTAAAACTGTTAAATTCAAAAATGTTGTTTATGAATACTCTTTAGCAAAAGCAATGCAGGATGGTTTTGTAAAAGAACCTGCCGTTGCAACAAGAAAGAACTTTGACCCTAAACAAATGAGTGTTGAAGAACTCGATATTATTAAACTTGAAGATGGTGTAAAGATTCATGAAAACACAAAGGTTGATTTGGATGTTTATGCAAGAACAAGCGGTAAAAAACTAATAAAACCGTTTGTTTTAGTTGTTGCAAAAGATACAAGCCATGCAGAATGGTTAGAATCTCATATTAAGTCGGATGAATTCTTTAATGGATATTATAAAGATAAAGTTATGCAAATTCACTCTCAACAAAAAGGTGCTGAAAAGGATGAAAATATTGCTAAACTTCTGACATTGGAAGACCCGAATAACAAAATAGAAATCGTTATACACGTAAATATGCTTAAAGAAGGTTGGGACGTAACTAACCTTTATACAATTATTCCTCTTAGAACAGCAACATCTACAACTTTAAGAGAACAAACAATAGGTCGTGGTTTACGTTTGCCTTACGGAGAAAGAACAGGCAATCCAAAAGCAGATAAATTAACTATTATTGCTCATGATAAATTTCAAGAGATTATTGAAGAAGCACAAAAAGAAGGTTCAATAATCAAGAAAGAAAATATTATTGAAATTGATGAAGAAGAAATTAGTCATAAAAAAGAAGCAGTAACAACCGTTTCTAAAATTGAGCAAGAATTTATTGAAGAAGAAAAACGAATTGAAAAAATTGTTGATAATATTGAAAGAGCGCAGGCAAAAGAAAATCTCGAGGCAAACAAAGCAATAAATAGAGCAACTTTTGAACTTGCTAAAAGCGGTAAAAATATTGCAACTATGTCCAAAAAGGAAATAGTTGAAGTTGCCGTTAAAAATCAAATAAAAGATATTGAAAACAAAACTCAGCTTGGAATTTTTGATAATTCAGAGATAGAAAAATTAAAAGCAAAAATAGAAGAAAATGTTGAAGAACAGGTTAAGAAAATACAAGAAACTATTATTGAAATTCCAAGAATTATGATTGTCCCTGCTGATACAAAGGTTTGGTTTGAAGATTTTGACCTTGATTGTCATAACTTAAATTATCAGCCTGTATCAGAAGAAATAAAAAGAACAACTTTAAGAGAAATGGAAACTGATATTATTCAAAGTACAGGAACATATGTAAATGACAGGCTTGATAATATTATTGTTAACGAGTTAATCAATATTCCCGAAGTAAATTATGATACAACTGCAAAGTTGCTCTTTAAACTTGCAAGACAAGTTATAGAAAAACTGAACACCTATTTGAACGAAGAAGAAGTTAAAAATGTTGTTCAGTACCGCAAAAAAGATATTACTGCTTTTATAAAACCTCAACTTATGGAACATTTTAAAAAAGAAGTAACTAAATATGAAGCACCTGATGTAAGAGGTTTAACACCGATTGTAAAATGGAATACTACTAAGTATGCCGAAGATGAAATTTATGACTTTAAAGCAACAATAGAACCCACAAGCAGGATAAAATCTCTTATATTTACAGGATTTAAAAAGGCTTGTCATAGCGAATATACTTTTGATTCAAAAACTGAAAAAGATTTTGCAATTATTTTAGAAGATGATTCTAATGTTATAAAATGGCTTAGACCAGCACCAAGTCAGTTTAATATCACTTGGGATAATAACAAACGTAACTATGAACCTGATTTTGTTGTCGAAACTGTGGATACGATATACTTGGTTGAAACAAAGAAAGAAAGTGATATTTCAACCGAAGAGGTTCAGCAAAAAGCGCGTGCAGCATTAGAGTATTGCCATAATGCAACTGAATTTACGACAAAGAATAACGGCAAGCCGTGGAAATATCTTTTGCTGCCACATAATTCGGTATCTATAAGCTATGATTTCAACTACTACACTAAACAATATGAATATAAAGAATAATTGTGTTTAATTGTAAATCTTTCAATGCTTTCTTTCTCCTTTCACGCTAATGTTGTGTGTCGAAGGAGGTTTAAGTATGGGAAAAACTGGATTGAATATCACTCCAAAAGAATTTAAGCAGTTAAGCAAGTGGTCAGAAAATATTTACAACACCGCAGTTGTAATTGATTACTTCGTGGCGAATCAACCGGAGATTGAAGAGTGCTACAATCTTGCGCCGGTAGTTAAGCACCTGCGCAATGATGCAGATGTTTTAAATGCATTCTTTATTGACCACGAAAAAGATGTTGAAGAATAATTGGAGTTCGAGCCCACTTCAAATGTTGTTCAAAAGGTGTTCAACTCGCCGATTAAGATGGGTTAAATTCGTTTTATATATAAATCCTCGTTTCCGCATAAATTTACCCAGAAATAGGCTTTCAGAAAAATTATTCTTCGTAGTGAATCCCTAAAACACTTTCTTCAATTTCTCTGATTACATCTGGTGTTAAACCTTTCGGTTTTGTTTCTGCCATTTTGCGTTTTTCAGCTGCGATTTCATCTTCGTAAGCCTTAACAACTTTAAGCAGGTTAAAAATCTTCATTGCAAAATACATACGGGGCGGTTCAATTTTTTCGCCAATCGCCATATCGTTTTTAATTGATTTCAAAAGCACTCTGCCTAACTTAAACAAGTCCTGATGCAAAGATGACTGGGTTTTGATGAACCTATATTTCTTTTCTTCCCAATTATCTGCCTTTTTCCAACGGCGCAGTGTTTTTTCATTTACTTTCAACTTTTTTGCAATTTCGTTTAACGGCATAAATTTTTCAGCATAAAGCTCTAAGGCATCTTGTGCCAATGTAAGTTTTTTCATAATTAATCTCCTTTAAAAAACAATAAATTAGGGTGCATACACAGGATAACTCTGTTTCGCAGAAACATCAAGTCCTGAATGTGTCTTAATGATACGTTTTATATACATTAAGTTGATGTTTCCCTCTGAAAGAGCGATGAATGGTATAACTTAAAAGGAGCATACTATGATTGAAATTGGCAAAAAGTACAGATTAAAAAAGCTAAAAGGTTGGTTTGAAAAAGATAGCGAAGAATTCACGGTTCTTTGTTTCGGCGAACACAACATTGTTGGCTGCGTTGCCCCAGATGGCGAAAAATATGTGTTTGATAAAGATTTTTTGATTGACCCAGATAAGTTAGATGAGATATACGCAGATATTCAAATAACGAAAGGATAAATTATGGTCGAAAAAGATTATATGCTGTATGGCACAAAAATTTTAAACTTGAAAACTCAAGAGATCGGTTTGTTGATTTGTTTATGGCAAAACAAATATACCGATAAAACAGTAGATTTCGCCACCTGTGTTGATAAAACAGGCAAGCGATACAACATTGAACTTGATAATATAAGAGGGTTTGAAGATGATTTTGAAAAATAAATTAACTAAAGAAACATTGGACATTCCGTATTCTGAATTCAGAACAAAATTTGCAAAAGAAATTCAGGAGGCCTTTGAAAGTTATCGCAAAACACAACTGAATAAATATTCTTGGAACTTCAAAGATGACAATTCTTTGGAGTTTAATTTTTTATTTTGAACTCCATTGGAATTTCAATCATTTTGGAAATAGTAACTGGTATATAGAAAAAATGTAATCAACCTTCATCAACAAAGAAATCTTCATCAATTTTCTTTATTTGAATAGTATCTTTTACCTGAACTCCAACATTATACTCAATCATCAATTTAGCAAGTTTTTTGCCATCAACTAAGATAATATTAGAATTTATGTTATTAGCATATTCTCTAGCCTCATTGGTAAATGATGAAGTTGTAATAAATACTCCACGATTTGCATTTTGTCCGTGTACAGCACCAACAAATTTCTGAACTTCAGGACGGGAAACATTACCTGACCACCTTTTTGCTTGAATATATATTTTATCCAGACCTAATACATCTTGTTTTATAATGCCATCAATTCCTTCATCACCGGATTTGCCACGATTTTGCAAGATGTCTTTTTCTGAACCACCATACCCCATTGCCAATAATAATTTTGCAACAAGTTCTTCAAAAAATGTTGGAGAATTTTCTGCGATTTTGGATAATAGATCCGCTTCTAAATGAGAAGTCAATATCGCTCTTGCTTCTGCAATTAACTCATCCGGAGTTTTTTGTTCTTCAACTAATTCATAAGAAATTGTTTCACTTTGTTCAGTATTAACAGTATTTTGAAAATCTCTAAATTCATCATACTGAAGCAAGAAGTTTTTTGTTATTTTTTCTGGATTTGTTTTTAGTAAATCAATACCTCGCTGAGTAATTTTTATTACACCTCGTGCTGGATAATCAAGCAAACATGCCTTTTTAAGATATGTTCTTGCCCACATCGCACGATTATAATATGTTGCTTGTGTTTGACTCGGCAATTTTTCTTGTCGATCTTCTTCTGACAAACCAAGCATATTTGCAGCCTGCTCAACAATATCTCTACTTTTGTGTTCGCAATTATCTGCTATGAGTTTAAGTGTTGGTAACATAAAATCTTGATAACTTGGTACTGTCATACTCCACTCCTTTTTTCTCTAGGGTATCACAAACATGAGTTTTCTATTATATCTTTAGGAATAGGTAGTTCTTTATCACTTATTTTATATTTTTCTTTCAGTTTGATTAGGTATTTATGCAAAATTTCCCAACTTTTAGACATTTGGGATTTAATTTTTACTTCTTTCCCAAATTGATAAT
>Ga0256404_1007882_pt1 | contig 16466 bp, 19 predicted proteins | sample RumenRJG_01DNA_FD_185990 | JGI IMG/M metagenome (GOLD analysis project Ga0256404, IMG submission 185990) | Bovine rumen microbial communities from Lethbridge, Alberta, Canada - RJG_01 | ecosystem: Host-associated > Mammals > Digestive system > Stomach > Rumen | place: Canada: Alberta | collected...
AGCAGTATCAATGACACCCTGTAACTGTGTCTTTGCGGTGTTAGCAGTTGAAACAGCACTGTCAAGATTAGACTTGGACGTTCCTGCCGTACTGACAGAATTGTCGAGCTGTGTTTTTGCCGTATTCGCCGCTGCCGTTGCCGTTTCAATGACACCCTGTAACTGTGTCTTTGTATTGCTGACTATATCAACAAATTCGTCATATCTGGTTTTTGTAAACTCCGACCTTTCAAAATCACCAATAAAGTGTTTGCCAACGCTAAATATAATTTCGTTGGTTGTAGCACGAATGGTGTCTTTTACGCCATATACGCTTAATGTACATTTGCCATATGTAATTTCCGATGGCAGGTATACTGAATTGTTTTCGTCCAGATCTGCTTTGTAACAATTCCCATTTTGTGAGAAGAAGGACGTTTTAGTAAATCCCCCCCAATCATCTGAAAATGCAAATATAAACTTTATAAACTCCTGAGAACCTTCAACTAGGCAGCTTAAATTTGTACCAATTCTTAATTGCTGTCCTTGTACACATATAATAACTTCCATTTTCAATACCCCTATTGTTAATCGCAAATAATATCAATTCCATATGCCATGGCAGCATCGTGTTCAATTTTACACCCACGTGCTTTAGCCCATCCCCGTAACTGCGCATAGATATTTTCGCGTCACAGCATTTTCTTTTCCGTCACCCCCGTCACATTGATTGAAAACGCCACATCCGGTACTGCTGCCGCGCAGATACGCAATGTATTCCCGTCCAGCGTTGCGAAACAACGGTTATATGCTTCGGCCTCCGCGGTTGTTGGCAATGTGTTTGTTCCCGTCGGAGCCAGACTGACGCTGCAGTGATTCGGCTGGAAATTATTTGTCAGTGTGACCGTATACGCATAGTATGTTGTGCTATCCAATATGTGCGTTGTCCATCCGGTGATCGGGATGCTGTGCGTTTCTGATTTATGCGAATCGCCATCACGTATCAGATCAGCTGTTAGCAGGCTGACCGGCACTTTTTTCGTTTTTCCGCCTACATTTGCCACCAGTGTGTCATTTTGTGCCAATGTACTGGCGGATGGTAAATCCTGTGTTTTTATCATTTATCTATCCTCACGTTTTCGTCCATACACATGTGAAATTCAGTGCGGTCACCGTAACGGCTGAATTATAGGTATTCAGTATGTACGGGCTTCCCATCCCGGGATGTACTACGTATACACCATTGGTACCGGTACAGCGCACGGAATATGATGCCAGCATATAGCCTGATTTTGCAGGCAGATACCCGGATATACTTTGATACCCGTTGGCCGCGATGGATAAATTCAGGCCGGTTTTGGATTCCGTAGTTACATACTGATATTTATTCCCATTGATCGTACTGTTGGTTACTAAATTCCCGTTCAGATTTACCGTATTTTGAAATGTCGATGCCAGCTTGAATTCTGATGTGCCATCTACAGTCAGCCCGCTTTGAAGGCTCGCCCATGCCGCTATTGCAACCTGGTCGAAGTCCATGCCGATCATTACCTTGTTTGCTGTCGGGCTGTCCTCTTCAATGTTTGTCCATACCGCATTGCCCCACGTGTCCTTGTCTTTAGGCAGCCGGAAGAAGATGGCCGACCCGAAACGTGCATAGCTGCCTTCTACGGAAACAGCCTTCAGCGTTGCTCCGGTGATTGTCCCGGTCGCGGTTATATCCTGAGCTAATATTTTGTTTGCAAGAACGGAATCCACTAAAATCTTGCTGGCAATAACTGCGCCGTCACCGATTGCGACCGTGCCCCACTGCATGGCCACCCATTTGGATCCGTCCCAGTAATGTATCTGGTTGCCGTTTGACGTATCATACCAGACATCGTATTTGTTAAAGCTCCCGGCCGGCTCCGTTGCCTGCCAGTATGCCGCGCTCTTTCCTGCTGCTGCCTTTGACGCATCCTGTGCCGCTGCCTGTGCATCCTTCACCAGATACACAACTCCAGCGGCGTCTGCTGATGCCTGATCGGCTTTATCCAGTGCCTCCTTCGCCGTGCTGTCGTCCGTAGGCGGTGCCGTACTGTTGCCTGTGATCCATGCTCTCCCGCCGGAGACGCGTACGTTAACGGTGTCCCCTGCCTTGCAATTGATCGACATGGTTACCGGCGTTTCATCCACACCACCCGGAATATGCACGTACGCTGTAGATCCTTCTACCCGTGTAACCGTTGCGGTGGTATCATATGGCCTCGTTTTTTCCTTTTTATTCTGATTCAGGGCTTTCAGAATATCCGATAAGATATCTTCAATCTTACTCAACCATTTCACCTTCTTCCGCGGTTGTGCAGGCATACCCCAGCGTGACAGACTGGGATGTCACCTTGACCGTCCCGCTGATCTGGGGATAATTCAGCCTCACATATGATCCAATGGCCACATCCGGATTGTACCGGCGGTCATAGGATACTGTTTTCGATGGGTTCTGCAGTTCCTTCAGCCTCCGGATGGCATACGCGGACAGGGTTTCGCTGCCGGACAGGTCACAGTCCGTTTCTTCCTGCCAGATTTCCCGCCCGCGGCTTATGGTGGACAACCTGCTGTCTGCGCTGTCATCACGCGCTACCGCTACCATGCCGTCCATAATTGCCCGGAAAACGTTCGGGCAGGAATACCAGTCATTTTCAACGCTCAGCTTAGGCTCTATCATGTCTGCATCCGGGGAAAATACTGCTTTGATTTCCGTGTTATATGGCTCTATAACGATTTCTCCCATGCCCGTGATGCGAATATTCCAGTTGATGGCATCCGCGATTTTCTGAGCCATGGTCAGCCTTGTTTCCCCGTCCTCTGCGATAATGGCCGTTGATAATTCCGGTGATGCAATCTCCCCGCCGGTGATGCCGGATGAAATAATTCCGATCTGATTATTCTGTTCCGTGGTCAGTACGCTTCCGTTTTCATCTGTAACATAATCAATAGTATTTATTGTCTTTTTTTGCCCCGCATAGGATACCGGCGCAATTACATCCAGCAGTCTGGCAATCAGTTTTGCCCCGTCAGCTCCCGCCGGTGCGTACCACCCGCGCGGCAGCAGGATATCGTCGCACGGTTTCAGCACAGAATAGCAGGCGGCAGAATAACTATTCCGCCGCCCTTCCATTTCCTTCTTTGGTGTGGATGTGAGGCCCGTAAATATTGCGGTTCTGAATGCTGTGCCGTTCTGCCTTGCATCCAGATAAATCCGGATCCACTTTTCACCCGGGTCATCGGTCATGTCGATATCAGCCGACTCCTTAAGGCCATCCGCTGACCGGTCTATTTTTCCTCCGGTAAATCTCAGCGTGTCGATGTCACGCCATGTTACCGGATCGACTTCTGTCATCTGATATCTTGCGGAATAACCCTTACTCCAGTCCATGTTATTCCTCCATGATTTCTTCCCAGTCCGCCAGTGTCATGCCCTCGAATCCTTCCGGATCAATTTTGTTTATGGTTAAGCTGAATGCCGGATAGGTAGCGTCGTATTCACGCGATTCTGAAACTTCAACATCTGCCGCAAAACTGGATCCGTCCGGCGTGCGTACATGGCAAATCCCGGCATAGTCTGCCAGCCTGCGCATCAGATTGGCGGTAACATCATCGTCTGAAACCACAAAATAGTCCGTTGCCGCTGACAATTTTCTGGTAACACCCGGGTTCCAGTCTCCTACAACTGAACCGCCAAGATATTTAGTCTGGCTGAAATTCTTATCCCATGAATTATCTATTTTGATATTATACGGCAGACTCACACGCTCTCCGCCAAAGTCAATGACAATGGCATAATTTTCGATGATGTCACCATCATCCGATCCTGTGTCAGCCCATGCCGGAAGGTTGTCGGCAGTAATATAATCCCCGTTTGCTGTCCGGAGCACCACACGGTGACCGCCGTTTTCCCCTAGCGCCGGATATGGATCCACGTAAGCAGTTCCGAAGGTTCCGCCCTGTACAATCAGTTCCGGGGCATCGGCAGAAAGCCTGTATATATCGCATACGTCCGTATCCAGTGCCCCGTCCGGTTTCGCTGGCGTAATTGTTGCCGTCATGTTATCGCTGTCAACGAATACCGTGGCAGACGGGATCACAGCCTGATGCAACCAATGCACTTCAAAACGCTGTGTTACCGTTTCTGTCTGCCCGTATGTATCTTTTACAGTTGCAACGATATTATATGCAGCTCCATCATCCAGACGCCCGGTAAGGTCATCTGCTGTTATACTCATTTCTGCTTCGCCTGTCTGCGACTTCCTGGCAATTGTTTCACCTTCATATCCGTCAGCTTCAGACTCGTCCGGGCGCTCCATGTGATAATCTTCCGCGCGCTCGATTACAAGAATCGTTTCCCCGCCTTCTCCGGCGCCTGTAACAGTCGCGGTCATCGGCAGCGTAGTTAAAGATGATACCGTGCGCTCATTACCATCAGAATCGGTAAGGGTTACATCTGACAGTGAAAGTGTTACCCCTATGCTGATCGGCTTGGCATAAATTACCGGTACAGGCACTGACCAGCCGTCAGACTGCCGCCCGGAAGCGGAGCATACCCGGCACGCTAAGTAGTGTGTGCCATAATCCCAGCCAAGATCATCAACGGCTATATCTATGCTTTGCGCTGTTGCGGTATGCGCTATTACGGTGCCGTATGTGACAGTATCTCCTACGGCACATTCGCATATTTCAGCATATCCCTGTGCTGTCCCGTCAGTTGTAACATATCCCCATGACGCTGTGAAAGTATCCCCTGCCGTGATTACCTCGTCCGAAAGAACCAATGTCGGTGTTGCCGGCGCACTGGTTAAATCAACAGTGATAATATCTGACCACGGGCCATCCGTTTCATTTTCGCCGCTTCCGCTTGTCAGGCGTATACGGAAATACCAGCTTTTCCCGGTTTCAAGGCCAGACACATTTATCCGGCTTGCATTTAGGGAAGATACTTCATAAGTCTTCGGCTGATCAGTTGATTCCCATGCGTCGCTATGGTCCGCCCATGCGATCACGGCGCCTGTAGCGTTGCTCCATGTCCATGACCATGACACTGTTACCGTTCCGTCAATGTCGGCCGGGGTAACTGTGACATTCTCCGGGGCTTTCGGCACTGTGCCATTTTCCCATGTAGTTGCAGATACCATGTTTCCCGCAAATGCATAAATTCCGAACGTATATGATGTATCTGATGACAGGTCAGGACATTGCACAGTTGCCGAAGTCCCGCCGTGCTCAATGGTTCCAACATTATATGTCTGCCCGTTAAGTACTAATACAATCTGAAGCCGGCTGTCTGATACAGTGCTGTTATTTGCCGCTGTGACAGTTGCTTTATTTGTGCTTGTATCAACGGATACACTCGTAATGGTTGGTTCAGCCAGGCTTCCGAGCATAGCGATTTTACCGGCACTGTTCATTTTGTTGCCGCCGTAATCGGTAACCACACGTACAAACAGGCACTGGTCATCGGCCAGTTGGTTATCAACGGAAAAATTCACCGTATTATTTCCGCCGGTATATGAATTAATCGTGAACCCATCCTGCCATGACGCACCGGAAGGTATAGAGTTGTTTGCTCCAGGCGTTGCAATGCAGTACTGAATTACGGCGGAAGAACACGGATGCAGCCTGCTTACTCCAGCATTGAATCCTATTGATATATCCATTCCATTGGCTGAATTATTTCGTGCAGACACTGCATTAATGCCAGCACGCGGCGGATATGCATAAGTAAATGATGTGTAACTCCATTCACTTGCACCTCGCGGTCCTCTTGATCTGCATCTGAGCCAACGAATATAAGAAGTATTTTCGTCCGGCGTTATTGTTTCCGTGATATCGATTGACCCTGCCGCCGATCCTGTCCCGGTCATCCATCCAAGGCCGCCATTCCATGGAAGCTGTGTTCCGTCTGCCGCTGAAGTAGACAACATGGACTGATATTCAATATCCGTTGTGACATTCGCGCCGCCTGCGTTGCAAGTCCAATTAAAGGTTCTGGTCATTGCGTTGTTGTTATCAGATGACCATACAGAAGGGCGGGCTGGAAAATTAATCTGATATTGACAGTATGACCAGTCTGACCATGTAGGGTCTTTGCCTTTAATTTTTGTCTTCGTGTTTCCTCTTACGCGGAACTTGACGTATTTTAGAATATGGCTATTGTGCGGATAGTAATTTGACCGGCTGACCTTCACTGTTTTGCTGGTATCGGTTTTGGCATTTTTTAAGTCAACTTTCTTCCAGTGGTTGCCGACATTATCATAAAGCAGTGTGTGCCCAAGGATTTGCCCATCATCATATTTTTTTGCCTGCTTCCATGAGATCGTATAGTTATCTTCATTTCGTGTGATGGACAGCCCTGTAGGTTTCGGTGTTTTTACTGTGTTTCTGCTCGCCATTTTTATGCCATCCTCACTTTCATTTTCAGTCTCCGGCTGAAATTCTCAGCCCACTCTTCCGGATTTTCCGCGCCGCTGACATTCATCGTGATGTTATACGTGTCTCCTCCGCCGTTTCCGCTGGTCGCTTCACGAATGTCGTTTAACAGGTTCTGCCGGCCGTACATTACCTCATCTCCGACTTCGCCTGCGCCGAATAATGTTGCCTGAGTGTATAGGTACGGCTGGTTCATGGCCTTTGCATCCCATGAAATTCCAAAATGTGGCGCAGAAGGCGGGTTTAAAGAAAAATGCCCGGTGATCGAAATATGCGGCAGTGACAATTTAGGCAGATGCCACGAGAAATTGAAGAAACCTTTAATCTTATCAATCGCGCTTTTTACAGTATTTTTTGCGCTATCCATCTTACTTTTGAATGCATCCTTAATTGATGAAAGCTTATTGGACACAACACTATATGCGCCAGACATCTTTTCAGAGAAATGGCTTTTTATTGAGCTCATCTTGCTGGATACCGTAGTTGCCACGCTCGAAAGCTTATTTGAAAAGGCAGATTTCACGCTTGCGAGCCTGCTGCTGACATTTTCCTTGATGGATGACATTTTGTTTTTAACGGTTGCCAGCGCAGAACTTAGCTTTCCGCCTGTTAGATTATCGACCTGTGTGAAAGCATTTCCCCATACGGTTTGTATCTGTTCGCCTGCCGCACCGATTACGCCTTTGATGCCTCCGCCATGTTCCTCAACAGACTGCTGCATGTTAGAGAAAGTTTCGGAGCATTTTGATTTCATGCTCTCCCACATGCCAGAAACCGAACTCGATACGGTATCCCACACACCAGAAAACCACTCAGATATTGATCCCCAGTTCTGTATCACCAGAACAACACCTGCAATAGCGGCACCGATGGCTAGTATTGTCGGATTGGTCGCAGTAAGAACGTTTCCAAGTCCTCCGAAACTTCCGATCAGCGTGCCAAGTCCACTTCCTGTTCCAGTTATTGCCTGCATCAGCGGACCTGCCGCGGCAGTGATCAGAAGCACCTTTACGATCGCCTGCTGCATTTCCGGAGAAAGTGACTGGAATGCTTCTGAGACCTGTGTTATTACACTCGCAACTTCTTCCAGCACCGGGGCCAGAGCAGACGACAGTGAATTGAAGAGCGGTGCCAATGCAGCCATAAGAGTATTCAGTGATGTCTGAAAACTATCTATCGGGTCCAGCGTATTCTCGAAAGTGCTGGACACACTGCCGCCGAAATCTGACATAGAGCTGTCCAAATTATCGAGTGATAGTGTCCCCTGCGCGTAAGCGTTGTAAAAAGCGCCTCCGGCTCTGGTTCCGAATAATTCATAAGCCGCCGCCAATTTGTCCGACTCGCTTCCGGATCCGGACATGGTTTCAGAAAATGCTTTCAATTTGTCATTTAGGGTCTGGCCGTCAGATGCTGCGTTTTTCATCGCAGTCTTGAGACCCATCATGGCTGTGGAGGTATCCATGCCGGCCATAGAAAACTGCCCGATCAGCTGTGCAGACTGCGTAGCATTCAGCCCCATGCTCTGAAACTGCGCTGCGTTTGCGGACAGTGCCTCTCCAAGGCTTCCCATATCTACGCCGGTTGCCTGCCCAACGCTGTTCATGACGTCAAGCATTCCGGACGCATCGTCAGCCGACATCCCAAAAGCGGCAAGCACTTTAGAAGTTGAATCAACCGAACTTGATACATCCGTGCCGTTAAGCTGAGCAAATTTAAGGAACTGCCCGGACAATGATTCCAGTTTGTCCCCGGTAAGCCCAAAGCGTGTATTTACTTCGCCAATCGCAGAACCGGCATCCTCAAACGATACCGGTATAGATGTCGCAAGGTTTGACATACTGGTTTTCATCGCTTCCAGCGCGTTGCCACTTGCACCGGTTTTCTGCACGATAGTATCCGCCCCGGCGTCCACCTGTTTAAAAGCTGCGGCAGACGCCGCTCCCATTGCTACCAGTGGGACAGTTACGCTTTTTGTTAGCGTACCACCGATATTCCCGACACTGGAAAATGCCTTAGAAAGCCCACTACCGGCCTTCTTTCCTGCGCTTGTTCCTGCTGTTTCAGCAGGTTCATTAAGCTGTTTTTGTAACTCGCCTTCAATTCCATCGGTTGACGGCATGATCTGTATATACGCCTGAGCAATTGTGTTTGACATTATTTACCTCCTGCCGCACATGCCTTTTCAAATTCTTCCGGCGATGAGAAAATCTTATACTTTCGTTCATCCTGTTTGCTCTTCTTGATCAGTGCTTCAACCATTGAGTCAGGTTTTTTCGTGCCTTTCTTTGCGGCAAGCGCATAAAGGATGTATGAAAGGCGGTCTACTATCATCGCGGTCAATATCTCATCCAGCGATGCGGAAACATCGGACATCATGCGAACAGTCCTTGAATTTTCGTCAAGCCCTGCCGCCAGTGCTGATATGTATCCGGCATCAAAATCCCGAAGGTTATAGATATGATAAACTTCCGCGAAGTCGCATAAGACCGCCCCTTCATCCTTCTTCAGAATCACAAACAGGTATATCAGTTTTTTCCGGTCTTGTCCTCACCGATGGCTGTCATAATATCTGTGATCTCAAGTGCCAATGAATCCGTATCAATGATATTATCCTCATCGCGCACATGCTCACAAAGGTCCTTCCATTGCTTAGTTCCGAGGATCAACTCCATGATATGATCCGTCTGCTTTACGGTCATAGAATTAACGTCCTCCGGCCATGCCTCCGCAAGCTCCCAGTTTTTAAGGGCTTTCTTTAAAATTGAAAAGGCGAAGCCTGTTCTGGTTTCGCCGCTGATATACTTGTTTTCCTCTTCCATTTTTTCTCCTTATGCCACCTGCACATATTCGTAAGATGTCTGGCCGTTTTCATCAGCTTCTCCGGAGATTGTTACACCATACCCAACCGGGTCAGTATCAGTATATGTAATATCATCACGAGCTGTAAGATCACCAGACGGAATAACAGTCCTTACTCTCTGACCTCTAGTCGTGATGCGCTCAATAACCCAAACATGTTTCTCTATTGTCTTGGTGTTTTTCTTTACGGTGATAAGCTTTTTCTCCGCGTCTTCGGTCACATTGCCTTCACCATAAAATACCTTAAGCGCATTTATGTTTGTTGACTCAATCATGGTAAACTTGTACTCGTCTGCAAACTCTGATTTTGTATGAAGTACCGGGTCACCGCCCCACGCTCTCGCCGTATCAGACGAAAAAGTATTGCTGTTAGTAACACCGTCTGAAGAGATATACCCAACACAGACAAAAGCTGAATCAAGGGCTGTTGTTGCATCTGTCGGTAAAATAGATCCGAGCGGAGCATACCACACGCCACCACTTACCATTGGTTTTCCGGTTGTGACGTTGCTTGCATTATTAGCCATTGCTTAATCCTCCTTGTAAACTACATCAAAAACTGCCTGATACCGGTACTGGCGTGTTGTCGGGTTAGTGTAATTGTAGCTTGTGTTAAGCTCGCATTTAGACACGCTGTTAACAGATATCAGGCCAAACATTGCGTTTTCTACTTCCGCATTTAATTCACATGCCTGTTCAAGGCTGCCAGCATAGGACTGTATGGCAATCTGTGCCGTGCAGATAAAATTTCTCCGCGACCCGGATGTCCGCTCGATTAAGATAAATTTCCCGGAAGGCAGCTTTTCGGGGCGCTCCATATACACCGGGACAGGTGACAGCTTTTCAGACAGATAATCAAGTATTGTCTTCTCTATCATCCGCAGATGCCCCCTTCAGCAGGTTGTTGCTTTCCATGTCATTTTCGTCCTGATCCTGCCATACATTCACGGCCATACGTTGCCCGGTATTATGCGGTGCATAAATGCTTGTATGCGGGACTCCGCCATAAGCAGCCTTTGCTACCCTGGTACATTCATCGCCGATCTCGGCAGACTGCAGCAACTGGGCAACCCCATCATACAGCAATTTAACTTTGTATCCCTTTTTCCCATTACTCATACCGCATCACGCTCACTTTTTTATTCCACATCAGCGGAATATTGTCCTCAATCCCTTCGGTCACTGGTCCAATGGATGTCCACTTCTCGTTAAAAAATTCAATGATCGTGTCCGTCCATGTGTGCGTGTCACCTTTTGGTATTGCTAGCTGGTAATCCGCCCTCTTTCCGTATAGATTTATGGAGTCCTCGATTTCCTGCGCAGATGAAGGGTACACCAGCACGTTGTCAACGGCTTCAACGCTGTCCATGTAAACCGGGGCATTGAAATCATCAACACCCGTTTGTGTTTTTACGTGCAGTTTTACGGTTATCCCTTTAATCATCTGCCATATCCTCCAGCGGGCTGTATGCTCCGATGTGGTCACCGACTCCCAACAGTTTTTTATCCAGTTTGGAAAGATACAACTCCCCTGAGCTTCCGGTTCCCATCGTCCACGACTGTGAATAACCAAGCGCTGAAGCTGTGCCCTGTGTGGCTCCAAGCGGATACATCTGTGTATCTGTGTCTCCCACTGCCCGGCGCACCATCCGGCAGGAAACAACATTTTTAGCATCATCATAAGCCTTACTGTTATATGCATCAATAATAACTGCCGCTTCATCGATCAATGCGGTACATTTTGCACGTTCATCCGCGGTTAGTGTCCGGAACCCTGCCTGTACATCGTCAACCGTAGCATAGGTCATTTTTTTACCGTCCTTCTCTGTGTGGGCTTCTTTGCTGCCGTTTTTTCAGCGGAAGGAGCGGCCAGCTTATGGCCAGCCGCCAGGTATTCATCCTTCCGCGAATCATCAACATACATCAGATTGCCCATGATTTTATTGATAAAGGCTATCATGTAGATGCCTTCGTGAGCCTGTTGAATACGGTTGTGTCCGCACGAAAGCCAAGCTCAATCTCAGCACGAACAGCAAACATATTCTGCTGCCAGAGGTTGATTGTGGTATCCCCGGATGTAACGGTTGCAGTATCAGATACAGCGACCTGCACACCCTGTACAGTGCCATATACTGCCTTAGTCCAGTCACCGGCAAAACCAACCGTTGCCGGTGTGCCGGTCACATATGCGCCCTTGCTCTGAAGCGTGCGGACTCCAAGCACCATCGGAATAGCACCTTCGGCAACGGAATTGATAAACAACGGGCGCTTGTTGCCATCTACAGCGGAAAGCAGGATAGCTTTGCCCTGCGGGGCAAGCGTGATACCGTTCATGATACCGTCATGCTCAGCAATGTCCGTATCTGCGGCTACCAGGCCGGCGTAAGCATCAGTTCCGATTTCCTGTGCCGTGCAAGCCTTCAGCGTATCGAAATTCTCACCCGGTACGGTTACAGCTCCGAATACCGTTGCATCGAATTTAGATGCCAGTGCCAGCGGCAGGCGGGAAATCAGTGCATCGTACAGCGCCCGGCGGTCACGCTGAAACTCCATAGAGAAAGTTTCAATAACTGCCAGCTTGTAAGCCTGCATTTTTTTTGTGGAAAGAGTCGGGTTAGATACCGGCTTCTTTGCAGTTTCATCAACCCATGCGGCGTCCGGATCACCGGTAATAACCGGAACAACTACACCGTTGCCCGGCAGTGTGATCTGCCGCGCCAGCTGCATTACTGCGGACTGTTCCTGTGTTTTCTGGATAATTTCACTGGATACTTCCATTGGAAGATCGATTGATTTTCTATTAACTTCTACTGCCATAATTTTATATCTCCTTTATTTTTTCATCTGATCATCAAACCACTCTGCGAACTTGTCCCGGGTCTTTCCTCCGGGAACATGGGCGACCTCACCGCCGTCTGGAACCTGTGGGAAGATTTTCTTTCCTGCAAACTCCATAATTTTCTGTGCCTGTGCTTTACAGGTTTCCTCGTCATCACCATATAGCATGGATGCCGGCACTCCGGTTTCGGCGGACACTTTATCCCTGATCTGGCGAACCTCATTAGCCTTTTCCATCTGGTCAACCTGACGCTGTAATGCATCGGCTTTTTCCAAAGCCTTTTGCAATTCAGATTTGGAAGCTTCTTCCTGCTCGTCATACTTAGCCGCTTTAGCCTTTAGATCGTCATAGTCCGCATATTTAGCGTGTTCACGTGCCAGCCGCTCGCCCATGATAGCGTTCATTTCGGATTGTGTGAAAGTGCGCTCCGGCTGTTCAGCCGTGTTATTTTCCTGATTCACAGTTTCAGTTGTTTTTGTTTCATCCATGGATTTACCCCTCCTGTTAGGTTCCACCACGTTTAAGGCACGTGTTGCCAATAAAAAAGCGGTCTCAAATGAGATCGCTTAAATTATTCTTCACTATCATCTGCATAATACTGCCGCTCCAGTGCGCGGTTTTTAGCCTTCATGCTTTCGCCATCAAGGTCAGTGATTATCCGCTTATATGAATTTGGATTGTAATCCTGCACATCGTAATCATCAGAAAATCGGATCATAAATTCACACTGACAATTTGCATGGATGTGATCGGCGTGCGCACCGTTCAGCATGGCTTTACTTGCAGGCCGCCAGCCAAGGCTTGCAATTTCCATGCAGAACGCACACGTTTCACCGCCCTGCGGGATCCACGCATACTCTGCATGGTCTCGGGCGGCATTATGCAGAACCGTATCCTCGCTTAGCTGCTTAATTTCATTTTGTGCAATGTTTGCTATCTGGTCGCTGTTTAATCCGGAATTTAGCCCGGAATAAATTTTTTGTTTTATGTTTTCCAGTGTCGGAAAATCTGTTTCTTCCGCATCCGATACATTGGCTTTCTGCAAAATTGCTAATTCATTGTACATTTTCATTGCCATTGAAACGGATGCAGAACCGTATTTTCCGATCAGCCCATAAACGTAATTACAAAATGTCTCTGTGTCATCAATGCCGAATTTATCAATGTATGCCCGGGCAAGGTTATATGCTGTTTTTGAAATTATCGCTTGATTTTTTGCGTATTCCTTAAGCGATTTCAGTGCTATCAGTTTCATTATTCAGCCCCAATTCATCAACCAACTGCATACCCCGTTGCATTGTTTCACCAGATTTAATCCTGCGGATATCTGCCTGATCAAAACCAACCATTTCCAGAAATACATCCGTTCCGGAAAATCCGTCACGCGCGGACGAAATTTTAACTGCTGCATCAGCTGTAGAAGCAATAGAAGGCATGGCTGGATTTTTGAAGTGTGCAATTACATTCTTTTCCGTGTCGTCCAGGTCTTCAATTTTCTTTCCGTTTACGATGCCCTGTGCCAGCAGTGCAATCTCGCGCAGTGCCTCGCCATTACCGGCATTTAACTGTTCAGCAAGGGTTACCAGTGTCTGCGTTTGTGCCAAAATTGCATCGGAACTGGTCGGGTTAGCGTCATTCACAATTCCGGTATCCGCAATTGAAAGCCCGGTAGCCGCCGAAAACTGTGTAGCCAGAATGCGGATCATCTGAACATGAGGTTCAATATTGCCCTGCTGAAGCTGTCCGAACTGCGGGTTCTGTCCGGTCTCAGGGTTTGACGTTGCCGCAATCACGGATCCTACATACTGTTTGAATTTGTCGTTTACTATGGCGTCATACTGATCATCGGTTACGCCAAGGATGTATTTTTGCGGGCTGGTAGCAAATTCCAGTGCTATGGTGGCATTTGCCATCGTGCGGATGTAGCCGTCAATCATATTCCGGATAGGTTTTTTAATGCGCGACCTGCCTAGCGGCTTTGCGCTGGTTGCATTCCAAATCATTGGTTCCATCAGCGGGCGGCCGAATGGATTCTGCTGATATTGTGCCGTCCAACGTATGCCTTCGCGATACAGTGTACAGGTTGCATCATCACAATAGTAATTCACGATTGACGGGATCCAGTTCTGCTCTGACTCATCGTATTTTGTGTCGATAATGGCGAAACCACAGTCAATCCGCTGTTTGCTGCCGTTCCACAATGCGGATGCGGTCTGCGGGCTGTGAAACCTGATCTTGCACCCTATCTGATCATCGGCCGACAGAGTAGCAAATGTGCATCCATATTTCAGCTCATCTTTGCAGGCTTTCATGTATTCGGAAATCAGCCGGTTATTTTCAGTGATCGCCTGCATGGTCTCCGCCTGCCTGCCGTCCGTACCAACAAAACCGTCAAACATCGAGCGTGCCGCCAAAACATCAACGCATTTTGCGCCCCACTCGCATCCGATCTCTAGGTTATTCATGCGCTTCGGCAGTGCAAGGCCAAGATTGACTTCTCCAAGTGCAATGTGCCCTTCATAATATTTTGTTTTCTTTTCGTTTCTGGAACCATGGTAATTGTAAACGGCTATCAGATTTGCCAGCTTTTCCCTGTCTTCATTTCTCAGCCCCACAATGTCGTAAACATTCAGATTAAACATTCTAAAACCTCATTAGCCTATCTTCATTTTCCGTGTAGGATCACGCTTCGATGTCTGCGCTCCCCATAGTGCCAATGCCGCCGCTTCAATCGGAGCAGAGTCGTCACCGCCGAAACCCCAGCCGGAGCCGATCGGACGCTTTACGGAAGTTGTTGCACTATCGGATAGCGCTGTTTGTTTTTCGTACCATGTGACCGTGCTCTCATTGATGGCATTCACCAACACGCTGACCGCCGCTATAACATCGGATGCCCGCGGCTTTATTACAGATCCTTTGTATTTCCAAACCTCTGCCAGCCGTTCGCAGAGAACATCAACACCGTTTCGGCCATCAACCACTACACAGGATGCCTGCTTATACCGTTCATTCAGCCAGTCGGCTAGCCATTTTGTACCCTCTGCGGTAAATCTGCGGTCGATGATGGATATTCTGGCTTTGCCTTCCTTCGGGATCACAGCGCCGCATAAACAAACTTCTGCGCCATCAGCAGAAAACTTCACTCCATATGCTGTCTTACCCTCCGGTTTCAGCTCCGATGATTTGCACGCTTCCCATTTCTGCCTGTCGATTGCATAATTCAGTTCATGCGTATCTTCCGGGGTCCACCAGCCCAAGCGCTCACGGGCAAAAGTATCATCATCCATCTGTTCCTTTTCTGCTTCGATGGTTGATAGCAAAATTCTTCTGCCCAATGCCGGATTTGTATCTGCCCAGCGTTTTTTATCACTAACATCACCGATCTCTGGAACTGAAAATTCAAACCATGCTGTCTGTTTGCTTCCTCCGTCTATTGCTTTTTTTCGTATCCCTCTAAAAACTGTTCCAGGGCTTTCCGGTCCGGGAGGTGTGCCGACATAAATTGTTTGTGGGTTTAGGCTTGCGGAAATTGCCGGAAGAAATGATGCCTGTGCATCTGCATCCATTTCCTGAGCTTCGTCAATAATCAACAAATCCCCATGCTGGCCACGCCCGCCGTTTCTGGTACGTGCAAGAAATTTAACTCTAGCCCCGGATTTCAATATAATTTGTTCGCGCCCAAGCGCCGTTTTTATATCTTTCAAGTATTTCCGGAATTTCGGCTGATCAAAGAAGTTCTGTATCTCCTCAAATGTTTCTGTTGCTGTTTTCTGCAAGTGTGCGGTATAAATCACCTGTTCGTTGAACATCAGCATCCCGGCTTCGATCCGCGCCTCAACTAATCCTGTTTTTCCATTTTGGCGTGGGACGGATCCTCCGCACGTAGGTGCCGCCCATCTCCCGGATGCTGTTCGCCCAAGCCAATCATCCAATATCAAAACCTGCCATGGATCTAATATCGTTCCTCCAACCCTTACTATTTTTTCAGCATCCATGCCATCACTAGTTTTATAATCCGGTACGATCCTTTCGGACGGCTCCTGGCTTCCCATCAATTTCCCGTTCCTGGAGGATGTTTCCGATTTCATCATCCGTATCACTGTTCCCTTCGATCTGCTCAATTTCCGAGATCGTTTCCCTGTACTGTTTTGCTAATGGAGCTACATACCTGATATTATCAGCATTCTTATATGCCTGATCTATGCTTTCCGCCAGCTCACTGGCTAGTATTTTCAACTGTTCAAGCCTTGTTCCGGATTTAGTTGCAGTTAATAATTTTCTATAACTCATAGGCCGCTATAAAAACCTCTGTGTGTAAATCGGCCCT
>Ga0256404_1007883_pt1 | contig 16466 bp, 13 predicted proteins | sample RumenRJG_01DNA_FD_185990 | JGI IMG/M metagenome (GOLD analysis project Ga0256404, IMG submission 185990) | Bovine rumen microbial communities from Lethbridge, Alberta, Canada - RJG_01 | ecosystem: Host-associated > Mammals > Digestive system > Stomach > Rumen | place: Canada: Alberta | collected...
TACCGATGGCGGCAACTACGATGTCGGCTTCACTTGCAACGGCTTTGATGTTTTCGGTTTTTGAGTGGCAGACTGTAACTGTGGCGTTTTCCTTGAGAAGGAGCATGGAGAGGGGTTTTCCTACTACCATGGATCTTCCGATTACGCATACGCGCTTTCCGGCCATTTCGATGTTGTAGTCCTTGAGGATTTCCACAACTGCCTGTGCGGTGCAGGGGGCAAATGCATGCTTGTCACCACGCATCACGCCGGCAACATTGGCATCGGTGATCCCGTCAAGGTCCTTTAAAGGATTCATTTTTTTCAGCATTGCCTCTTCGTCTATCTGGGCGGGAAGCGGTCTCATGACCAGGATTCCCTGTATTTCAGGGTCATCATTTATGAAATCAAAGACTTCCTGGAATTCTTCGTTGGTGCAGTTTGCCGGAAGCTCATAATCCTTTACCTCCAGTCCGTAATCCACAAATCGTTTTTTGATGCTTCTTTCATAGGCGATGTCATCTTCCTTTTCACCTACTCTCAGCACTGCGAGAGCCGGAAGGATTCCGTTGTATTTCCCAACAAAGTCGAGGCATTCGCCCTTTATTCTGTCTGCAATAAGCTTTCCTCTTAATTCTTTCATTTTTCTCCTTTATATGATAATTAAATGGTGCCTGGTTCAGTTTCAGGTCACGGCATCCTTCTGAAAAACGAAGCTATCTGACCAAAACCCAACCTGTCCAGATTTAACTATTAGCAAAAATCAATTTGTTCCGCTTTAACTGTCAGCTGAAATCCACTTTATTTCTTTCTATTCTATCCCCATCATCATACTTTGGTTTAATGGTGCTTTCAACCTGTTCATAGATGAGTCTCGCTCTGGAGGTTCCGTCCATAAGCAGCTTTCTTGCATATTCATTGAGTTCAATCATGCGGTTAGTGTTTTTCATCATTTTGGTATTGATGTAAACATTCATCACAGCTCCTTCGATGGCTGTATTCAAAAATGAAACTCCTACTCCAACGTCGCTAAGCATAAGCTTTGAGCCGTTATCCGCAAGCTGCTGCATATAGATAAGAGCTTCACAGGCTTTTTCCATAACTTTTATGGGTGTCATGGAAGCATTGGACAGGCAGGTTTCGAGAGTTGTTTCCTTATAATCTTTTTCCTCCACTGTGTCCTCGGGAAGTCCGTAGGCTTTGCTGAGGGGATAGAACACTTCTTCATCTTCATCTGAAAGCTTCAGAAAATCCTCTCTCAGTTTAGTGAGTTTTTCCTGTATCCTGATAAGCTCAGGCTCAAAGTCAGCGTACTTCTTTTTACCGCTTGTGAATGCACAGACCATAAGTCCGAGGCTTACGCCATAGGCTCCTGAAAGTGCACTGGCACCTCCCCCTCCCGGAACCGATTCCTTCGCCCCGAGCTTAGACAGATATTCTTTTAATACTGTATCTCCTGCTGTCATGTCCTGATCCTCCATAATTAAATTATCAGCGATATAATCTACATTTACATGTCAGTTATAGATTTAAAAATATTGCTTATACAGAGCCCTTAAGATATGAACAAGTTTGTCAGATAGTATGGCCCAAAAAGAAGCATTAACAGATGAGGAAAGTATAACGGATATTTTATTAAAGTAGCAAGCATCATTGCTATATTTAATGCTCATATACATGTTAACCAAATATCATGTATATTTCCTTTTTAATATCTATATCTTGTATGCCAAAAAGTCCATTCCAAAACATTGCAAGAAAAGTCAACTAATGACATAATGAAATTGCACGATACTTTGCATTGGACTCCGTACGATAGTCGTTCGGCAGATGCCTTATAAGTCAAAGACCGTAGCAGGAGGATAAAAATGAATAATAATGTATCAACTTCAACCACTCAGCCACAGGTTGGTATCAATGTTTCCGGCAAGGTGCGTGACCTTTCCATCATGTCAATGTTTACAGCCATTGTGCTGATCATGGCATTCACCCCGTTTGGCATCATTGACCTGCCTCTCATCAAAGCTACTATCTTACATGTGCCGGTCATCATCGGCGGAATCCTTATGGGACCTAAGAAGGGTGCTTTCCTTGGATTCCTTTTCGGAGCAACAAGTCTTTTTAAGAACATCATGGCTCCAAGTATCCTTTCATTTGCATTTACACCGACAGTTCCTGTTCCGGGTCTTTCACACGGATCACCATGGGCTCTGTTTATATGTTTTGTACCTCGTATGCTTGTTGGTGTTACACCTTGGCTTGTTTACAAGGCTTTCAGCAAGATCGTTCCAAAGATGAATGATGCAATCCGCTTTGCTGTTCTGATTTTATGCGGCGCTGTGGGAGCTTTCACAAATACAGGTCTTGTTATGGGCACCATCTATGTGGTATTTAAGAATGCTTATGCCGCAGCCAATAACATCCCGGTTGACCAGGTTCTCGGAGTGATACTTGGTATAGTATTTGGAAACGGAGTCCCTGAAATGATCGTTGCTGCTGTTATCGTTCCTATCGTTGTGACAGCACTTATCAAATCCCGAATTGCAGCAAAATAAATTTTATTAAATGATTAATTTATACCAGTCAAATGTTTATTTGACTGGTATTTTTTCCGCCGACCGTAATAGGCGGAATGAGGATTATTATGAAAATTCTTTTGATAGATGTTGGTAATTCAAATATCGTTATAGGTGTGTTTGAAAATGGCACAAAGCTTTTTCAGGACAGAGCAGTTACCAAACAGAGATGGGATCAGCTTAGCTTCATGAATGAGCTTCAGACTATCCTTGATAAGAATTCTGTTTCTCCTTCGGAGATTGAGGGTTCCATAATATCTTCGGTTGTGCCGGACATTAACCCTATACTTGTTTCCGCGATAAAGAGACTTATAGGAAAGGTACCGAAAATTGCAAGCAAACAGAACACTGACATCCCTGTCAGAAATTACGATATGTCTCTTCTCGGCATGGACAGACTTGTGGATATGCTGGCTGCTGTTACAAAATATGGTACTCCCGTAATGGTTTATGATCTCGGTACCTGTACCACCATGTCCACCATCGATAGTGAGGGTTATTTCATTGGCGGCATGATTTCGGCAGGGATACAGCTTAGTCTGGATGCTGAAGCAGAAAAGACTGCCCAGCTTCCGAAGCTCACTGCTGATGCACCTGAAAAGCTCTTGGGTGATGACACGGTTTCGTGTATGATTAACGGAGAAGTCATTGGCACAGCTGCCATGATCGACGGAATACATGACCGGGTGGCGGAGGAAATGGATCTTCCGAAAGACAAACTTCCGCTTGTTCTCACGGGAGGGATTGGAAAACTGATTCTGCCGTGGCTGAAGAATGAAGTCTATTTTGAACCGGATCTTTTGCTGAACGGTCTCGAAATACTGTACCATAAGACTGTTGGGTAACCTTGGACTTCGCCATCCTTTCCGTCTTCATAGCTACAGCCGATATTATATTATCTATATCAGATCAAAAATAAAAGAGAAGTTGTTTCTTTTCTCAGAATAACACGTGATATAAATAAAGCTTCAGGAAGGAGTTTTTATGCTTAAAGGTAAAAATATTTTGTTGGGAGTAACCGGCGGGATTGCTGCTTACAAGGCCGCTGACATTTGCTCAAGACTGGTGAAGAATCATGCCAATGTTGACGTCATCATGACCGAGCATGCCCTGAACTTCATCACTCCCAATACTTTCGAAGCATTGTGCCACAACAAGGTTGTGACCGATACCTTTGACAGGAATCATCCTTGGGAGGTTGAGCATATTGCCCTGGCGGATAAGGCGGATTGTGTAATCATTGCCCCTGCCACTGCCAATATAATCGGGAAGCTGGCAAACGGCATCGCTGATGACATGCTTACAACCACTCTCATGGCCTGCGAATGTCCTAAGCTCATCGCTCCTGCCATGAATACCAAAATGTGGAACAATCCCATACTTCAGGACAATCTGAAGAAGCTCAAGCATTATGGATGGACTGTTATCGAACCCGCGTCAGGACATCTTGCATGCGGTACAGAAGGTGCCGGAAAGCTTGAAGATCCATCTGTGATAGTTGACTGGGTCATCAATCAGGCGGCCTGCGAAAAGGATATGAGGGGGCTCAGCGTCATGGTCAGTGCTGGACCTACATGTGAAGATCTGGATCCTGTACGTTTTCTTACCAATCGTTCCTCCGGCAAGATGGGCTACAGCATAGCTTCAGCTGCTGCCGCAAGAGGTGCAGAAGTTACTCTGGTAAGCGGGCCTGTGAACCTTCCTCATCCTGCAAATGTCAAGGTTGTTAATATCAGAAGTGCCGCTGACATGTACGAGGCAATCACCTCTCGTCAGAAGGATACGGATATCATCATAAAAGCTGCAGCCGTTGCGGATTACAGACCTGCAACTGTTTCTGATAACAAGATAAAGAAGAAGGATGACGGATCTGATCTCTCACTTCCTTTGGAAAGAACAGATGATATACTGAAATATCTCGGAAAACACAAAAAGAAAGGCCAGTTCCTTTGCGGTTTTTCAATGGAAACTGAGAACATGGTGGAGAATTCCAGAAAAAAGCTTGAAAAGAAAAACCTGGATCTCATCGCCGCAAATAACGTCAAAGTTGAAGGTGCCGGCTTCCAGGGTGACACTAACGTCCTCACTCTGATCTCACATGATTCGGAAGTTGAACTCCCACTGCTTTCAAAATGGGATGCAGCAAACAGGTTGCTGGATGAGATCATGAAGCTTCGCTAATTATATTCTATAAAAGCTAATCCACAGGAGACGGTTTTCTTATAAAGGAACCGTCTCCTGTGGATTATATGACCTAATAATAAGTAATATCTCCGGTGAGTCAATAATCACAAAGTGTTTCTATGACCGCAATTGTCTCATTTTGAAATTGGGTCAATAATATATATGAACCTACTTGACTCAATACAAGATGTTATTCAAAATGAGTCATACACCGGGTCTGCTATTCTTGACTCATTTTCCGGAATTGTTCGATATGAGTCATGCACCGGGTCTGCTATTCTTGACTTATTTTCCGAAATTGCTCGATATGAGTCATGCACCGGGTCTGCTATTCTTGACTTATTTTCCGAAATTGCTTGATATGAGTCATGCACCGGGTCTGATATTCATGACTTATTTTCCGAAATTGCTCGATATGAGTCATGCACCGGATCTGATATTGATGACTTCAGTTCCGGAAGTATTTGATATGAGTCATGTACAGATACTGCTATTGATCACTTCAACTGAGACCGGCAAGCACTGCTTCCAGCTTTTCCTGCATCTCGTTCACATGCTCCCTTTCGATAACAAGAGGCGGAACGAAACGGATAGTATTGTGTTCTGCCGCAATAAGGATCAGCCTTTCTTCAAGAAGGGCTTTCTTAACTATATCGCCGGCTTTTACACTTTCCTTAAACTCAAGACCCTGGATAAGACCCTTTCCTCTGTGATCAGCCACGAGATCCGGATACTTATCCTTGATATCATCAAGAGCCTTCCAAAGATACTCTCCCACAACCTTTGCATGAGCCGGTATATCGGCTTCTTTAAATACATCCAGAACTGCTGAAGCAACCGCACAAACAAACGGATTTCCGCCGTAGGTTGAACCGTGATCACCTGGCTTCATTGCTTCCGCTGCTTCTCCGCAGGCAAGGAATGCTCCGATGGGCACACCATTACCAAGGGCCTTTGCAACTGTCATGACATCCGGCTTCACATCATATTCCTGCCATGCGAAAAGATATCCGGTACGACCCATTCCACACTGAATCTCATCCAGTATCAGGAGAAGATCATTTTCATCACATATCTTTCTTACACCCTTAAGGAACTCCTCTGTTGCAGGATAAATTCCGCCCTCACCCTGGAATGTTTCCATGATGATGGCTCCGGTGTTTTCATTGATAAGAGCCTTGACCGAATCAAGGTCGTTGTAGATTGCGAACTTAACTCCTCCGATTAGCGGCTCAAAAGGCTCACGGTAATGATCCTTACCTGTTACGCTGAGAGCACCCATACTTCTTCCGTGGAAGGAACCCTGCATGGCGATGATCTCGCAGCCCTTCTTTCCTTTGTTGAAATGATAACGGCGGGCAATCTTAAGTGCACCCTCTACTGCTTCAGTTCCCGAATTGGTAAAGAATACCTTGTCCATGCCGGTCATCGCGGTTAGTTTCTCTGCAGCTTCCACAGCCGGCTCGTTATAAAACAGATTTGATGTGTGAAGAAGTCCCTTGTCGATCTGAGACTTCATCGTATGGTTCAGAAGATCGTTTCCGTATCCCAGGCCGCAAACCGAAATTCCTGCTCCAAAATCCAGATACTTCTTATCTCCAACATCATAGAGATATACACCTTCTGCGTGATCAAATGCTACCGGAAAACGATTATAGGTCTTGTAAAATACTTTTTCTCCATCATTTAAAACACGTTCATTTACAACATTGCCCTTTACAATGGAGTCATCCATATATTTCATTCTCATCCCTCCGAAACAGGGGGCTTATCCCCTCTGTAAATATGCTTTAAGCGTCTCTTCCGATTTTTTATCGAAAAGCTGATGAAAGAATCCCTTATGGGATTCTTTTGAAACGCTCAAAGCCGCGCGGCTCCCTCGATTGAAAATCGTGGGCAGTGACGCTATTCATTCTGATTTCAGTCAAATGCTTTATCAATTGATTTCTCAATCATGGTTCCGATACCCTTATTAGTGAATATCTCAAGCAAGAGACAGTGAGGTACTCTTCCGTCAAGTATATGCACACTGTTAACGCCCTTCTTCATGGCATCTATACAGTTCTGAAGCTTGGGAAGCATTCCGCCTCCGAGAATTCCGGAATCAATCATTTCCTGAGCCTCATCAAGGCTTAATGTATGTATAAGGGAATTTTTATCTTCAAAATCTTTGTATACGCCCTCTACATCAGTAAGGTAAGCAAGCTTCTCGGCATGCATAGCTGCTGCAATGGCACATGCCGCATCGTCAGCATTAACATTGTAAGTCTGACCGTGATCATCAAAGCCTACAGGACAAATAACAGGTATAAAATTATCATCCATGAGATCTTTAATGACGGTTGTATCAACGTCTACAACCTCTCCTACAAAACCGATATCCTCTCCATTACTGTATTTCTTCACACACTTAAGAAGGTTTCCATCCTTGCCGGAGATACCCACAGATTTACCGCCCAGGTTGTTGATGAGCTGTACAAGTGATTTATTGACCTTATTAAGCACCATCTCAGCGATTTCCATGGTTTCATCATCGGTAACTCTGAGTCCGTTTACAAATTTTGGCTCCTTGCCGACTTTGCTTATCCACTTTGAAATATCTTTTCCTCCACCGTGAACGATAATAGGCTTAAGTCCAACCAGCTTAAGAAGAGCCACATCCTGCATAACCTGCATCTTGAGGTTCTCATCTGTCATGGCTGATCCGCCGTACTTTACGATAACTACCTTGTCCTGAAATTTCTGAATATATGGAAGCGCCTCAACAAGTGTTGCAGCCTTATTCATTATCTCCTGTGAAATGTCCATTTCTTTCTCCTTACGTACGATAATCTGCGTTAATGTCTACATATTCATGTGTGAGGTCGCAGCCCCAGGCAGTGGCAGTCTCAGATCCCTCATTCATCTCAATAAGAGCTGTGACTTCCTGATAACCAAGGATCTCGGCTGCAAAGTCCTCATCAAAATCAAGTGGAACTCCCTGCCTGTAGACAGCTATCTTCCCTATATCATTAACAAAATAAAGATCTACCTTTTCGGGATCGAATGAGGCTCCGCTGTATCCCATAGCGCAAAGGATACGTCCCCAGTTTGCATCTCTTCCATAGATTGCTGCCTTTGTGAGGGTAGAAGAAACAACAGATCTTGCAAGAGTTCTTGCCTCATCTTTACTTTTGGCTCCCACAACCTTTGCAGTAAACAAATGGGAAGCTCCTTCTCCGTCTGCGGCCATTCTTGTGGCGAGGGTGGCATTAACCTGGTGAAGAGCTGATTTGAATGCTTCATAATCTGCATCCTCAGCCACGATTTCTTTATTTCCTGCAGTACCGTTTGCAAGGATCACACAGGTATCGTTTGTTGAAGTATCACCGTCAACGGAAATCATATTGAAGGTATCAACTATGTCCTCGCTCAGAGCTTTCTGTAAGAGCTCCTTAGATATCGATACATCTGTTGTAAGGAAGCAAAGCATGGTGCACATTCTGGGATGGATCATGCCTGAACCTTTTGTCATTCCGCCGATATGAACCTTTTTGCCATCAAGCTCGAACTCCACAGCGAATTCTTTATTGACTGTGTCTGTTGTCATGATAGCCTTACTTGCCATGGTTGCATGGGCTTCGTCGCTATCAAGAAGAGGGATCATACCGGATATGGCATCAAGCATCTTGTCTACAGGAAGCTGCATACCGATAACTCCTGTGGAGGCTACAAGCACAGCTTCAGCTGAGAATGTATCACCGAATTGTTCCGCTACACACTTAGCTTCTGCCTTGCAGGCATCCATGCCCTCTTTACCGGTGCAGGCATTGGCGATACCGGAGTTAACTACTACCGCGTGTACCGTATTTCCCGAGGCAACTATGTTTTTATCCCACACTACAGGTGCAGCCTTTACAACATTGGAGGTAAAGGTTCCTGCCACTGTGCAGGGCTCTTTTGAAAAGATCATGGCCATATCGTCACGGCCTTTTTTTCTAATTTCTGCAGCGTAGGAAGCTGCCATGAAACCTTGAGCGGCACATACACCGCCGTTTATTGAAATCATACTCATTTATCGAACCTCTATTTTACTCTAAATGTGAACTCAGCTCTTCGGTTTACCGAGCCGAAGAGCTTTATTCTATGAGCAAACTCTCTATAATGCCTGATCTTATTTTGTCCGATGAAGGCATCATACAAAGTTCTTACCGGATTTATTTGTTATTTTGAAGGTTCTTGACCTCAAGCATCTTCATTGCGCGAACCTTCTCGGGAAGACCGAATAAGGTGATGAATCCAGAAGCGTCATGGTGATCGTAAAGATCTCCGGTTGTGAAGGATGCCAGAGACTCGTTGTAAAGTGAATATGGTGAAGTTGTTCCTGCCTTTGTGATGTTACCCTTGTAAAGCTTAAGCTTTGTGACACCTGTAACATACTTCTGTGTTGACTCTACAAATGCCTGAAGGGCCTCACGAAGAGGATCGAACCACTTACCCTCATATACTACCTGAGAGTACTTAACATCTACCATCTGTTTGAATTCCATGGTCTGACGGTCAAGGATCAGCTCTTCAATCTGTTTATGTGCCTCCATAAGGATGGTAAGTCCCGGAGTCTCATAAACACCACGGCTCTTCATACCTACTACACGGTTCTCAACGATATCGATGATACCTATGCCGTTCTCTCCGCCAAGCTTGTTGAGCTCTATAATGATGTCCTTTACTGACATCTTCTTGCCATTAAGCTCAACAGGGATTCCTGCCTCCCACTTGATCTCCACGTCTGTAACCTTATCGGGTGCCTTTTCGGGAGAGTTTGAAAGAACCAGCATGTGGTCGTAATTCGGCTCCTGTGAAGGATCCTCAAGCTCAAGTCCCTCATGTGAGATATGAACAATGTTTCTGTCGCGGCTGTATGAATTATCCGCTGAGAATGTAAGAGGAATTCCCTTTGACTTGATGTAGTCGTACTCATCTTCACGTGACTGGAAGGTCCAGATATCTGTCATTCTCCATGGAGCGATGATATCAAGGTCAGGTGCGAGAGCCTTGATGGAAAGCTCGAAACGGATCTGATCGTTGCCCTTTCCTGTAGCTCCGTGGCAGATTGCCTTTGCGCCTTCCTTACGTGCAATGTCTACCAGCTTCTTTGCGATGGCCGGTCTCGCCATGGATGTACCAAGTAAATATTTATTCTCATATGTTGCATCTGCCTGGAGGCAGGGTACAACGTAGTTGTCACAGAAATCGTCGGTAATGTCTTCGATGTAAAGCTTTGCAGCTCCGGAAAGCTTTGCTCTCTCAGCAAGTCCATCGAGCTCATTGCCCTGCCCTACGTCTACACAGCAGCAGATTACTTCATAGCCGAATGTCTCTTTAAGCCAGGGTACGATTGCTGTTGTGTCAAGTCCGCCGGAATACGCGAGTACTACTTTCTCGCCCTGTGTGTTGTTCTTTGGTGTAAGATTGCCCATATCTTTTCTCCTTTTCAAAACTTTTTGACTTTACAGGTTATCCTGTGAAGTGTGGTAAGTACTTCTTCAAAAAGCATTTACTTTACTGATGTTTGGATAATACGCTTTCTTGCATGAAAATGCAAGTACTATTTGTATAAAAATGCATATTTAGTCATTTTATCTTGTATATTTCTTCATCCAATGCATATTTGTGGCATATTTATACATCGATTGTAACAATCAGAGCCGAAGGACGTCCATTTATAAGCTGGTCGCTTCTAAATGGACGTCCTCCGGCTCTGATCTGCTTATCCTCAGCTTATAAATCAGTATCTTTAAAAGTGAATAATTATAAAATCAAAAATCACAGTAACTCTCCCGGAGCGCCGGTGGTTTTGCGGTTTTTAACGCAGGTCTCGAGGGAGATGGCATCATAGATGTCTTCATCTATTTTGTCGCAAATGTTCTTGTAATCTGAAAGTGTGAGATCATCGAGGGCACACTTCTTTTCTTCGCATAAAAGAACAAGCTCACCAACGATGCCGTGGGCTGTTCTGAAGGGTACGCCTTTTCTTACGAGGTAATCTGCAACGTCTGTGGCATTGGTGAAGCCACGCTTTGCAGAATCCTCCATGCGTTTCTTGTTGAAGGTTATGGTGCTGAGCATTCCGTTCATGAGTTTTACGGAATCAAGAACGGTATCCATGGCGTCAAAAGCAAATTCTTTATCCTCCTGCATGTCTTTGTTATAGGCAAGAGGAAGTCCTTTCATAACAACCAGAAGGCTCTGAAGTGCGCCATATACGCGTCCGGTCTTTCCGCGAATAAGCTCGGCTATATCCGGGTTCTTCTTCTGCGGCATAATGCTTGAGCCGGTGGAATAGGCGTCTGATATGCGGACAAACCGGTACTCATTGGAGTTCCAGATAATGATTTCTTCGCTTAAACGGCTAAGATGCATCTGTATGGTTGAAAGATCGAATAAATATTCAAGAAGATAATCTCTGTCAGATACGGAATCCATGGAGTTGTTTGTTGGTTTTCTGAATTCCAGAAGTTTTGCTGTATAGTCTCTGTCCAGAGGATAAGTGGTTCCCGCAAAGGCTCCTGCTCCAAGGGGGCACTCGTTAAGGCGCTCTCTTGTATCGCCGAGACGGCTCAGATCTCTCTGAAGCATTTCTTTATAGGCGCCCATGTGATGTGCAAGGGTTGTGGGCTGTGCCTTCTGAAGGTGTGTGAAGCCCGGCATATAGGTGTCGCGATTCTCGTTTATCAGCTTTTCAAAGGTGTTTATGAGTTCCTTGATTTCTACCACCATGCTGTCCATATGGTCGCGGGTGTACATCTTCATATCAAGGGCTACCTGATCATTACGGCTGCGTCCTGTGTGAAGTCTTTTTCCTGCTTCTCCGATTCGTTCTGTAAGTTCTGCTTCTATAAAGCTGTGAATGTCTTCGGCCGAACCGCCTATTGTGAGTTTTCCGGCTTCTATGTCTGAAAGGATTCCTTCGAGGCCTTTTACGATGGCTTCGCTGTCTTCTTCTGAGATGATGCCCTGTTTCCCAAGCATTTTCGCATGTGCTATGGATCCTCTTATGTCCTGTCTGTACATGCGTTTATCAAAACTGAGTGATTCGTTAAATGCTTCTGTTAATGCATCTTCTGCTTCTGTAAATCTGCCGCCCCAAAGCTTCATTGGCGTTCCTCCGTGATCTGAATTTTTGAAACAAAAAGTCCCGTGTGTATTTTACTACACACGGGACGGGATGTTAAATATTTTAAATGAATATTAGGTATTATACCGGACGGAAAATGGAAGGGACGGGTGACGGCCCACGGGATTGAAAGTACATTTGGCACATCCATGTTCGCCCAGGCTGCACTATGTGCATCCTGTTCGTACATGTCTGCACCAAATGTTCTTTCAACCCGCAAGCCTAGCCACCCATCCCTTCCATTTTCCTGCATGTTCTATATATTTACAGATTAGTCCTCTGTAGTTTCGTCAGTGACGTCTAGGGTTTCTATATTCTGAGGAGGGACGCAATCGTTAGCTTCGCGGTCTGGCTTTTCGACTTCCTCCAATTCTTCGAGGGTATCTTCAAGAATCTCTTCCACTTCATCTTCATCTTCGTCTTCTTCCTCATTTTCGATGGTATCAGGGAGGAGGTGTTCCAGGTAGCCGAATTTTCTGGTGAAGATGGCTATGAGGATGAGGGCCAGGATGCTCAGAGCGGAGATCAATGCGCCTTCTTTAAGGCCGCGGGGGAAATATTTCATTTCCACTTTGTGGGTGCCTTCACTGAGTTTTACGCCTATGAAAGTGTCTTTTACCTTTGTGAGTTCCTGCTTTTCGCCGTCTACGAAGATGCTCCAGCCTTCGTCGTAGGGGATTGAGGTCATCATGACGCCGTCCCGTTTTGCAGTGATTTCACCGGACAGATAGGTGTCTTCGATGGTTGTAAGGTTCCAGCCTTCGTCGTTAAGCTTGTCATAGACTTCTTTAAGGGCTTCATAATCAAAGCGGAAGATGTCCAGTGTCAATGCCTTTTCATTGGTCTCATTTTTAAGGGTTACCGAATCTCCCATATTGAGGCAGCCTATCTCTATAAAGTATCCTCTGTTTAAATTATTTACTTTTTTGGTTCTGTACCCGTAGTCAACATTAACTTCTTTTATTGAAGAGTCGGTGACGTAGGCATAGTAATCACCCGGCACACCTGCGGTAAAGCTGTATTGTTTTCCGTTCTGTTCTCCGATAACGCTTTTCAAAACCAGGTTTGTTTCCAGGGCGTCACACAGGCTGTTCTGGTTCATTGACGGTGTACCCATGTCTGTGTACCAGGAAGACAGTTCTTTATCGGAAAGCATGTATCCGAGAGGTAATGCATAAGCATTCTCATACATGTAGGTGTTTCCGGAGTCGTCCAGAAGCTTGAGGGACAGTTCCCCGGGGTTATCCACTTTCTGGGAATATATGCCATATTTTACCGCAAACAGCATATTCATAAGTGGAGTTGAACCTGTTATGGAGTAGGCATTGGTGGATGCTTCCATACCCATGGATTTGAAGAAATCCGAGCAGGCTGAATAGGCTGTGGACGAAAACATTGAAACACTTGGAAAATTCATCCAGGCTCCGTCATCCTTGCTCTTTCTGGTCATCTTCTCAAAACGGTAAAAGCTTTTATCCTTCTCTTTTATCTCGGAAACCAGCCTGATTACGTCCTGATTGTCTTCTGTATAGGAAACTCTCGAGGTGGTTGGAACCGAGGTTACAGCCATATTGAGGGTGAGTTCCATGAACAGCACAAATGTGAGAAAGATAGCCCCTATATCATGATCAAATTTTTTTAATACATCTGCATAGAGGAAACCAAAGTAAATGAGCACAAAAAGCAATGCCACATAGAAGGTGTACCACTTTAAAGCATCATCGGTAACCAGCTTCTGTGCGAGAAGGATGAATGCAGCTGCCGTAAAAAAGGCAACTCCGATTTCTTTGATTCCGGTATTATGCCTCTTAATGTAAGCCTCATAGCACATATAAAGTATTATGAAAATGTATATGAAGCTCTGTCTGCAGGGAAGCGAATTTGGATAATGGAATCCGTGCCAGATAAAATTAAGTATATTTATACTGAAACTCAGGAAGAAGAACAGAAGGAGAATGCCGTTTATGACTTTATCCTTTACTCTTATGGCACCGTTCATGAAGTACAGAGGCAGCATCATGAACACCATGGAACCGGCATATACATTGGGCCAATGATCAAGTCCCTGCTCTGTTTCAACCAGCGGCATCTGTCTTGCAAACATGTCTATGATGGTGAAATACTGCTGTGCTGTCTTAGGAAAACTGAAATCTCCGGAGGCAGTGAGCTGGAGGGCAAATATTTCGGGAATAAGAGTAACAGCCGCAAGTCCTCCGGCTATCATTGAATAGATGCCGAATCTTATGCTACGTACGATAAACGTTTCAAAGCTGTCCAGACCTTCCAGGAAGTTGAGACAAATGAAGTAAATGACCATAAAGATACAGATCATTATGGAAATGTAGTAGTTTGAAAGAATGCTGAGACCCAGGGTTATCACATACAGCATACCGCTCTTTCCTTTTACCAGTCTTTCAAGACCAAGCATGATAAGCGGAAAAAGTACTATGCAGTCCAGCCACATCCAATTCCAGCTGTAGGCTGAAATGTAGCCTGATAAAGCATAGCAGACTGCAAAGAAGGCAGACCCAAGGTCATCATTTATAAAATGGTGTCTCAAATAATAGCACATGGTGACACCGCAAAGACCTATCTTTAGTACGATCATGTAAGTCATGAACTCAAGAATCAGTCCCTTGGGGCAAAGTGCCATAAGCCAGTTAAGAGGGCTGGCCAGATAGTATGCATAAAGAGCAGTGAAATTGATACCCAGTCCCACGTCCCAGGTGTACAAAAGGGAACCGCCATGCTGAAGCTTATAATTAAACTCAGATGAAAACGGAGCATACTGATGATACATATCTGTACGAAGGAATGTCTCATCCCCAAAAGGATAGATTCCTCTGAAGAAGAAAATGAGAAGCATTGCTATGACCGGGAATATAAACGCCATAACATAGGCTCTTTTATTCTTGAAATATCGTAAACTCATATATAAAACCTCATTTATTAGCTATGATGTTTATGCTCTGATAGATGATACTCATATGTAAACTTAATCAATTCATCTATTAAAGCCGGTTTGGTCTTGTGATCAGATATCCGGATGTCCGAACCTCGATTCTACTGATTATTCTTATTAAACACCAGATATTTACTGAAAATATAGTTTGTAATGGTAACCACCACCTGAACGATAAGCTTGGCAATTTTATCATTCATACCAAGAACAGTTACCGTTATAAACATTATGAGCATATCTATCCCCAAAGTACTGAGCCTGGAAATATAGAATTTTCCGGCTTCGCCAAGGATGTTATCGCTTTTACTTTCAAAAACATACTTTCTGTTGGTGAAGAAGGCAAATGTCACAGCTGCAACCCAGGAAATAACATTAGCTGTCTGGAGTAGTAACGGTGACGAAGGATCACAGAAAGTTGATACACAGATGTAGTATACTCCCAAACTGACAACCGTTGTTAAACCTCCAACTATCAGATAGTTAACTATCTCTTTATATTTGAAATATAACTCTTTTAATTTACCCATATACCTCTCCGGTGCGACAATTTATGATCAAATACTCTAATCCTTAAACGCTTATATTTAGCTGTTTATTTCTTACAAACACATACCAATATTTCAAACTCTATATAATGATGATTATTCGGTTCTGAACCTTGCTCCTGTTTTGGGCAAGTTACGTAATTTTGATATATACAACCTCGCTAAAGTATAGCCCAGAGCTTAATTCATATCAAGAAAAGGGTGAAATTTTAAATCTTAATTGTGCAATATTGACTTTGAAAGTTTTGTCAAAAAATGTAAAATATATAATATATGAATTCTTACTTTGATTGTCAATATTTAATTCAGATTATTTTCTTACAAATCAATCGTAATTTTATTGTGATTTAAGTAATTGTTTAAGTTCCCATCAGAACTTGTTTCTAGTTAGACCATATTTTTTAAAGGAGGTATTATGTTTCAAAATGGTGATTATGTAGTTTACGGATGTAAAGGCATACACAAAATCATCGACAAAACAACGCTTAACATGGATGGCGTATCCAAGAACAAAGAGTATTATGTGATGCAGCCCTATGATAAGCCATCAGGTTCCGTTTATGCTCCTGTTGATGCTCAGAAGATCAACATGAGAAAGATCATGTCAAAGGAAGAGGCTAATGCTTTCATCAAAACTGTTCCAGGCATAGGCATCCTTGACATCAAGAACAACAAACAGCGCGAAGATGCTTATAAAGAGTGTATCCGCAGCTGCGACCCGGACGAGCTTATGAGGGTCATCAAAACTTTATACGTTCGCAAAGAGGAACGTATAAGCCAGGGCAAGAAACTTACACTTACAGATTCACACTATATGCAGCAGGCAGAAGGCATCCTTTATGATGAACTTGCTCTCGTACTGGATATGCCGAAGGATAATGTTCCCGAGTATATTTCAGGCATTGTACATAAATCTGTAGTATAAGTAAAAAAGGGTGATGGGCCGTTACTATTCACAGTTAAACACCTTTGATTCATGCAGTACCATCTGCTTTTCTGCATTCGCCCACCCCATTCACGTGACTTATTGATTTACTTTTTAGTCCCACCCCAGCTCATGCAGA
>Ga0256404_1007884_pt1 | contig 16465 bp, 12 predicted proteins | sample RumenRJG_01DNA_FD_185990 | JGI IMG/M metagenome (GOLD analysis project Ga0256404, IMG submission 185990) | Bovine rumen microbial communities from Lethbridge, Alberta, Canada - RJG_01 | ecosystem: Host-associated > Mammals > Digestive system > Stomach > Rumen | place: Canada: Alberta | collected...
GGGAAGGAAGGAAAGCCATGAGTACGAAAATAGGTTTTATCGGATGCGGAAATATGGCATCCGCCATGATCAGCGGAATGCTGGACAGTGGGGCGGCAGGCCGGGGTGACCTTTGCGCGAGTGCGAAAACTCTGAAGACCCAGGAAAAAATCAGAGATAAACTGGGAATAAACTGTGCGGATAACAGAGGTACAGCACAGTTTGCGGATGTTTTGTTCCTGGCGGTAAAGCCGCAGTATTATGAAGAGGTAATCCGGGAGATCGCCGGCGCGGTGCGGGATGATGAAATCATTGTCACAATCGCACCGGGGAAAACGCTGGCATGGCTGGAGAAAACCTTCGGACGGAGCCTGAAAATTATCCGCACGATGCCGAACACACCCGCCATGGTTCGCGAAGGCATGATGGGGCTGTGCCCCAATGACCGGGTGACAGAAGAAGAACTTTCGAAGGTTCGCCGGCTTTGCGAAAGCTTTGGCAAAACGGAAGTAATATCGGAAAAGCTGATGGATGTGGTGACAGCCGTTGCCGGAAGCTCGCCCGCCTATGTCTTTCTCATGATCGAGGCCATGGCGGATGGGGCGGTTGCCGATGGTATGCCCCGGGATAAGGCATACCGCTTTGCCGCACAGGCAGTTCTTGGAAGCGCGAAAATGGTCCTTGAAACCGGACGCCATCCGGGAGAACTGAAGGATATGGTCTGCTCCCCGGGCGGAACCACCATGGAGGCGGTCCGCGTGCTGGAAGAAAAGGGATTTCGGAGCGCATTGATCGAAGCGGAAAAAGCCTGCGTTCAAAAATCCAGAGAAATGTAAGACCTGACCGCTTTCTGCCGCTCTTACGATAACAAGGGGATACGAGGTACACAGTTTTGGGTGAAAGATTAACAAAAGGCGATGTGGAAAAAATAAAGGCGGAGATTGAGGACCGTAAAATCAACGTGCGTCCGAAGGCTCTGGAGGATCTGAAGGCAGCCCGTGCGCAGGGGGACCTGAGTGAAAATTTCGAATATTACGCGGCGAAACGTTTTAATAACCAGAACAACAGCCGGATCCGCTATCTGGAAAATGTTCTGAAATACGCTACTATCATCGATGACAGCTCGGCTTCTGACCGTGTCGGAATCAACAATACCGTTGCCGTACACTTTATGGAGAGGAACATGGACCGTACCGTGCGGCTGGTCACCTCCATCCGTGTCAATTCCAGACGGAATATCATGAGCATTGAATCGCCGTTCGGGAAGGCTATTATGAACAAACGTGTCGGTGATATTGTGGAGGTTCAGGGAAATGACGGAACTTCCTATCATGTACGCATCGACAAAATTGAGAATACGCCGGATGACGATTCTCTGTCCATCAGCCGGTACTGATTGCACAGAATGGTGCGGCTTGAGCACATCAGAATTTTCAGGCGGAAAACGCCGGCCATTTCATGACCGGCGCTTCACATAAGCAGGAGAGGACAGGAACTTGAATAAAACTCTGATCAAATGGCCGGGAGGCAAAAGCTCCGAGATCCGTCAGTTTGTCACAATGATTCCCGATTATGACCGCTATGTTGAACCCTTCGCAGGCGGGGCGGCTCTGTATTTTTATCTGCGCCCGATGCAGGCGGTTTTGAACGATAATTCCAGAAATCTGATGGATTTCTATGAACTTGTAAAGGAGCAGGATCCGGAATTCCATAAAATTCTGGATGCCTACAACCGCTCCTTCAGCGCGTTGAAAGCGGCCTGCGATGAGGAATATCAGCAGATTCTGGCTCTTTATAAACTGTATGCGTACGCGGAAAAGGAAGGTATTCCGATTTCACAGCTGAAGATCCATCTGTATGTGGTGCAGCAGGTGCTCTCGCAGGAGGATGACCTGTGCAGCCAGGTCCTGCTCCATCATCGGAATACGCCGGGGGAAAATCAGGATCCGGCCGGATGGAAGGACAGTATTATCCTCGACCGGACGGAATTTGAAGCTTCCATTGAGAAGGCGGTTCACGATAAGTTTATCCGCACGGCACAGAATGAGCGGAAGAAGCCTTTTACACCACGGGATTTGAAGGCCAATCTGATCACGGGCTTCATGGAGGGCTATTACCTTTATTTCCGGAAGGTATTTAACGGGATTGCCTCCGGCAGAATAGTCGCTTCCAGGGCGTACGCCGCGGCTAATTTCTATTTTATCCGGGAATATTGCTATGGTTCCATGTTTCGCTATAACAAAGAGGGTGAGTTCAACATCCCGTACGGAGGGATCAGCTACAATAAAAAGGATCTCACTTCGAAAATCAGCCATATTTTTTCAGACAGCACGGCGCGTCTTTTTGCGCGGACGAAGCTTTACTGCGAAGATTTTGAGACACTCATTGATAAGCTGAAACTGACGGAGCATGATTTTATGTTTCTCGATCCGCCGTACGATACGGAATTTTCGGACTATGAGGGAAATCAATTCCGCCAGGAGGATCAGGTACGGCTGGCCCGCTGTCTGGCAAGGACGAAGGCGCAATTTCTTCTGGTTATCAAGAATACGGATTTTATTTATGAACTGTACGAGCCGCTGAAGTTCCGGATGCTCTCTTTTGAGAACCGCTATATTTACAATGTGCGAAGCCGCAATGAGCGTATGGTGCAGCATCTGATTATTACAAACATTCCGGAAGGTCAGGTTCCCTGGATCCGGGAAAACATGTGAAAAGGCAGAAGGAAAGGGTTGGAATGAGCGAAGAACGTGTATTTACGGCGGCACCGGGGGATACCATTGTACTGAACGCGGCGGCCAAAATAAATCTGGGGCTGGATGTGACCGGTGTTCGGGAGGATGGGTATCATCTGCTCCGCATGGTGATGCAGTCCCTGAAACTTCACGATCGTCTGCTGGTCCGGACAAAGCATGCGGCAGGGATCCGGGTGAAGACGAACCGCAGTTACCTTCCGGAGGATGAGCATAATCTGGCCGGGCGAGCAGTGAGGCTTTTAATGGATGAATTTAAAATCCGGGACGGCCTGTACGTGGATATTGAAAAGCATATTCCATCGTCCGCCGGGCTGGCAGGCGGCAGCAGCGATGCAGCGGCGGCCCTGATCGGCGTAAATGAACTGTTCGGACTGGGGCTGTCCCGGGCTGAACTTCAGGAGCGGGCGGTCAGAATCGGGGCGGATGTTCCGTACTGTATCATGGGAGGCACTGCCCTGGCGGAGGGCATCGGAGAAAAGCTGACACCGCTTCCGGCACTGCCGGAGTGCAGCATTGTTCTTGTCAAACCGCCGGTGAGGGTATCGACAAAGGCGGTTTATCAGGAACTGGACATGGCCAGGCTTGGAGGGCATCCGCGGATCGATGATCAGATCGATGCTATTCGATCCGGAAATCTTGAAAAGACAGCATCCCTGTGCGGCAACGTGCTGGAAAGTGTGACGGCTCCCATGCACCCGGTCATCGACGTAATTAAGAAAAAGATGATGGAGTGCGGAGCGCTGAATGCGATGATGAGCGGGAGCGGTCCGACCGTTTTCGGAATTTTCCGGGATACGGCTCAGGCACGGGCGGCGGCGGATGTTATGCAAAAAGAGCGGTTCGGCCAGGTCATTGTTACGGCGCCGTCACTGTCACCGCAATCATAAAATGAAATTAGAAAAGCCATCTCCGGCGCGGATCCTTCGCGGTCCGTTTCCGGGAATGGCTTTTTTATATCTTTGTTTTTCCTTTATTTTTCCTGTGCCGCTTTTTGCGGCTGCTTTTTCCTCGGCCGTTCAGCCTTTTTCAGCTTTGGCCAGATCTCTTCTGCGGATCATATCTCTCTTACGCAGCGTCGGATCCAGAATTTTCTTGCGGATACGAAGGCTCTTCGGCGTTACCTCCAGAAGTTCATCGGTATCGATGAATTCCATGGCCTGTTCCAGAGAAAGGATCTTCGGCGGAACTAGCTTCAGGGCTTCGTCGGCACCGGATGAACGGGTGTTGGTAAGATGCTTTGTTTTGCAGACATTAACTTCAATATCCTCCGGTTTGTTGCTTTCACCGACAATCATGCCGGAGTAAACTTCCATGCCGGGAGTGATAAACAGCGTACCGCGGTCCTGCGCATTGAACAGGCCATAGGCAACGGCCGTACCGCCTTCGAAGGCGATCAGGCTGCCCAGACTGCGGTAGGCAAGTTCACCCTTGAACGGACCATAGCCGGTAAATTCGGTATTGATGACACCGGAACCCTTGGTATCGGTCATGAATTCATTTCGGAAACCGATCAGACCGCGGGAGGGGATATCAAACTCAAGGCGGGTGGTACCTGCACCGATCGGCTTCATGCTGACCAGCGTACCCTTGCGGTTGGAAAGCTTCTGAATAACAGTGCCGGAGTATTCATCCGGAACATCAACGTAAGCTTTCTCCATAGGCTCCAGTTTTTTGCCGTTCTCATCATACCGGAAGATCACCTCGGCCTTGCTGACAGCGAATTCATATCCCTCGCGGCGCATGGTTTCAATCAGGATGGACAGATGCAGTTCGCCGCGGCCGGAAACTTTGAAAGTATCCGTGTCCTGCGTATCTTCTACCCGGAGGCTGACATCGGTATTGAGCTCACGGTACAGACGGTCGCGGATATGGCGGGATGTAATGTATTTACCTTCACGGCCGGCCAGCGGAGAGTCATTTACGATGAAATTCATCGAGATGGTCGGCTCGGAAATTTTCTGGAACGGGATTGGATCCGGATCATCGACGGAGCATACGGTATCGCCGATATGCAGATCCTCAATACCGGACAGAGCAATGATGGAACCGACGGTTGCGCTCTGCACTTCCGCTTTTTTCAGGCCGTCAAACTCATACAGCTTGCTGATGCGGACCTTCTTGAATTTGTCCGGATCATGATGATTAACCATCACAGCGTCCTGATTGACGGTGATGGTGCCGCGGGTGATTTTTCCGACACCGATACGGCCAACATATTCATTATAGTCGATGGTGCTGATCAGAACCTGCAGCGGACCATTTTCATCACCCTGCGGAGCCGGAATGTAATCAACAATCGTATCGAACAGCGGCTGCATATCTTTCTTCTCATCGGAAAGACTGCGCACGGCATAACCGTCGCGGGCGGAAGCAAAGACGAACGGGCAGTCAAGCTGCTCGTCGCTGGCGTTCAGGTCCATGAACAGCTCCAGAACCTCATCCACCACCTCCTCCGGGCGGGCTTCCGGGCGGTCGCACTTGTTGATGCACACGACAATCGGAAGGCCCAGGTCCAGGGCTTTTTGTGTAACAAACTTTGTCTGCGGCATCGGGCCTTCGAAAGCATCGACCACCAGAATGACACCGTCCACCATCTTCAGAACACGCTCTACCTCACCGCCGAAATCAGCATGTCCGGGGGTGTCAACAATATTGATTTTTGTATTTTTGTAAGTAACGGCTGTGTTTTTGGACAGGATGGTAATACCCCGCTCACGCTCCAGAGCATTTGAGTCGAGAACGCGGTCCTGAACCTCCTGGTTGGCGCGGAAAACGCCGCTCTGTTTCAGCAGTTCGTTGACCAGCGTGGTTTTGCCATGGTCGACATGAGCAATAATAGCAACATTTCTTACATCTTCTCTGATCATACAAAAGTCCTTTCAAAAACGAAACCGTCCGAAAACGTATACCTGTGCCTGAAAGCACAGTATGAAAATGCCATCTTTTTCTATAGAATAGCATAAACCCTCATCTGTTTCATCAACTTTGCTATTCTATCACAAATTTATGCCCATTCAAGAAAAAAATGCAAATGCGGCGGCTCCGGTGCTTCCATCCATCGGATTCTACTTGATTTTAAGGAAGGTTGGATGTATAGTTGTGCAAATTGGGAACCTTGTATTGCAGGGCTGTATCCCGATTTCGGAGGGAATAAATAATGGAAAAGTTTATACAGATGTACTGCGGGTGCGGCAAGGGAAAAACAGCAGCAGCCCTTGGCTGGAGCATCATGCGGGCGTCGGAAGGCAAGTCGGTGTTTCTGGTCAGCTTTCTGAAAGGAAAATCGACGTACAGTAAGGAGTATCTGCAGCGGCTGGAGCCGGAAATACAGATTTTTACGTTTGACCGCTATGAACGTAACTATGACGAGCTGACAGAGTCCGAGCAGGAGGATGAAAAGGCGCACATCCGGACGGGAATCAATTTTGCCCGGAAGGTGCTGGATACCGATGAATGTGATGTCCTTGTGCTGGATGAAATCCTGGATCTGGAAAAGAACCATCTGGTAACCTTTGACGAGCTGAAGGAACTGATCCAGGCGGCGGACGGAGAGATGGAGCTGATTCTGACAGGCTCGGAGCGCTGCAGGGAGCTGTGGCCGTATGTGGACAAGGTTACGGAGCTTGATACGATCCATTCCCGGGAAAAGTGAGTGCCGCTCAGAACCGGATTGTGCCGTTTTGGGCCTGTGTTGACATCATTTCTACAGGATGTTATAGTGAGAAGCATAACCAGACAGCAACAAAATAAGCATAAATCAGAACAGACAGATAGAGGTTGCGGGTTTCATCAGTATCCTGCCGGATATATTCAGGTATAGAGGAAGACCGGAGAAAGGGAAATCTGCCGAAAGGGAGCAGTACCTGAACCTGATTCCTTGGCTGCATACCGAACAGAAATGCAGCTGTCATCGTGCAGATGGAGCGCTATCGTATAGTTCCCGGCAGGTTCCTGCAGCCGGAAAGAGCAACGCGAGAGTGCACGGCACCCTCGCGTTTTTTTAATACAGGGCATGCACAGGGTGCCTGTCTTGAGCAGTGCCTTTGCAAGGCACCTGACTGAAAGGAGGAGCTTTAAATGTCGATCTTTAAGGGGTCGGGAGTTGCCATTGTAACTCCCATGAATGAGGACGAAACTGTCAATTACGGCAAGCTGGGAGAATTGCTGGAGGAACAGATCGCGTGCGGAACGGATGCGATCATTATCTGCGGTACGACCGGAGAATCCGCATGTCTTAGCGAAGATGAGCATATCGATGTTATTCGATACGCCATCCAAAAGGTAAATCACCGTATTCCGGTAATCGCCGGAACCGGATCCAACTGTACGGAAACCGCGATCAAACTTTCCAGACAGGCGCAGGAAGCCGGCGCGGATGCGCTTCTTCTCGTCACGCCATACTACAATAAGGCGACGCAGCCGGGGCTGATCCGCCACTATACAAGAATTGCGGAGAACGTAAAGCTTCCTATTATATTGTATAATGTTCCAAGCCGCACGGGGGTGAACATCCAGCCGGAGACAGCCGCCTATCTCGGTGCCCACGTTAAGAACATCGTGGCGGTCAAGGAAGCGAGCGGCAATATCAGCCAGATCGCAAAACTGGCGAAACTTGCCGAAGGCAGTCTTGATATTTATTCCGGCAATGACGATCAGGTTATCCCGATTCTCTCTCTTGGCGGCATAGGCGTTATCTCCGTACTTGCCAATGTAGCGCCGCAGCAGACACACGACATGGTCATGTCTTATCTGAACGGAGATACAGAAAAAGCAAGGAAAATGCAGCTGGATGCGCTTGATTTGATCGGATCGCTTTTCTGCGAGGTCAACCCGATCCCGGTGAAAGCCGCAATGAATATGATGGGCAAAAATGTAGGGCCGCTGCGCGGTCCGCTGTGCGCGATGGAGCCGGAGAATGCGGAACGGCTGAAGAAGTCTCTGCAAGGCTACGGAATTTTGTGAAAGGAAGGAACAGAAAATGGTACATCTTCTTCTCAGCGGCTGCTGCGGCCGCATGGGGCAGGTAATAACGGGACTGGCTGAAGCAGATCCGAATATAACGGTGGCAGCAGGTGTCGATGTATGCGACAGCACGCAGACAAGTTATCCGGTGTTTAAGTCATTTGAGGAAGTGGATCGGGACGTCGATGTGATTGTTGATTTTTCTTCTCCGAAGGCTTTTGACGCGCTGATGGATTACGCGGAGGAAAAGGAAATTCCGGCTGTCGTCTGCACCACCGGCCTTTCCGACGAACAGCTTTCCCGTCTGGAAGACGCAAGCCGCAAGGTTGCCGTACTTCGCTCCGCCAATATGTCTCTGGGCATCAATCTGATGGAAAAGGTGCTGAAGGAGGTATCCAGAACCCTGACGGAGGCCGGATTCGATGTCGAAATTGTGGAAGAACATCACCGCAATAAAAAGGATGCTCCGTCCGGAACGGCGATCGCACTGGCAGACGCGGTCAACGATAGTGTAGGCGGAAAGTATGAATATGTGTACGGACGCTCCGACCGCTATGAGGCGCGCGGCGATAATGAGATCGGCATTTCCTCCGTCCGCGGAGGTTCGATCGTCGGAGATCATGAGGTTATCTTTGCCGGAACCGATGAAGTGATTACGTTTAAGCATACCGCCTATTCCCGTGCCATTTTTGCCAAAGGAGCTCTGCAGGCAGCAAAATTCCTTGCAGGAAAACCGGCCGGGTTTTATACTATGTCTGATGTCATCGGCTGATCAATTTTCAGCCGGGCGGGGTTTCACGTATGGACGCCGGTTGCCGGGAGTCCGGGCAGGAACATTCAGAAAAGCAAAAAATCAGATGAACATGCAGAGGTAAAACGGTGAGCGAATTAAATAATAACAGTGAACTTAACAAAGATAAGGAACCGGCAGCATCTGCTAAAAATAACAGCACGGAAGCGGACAGAGAAGAGGATGAGAATGCCTATTCTCTGCATCCGGTTTCTTCCAGGGTTAAAAAGGTTGTAAAATTCGGCGGATCATCGCTGGCCAGCGCCGCACAGATGAAAAAGGTGTGCGATATTATCCGCTCGGATCCTTCGCGCCGCTATGTTATCCCGTCGGCGCCGGGAAAACGCTTCTCGGATGATACCAAGGTTACGGATATGCTGTACCGGGCCTATGATGCGGCAGCCAGGGGCGAAGATATCACGGACAGAATTAACGCAATCCGTTCGCGGTATCAGGAAATCATTGACGGTCTTCACATCGACATTGATCTCGGGGAAGAGTTTGCTGTGATCGAGGATATGTTCCGCCGTCAGGCAGGGCGCGACTACGCGGCTTCCCGGGGCGAGTATCTCAACGGGATGGTGCTGGCCGCCTGCCTTGGTTTCCGCTACATTGACGCAGCCAAAGTGATCTGTTTTGATGAGAACGGAAAATTCGAGCCGGAAAAGACGCATCAGACGCTTCGTGAATATCTTAAAAATATCGATTACGCCGTGATCCCGGGCTTTTACGGAGCCATGCCGGATGGAAGCATCAAGACATTTTCCCGGGGCGGCTCGGACATTACCGGTTCGATTGTTGCGCGTGCGGTACGTGCGGATGTATATGAAAACTGGACGGATGTAAGCGGCGTGATGCTGGCGGATCCGCATATCATTTCCAATCCGGAGGTAATTGATACGGTTACCTATCGTGAACTGCGCGAGCTTTCTTACATGGGAGCGACGGTTCTTCATGAGGAAGCCATTTTCCCGGTCCGCTCGGAAGGGATCCCGATCAATATCCGCAACACGAATGCTCCGGAGGATCCGGGTACGATGATTGTTGAAACAACCTTCCGTCAGCCCAAATATGTGATTACGGGCATTGCCGGACACAAAGGCTTTTGCGCGATCAACATTGAGAAGGACATGATGAACGAGGAAGTCGGCTTCGGACGCAAGGTTCTTCAGGTATTTGAGGAAAACGGAATTTCTTTTGAACATACTCCTTCCGGTATTGATACATTCACGGTCATCGTCCACCAGGATGAATTTATGGAGAAGGAGCAGAACGTTATCAGCGGAATCCATAAGGCTGTTCATCCGGACACGATCGATCTGGAGGGTGATCTGGCGCTCATTGCCATTGTAGGCCGCGGCATGAAGGCGAAAAAAGGAACCGCCGGTCTCGTGTTCAGTGCACTGGCACATGCACGCGTCAATGTGAAGATGATTGACCAGGGATCCAGCGAGCTGAACATCATTATCGGGGTCAAGAACGATGATTTTGAGACCGCTGTCCGCGCCATCTACGACGTGTTTGTGACGGCAAATCTGGGGACAGAAACAAGATAACGAAAAGTACAGGTTTGACCGCGGGTAAAAGATAAAACAGGAAAGCTCACAGGAAAAAGTTAAACAGGAAAGCTCACAGGAAAAGGATAAGCAGAAAAGATCACAGAAAAAATCACAGAAAAAGATAAGCAGGGAAGACCACAGAAAAAAAATAAAGGAAAAATAAAAAGTGCCGCCGGATCCGAAGTGGATCGGGCAGCACTTTTTGATTGCCGATAATTAAACGCTGATCTCGCAGATCCAGCCTTCCGGGGCTTCGAGGCGTCCCATCTGGATACCGGTAAGGGTATCGTAGAGCTTCTTAAGAACCGGACCCATTTCCTCCATGCCGCTTGCGAACTCAAATACCTTGCCGTGGTCGTTGATCTGGCCGACCGGTGAGATAACGGCTGCCGTACCGCACAGGCCGCACTCCCTGAATTTGCCTTCCTCAACCTCGCTGAGCAGAACCTCGCGCTCATCTACCTTCAGCCCGAGAATGTTCTGAGCAATATAGACAAGGGAGCGTCTGGTGATGGATGGAAGGATGCTTGCGGACTTCGGAACAACCAGGTTGCCGTCGGCATCCACGAAGATGATGTTGGCGCCGCCCGTCTCTTCGATTTTGGTTCGGGTAGCCGGATCAAGATAGATGTTCTCGTTGAACCCCTCCTTATGTGCGGTTACGATTGCGTGGAGGGACATAGCGTAATTCAATCCTGCCTTGATGTGGCCGGTGCCGTGAGGGGCCGCACGGTCGAAGTCACTGATTTTAACAGCTACCGGTTTTGCGCCGCCCTTGAAGTACGGACCGACCGGAGTGGTCAGAATACGGAACTGATATTCATCTGCCGGCTTAACACCGATAACAGCGTTGCTTCCGAACATGTACGGACGGATGTAAAGCGTAGCGCCGGAGCCGTAAGGCGGAACCCAGGCAGCGTCTGCCTTTACAACGGCTTTCACAGCCTCCACAAAACGATCCTTCGGGAACGGAGGCATTTCCAGTCTCAGCGCTGAGTTATACATACGCTCTGCGTTCAGATCCGGGCGGAAGCAGACAATGCGGCCGTCTTCGGTTGTATAGGCTTTCAGGCCCTCGAAACAGGACTGAGAATACTGAAGAACACCGGCACATTCGTTCAGAACAACGGTGGCATCGGTTGTCAGTTCTCCGTCATCCCATTTTCCATCCTTGTAATTGGACACATAGCGGTAATCGGTCTGACGATAAGCGAATGTAAGATTCGACCAGTCAATGTTTTTCTTTTCCATGGCGATAGCTCCTTTTCATTGATGAAATCCGCAGTGTGGATAAGCCTGTTTTTCTGTCTTCCGCGACGGTGCAGCTATGACACAAAGGCGGCGGCCTGGCGTGGCGATCAGACCTTCGCACTGAAAATTTTACTACAGTTTATCACTGCGATAAAATACAGTCAAGCAGAGCCGTACCCTGCCGTATGAACGCGGCAGGGTACGGACAGTAAATTATTCTTCTGTATTATTCTCAACCTTATAGAATTCTTCGGCAGGGACAAGGACGCTGTCCTTTATTTCCTGAAGGTCCCGGAAACCGGTAATGTTTCGGGCGTCCGTGCCGTTCCCGTCGTTCCGGTCGAAATCCTGACGGAAGGAGCCGCCCTGATAGAATATGGGACCGCGCATGGAAGCGATATGGTTGTCAGCATCAAGATGCAGATCATCGTATTCGATCAGGACATAGGCTGTAATATCGCCGCTGGCGGTGACGCTGCCCTGGCTGTCGAGCGGCTGAAAATTCTGAGTAACCTTATATACGAGGTAAAGAATATTGTCGGTTCCTGTTTCTCCGTCTCCCTTGAGAAAATAATTTCCAATGCAGTCGGTGCTGCTGACGGAAACATGGGCATAGGAGTCGTAAATTTCAGCCGTTCGTGCGGAAATGAAGTCTTCCGCCTGCTTTTTCAGATCCTCCGCCGCATGGTCGGAAAGATCAGCTGCAGAGGCCGGCAGATGAGTCAGCCCGGATACAGTTATTTTCTTAATCCTGTAAGCTGTCTTCATGCCACGTTCAGCGAACATGGCGTTGATGGCATCCAGATACGGATCTTCGTCCCCTGATTTCTCCGTTTCCCCGGAAATGCCGCTGAATATGTCCTGTGTATCGGAATTCAGACTGTCACCGTTATAAGTCACGGCTACCGTCACCGTGTCGCCATTGCTGAGATGATCACTCTTATCCATCCTGTACGTCAGACCATACGAATCAGCAAAATCGGAATCGCCGGTTAATTCTGCGGTTCCGTCGTTATCTTCGCCGGAAAATGTGACAGACACACCGTCGAAAAGATCTACATCCGTAAGGTCCGGCAGGCCGGAAACCGTGAATTTTTTCCGGAGCGAATCGATACTTTTTACTTCATAACCGCTATCCAGTTCCCAGGTCTTTATTTCTTCATAGGCATTTTCGTCCAGTTCGTCAGATCCGTTCGGAACAAGGCAGACGGTTATTTCATCTCCATTGCTCAAACCTTCCGTTTTATCAAGCAGATGCGTATAGCGGTAGTCGATATTCGTGCCATATTCCGCAATTTCAGCCGTTCCCATGGTATTATATCCGGAATAAGACAGGCTGAAATTGTCGAAAGGATCCCATTCTTTCAGCTTTTCCAGATTATCTACCTTGATGGAGATGTCATGGCAGCGGAATTTCAGGCCGAATACGCTGGCGGCAGTTTCCTTATCGATATTCCAGTGCCAGGTAACCTCATCACCGTTGCTCAGATTACTGATCTTATCCAGCCCTCCGCTGATACACGAGTTTTGGAGCTCTTCTGCAATGAGCTCCGCTTTTAACGACGAACTGAGACCGGAGTCTGCGTAGCCTTCCGCCATATTCACCAGCTCATCGTCGCCCAGCTTGTTTTTAACCTTTTTCGCGATGGTGTTATAGTGTTCAGCCAGCCATTTTTCATTATCTTCTGCAAACTGGCCGACATCAAAGTAGGCCGATGCGGTTCCGGCGGTATTATATCCGCGGGACGATATCGTAACATAATCATCCAGGTCGATGGTCTTTTTCCGGGTTGTCCGAAGAGCCAGAAGGACAATGACAGCGGCCAGCACAGCGAAGACCGGCAGCAGCTTCCGCATCAGACCGTTTTTCATTTTATGTGTGGTTCCGGAAATGCCGGTTTTCGCTGTTTCGCCGGAAGCAGCAGCCGAACCTGCCTGCCTGTTTTCAGAGGTTATTTCCGGATCCCTCGGACCGGCTTCGGAAGAGGGCTTCTTAAGATTCATCACCGGTTTGCCGCAGCGCGGGCATTGATCGGCGCCTTCAGGAATTTTAGCGCCGCAGTTTGTGCAATACATAGATCATTCCACCTCGTTTCTTATTTTTTGTCCGGAACCCATCCGTAATATGGTATTCGTCAGCCTTCTGTTGATGTTTCACCGGGCTGCGCTTTCAGACTGTCAAGTTCGCTCTGGAGCTGTTCATTCTGCCTCCGGAGCTCTGCCATCTCCGGGTCTTCCGTTTCATTTTCGGACACTGCTTCTGTCGACGGCGGAGCCGGCACAAAACTGTTCAAAAAGCCGGCAGCACGTACAGGGTACCGGATCTGCAGCGTATAATCTCCCAGACTGCTGTAATCATCGGGTTCCAGTACGGTTAGTGCATACATTGTCCCGCCCGTCAGATCGGCGGTACCGGTCATTTCTGTATCATCGTACTTACGGAACAGTTCGTTGCTGGCGACATCATACAGGCCATAAATAAGAAACTGACCGGACCGGGAAGGTGTGAGAGTAAAAGTGTAGGTGCCATCCACCGGAGCCGTGAAGGAATAATAATTGATCTGGTGTTCAAACGCAAAGGAATCCTTTACGGCTGTATATCCCTCAATGGCGGCGATATCTTTTTGTTTCCCGATGTTCAGCGTATATCTCCCAAGCCCATCCTCCTGCGATACATATATGGAATAGGCTTCGCCAGCCGTGAGAGAAGCGACGCCGTTATCGCTGATTTTATTGCTGAACGGATCGCAGACTTTGCAGGTCAGCGATATGTTTGAAGTGACGTCACTAAGATAGAAGTTGTACTGGCCGCTGATGGAAGGCGTAAAGGTATAGGCATTCCTTTCGCCCTGATAGGTTACCCGGTCATGAACTTCCGTGAAATCGGTAATATCAGCTGCTTTTTTGGGAGAGTATATGGTTATGGAGAATTTTGAATTTCCGCTGTCATTATACGGTCCCATATCGATGGTGTAGGTTATATTCGCAGTCATGCTGACCGTTTCCACGTTTGTTCCGTACTCCCAGCGGTATCCGGAAGCGGACGAATTCCCGTAGCTGTCCGTGACAGAATAATTAATGCCGGTATCACCGGCGGAATAGTCAAAGTAGATGACATAGTCCCCGTCGGCCGATGGAATAAACGCATAGGATTTGGATGGAGCGGATGCATTCAGGTTATCTTCATACACAACCGGATCCGTTTCTTTGTTTGTAAATTCTGCGGCAGTTACAGAATTATCTACTGTCAGTATCTGATCCGGAGTCTGTGCATATCCCTCTTCTTCTTCCGCGCATACGCCTGGGGAAAATGCGATGACACCGGACAGCGTCAGAACCGGAAGTGACATTTTTAATTTGCGGATGTTCAGCATAGTACGCCTCCCTGCTTTATCACATGATGAATGTAATTGTTATATTCTTATTATAGACAGCCTGCACCCGGCATTGCTTACAGACGGCCGGCGGCGGCTGCAAAACTTTTACACGAATTGATTATAAAATAGAAATAACAAATATACCATAAAACATTAACGAAAAAGACACGAAAAAAACATGCTAATTCGTGAGAATTTCCATATTCTGCTTTTCTCACAGATCTTCCGGGGAGCAGCTTGCTTTCTTTTCAGATTCAATGTATCATGTGAGAGGACTGTAAAGTATGGTTTTACCGGAGGTTATATATAATGAAGAAATTGACGAAAGATATGATTGTTACGGATGCGATTCAGGTTGATCCTGAGGTGGCTCAGATTCTTATGAATGAAGGTATGGAGTGCATTTTCTGCGGTGCCGCTGCAGGTGAAACCCTGGAGCAGGCGGGATTTGTTCACGGCATTACAAGTGAGGATATGGGACGCCTCGTGGATGCCATCAATGAATATCTGGAGCAGAAGGAAGCAAACGCAAAAGCGCAGACGGCTGAGGAAGCTGCAGAAAATAAGACAGAATAATCGGCCGGCTTATATTCTTTCAGAAATGAACGAGACTCCTCCGACAGCGGGGGAGTTTTTTGTTATCTGTGTATTTATACAGGATACGCAGACAACAGCCCATAAGGAAAACGAATTGAGAAAGCTTGAATATACAGTCCGGCAGAAAGATGTTCCCTGTACCGTCGGGAAACTGATGAAAAGACAGTTTGCGCTGACAGACAGGCAGATCAGCCGGCTTAAATTTATGGATCAGGGTATAGTGCTCAATGACCGTCAGGCAAGAACAAGTGTTAAGGTTCAGGCAGGCGACAGGCTGGAGATCCGGCTGGAAGACGGTCACCGGGGGAAGTCTGCAAAAAATCAGAGGAAGCCGGAAGCCGGAGAGAACGGCCGGATTCGATACCCGGAAGAAACAGAAGCCCAAAAGAAGCGGGCGGTTCAGAAGCTTCGCATTCTGTATGAGGATCAGGATCTTCTGATTGTGGACAAGCCGGCGGGCATGGCGGTGCATCGCGGCCGGGGGCACTATGGCGATACGCTGGCGGACCTGGCAGAAGAATACCTGACACGGGAAAAAGAAGAATATTCCGAAGGAAAAACGGAAGAAGTTTCAAAACAGGGAAACGGACCTTTGCGGCGAAAAGGCGCTCTTCATGAAAGAGCCGGCCGGGCGGTCGTACATACGGCCGGCCGGCTGGACAGGGATACTTCGGGTATTGTGATTTTTGCCAAAAGTGCCGTCTGCGCCAGCAAACTTCAGAAACAGCGGGAGGAAGGAAAACTACGCAAAATATATCTTGCCGCTGCATGTGGTTTTGTCGGTGAGCCGGGAGCGGAATTTACCATCGATACACCTTTGATGCGGGATCCGCATGAACTGAATAAAATGATGGCAGCCGGTATCCTGCCGGCAGTGACTCATGTGCGCGTTCTTGAGTCAAACGAAGAATTTTCTACGCTTCAAATCTGGCTTGAAACCGGCCGGACTCATCAGATTCGCGTTCACATGATGTCCGCCGGCCACCCGCTGCTGGGTGATCCAGTGTACGGCGGTGCAGGGAAGACAGCGAATGCACAGGAGCAGTACGGGGAAAGCGCGGAAGACATGGGTGAACGTCACCGGACGGCCTTGCACTGCAGGAGCGTGGAATTTATGCAGCCTTTTACAGGAGAAAAAGTATTCGTGAAAGCGCCCCTGCCGGATGATTTAAAAGAGCTTTTCCATGGTGAAAA
>Ga0256404_1007885_pt1 | contig 16462 bp, 9 predicted proteins | sample RumenRJG_01DNA_FD_185990 | JGI IMG/M metagenome (GOLD analysis project Ga0256404, IMG submission 185990) | Bovine rumen microbial communities from Lethbridge, Alberta, Canada - RJG_01 | ecosystem: Host-associated > Mammals > Digestive system > Stomach > Rumen | place: Canada: Alberta | collected...
GCCGGCCTCGCGCACGGCAGCTTCCGACTTATATTGCAGATAGTCCTCATACTTGATGACCTCGGCACGGATGAAGCCTTTCTCGAAGTCGGTGTGAATGACACCTGCGCATTGTGGGGCCTTCCAGCCCTTATGATAAGTCCAGGCCTTCACTTCCATCTCGCCGGCGGTGATGAAGGTCTGCAGGTTGAGCAGATGGTAGGCCTTCTTAATCAGTCGGTTCACGCCCGGCTCATCCATTCCCAGCTCATCAAGGAACATTTTCTTGTCCTCATAGGTGTCGAGCGATGCAATGTCCTCCTCAGTTTTGGCAGCGATGACCATAGCCTCAGCACCCTCCTGGGCGGCAATCTCCTCAATCTTCTTCGAGTAGTCGTTGCCCGACTTGGCACTGGCCTCATCAACGTTGCACACGTAGAGCACAGGCTTAGTGGTGAGCAGGAACAGGTCGTGGGCGGCCTTCTCCTCCTCTTCAGTGTCGAAACTTACTGTGCGGCAGTTCTGGCCTTTGTCCAGCGCAGCCTTGTAAGCCTCAAGCACCGTCTCCAGCACCTTGGCGTCCTTGTTGCCGGCAGCAGCCGTCTTCTGCACCTTGGCCAGCTGGCTCTCGATGGTCTCGAGATCCTTCAGCTGCAGCTCGGTGTCGATGATTTCCTTATCCTCCACAGGGTCGACGGGAGCTCCGCCCTCGCGCACCACGTTGTCGTCGTCGAAGCAACGGATGACGTGGATGATGGCATCACACTCGCGGATGTTGCCCAGGAACTTATTGCCCAGACCCTCACCCTTGCTGGCGCCTTTCACAAGACCTGCTATATCTACTATCTCACACGTGGCGGGAACAATTCTTCCAGGATGTACAATCTCGGCCAGCTTGGTCAACCGCTCGTCGGGAACCGTGATGACGCCCAAATTGGGCTCTATTGTACAAAAGGGGAAGTTTGCTGCCTGAGCCTTGGCGCTCGACAGGCAATTGAACAAGGTGGACTTGCCCACATTGGGAAGTCCAACGATACCACATTTTAATGCCATTTCTTCTTGATAATCGTTTATAAACTTGGTGCAAAGGTACAAAAAAGTTGTGAGATAAGACCTCACGGCCTGAAAAACATTGATAAAGCAACAATTTCTCACTTTTTTTACGTATGTTTGCAAAGTAAAAAAACAATCCACAGCAAAATGAAATTCTTCTTATCGCTTGCTATATCCCTGATGCTGCCACTGTCCAGCATCTACGCCACGACCGCGGCTGCCGACAGCTCACAAGAAGCATCGCACGCCACCGTCCATCCCCGCGTGGCAGTCGTCCTCTCGGGAGGCGGCGCAAAAGGCATGGCCCACATCGGCGTACTGAAAGTCATCGAGAAAGCCGGCATCCCCATCGACATCGTCACCGGCACCTCGATGGGAAGTCTGGTGGGCGGTCTCTACAGCGTGGGCTGGAACGCCACTCAGCTCGACTCGCTCGTACGCCACCAGAACTGGAGTTTCCTGCTCTCCGACAAGACCGACTACTATTCGGAGGACCTCCTCGGGCGGCGCAAGCAGAGCACCTACTTCCTCTCCAAGACCTTCACGGCGGGCAAGAAGAAGCTCGCCGAGGCCGGCGGACTCATCATGGGAAAGAACCTGCGCAAGCTCTTCGACCATCTCACGGTGGGCTACAACGACTCCATCGACTTCAACCGCCTGCCCATTCCCTTCTCGTGCGTGGCCACGAACATCGTCGACAACACTGAGTACGACTTCCACAGCGGCGTACTGGCCGAAGCCATGCGCGCCAGCATGAGCATCCCACTGGCCTTCACGCCTATACGCAAGGGCGACATGGTGCTCGTCGACGGCGGACTGCGCAACAACTATCCGGCCGACATCGCCCGCCAGATGGGTGCCGAGTACATCATCGGGGCCACCGTGCAGGGACCGCCCAAGACGGCCGACGACCTCACGTCGGGCTCGGGAGTGCTGGGACAGATTGTCGACGTGAACTGTAAGAACAAATACGACGACAATCTTGCCATCACCGACATTGCCATCCGCGTCAACACGGCCGGCTACAACGCGGCCAGCTTCACCGACGCTGCCATCGACACCCTCATCCGGCGCGGCGAGGAAGAGGCGATGAAGCACTGGGACGAACTCATGGCGCTGAAACGCAAGCTGGGACTGGCCGACGACTACCGGCCACAATACCTCTCTGCATCGACCGAGGCGCGGGAGCCCGTGGACTACAGAACCAAGAACCTGAACGAACGGCCACAGCACGACATCGTGCAGGGCAACCTGGGACTGCGCTTCGACAACGAGGAGATGGTGGCCCTGCAACTCAATGGCGCCTACAAATCCTCACGAAAGCCCATCGACCTGCAGGCCACGCTGCGGCTCGGCAAGCGAATCATGTTCAACGCCGAGGCTGTTTGGAGACGGCAGAAGGCCATCAAGCTGGGCGTGGACTACACCTTCCGTCACAACGACATCGACATATACGAGCGGGGCCACAATGCCTACAACATCACCAACAACCATCATCAGGCACGCATCGGTCTGCTGGGCGCCAGCCTTCGCAACCTGACGTTCGATATGTATGCATGCTGGGACTACTACCGGTTCATCAACCTCATGTCGTCGCAGAAGTCGTATGTGGAACATGGCGTAAACCTCAGCGACGACCACTTTTTCAGCTATCACGCCCTGCTGCACTACAACTCCGAGGACGACGGCCTCTTCCCCACCCGCGGCTACAACTTCCGCGCCGAATACAGCTACTTCACCGACAATTTCGCCGAGTACAACCACCACAAGGGCTTCAGCGAGCTGAGCGGGCAATGGCACGTCAACATCCCCATGGGCAGCAGCTTCTCGCTGCAGCCGCAGTTCTATGGACGAATGCTCTTCGGAAGCGAGATTCCCTACATTCGCATGAACACCGTTGGAGGCATGTGGTTCGGCCATTACTTCCCGGAGCAGATGCCTATGGCGGGAATGCACAACGTGGAGATAGCCCAAAGCAAATTGGTCGCAGCCCAACTGCAAGGCACGTGGCACATGACAACCAACAACTACATCCTTAGTGCCGCTGGAATCCTATTCGACCACAACCGCCTGCGCCACCTGATGCGCTCCAAGCCCACCTACGGCGTGAGTGCCGGCTGGTTCTATCGCACGGTGCTCGGACCCGTAGGCGCGTCGGTGAACTACAACACGCGCCAGAAGGAGGTCAGTCTCTTTATAAATATAGGGTATACGTTTTGAGAGAGGAAAAGGAGAAGTAGATTCGTCGGCATTCCGCCGACGAATAACGAGCCCTGGGTTTACGTTACTGAGAAGAGAATAACCGCTCCCTCACGCTTGCGACAGCAAGCGCTTGCTCATGTATCTGACGGGGTACCACGACGAGAGCCAGCCCACAACGATAACAGTGATGAAAATGAAGAGCACGTCGATGTAGTGCACGCTCACGGGATAGGCATCGACGACGTAGGTGCCGGCTGTTCCGCCAAGCGAGACGAGGCCGAACTGCTGCTGCAGCCAGCAGAGCAAAAGACCGAGGGCGATACCCAGCAAGGCACCCATCAAACTGATGAGACGGCCTTCGAAAAGGAAGATTTGCGTAATCTGATGGTTCGTCGCTCCCATATTGCGCAGCGTCACCACATCGTTTTTCTTGTCGATGATGAGCATGAGCAGCGAACTGATGATGTTGAAGCAGGCCACTATCAAGATAAACGTCAGGAAGAGGTAGGCCATGAGCTTCTCTACGTTCATAATCTTAAATGTGTCGGCCTGCTGCTCAAAGCGGTCGAGCACGCGGTAGCGGCCTTGGGCCAATTGCTCAAGCTGCTTCTTCGCGCTGACAAAATTGGTCCCGGGCTTAAGTCTGAGTTCCAGCGACGACACGCGCCCTTGCTGGCCGAAGAGGTTGCGGGCCAAAGAGATGGAGACGATAATATAGCCTTTGTCGTAGCGGCCCTGCATCACGTTGAAAAGCACACCGGGCGACATCACGGAGTCGGTAACGAAGCCGGGCGACACCATGGGGTCGTATTGTCCTTCGCGCATGGGAGCGTAAAGACTGAGGTATCCGTCCCAGTCGTAACCCATATCGAGATTCTGTGCCAGTCGGATGCCCAGAATACCGTATTGAAGATTGGCTGCATGGAGCGTGAAATCTCCGTCGCCACGCAGCACCTGATTGAAGTCGGTAAGTTTATCGAAGTTATCCTCCACGCCCTTCACCGTCACCATCGACTGATGGCCGTGATAGATGGCGAGCGCCTGGTCCTCCACGCACTCCGTAGCCACGGCCACGTTGGGATTGGCTTTCATCTTCGTGAGGATAGGGTCGTCGGCAGGAGCCGTCTTGCCCTTCACCGGCACCACCTTGAGTTGCGGGTCGATGTTGGTGAAGAATGAGGCCACGAGATCCTGAAAACCATTGAACACGCTCAGCACGATGACCATGGCCATAGTGGCCACAGCCACACCGATTACCGATATGGCCGAAATCACGTTGATGGCGTTTGTGCTCTTCTTCGAGAAGAGATAGCGACGGGCGATGTAAAAAGGAAAACTCACTTCTTCAGCAACTCATCAATATGTTCCATGTAGTCGAGCGAGTCGTCGATGAAGAAGCGCAGTTCGGGAATGATGCGCAACTGGTTTCTCACGCGCTGACCCAACTCATAGCGCACGCTCTTCTCGTTCTTGCGGATGTTCTCCAGCAGTTCGTCAGCCTTCTCCGAGGGGAAGATGCTGAGATAAGCCGTACAGATGCTGAGGTCGGGACTGATTCTCACTTTCGTCACGCTGACGAGCACGCCGTGCATGGCGCGCGTCTGACTTTGGAAGATTTCGGCCAGTTCCTTCTGGAGCAGGCGTGCTATTCTGTTTTGTCGAGTTTCTTGCATAATCGTGTTTATTTTATCGGATTGCAAAGTTACTGCTTTTTCTGCAGAAAAGAGAGAAAATAGAAAAAAGAAAAAATAAAAGAGGGCCCACCGACTAGACCCACCACTATCCCCTCCCTACAAAGGGAGGGGGAAAGAACACTGGGGGCCGGTCATAGTGCAAAATCAGGATTAGCCGTGTAATTTCCTAACGATGTGCTCTCCCCCTCCCTCTGTAGGGAGGGGGTTGGGGGGTGGGTCTAGTTGGGGGGTGGGTCTAGTGGGTTGTTCTTTCTTTTTTCATCTTTTTTCATTACCTTTGCACCTCAGTTGCACAGGGCGTGCAACCCATACATTATTATATTATATGTACAAACAACTGTTTAACAGGCGCAAGCCCATCAAGTTCAAACGGTTCAGCAACAAGAGCTACTCGCTCTTCAACGTGCTGGGCCGCGAAGTGCTTGTGGGCACCCTCAGCGTCGCCACGCTGGCTCATGCCAAGGCTGCCGGAATCAGTACCGAGCCCGACAAGGCCGATGCAGACTCTACGGTGGTAGCTTCCACACGCGAGCTGCAAGTGGTGGAGGTCAAGGGAACGCGAGCGCCACTGACGCAGAGTCAGCAAGCGAGAATGGTTACTGTACTGAGCCACGACGAGATTCAGTCGGCTCCGGTACAAAGTGTTAACGACGTGTTGAAGCTCGTAGCAGGAGCTGACGTCAGACAGAAGGGGCCCTTGGGAGCCCTAACCGACGTCAGCATCCGAGGCGGAAGCAGTGAGCAGATAGCTGTTCTGCTCAACGGCATCAACATCTGCGACCCGCAGACGGCCCATAACGTCTTTGACTATCCGATAGACAAGGACGACATCGACCACATCGAAGTGCTCGAAGGTCCGGCGGCAAGAGTCTACGGCACGTCATCGCTCGTCGGAGCCATCAATATCGTTACCAAGAAGCACACAACTCTAAACTTAAGCAGCTCAAACAGCTCAAACAGCTTAAGTAACTCACAAAACTCAAACAACTCAAACCTCTCCGCCCGTCTTGAAGGTGGAAGCTACGGCTACTTGCAGGCTGCGGCACGTGGAGCACTGGCCACGCGGCGGTTCAGCCACAGTCTTTCGGCGTCCTACACGCGCAGCGACGGCTATCTGCGCAGCGCCTCCGGACATCTCAGCGCCGACTATAAGACCGGCAAGGCTTTCTATCAAGGCACGTACAGCGACTCCGACGTAGACCTTTACTGGCATGCCGGACTCAGCACCAAGGACTACGGTTCCAACACTTTCTACAGCGTCAGATACGACAATCAGTTTGAACATACGCTCAAGACAACCACCGCCCTGCAGGCCGAGACCAAGCGGGGCTGGTTCCACCTGCGCCCGGCCGTATACTGGAACCGCAACATGGACCGCTTTGAGCTCATCCGCGGCGACGAGAGCAAGATGCCCTTCAACTACCACCGCACCGACATCTTCGGCGCCAACCTCAACGCATGGTTCGACTCGCCCCTGGGCCGCACGGCTCTCGGCGCGGAGATGCGCTATGAGGACCTCGTCAGTACCACGCTCGGTGAGACGCTTCAGCGGCCCCACCACGTACACCACACCTCGCGCGACTACACCAAGGGCCTCAACCGCACCAACGTGCAACTCTTTGTGGAGCATAACATTGTCATCGACCGCTTCACGCTCTCGGCGGGCATAACGGCAGTGGACAACTCGCAGGCCGACATGAACATGCGCGTCTATCCCGGCATCGACGTCAGCTGGCGCTTCGCCGACGGTTGGAAACTCTACGCTGGCTACAACTCGTCGCTGCGCATGCCGTCGTTCACCGAGCTCTACTATTCCGTGGGCGGACATAAGGCCGACAGCCACCTGAAGCCCGAGGAACTCTCGGCCGTCGAGGCGGGCGTGAAATACCAGCGCGGCGGCGTCAACGCTGTGGCGACGGTGTTCCACAATCACTACAAGAATCTCATCGACTGGATCAACGACGGATCGCTCGACGAGAGCGGCAACGAATACTGGCAGAGCGTCAACTTCGGCAAGATCAACGCTTTGGGCGTGGAGGCCAACGTGGCGCTCGACTTCCGCACGCTGCTGCCCGCACAACGCCTGTTGAAGTCGTTCTCTGCAGGATGGTGCTGGATCAATCAGAAGCAGGACCGCAAGGAGGGCGTCATCAGTCAGTACGCGCTGGAATACCTGCGCAACAAGCTCACTGCCGCCGCGACGCTCAACTTATGGCGTCGTCTCGACCTGACCGTCAACTGGCAATTGCAGCACCGTCAGGGACAATATAAGGACCTGGACGGTGCCACCCACCGCTATCAGACCTACGGCGTAGTTGACAGCCGTCTCTCGTGGACAGAACCGAAATGGAGTCTCTATCTCGAAGGCAACAACCTGCTTGACCGCGACTATGTAGACTTCGGTAATGTGCGTCAGCCCGGCTTCTGGTTCGTCGCCGGCGCCACCATCCGACTCTAATCCCCCACTCTCCCAGTCCCGCATTCGTGTGGGGCTGGGATTTTTATTTAATCCCGACGAGATTGTTTTCAAGAATACAAGGATATAACTCCGAAATCTATTTTTTAACTATCCTATCAAAAAAATAGAAATAAATTTTGTAATTATCCCATTTTCCGCTATCTTTGCGATATTATTTCTAAAATTACAATTACACGAAAAAAAATAGAAACTCACACCTATGACGAAAAGAATCCTGACTTTGACTACCCTACTAATAACGGCAGTCATCGCTTTTGCGCAGAATCCCGTACATTTCACTTCAACCCTGAAAATGGGCAAGGGTGCTGAAGCTGAAATTGTTTTTACAGGAAAAATTGAGAAAGGGTGGCACGTCTACTCTACTAACCTCGGCAGCGACGGTCCCATTGAAGCCACTTTCCACACCGACAAGATGGATGGCGTGGAACTCGTGGGAAAACTCACGCCGCGCGGACGCGAAATCTCACAATACGACAATATCTTTGGTATGAAGCTGCGCTATTTCGAGAATAGCGTACAGTTCGTACAGAAAATAAAGTTCACCAAACCCAACTACAAGCTCGACTGCTATCTCGAGTTTGGCGCCTGCAACGACGAGATGTGCATGCCTCCCACACAGGTGGAGCTCCACAAGTCGGGCAAGTCGCCCGCTACCGCCGAGGCCACACAGCCCACTCCCGAGGAACTGGCCAAGCAGAAAGCTGACTCGCTGGCAGCGCTGGCCGCCCAGCAGGGCGACACCACCGCCAAGGACTCTACCGCTCCCACCGTCTCGGCCGACCAGCTGGCCCAGCTCGACATGCAGAAGCTCTACCGCCCCGTGGTGAAGGAGCTGAAGGCACAGCAGGAGAGCACCAAGACCAACCGCTCGCTCTGGTACATCTTCGCCATGGGCTTCGTTGGCGGTCTGCTCGCGCTCCTCACACCGTGTGTATGGCCCATCATCCCGATGACCGTGAGTTTCTTCCTCAAGCGTGCTAAGGACGACAAGAAGAAAGGCATCCGCGACGCCATCACCTATGGCGTCTCCATCATCGTCATCTTCCTCTTGCTGGCCCTCGTGGTGACGGCCATCTTCGGACCCGAGACGCTCAACTCGCTGGCCACAAACGCCATCTTCAACGTGTTCTTCTTCCTCCTGCTCGTGGTGTTCGCCGTGAGTTTCTTCGGATGGTTTGAGCTCACGCTTCCCTCTTCCTGGGGCAACAAGGTCGACAGCAAGGCTTCCAACACCACAGGCCTCCTCTCCATCTTCCTCATGGCCTTCACCCTCGTGCTGGTGAGCTTCTCCTGCACGGCGCCCATCGTGGGACTGCTGCTGGTAGAGGCCGCAACGAGCGGCAACTGGGTTGGCCCCACCGTGGGCATGTTCGCCTTCGCCCTGGCTCTCGCCCTGCCGTTCACCCTCTTCGCCATGTTCCCCAGCTGGCTGAAGAGCGCACCGCGCTCAGGCTCCTGGATGAACACCATCAAGGTTGTGCTGGGCTTCATCGAATTAGCCTTCTCGCTGAAATTCCTCTCCGTGGCCGACCTGGCCTACGGCTGGCATATCCTCGACCGTGAGACCTTCCTCTCGCTTTGGATTGTCATCTTCGGCGCCATGGGTCTGTACCTCATTGGCAAACTCAAGTTCCAAAGCGACGCCGCCGGTGGCGACATCAACAAGCCGATGCCCGTGCCCTGCATCATGCTGGGTCTGTGCAGCATCGCCTTCGCCATCTACATGATCCCCGGCTTGTGGGGCGCTCCCTGCAAGGCTGTCTCGGCATTCGCGCCGCCTATGTATACGCAGGACTTCAACCTCAACACCAAGGAGGTGCGCGCCGCCTACACCAACTATGAGGAAGGTATGGCCGCTGCCAAGGCTCAGGGCAAGCCCGTATTCCTCGACTTCACCGGCTTTGGCTGCGTCAACTGCCGCAAGATGGAAGCCGCCGTTTGGACCGATCCTTCGGTAGCCGACAAGCTGACGAAGGACTACGTGCTCATCTCTCTCTTCGTCGACGACAAGACTCCTCTGCCCGAGCCCATCAAGGTGAAGGACGCTGAGGGCAATCCCAAGACGCTGCGCACCATCGGCGACAAGTGGGCTTATCTGGAGCAGACGAAGTTCGGCGCTCTGACCCAGCCCTTCTACGTACCGGTCGACAACGACGGCAACCCGCTCAACGGCAGCTTCTCTTATAAAGAGGACGTGAGCGCCTTCCTGCAGTTCCTCAACAAGGGACTTGAAAACTATAGAAAATAAGACAACACATGAGAGACCCTCTCCGCTCCTCCCCCATCAGGGAGGGATGGCGGGGGCTCTTCGTTTTTTATACATACTATGATTGATCCTGCAACACAACAACAAATCCTTGACCTGATCCACCGCGAGGTAGTGCCAGCGGTGGGATGTACTGAACCTATGGCCGTGGCCCTCTGTACGGCACGCGCCACCGAACTGCTGGGCGCACGACCCGAAGAGATTGAGGTCCTGCTCTCGGCCAACATCTTGAAAAACGCCATGGGCGTAGGCATTCCCGGAACAGGAATGATTGGTCTGCCCATTGCCGTTGCTCTGGGAGCCCTCATCGGAAAGTCGGAATATCAGCTCGAGGTCATCAAGGACCTCACGCCCGAGAGTCTGGAGGAAGGCAAGAAATACATCTGCGAGAACCGCATCAACATCGGTCTGAAGCCCGGCAAATGCGACAAGCTCTATATCGAGGTGACCTGCTCGGCCCATGGCTCGCGCGACAAGGCCACAGCCATCATCGCCCGCACGCACACCAGCTTCATCTATGAGGCGCTCAACGACAAGGTTCTGCTCGACCACCGCGCCGACGGCAACGAGAGCGCTGCAGGCGACGACGTGAAGCTCAACATGAAGATGGTATGGGACTTCGCCATGACTACGCCCGTGGACAAGCTGCGCTTCTTCGTCAACGTGCGCGACGTGAACATGCGCGCCGCCGCCGAAAGCCTCAAGGGCAACTACGGCCACTGTCTGGGCAAGACCATGGACCGCCCATTGAGCCACGGCATCTTCGGCAACAGCATCTACTCTCACATCATCTCGAAGACCGCCTCAGCCTGCGACGCCCGCATGGGAGGCGCCATGATTCCCGTGATGTCGAACAGCGGTTCGGGCAACCAAGGCATCTGCGCCACCAATCCCGTTGCCGTATTCGCCGCTGAGAACGAGAACACGGAGGAAGAACTCATCCGTGCCATGTGTCTGAGTCATCTCACGGCCATCTACATCAAGCAGAGTCTCGGCCGATTGTCGGCGCTCTGTGGCTGTGTGGTAGCCAGCATCGGCAGCAGCTGTGGCATCACCTACCTCATGGGCGGCGATTTCCAGCGCGTATGCTATTCGGTGAAGAACATGATAGCCAACCTCGCCGGAATGATTTGCGACGGCGCCAAGCCCAGCTGTGCACTGAAGATCAGCAGTGGTGTCTCCACCGCCATTCTCTCGGCTATGCTCAGCATTGAGGGGAAGCACGTCACCGCCGCCGAAGGCATCATCGACGAGGACGTGGACCGCAGCATCCGCAATCTGACGAGCATCGGAAAGGAAGCCATGTGCGAGACCGACGATATGGTGCTTGACATCATGACCCACAAGACGGGATGCAAATAAAAGAAATATAATGTTTGAGCAATTGGACAAATCTGAGCCTTCAGATTTGTCCAATTTTGTTTTTATAGATCAGGCTTTCTCTACATAAATATAGTTTCCGGGTCCGCCACCGCCGAGAATAAAGTAATCTTTCGTCCAGGCAATGTCTACTCCATCTTCTGTAAAAAACGTATCTTTTGTGTGATCTTCTAAACGTTTTTCAATAAATATCTCTGAAACGAACTTGTCTTCAAATAACGGTGAAATCTCCTCCTTTGCTCCGTATTCCTCCTCATCTTCTCCAATATAATCCTCAGCATACACCTTTATATTGTGTACATCATTATTTTTAACCCATTCCGTGCATTTTACAAGAAACGACTTCATATCTTGTTTAAATCTTTTATCAGGACCTTTACCAGCGTTCCATGCACGAAAAATCTTATCAACAATCTCATTATTACTCCACTTCATAAGCAAAAAATTTAATTCAATGAAAACACATATATAATGGAACATTTTTCAAAAAATTCAACTTATAAGCGAACTTTTTATGAACTATAAAAGACCCACCCCCAACCCATTAGACCCACCCACAGCCCCTCCCTACGGAGGGAGGGGCTGTGGGTGGGTCTTCTTGTGGCAGACAAACGACATAATCACCCGTGACGACCGTCACGTTTGTTCGTGGCGACCATCACGTTACTACGTGACGACCGTCACGTTCGTGCGTGACGACCATCACGTTGTTTTGTGACGACCGTCACGTGACAAATGTCACGTTTGTTCGTGACAAATGCCACGTTCGTTTGTGACAAATGTCACCTTCGTTCGTGACAAATGTCACGCAGAAACGTGACAACTGTCACCGATCATAAGAATTAGTAGTTTGATTCTTTGAATCCTAATCCTCAAGAAATATATGGTGTGCCTTTGAAGGGGCTGTCACTCGGATTGAGTCTACCCACGAAGTGGGTTGCGTCATCATAGCGAGGGGATGAGGAGAAACATAGTTTCGACGATTCCCCTCGTTGGAGTTCGCAATATTTTATCTACCCCCGAACGGGGGTTGCGTGAATCGCAGGTCTGAACATAAATCGGGTATTAACACAACCCTCATGGAGTTATCGCAATCGAGATGACTTCCCAACGAGGGGATTCTCACCATTCGCTCCGCTCATGGCCTCATCCCCTCGCTATGTTGCCGGAACCTCCTCCGGGGTACATACATCACACAGAAATTCAGCGCAGCGCCCCTGCTACAGGCTCCTCTTGGTTCCTTCCCCGCCATCCTTTTTGCTGGAAATCCATGAGTATCGGTTGGACCAGCGCCAGGCTGTGGTGCGGGAGATTCCGATGATGCTGTGGATTTGAGTGCCCATGAAGCCGATTTTGCGCAGATAACAAAACTTCATCTCCATCTCGCTGATATTCCGCCGGCTGTCTGAAAGCATAAAACTGAACGAGGGAAACTTATCGTCCACGGCCTTCATAAACATGTTCCATTCCTCATCGGTCAGCCTGTATTGTCCCTGGGAAGCCTTCTTCAACTTCGCGATGATTCCGTCTGTGCCTTCAGCTATCTCCGACTGATGGAGAAGCTGTATCAAATGGGCATTCTGGCGGACTTTCTCTTCCAACAGTTGCGTGCTGTGGCTTTGTTCTTTCTCATATTTTTCTATTTCGCCAGCCAAGTCCTCCGTCTCACGTCTCTTCCTCTCCAGACTGGCCTTCAATTGTTCCATCTGCTGGTTGCTCTGCTCTATCTCCTGCTTCAGTTTTTTTATTCTCATCTGTGCGCCATCCAATCGCCGCTGTCGCCTTTGAATGGCTTCCAACCGCTGATTCCGGATATACAGCACGACGGCAATGGTTGCCAGAAGAACCAAGAAGCAGAAGACGGCAATCATGATTGACACATACCGCGAACGCTCTGCGCGACGCAGCACTCTCTCCTCTTCCAGTTTGTTCTTATTATAAAGGTATCTGTTGTTGACCGTAGCAGCCTCTTCCTGGCGCTTTCCCAAGTTCAGCTTATCGCTGTAGGCTATGAACTGCGCGGCATATTTGCACGCCTCTGCCATGTCGCCATTCCTCTTATAGATAAGGAAGAGCAGGCGCGAGGCTTCGCATTTGGTCTCGATTTCCAGACTCATTGTCATTGCCTTTTCGGTGCAGACAACGACGGAGTCGGCATTTCCCCTCGCCGAGAAATATCCAGCAAGCGCAAGAAAATCGCCCGCCGATTTCGGCTCAAGGCCTTTATTCTGCCGGATAAGCCGGTAGCAGCGGTCGGCATAATCACTCATCTGATAGCTGGAGAAATTCTGAAGCAGGGGATAAGCCACCTCCCTACCCGGTCTTTTTGATTTCGCTGTCAGCCGATAAGCCTCAGCGAGATATTTCCGCGCGGCATCGCTCTTGCCCGAACATTTCAATGCTATGCCCAAGTGCTCTACGGTCAGCGCGTCCAAATCCCCGCTGCCCGCCCTGAGACGATACTCCTCCAAAGCCATTTTGGCGGCTGAGTCGTAATCCTTCACTGAACTATAGACAGTGTAAAGTTGAGTGTAAATATCCCGAAGCAGCAAAGAGTCCACCCGTTTGGAGTCCAGGCAGTAATCCTTTGCTTTCAGATAGGCTTCCAAGGCGCGTGGAGTATCCTTCAAATCCCGATAAACACATCCCGCATAATAATAGGCTTCGGCCCGCTGACGACGGTTGCCATGCTTATCGTAATAAGCCACGACATTGTTGATTTCCAAGTTTGAGGTAGCAGTGATGTTTGCCTTGTCGCGCATCTTCACGTCGAGCAGGTCGTATCGGGCCTGAATCTTCTTCGAGGCTGAGCGCACAGAGCTATTGAGCGAATCGAGCATCTGTATGGCAAGCTCCGGATCACGGTCGCCCACAGAACTGATATGGTCGAGCTGTTCTGAAAGACGGCTGTTTCGCCCACACGAGGAAAGCAACAGCAAGGAAAAGAAGGATAGTCTTTGGCAACTTCATAGAGTATTCATGTTTAAGAATACAAAAATACACATTTTTCCACAATTCACAAATACTCTTGAGGGCAAAACCCAGTTCTCCACAACCCAAAGTTCCCCGCCACAGGGGACGGGGAACCAAAGGAACGCAAATACTATCTGTCAGCTTTGTCTGTATTGTAATAATCGAAGACCACAAATCCAACCCACAAAACAAGTATATGGATTTGGTTGAGATCATAGGCAAGATAAGCCATCCAGCAGCCAACGGCACCGATAGCAAGATGAAAGATCAGCATCCGCGTTGTCGTCGCTAAGAATTTAATAACAGTTGTAAAGCCCTTGCGCACATAATAGGCGCAAGCTCCAAAATATACGACTGCCAGTACCAGAACCAGCACATAACCGGATTGCCAGATGGTTATCTTACCGGTGTCAATTAACATGTCAGTCAGGGGCTCCATGGCCACCAGGAGGGTAACGAGCACGGGTATTACTTCTGCACTAAAGATGTAGAAGAGCGGTTTTTCTGAATTCGTCATTGTTTCCATAATCATTTAAGTTCTTTTTCCCAATAATTTGTACTGTATAAAGCGGTTGCGAAACCATACTTCAGAGATGTTTTCTCTTCAGGAAAGAGCTCATCTGAAGCGTCAATTGCCTCAACATACTTGTGGATGATAAGTGCGCTATCATTACATTGTTCACATGCTTCTGTAAACAGTCGCACCACCTTCGCTGTAAGGTCGTCGCTGTCCTGGCTAGAATTCTTCTCGCCAGTTTCTGAAGGTCTGCGAACGGTTGAAGAAGAATCAAGGTTGCTGTTGATGCTGTCCAAGGTATGAATGAGAGATGTCGACGGCGGAACATATCCTTGGTTTGCCGGATGTTCCGAAAATTCATCCGTGCACGAGGCGGTTGTTAGCACTGCCATCAGCAAGAGGAACGGAAATAGAAGATGTAAATGTTTCATATTGTTGTTGTTTTAAGTTATGCATGATACCTTCAATTGCGTTTCAAATCTCGATTGCAAAGTTAGTTATCAGCTGGAAAGAAATCAAGAAAGCAAGGTTGCAAGGGGTAACGGTGAAACAGGATGAAACAAATTCAAAGGAGAAACATGAATAAATGGGCGGATTTTGAGATTTTGGGCCGCCCCCATTATTCGTAATTATTCTCAATTCCGCGAAGCGGAGCGTTAAATAACAATTGATGTTGAGCGCCGAATGGTATAAGAAGGGAGAGAGAAGACCCACCCCCAGCCCCTCCCTTCGTAGGGAGGGGCTGGGGGTGGGTCTTAGAGTTGGGGGTGGGCCTTGTTTGTACCCCCGGAGGGGGTTGCGTCAACATAGCGAGGGGATGAGCGAGATGAGCGAAGCGGATGAGCGATTCCCCTCGTAGCGGTATCCACCGATTGAGCTACCCCCGGCAGGGGGTTGCGTCAATACCCGATAGACGCTTCAAAAACCTACGATTAACGCTCGGAAAACCTTCGATTAACGCAACCCCCTTCCGGGGGTAGCTAGACACCCACGAACATCCTACGAGGGGAATCGTCGAAACTTCGTTTCTCCTCATCCCCTCGCTATGATAACGCAACCCACTTCGTGGGTAGACGCATAAAGCATTTGCCTGGAAGGCAATACCTCAGAAACCGGGTACATACACGAGCGTAGCGAGGGGATGTGCCCGGGGAGATCACTAGAATGGTTTGGTACCTGGAAGGCACTACCTCCGAAAGATGATGCCTTGAAAGGTAGTGCCTTCCAGGCACGCGTTACTTTAGCCCGGCTAGTCCGGGCACATGTCCGCTTCACTCCCATGTACCCGGTTTCTGAGGTGTGGCCTTCCAGGCCATGACTCATCATTTGACGACAAACGCTTTGCCCCCGTCATCGTCAGGAATGACGATACAGACCCACCCCTCAGTCCCCTCCCTACGGAGGGAGGGGAAGAGAACATCACCGGAAAATCACACAATTGATGCACGAAGGTGAGTCTTCCACTTTCTTTCTTGGCCGTCAGGAATGACGGCCCTCCTATGCGCCTCCTACGAGCATCAATTGTTATTTGCCTCCGCTAGCTTCTCCCCTCCCTCTGTAGGGAGGGGTTGGGGGTGGGTCTAGCTAGGCTGGCACGGAGCCAAAAAAAGGCGGCGACCTCAATCGAGATCGCCGCCCGGCATATTATATAAATAAGGTATAAGTCTTATGCTTTGGCCACTGCCTTTGCTGCTTCCTTGCGTGCTCTCTTACCCAAAATCAGGTAAGCGATAGGCGATGCAATGAAGATAGAGGAGATGGTACCGAACACAACACCCAGCGTCATGGCGAAGGCGAAGGCCTGAATGCTCTCTCCACCGAGGAAGAGAATACAGAGCAACACGATCAATGTAGAGCTTGAGGTGTTGATCGTACGAGCCAGCGTCTGGTTGATGGAGTCGTTGAAGAGCTCGCGGTAA
>Ga0256404_1007886_pt1 | contig 16460 bp, 10 predicted proteins | sample RumenRJG_01DNA_FD_185990 | JGI IMG/M metagenome (GOLD analysis project Ga0256404, IMG submission 185990) | Bovine rumen microbial communities from Lethbridge, Alberta, Canada - RJG_01 | ecosystem: Host-associated > Mammals > Digestive system > Stomach > Rumen | place: Canada: Alberta | collected...
TATGGAACAAAATAAGAATACAACAAGATACGCGACATCTGTCTTGCCGAGTGGCTTGCGCACGATCCATCTGCCTTCCGACTCGCCTGTGGTTTACCTCGGTTATCAGATTGCGGCAGGCTCTCGCAATGAGCAGCCGGACGAGGAAGGCTTGGCCCATTTCTGTGAGCATATGACCTTCAAAGGTACGGAGCACCGCAGTGCGTGGAATATTCTCAACTGCTTAGAGAGCGTAGGTGGTAGTCTCAATGCCTACACCACGAAGGAGTGCACCGTCTTCTATGCTGCTGTGCCCGCCGAATATGTCCGTAAGGCTACGGATCTGCTCACGGACATCGTCTTCCATTCTGTCTATCCGCAGAAAGAGATCAATAAAGAGGTAGAGGTCATCTGCGATGAGATAGAGAGCTACAACGACTCACCAGCTGACCTTATTTATGATGACTTTGAGAACGTGATCTTCAAAGGCCATCCGTTGGGCCACAATATTCTTGGTACGTCAGCGCGTGTACGTGCCTTTACCACAGGCGATGCCCTACGCTTCACCCGCAAGTTTTATAAGCCGGAGGATGCCGTGTTCTTCATGTATGGCGGTAAGAAGTTGCCTTCTATCCCCATCGACGCTTCTTATAAAGCTGTACCTAATCTCCCGGAATCATCGGTTTCATCGGCTGTCTTTGACGATTTGTTGAAGACCGGTACTGATAATCTTATTATCCGCGAGAAAGATACCCATCAGGCACATGTCATGATTGGCTGCCGAAGCTATAGTGGTTGTGATGCGCAGCTTCGGGAGCGCATGAGCCTCTATCTGCTCAATAATATCCTTGGTGGCCGCGGGATGAATGCACGTCTCAATGTGGTGCTGCGTGAGCACCGTGGACTCGTCTATACGGTGGAGAGTACGATGGTCACATACGGTGATACTGGCCTGTGGTGCACCTATCTTGGATGCGATGAAAAGGACGTAAAACGCTGTTTGAGGCTTGTTCACCGTGAGCTTGATAAGTTCCGTGATACCCCACTTACACAGCATCAATTGGAGGCTGCGAAGAAACAAATTAGGGGGCAGCTTACGGTAGACTGCGACAACCGTGAAAACTACGCGTTGGACTTCGGCAGTGTGTATCTCTTCCATAATAAGACAAGAGAACTCACAACCATGTTTCGCGATATCGATGCTGTTACGGCTGAGGATATTCAGCGCATCGCGCAAACCATCTTTGACCCGTACAAAATGACTACACTTATCTATAAGTGATGTAACTTCGTCCACTTCTTTTATCCATATCATATATGATTATCACCGATGAAACCGCTCGGTTTATACTTCAGCACCGCTTAGAAGATGTGCGTGCATTGGCGCTGAAAGGCTGTAAAGATGAGACTGTCGATATGCTATTTGCCTTGGATCAGATTCAAGGATGGCAGACGGCAAGGACAAAGTTGCCTACCTGGGCGGCTACGAAGGATATCATCTATCCTCCTCACCTTAATATGGAACAGTGCTCGAGTGAGGAAACGGCTCGTTATAAGCACGAATGTCTTGCCGGGCTCTGTGATATAAGCGAAGCAACGCTCATCGATCTCACCGGTGGTTTCGGTGTCGACTTCTCGCTGATGTCCCGAGGCTTCCGCCATGCTGTCTATGTGGAGCGGAATGCGCAACTCGTGGATGTGGCAAAGCATAACTTTACCGTGCTTGGCTTGCAGAATGTGGAAGCGGTCAATGGAGATGGGGTAGAGTTCCTTCATCAACTCTCCTTAGAAAGACAATTACATACTTCAAATAATAATGAAGCAGCTGCAGAAGGCAAGAGAAAGACAGTCATCTTTCTTGATCCCGCCCGTCGTGATATTCATGGCAATAAAGTGTTCCGCTTGGAGGACTGTACCCCCGATGTTCTCGGCATCCGTGATGAACTCCTTCAATGTGCGGATGTTGTCATGATCAAACTCTCTCCGATGCTCGACTGGCATGAAGCAGTGAAGCAACTAACGGCTAACCTTCCTTCAGAGAGAAATAATGTGCATTGTGAAGTACATGTGGTTTCAGTCAAGAACGAGTGCAAGGAACTGCTTATCATTCTCCAACCTCAGATGACAAATGACCTTCACCAGCCATTAGTTGCTGATAACCATCGGATAAAACTTATATGTATTAATGACGATCAGCGATTCGAAACCGAGATAACGAATGATATCCAGCAAGAGCCTCTGTTGTTGGATAGAGAGTTAGGCGACGAGACCGGTCATTACTTCTTTGTACCCAATGCCTCTGTCATGAAGGCTGGCATCTTTGCCCAGCTCTCACATGCCTTTAATCTCCAGATGCTCGACCGCGATACACATTATTATATAGGAGACCATGATATTGAGAACTTCCCGGGTCGAAGGTTTCATATTCTTGCAGTCTCATCGATGAACAAGAAAGAACTGAAGAGAAAGTTGGTGGGAATAACGCAGGCGAACATTGCTACCCGTAACTTTCCGCTCTCTGCTGTAGAGCTCCGTAAGCGGCTAAAACTTAAAGATGGCGGGGATAAGTATCTTTTTGTCACGACTGTACAAGGAAACCATGTCGTTCTTGTTTGCCAGAGTGTCAAATTGTCGCTCTGACAAGAATTGACGGCGGTCAAGCGCCTTGACGGCGGTCAAGAAAGCGTGTCCTTTATACACAATAATGTCACTTCTTTTTGCAGGTTTCCCTAAAGGCACTACCTTTGCAGTGTCAATAGAGAAAGACAACAAGATAATAAGTATAAAGGATAACATATAAATAGTTTAGAATTATGACATTCAGTACGTTTATTGCTACAGCAGCATTGATGTTTGGTCTTATCGCTCTCGTTGGTGTCCACATGGGCAGAAACGCTGAGGCTTAAGACTAGAGAATGAAGATTGGAGGAACCACACTCGAGAGAGTGTTATAGAGAAAGCATAGAACTTGATATATAGAAGGCCGCAAGCAGAACTTGTTTCCGCTTGCGGCCTTTTTTGCGTGTTTCGAATGTGGAATTTCAATCCGATATACACCTCGGAGAGGTGCCACATGGTTATATACCGATTATCCTAGACCATGTTCGCCCTCTTCGAGGCCGGATTGTAACAAACCACACCGAACCTCAACCCCAGGTCGCGTCGCTACGCTCCTTACCTGGGGCTAACCATGTTGGCCCCCTTCGGGGACCTGAGCAACCACAAAACCGGAGACAGAAAATTATGAATGCATAAATGATAAGTTAATAAATATTAAATCAATTCACTGTTTTGTCGCAGCTTTGTCATAACTGTTTGAGTTTCAGCCGGCAATCTTCTAAGATTTTGACAACTTCCTCGACGGTATTTGCCCGCAACATAGCGATACGCGTCTGCCGGAAGTTGGGTATATTCTTAAAGATCGGGGAGGCGGCGAGATGCCGACGTGTATGCAGGATGCCACGGTACTCGTCGATACGCTCCACGTTGATGCGTAGCTGCTCTTCTAAGATGTCAATCTTATCATCGATTGTCAAGGGTGCAGCAGGTACGTAATCTGCACCCTCTTTTTGTGCTTTAGCGTCCATAAAGTCGCGGCATTCCTTGAAAAACCAAGGCCTCCCGAAGGTGGCGCGGCCAATCATTACAGCATCCACACCATATTTATCAAAGGCTTCCTCAGCCTTCTCCGGCGTTGTGATGTCGCCATTGCCAATGATAGGGATGTGGATACGCGGGTTCTTCTTTACTTCGCCAATCAGTGTCCAGTCGGCCTCGCCAGTGTACATCTGCGAGCGGGTACGGCCATGGATGGTAAGCGCCTGGATACCACAGTCCTGCAGTTGCTCTGCAAGGGTGGTTATAATCAGATTCTCCTTATCCCATCCTAAGCGGGTCTTGGCTGTCACGGGAGTATGCACAGCCTTCACCACTTCACGTGTGATGTCCAGCATGAGTGGGATATTCTTCAGCAGTCCGGCTCCTGCGCCTTTACCAGCCACTTTCTTCACTGGACAGCCAAAGTTAAGGTCGATGATATCGGGGTGGAATGTCTCCACGATCTTCGCTGCTTCGACCATCGAGTCGACATCGTGCCCGTAGATCTGGATGCCTACCGGCCGTTCATCGTCATCTACCTTCATCTTTGATAAAGTGCTTGGGATAGAGCGGATTATAGCGTCTGCGGAGACAAACTCCGTGTACACCATCGCCGCCCCATAGCGTTTGCAAAGCTTACGGAAGCCAATGTCAGTCACATCCTCCATGGGTGCAAGAAACAATGGCCTGCTACCAAAGTCTATATTGCCTATCTTCATATGAATCGTCTATTATTGCCTTATTATAAATGCTTTAATATAATGGATCTTTTCTGATCCTTTCTGCAAAGTTACGGCTTTTCCTTGCAATAACCATCATAATTTTGGTTCTTCAACTTTTTCGGGTTGATTTATGAAACCAACCTATCATAGATTTATGAAACCAACTTATCATAAACAAAGTTGATGATGCTTGGGGGTAGGTTGAGTTGGTCGCCCGCACCTCGGAGAGGTGCCACATGGTTAGCCCCACGTGAGGCGCAGCCGAAACGTGGGGTTAGAATAGTGTAGATGACCTGAATTCCGGCCTCGAAGAGGGCGAACATGGTTTAAATACCCATCAGCTTTAGCCAGCATTCCGCCCATGTTCGCCCTCTTCGAGGCCGACAGGTCAGGTTAAATCGCCTGCCCCGAACCCCAGGTTGCGTCGCTGCGCTCCTTACCTGGGGCTAACCATGTACAACCTCTTCGAGGTTGACTGCAGTATCAACCCGAAAACCGGAAGAACACCTTATTTTATCTCCGTGTTGACATACTGATACCACACCTGTGCCTTGTGGGCTGCTTGTTTATCGGCATGCTTCAATGGGATCTCGACTGTGGTTCCGTCTGCCATCCACTTCACGCTATATTGGCGGACGCGGCGGACGGGGGAGATGACGGTGAGGTGTCCATGCTCGTAATAGCCTAAATCCTGATAGGTTGCCATGAACGCGCGTGGCGAATAAGTCGGGGAGAAGACATCCGTGCCGGCGAATCGAACTTGAGCATGCAGATGAAGCATCGACAGCAGTGTAGGCATGACGTCAATCTGCGAACATGTCTTCTTGAATGCCTGGGGAACGATGAAGCCCGGACTGTAGACGAGGCAAGGGATGTGATACTTGTCGAGCGGCAGACTTGTCTTGCCGGCGCTGGAGGCACAATGGTCGGCAATGACGATGAAAACAGTGTTTTTGAACCATGATTTCTTGGAGGCTTGCGAGAGGAACCGCCCGATGGCGTAGTCGGTGTATTTCACGGCAGCGTCGCGACACTGGGGATTGCCGTCATACTGGATCCGGCCTTCCGGATAGGTGTAAGGCCGGTGGTTGCTCGTCGTCATAATCTGAGCAAAGAAGGGCTTGCCTTTTCTACTGTCGGCATCAAACACATGTAGGCCTTTGTCAAAGATGTCCTCATCGCAGACGCCCCAAATATTCTCAAAGTGGATATCTTTCTGCGCGATAGAGGCACGATCGATGACTTCATAACTGTTGTGTGAGAAATAGTCGCGCATGTTGTCGAAATAGCTGTCGCCTCCATAGAGGAACTGTACGGTATAGTCTTGTTTCTTTAGTACAGAGCCAACCGATAAGTTACCCATGTGGTTCTCCGGTCGTTTGATGATACTCTCGCCGGCCGATGGCGGAATGCAGAGAGATAGAGCCTCAAGACCACGCACTGTGCGGTTGCCACAGGCGTAGAGACTGTCGAACACAAGACTCTTGCTGACGAGCTGGTCAAGATTCGGGGTGATATGATTCTGATTGCCATAGCGTGTCATGAAGTCGGCGCTCAGACTCTCCACGGTGATCAGCACGATGTTCTTGCGTAGTGGGCTCAGGCTGTCTCCAAGCATCTTTTCACCCTTTTTATTGAGTCCGGCTTGCTGACGGTATTCGGCTACACACGTTTGTTGCGGCATCATCGGATAGAACTTCTTATAGTCGAGCGTGTTGCTGCGGAAAGCGATGACGAAGTCACAGGCGCCGTTTTGTTCCAACTGGTTCACATACTGGTCGCCGCTGTCTAAGCCATGTGTCCAGGATACTAAGCCAAAGCTGCACAGACAGAGAACGACATAGACTGCTTCGTTGCGGACCAATGGCCGCCACTCGCTGACGGTATCTAAGTGGATGCGGAGGAAATGAACTTGAAGCCAGATGATCAGTGCTGTTAAGGCTATGAGTATCGCCATCAACGGCACGATGTTGTAGCTCTCCATGATATTTCCGATGACCTCATTGGTGTAGACGAGATAGTCGACAGCGATAAAGTTATAACGCACGCCAAACTCCTGCCAGAAGAAATATTCTCCGGCAGAGATGCAGAGCAAAAGGAATATGTATATCGCCCACAAGGCATAGACCGACACGCGTCGCCAGGCCGAACGGATGCCGGGAATGAGCCAGCGCAATGAGAAGCTGATAGCTTTCCAACCAAAGAAGATGCGGGCCACCATCGGGGCACCGCCACCGTACTGCTTGAAAATGGAGAATGGCATCCAGGAGTAGATGAAAGCCAGCCACCACAGTGCTCCGAAGAGATAGCTCCATGGCTTATTGTATTTCCATGTGTTGAGTCCCGGAGCAATGACAGCCATCGGAATGCACAAGAGCACGCCCATGCCTAAGTCGGAAAGGAAACCAACGGAAAGGCTGCGCAGTATTTCGCCTACCGTGTAAGAGGCGTCGGCGGGAGAGGCGGCTATTAACACAAAGCGGAGCAGGAAACCTACAAAGATGTAGGTTATAAGGAAACTCACGAAGACGAAAGGAATAGGTCTTCTCAGAACATTCGATCCATTCATGATAATTTTACTTTATTGTTCTATCCCTTAAACGAATTACTCTATATATTATTGTAGAAGGATAGATTTATTATTGAAAAGCCAACGAACTCTTCCGAAGATTGTTTTTTCACACGAATTTTAAAGATCTTAAAGATGGCTACGCTATCCGCTACGCTGTGGAGGGCGCCCACTAGGGGTGCCCCTACGGGTATGTGTAGCCGCAAAGCGGCGTAATAATCTTTAAGATCTTTAAGATCCGTGTGAGAATAATCTATGTGAGAAAGAACACTGGGGGCGGCCTCTGCAAACAATACCGAAGCATTATTTAGCGTGTCAGGTCATCGTCCGTCGAACGTCCGCCGATTGTTTGTCGAACGTCCGCCGATTGTTCGTCGAACGTCAAACAATTGTTTGTCGAACGTCGAACAATTGTTCGACGTACGGCAGACAATCTCGTTAATGAGATATGGCAAACTCATTTAACGATAGTGAGCTTATCATTCAACCACCGTGAGCTTGACAGAATTGACATCTCGACTGTTCGGTCCAATCATGATGTCGAAGTCACCTGGCTCTAAGACGGTGTTGCCATTAGCATCATAATAGCTGAGTGTTGAGGCATCTATGTCGAAAGACACCGTCTTGCTCTCACCTTTTGCGAGATGGATGCGCTGGAAACCTTTGAGTTCTTTTACGGGTCTGACGATGCTCGCAAAGCGGTCGTGAATGTAAAATTGCACGATTTCATCGCCATCACGGGTACCTGTGTTCGTGATGGTGGCAGTTGCTGTAACTTTGCTACCTTTCTTTATCGTTGTGGCAGAGAGAGTTACGGGACTGTATTTATACGTGGTGTAGCTCAGTCCGTATCCGAAGGGGTAGAGCGGTCCCTGGGGCACATCCGTATAGTTGCTCTGATATTTGCGGAACACCTTGTTGCCATCTTCTACGGGGCGACCTGTATTCAGATGGTTGTAGTAGAGCGGCTCTTGGCCTGTTGTGCGTGGAAGGCTGTTCACGAGTTTTCCTGTTGGCACCTTGTCACCGAAGAGCACGTCGCAAAGTGCGTCGCCTGTCTCTGAGCCAGCAAACCATACGTTCATGATGGCCGGTACATGCTCTGCTTCCCAGGAGAGCACCGTGGGGCGACCGGCAAAGTTGAGCAGTACTACCGGCTTGCTTGTTGCTACTAAAGCCTTCAGCAATCGAGCCTCGGCATCGGGCATGTCGAGGTTGGATCGGGCCGAGCTCTCACCGCTCATCTCAGCCATTTCTCCGAGGCAAGCCACGATGACATCGGCCTTTTTCGCTGTTTCTACGGCTTCATTGAGGAGTTGCTGGGTGTTACCGCGTGGGATCGGGCGGCCAAACTCCACGGCAGCTTGTTGGATACTGTCATCGTAGATATTGGAGCCTTGAGCATAGTGCACAGTTGCATTGTTGCCAAGGTAGCGTTGCATGGCTTCCTTGACCGTACTGTATTTCTCAGGTGTGTCACCGGTCGACCAACAGCCGGGAAGGTTGTTGCGGTTGTCGGCAAGCGGGCCTATGAGTGCGATGGAACCGTGCTTTTTCAGTGGCAGGAGGTTGTTCTCGTTCTTCAGCAGGACGAAGGTCTGTGCAGCGATGTCGCGAGCCGTCTGCCGATGGGCGGCGGTGTAGAGGTCGTTCTTCTCTCGCTTCATGTCGCAGTAGCGATAAGGATTGTCGAAGAGACCAAGTTTATATTTAGCCTCGAGGACGCGACGTACCGCCTGGTTGAGTTCCTCCATCGTCACGGAGCCATCAGCGAGGCAAGCCTTGAGCTGACTGGCGTAGGCACCGGAGCACATGTCCATGTCTGTGCCTGCTTTCATGGCTTGCGCAGTACTCGTTTTCTGGTCGCCGAATCCCCAGGATGTCATCTCGTTGATCGAACCGTAGTCGGTGACGAGGAATCCGTTGAAGCCCCATTGCTTCCGCAGTACATCGGTCAGCAGCCAGCGGTTGCCTGTAGCCGGGATGCCGTCGACGATATTGAATGATGACATCACGGAGCCGACACCTGCCTTTACGGCAGCCTTATAAGGTGGCAGATACTGGTTGTACATACGCAGGCGGCTCATGTCAACGGTATTGTAGTCGCGTCCTGCCTCTGCTGCTCCATAGAGCGCATAGTGCTTCAGACATGCCATGAGTTCGTTGGCAGCGTAACCTTTCTGTTCTCCACTGCCTTGATAACCTCGCACGGCCGCTGCTCCCATGACGGAGGAGAGATAAGGATCCTCACCATAGCCTTCTGCCACGCGGCCCCAGCGGGCATCGAGCGCCACGTCGACCATCGGACTGTAGTCCCAGCAGATGCCGCTTGCCGTCGCTTCCTCAGCCGCCATGCGTGCTCCGGCCTCAATAGCGTCCGGGTTCCAAGAGCAGGCTTGGGCGAGAGGAATCGGTAATACTGTTTCAAAGCCATGGATGACATCGAGGCCAAAGATGAGTGGGATGTGCAGGCGACTCTTCTTCACTGCTATTTCCTGTAAGGCTTTGATCTTTGCAGCTCCCTTTGTGTTGAGCACGGCCCCGAGCTGTCCGTTCTCGATGAGGCTGACAAGCGGCGAGTTGGTCTTGGCACCTGTCGTGAGGTCGGTGCCGGGCATGAGGTTTAGTTGTCCGATCTTCTCTTCTACGGTCATCTTACTCATGAGGTCATCGATAAATGCTCCCATAGGCTTCTTCTGGGCGAAGAGCGAACTAGAGAAGAGAAGGAGCGATGTTAGTAATACAGTTGCTTTCTTCATACGTTTATAGATTTGAAAGTTATTCCTTGTTTCATTGATGCAAAGTTAAGAAAAAAGTGACTATCGCACAATAATTGATACCACTTTCTATAGACTTTCTATTTCTGATTAAAACATTGTGTCTCAAATAAATAGTAGAATTAATGCTTTTCTTTAAACCACTTTCTTTCTATATAGTCTTTTCTTGCTATCATTTTTTTATTAAATTTGCATACAAGTAAATTCTAAAATATGAGACATGAAAAGACTAGCGATTAAAACTAAGCATTTAGCAGTGCTTGTGATTTCTGCATTCTTGCTTTTTCCGTCTGTGGCGGTGATGGCACAGCAGCAGTCGGAAGGTATTGAGCAACAAGTGGAAAATTATCTCTCCCGTATGACACTCGATGAGAAGATTGCTGTGATTCATGCACAAAGCAAGTTCTCAGCTCGTGGAGTTCCCCGTCTTGGCCTTCCTGACTTCTGGACCGACGACGGTCCTCATGGCGTACGTCCTGATGTGCTGTGGGATGAGTGGGAGCAAGCAGGCCAGACCAATGACTCGTGTGTCGCCTTCCCAGCGCTGACGTGCCTTGCGGCGACGTGGAACCCTTCCTTGGCGCACCTCTATGGCAAGAGCTTGGGTGAAGAGGCACTTTATCGGGGCAAAGACATGATTCTAGGTCCGGGCGTCAACATCTACCGCACGCCGCTCAATGGCCGCAACTTCGAGTACTTAGGCGAAGACCCGTATCTCTCGTCCACAATGGTTGTGCCTTATATACAAGGTATGCAGGAGAATGGGGTAGCGGCTTGTGTGAAGCACTATGCACTGAACAACGATGAAGAGCATCGCTTTCAGGTCAATGTCAAGGTCTCTGACCGCGCCCTGCATGAGATCTATCTGCCTGCATTCAAGGCAGCCGTGGAGAAAGGCCATGTGTGGGCACTCATGGGAGCGTATAATCTCTACAAGGATGAGCACAACTGCCACAACGAGTATCTAATCAACAAAATTCTCAAAGGCGACTGGAAGTTTGATGGTGTTGTGGTGAGTGATTGGGGCGGTACTCATGATACCGATCAGGCTGTGAAGAACGGACTTGACATGGAGTTTGGCACGTGGACGAATGGCTTGAGTGCTGGTGTGTCCAATGCCTACGACAACTATTATTTGGCTAATGCTTATAAGAAAGGTATATTGAATGGAAAATACACGGAGAAAGAGCTCAACGACAAGGTGCGTCGCGTGCTTCGCCTCTATTTCCGCACGACGATGGCACAGCGTGGCCACGGCTTCCTTTGTTCTGAAGCACATTATGATGCAGCGAAGAAGATTGCCGAAGATGGTATCGTGCTGCTTCAGAACAAGGGCAACGTCCTGCCTATGGTATTCAATGGCCAACGCAAGCGTGTGCTTGTGGTCGGCGAGAATGCCATCAAGATGATGACCGTTGGTGGTGGTAGCTCATCACTGAAGGTGCAACGGGAAATCTCGCCACTCAAAGGTCTGCAGGACCGCCTAAAAGATATTGCTGATGTAGAGTTTGAGCGTGGCTATGTAGGTGATACGACCGGTAGCTATAATGGCGTGACGACCGGACAGAATCTCAAGGACAGCAGGTCGAAACAACAGCTCATCGATGATGCAGTAGAGAAAGCAAAGAAAGCGGACTATGTCATTGTCTTTGGAGGACTGAATAAGAGCGACTATCAGGATTGTGAAGGCCATGACCGCAAGCAATACGGACTGCCTTATGCACAAGATAAGTTGTTGGAGGCTTTAGCGAAGGTTAATAAGAAACTCGTCTTTGTCAATATCTCCGGCAATGCTGTGGCGATGCCTTGGAAAGATGAGGTACCGGCTATTGTGCAGGGATGGTATATCGGCTCGGAGGCTGGCGAGGCACTTGCTGCCGTGCTGTGTGGAGATGCCAATCCGTCGGGTAAATTGCCATTCACGTGGCCTGCTTCATTGAAGGATGTCGGCGCCCATGCCTTGGATGCTTATCCGGGTGTATGGCGCAAGGGACATAAGATTATTGACGAGGAATATAAGGAAGGCGTCTATGTCGGTTACCGTTGGGCTGATGCTCATAAGACCCACCCGCTCTTCGCTTTTGGTCATGGACTAAGTTATACTTCTTTCAAACTTGCGAATCTCCGCCTCTCCAATACAGCGATGACACCTGAAGATAGCTTGAAGGTGACTGTGAGCGTGACGAATACCGGCAAACGGGCTGGTGCTGAGGTCGTGCAGCTCTACATTCATGATGACGAAGCCAGTGTGGACCGTCCCTATAAAGAACTGAAGGGCTTTAGCAAAGTGTTCCTGCAGCCCGGCGAGACAAAGGACGTTGAGATGACGATCGGCAAGGATGCTCTGAGCTTCTATGATGAAACAACTTCATCTTGGAAGGCAGAGCCTGGCACATTCACGGTACTTGTAGGTGACGCCTCAGATAATATTACGCTGAAGAAAGGCTTTCGCTTGGAGAAGTAAACACCAATCTGAAGAATAAAAGACGGTTTCGATATTATTTATCCGATAAAAACATTAACTTTGCACAATAATGTATAAGCGAATGTTTTTATCGGATTTTTTATTCGGAAAGGTATAGACTATGCAACAGATAATCAAGCATTTCACCGACGACGACCTCTATAAGTTCTCCATGTGCTGCGCCGTCATTGACAACTACCCGCGTGCACAGGTTAAATATGCGTTTGTAGACCGCAACAACACAGTTTACCCCGAGGGCTTTGCTGAGCTTGTCAAGGAGCAGATCAAGATGTTGGAGAATGTCGTCATCACGGATGAGGAGATTGCTTTCATGCGCCGCAAATGCTATTACATGCCCGAGTGGTTTTTCACTTACCTCCGTGGCTTCCGCTACGACTCGCGCTGGACACACGTCAGTCAGGATGCTGAAGGACATCTGCACATTGAGTTTGAGGGTGCTTGGAGCGATACCATTCTGTTGGAAGTGAAGGTGCTCGCCATCGTCTCGGAACTCTATTATATGGTGACGGGTCTGAACAAGGACTTCGACTACGACGATTACTATAAACGTACCTATGAGAAGGGAGAGAAACTGCTCTCTGCCGGATGCATCTACAGTGACTTCGGTACGCGGCGTCGGGCTTCGTTCAAGGCGGAAGATGTTATCGTCAGAGCGTTCCGCGACTGCCAGCAGAGCCGCAGCGACTGGAAAGGGCGGTTCGTGGGCACAAGCAACGTCTACCTCGCCATGAAATACGACCTCACCCCCGTTGGTACGATGGCGCATGAGTTTATCTGTGCCATCGGTGGCATGTACGGTCCACAGATGGCAAACAATATCGCAATGAACGCTTGGCGTCATACGTTCAATGGAGCACTCGGTACTTATCTCTACGACTCCTTCGGCTGGGATATCTTTGCGCTTAATTTCTCCGAAGACTTTGCCAATCTCTTCAAGGGTCTGCGTGTGGATAGTGGCGATAACCGTAAGGAGTTGGCTAAGATCGTGGCGAAATATAAGTCGCTGAACATCGACAGTCGTACAAAGCAGGTCATCTTCTCCAATGCGCTCACGACCGATGAGGCTATCGAGATTCAGGAGTATGCCTCAAAGTTTGTCAAGCCTTCCTTCGGTATCGGTACCCATTTCACGAACGACTTCCCGCATGTCGCTCCGATGAATACGGTCATCAAACTGGTGGCTGTGAAGATTACGGAGTCCTGGCCATTCTTTAATGATACGTGCAAGATCTCTGAGGATGACGGGAAACATACGGGGAAACCGGAAGTGATCGAACGTTTCCTCGCTTTATTACATCAAGATGGAAAAGAATAAAGTTGCAGCACATGCTTCGCTGCTTATGGCGAATATTATCTTTGGGTTAGGTGTTCCCATAACCAAGCTCTTGCTTGACAACTGGGTGTCGCCGATGGCATGGATGGCGACACGCTGCATCGGTGCAGCAGTCATCTTTTGGGTTATCTCTCTCTTCACGCCGAAGGAGAAGGTGCCAATCAAAAACCTCTTCATCATTATGATTGGTGGACTGATAGGCTTCCTCGTGTCGCAGACTTTTACGGCATGGGCCATTGATTTCAGTACACCGACCTACGTGTCGCTTATCGGTACCCTTACACCTGTGATGACGATGGTGTGTGCAGCGCTTTTCATCGGTGAGCGCGTGTCTGCGAAAGGCATTATAGGTGTTGTCATCGGTATTGTTGGTGCTATGCTCATGGTCGTGATGAACTGGCAGGGAGGTACCGGAAAGAATGATGTCGTTGGCATCGGCTTTGCCTTACTGAGCCTGTTGACTTGGTCTATCTATCTTATCATCACACGCCATGTATCCCCCAAGTATTCTGCCGTGACGCAGATGAAGTGGATCTTCCTCGTTTCGACGGTGGCTATCCTTCCGTTCTCGTGGGGCGACCTCATGCACAGCACGCTCTATAGCAGTGCATGGCAGTGGAGTGGGGTGCTGGAGATGGCTTATATCGTTGTGCTTGCCACGGTCGTCGGTTTCTTTGCCATTCCCTTTGCCTCCCGTTACTTGAAGGCCACGACGGTCAGCGTCTATACAAACCTTCAACCTATCGTTGCCTCCTTTGTGGCGATTATCCTTGGTCAGGATGTGCTGACGTGGGATAAGCCCGTAGCACTCGTGCTCGTGCTGCTGAGTGCGTATATGGTCAGCAAGAAATAATCAATGGAACCTTATGGCATCGTAATTGTACTTATCCAGTACGATGCGCTTGGGGCAATGGTACTTCTTGCTGAGAATATCAAGCGATGGACGATAATACTTTGTCCTCAAGCCAGCGAGATGGAAGAGCATGTTGCAGATGATGTCGGAGGACATCGGCTTGTGGAGTGAAGCCTTGATTGCCTTCATAATCTCCGGATGCTTGGTCTGATAGGTATCTGAGCACCAGATGACGAAAGGAATATCGAACTGATACTTCAATACGTTGGCACACATAGGAGTTGCATTTCTTCCCATGCTTGGCCTCCAGTCGTAAGTTTCTTCGCCATGGTCGGAGAGATAGACGATGACTGCATTCGTCTTTCGGTAATGGTTGATGACCTGCTCGATGAGTGCATCGTTGTAGTAAGTAGCATTGTCGTATTCTGCAATGGTTTGTCGCATACTCGATGTCAGCCATGGTTTCTTAATGGTGATGCTGTCTTGAGTGAAGTGGTTAAACTGTGCGGTGTGGGGATAGCGCGTTTTTGCAGCTACATGTTGCCCCCAAAGATGCAGAATTGTGAAGTTGTTCTGAGAGGTTGGGAAGTGCTGACTCAGAAATGACTGGATGAGGCCACCATCTAATTTATAAGTGTCCTTGTTCTCTGCAGTGTAGGATACCTCTGACAACTCTTTGTTATGTAGGAAAGAATTGAGGGTAAAGTCCCATGTGAAATTGCCTCCATTTTGATTATCCCAGAAGTATACTTTGTATCCATCTTTCTTGAAAATTGCAGGGAAGCACGGATTATCTTGCCATCCCTCATGATGTCCTAAACTATTACAGGACAATAGATTTTTAATTACAAGAGTTGTTGTATTATATGGCGTATTAATATTTTCAAAGGCAAAAAGGTGTTTACTCTTTGACTCTCGGAGCAAATTTGGTGTTGTGTTCAGATTATATCCGTATAGAGAAGAATGATATTTAATATAAGATTCACCAATGATTAATACGACATTGAGTGAGTCGTTGTTTAACTTGGCCGTGTCTGTTAAATTGCTAGTTAATTTGATAGCTTGGTGACACTCTTTCTGCGCTACTCTTGGGGCATAGAAGGAATAAAGTAAGTTGGTATAGACATCTGTAAGGCTTGCATTATTACAAATATTTTGCCCCCCCCAGATGTCTAACTGCTTTAACGAGTTTACTTGGAAGATAGTTGTAATTTTAGAAATAGAGTAGAAACCGTTGATAAGGAAAGGTATAGAAAGGCAACATATTGAGCTGCCTATCCATTTCTTATGGGTTAGTTTTAGAAAGATGGGCTTGTATTTTTCTGCGACATAGCATGTAATGCAGATAACAAGCAAAATCACCGATGTGATTGCTCCATTCTTGCTCAGTAGAAATGTGCTTAGAAAGTCGGAAGCCTCTCTTGTATTGGTCTCACCTAAGATTAGAATATAGGAGGGATTGAGTGGCAATCCGAAGTTTAACCTTAAGAAAGTGTTAGTGATAAACAGAATGATTGGAATTGCATAGCAGATCACTCTTATTATTCTGCTAACTATTATTCTCTTCTTGGTGTAGTAAGTTAATGCTGCATACAGATAAGATATGGTTGTAGCAATAGAGATAAATCGGAAAGCCTGAATCCATACATTTAGACCATAGTGCGCAACAATACATCCATGAAGGAGTCTAAGAGCCTCTATTGAAGCAATTACGAGTGTCAGCACGAACAGCGGGAACTCTTCGATGATTGGTTTTGGCAGTGCTTGTAGAATCTTCTTTACATTCTTTAGTGCCATCTTTTCAATATTATTTCAATCTTATTACAATTATATTGCAAAGTTATATCTTTTTTGCGAGATAGGCACTATTATGGGATATAAATTTGCCGCTACTTAACATTCTACTTAACACCCAACTTAACATATTAAGTTGGCTAATGTGTTGCTTATCAGGACAATGTAGCTCTAACTTAACAACTTAACATAAAAAGAAGGGTTCAGCTTTTCGGGGTGATACTGCAGTCAACCTATCATAGGACAAGGGTGATAGTGCAGGGTGGGGTCCTGTGCCCCACCTCAAAAAATGTTCGACCTATTTATCGGTTGGGACATTATTTGTGGAAGGGCACAGGACCCTTCCCTGCA
>Ga0256404_1007887_pt1 | contig 16452 bp, 20 predicted proteins | sample RumenRJG_01DNA_FD_185990 | JGI IMG/M metagenome (GOLD analysis project Ga0256404, IMG submission 185990) | Bovine rumen microbial communities from Lethbridge, Alberta, Canada - RJG_01 | ecosystem: Host-associated > Mammals > Digestive system > Stomach > Rumen | place: Canada: Alberta | collected...
TATGTTTTCTGGCATTTCTAATTTTTAAATATAATCTTTGTATTTTTAACTTTAGTTTATATCTATTCTTACTTCCTGGTTTACATCTAGCTAAGCCTTTTTGTAATCCTTTTAATCTTTTTTCATTTACTTTTACTTCATTTTTTAGTTTTTCTCCATTAGATGTTACTATAAAATCTTTGATGCCTAAATCTAATCCTACGATTGATGTTAGATTTATAGTTGGTTTAATAAATGGAACTTCAACAAGGACACTTACAAAATACTTGTTAGCATCTTTACTAATTGTTGCTGATTTTATCTTTCCCACTATTTCTTTAATGTTTCTGTATCCTCGAAACTCTACTTTTTTTAGTCTTGGTAATGTTATTACTTTATTTTTAAAATCTATTCTTATACTTTCATATTTAACATTTTTATATTCATTTAAAGTATTATTTGTTGTATAACTTTCGTGTTCTCCCTTAGCTTTAAATCTTGGATAGCCATTTCCATGAAAAAAATTCTTAAATGCATCATCTAAGTGAAATACACATTTTTGAAGGGCACACGAATCTACTTCTTTAAGCCACTTTTTTTCTTTCTTTAAATCAGTTAGTTCTTTTAACTCATCATAAGCACTTAATTTAATTTTGCTTTCTTCATATTTTTCTTTTCTTTCAGATAAAAATTTATTAAAAACAAATCTTGTGCATCCAAAAGTTTTATCTATCACTATCTTTTGCTCTTTATTTGGATATATTCTAAATTTATATGCTTTATAAGTATTCATAAAACTTGGCCCCCTTAGATAATACAATTATACCATGTGTTTCGCCACATATCAAGTTTTATTTTTTGCAAAAATGGATGACTTTCTTAGTATATAAAAATAGCACTAAAAAACTCCGAATAACATCGGAGTAAATTTCAATTTGGTGCCCAAGGCCGGACTTGAACCGGCACGAGCTTTAACACTCGCAGGATTTTAAGTCCTGTGCGTCTACCTATTCCGCCACTTGGGCAAGGCACTGTCTTAATTAATAAGACTTCTTAAGTATAATATAAAAAATTACTAATTTCAAGTGTTTTTATCAAATTTATTCATTTTTTTCATAAAATATAGTTGACAACATATATTTTAATTTGTTATAATCAATATGCATTCAGAAAAATGCATGGAGGAATACCCAAGTCCGGTTGAAGGGATCGGTCTTGAAAACCGACAGGTCGTGAAAGCGGCGCAGGGGTTCGAATCCCTTTTCCTCCGCCAATTTAAAATTAGTTATCGCGGGATGGTAGCAGTCTGGTAGCTCGTCGGGCTCATAACCCGAAGGTCGTAGGTTCAAATCCTTCTCCCGCAACCAATGGTTCGTTAGTGTAGAGGCCTATCACGTTTGCCTGTCACGCAAAAGATCACGGGTTCAAATCCCGTACGAACCGCCATTATGGCTCCATAGCTCAGTCGGTAGAGCAGAGGACTGAAAATCCTTGTGTCGCTGGTTCAATTCCCGCTGGAGCCACCAGAAAAACAAAAACAAGCCTTTTGGCTTTTACGCCCGATTAGCTCAGTCGGTAGAGCGCACGGCTGTTAACCGTTAGGTCGTAGGTTCGAGTCCTACATCGGGCGCCATTGAAAAAATTAAAATATCTTGAAAAATCAAAATTTTCAAGATATTTTTTTTATAACTCACAAAAATCTATTCTTCTTTCTCATATTCTCTAATTTTTTCATCAATCCAAATAGGAAGCATCTCTTTTAAAAGTAAAAATCCTTTTCTAGTTTCTTTTATTCTATTTTTATCTTCATAATTTATATAATAAATATCCTTTATAGAAACTTTAAGATGTTTACTTACTTCATCAATATCAAGTATTAAAACGTATATTTCTTCACCAACACTAACAAACTTACTTACATCTTCCACAAAGTTATTAGAAACCTCAGAAATATGACAAAGTCCGGTATATCCATCTTTTTCTATAAAAAAGCCATAATCAGTAATACCAGTGACTTTAACTAATACAATATCCCCTACTTTCATACTTCACCTTCTCATAGTTTAAGTATAGCAAAAAAAGCTAGACAGAGCAAGCATTTCATTATATAATACTTTTGGTGAACCAAAATGAATAAAGAAGAATTAACTGATAAAATTAAAAAAATGGTTGAAGAACTAAGACCATATTTAAACATGGATGGCGGCGACATAGAATTCATAAAATATGAAGATAATTATTTATATGTCAAATTAACCGGAGCATGTCAGAGTTGCATGTTTCAAGATAACACTTTAAATGAAGGAGTACTTTCTTTCTTCCAAGCACAACTTCCAGAACTTGAAGGCGTTATTAATGTTGATTTATAATCCACTCAACCTTATCTATTTTAGCATATTTAGAAATTTCTAAGTATGTTTTTTTTAAGAATTCTTCATAACTATCACACTTTTTTATAATGTTAACTAACTGTTCTTCATCACCATTTTTATTCATAACACCTTCATATACATCAAAATAATAAGTTGGATATAAAAGTCTAGCATAAAGCATTTGATATTCATACAAACTTAAATGTCTAATTTTAAGATAACTAGATAGTTCATCTAAACAAAAACAAATATCTTTCTGAAAAAACATAGCTTTCAAATATTCTGCAATATCCCTAACTTCTAAATCAAACACAAAAGAAAGCGGATTTAAATAATTAAGCTTATAATTTGGATAAAACACCCTTCGATGAGATAAAACAATCCTATAAGCATCTCCCCCATATTTCATATTAGTATTATTTACATAACTAATAGCATTTTCAGCCATACCAACATAATAACTAAATGAATTTTTAACAACATCTTTTTCTATAGAAAGTTCCCTTACTTGATATTCAAAGTAATCTATCTTTTCACTCCACAAAGTTCCCCAATTATTGCGATACAAATTAGATTTATTGTTATTAAGTACTAATTTTTCACTAATTTTAACCATGTCAAATATATCATATTCTTCATTTAAATTACTAACAACAAAAAGTATATAATTATACTCACCTACTTTTGTTAAAAAACTATTATTTCTATTTATAAGTATTTTATGAACATTTATACCTTTTTTAACCATTTCATTACTAACATTAATAATGTCTTCCAGTTCTTCAATCCCACGATTATAAAACACAAAAAAGTAATCTTGATTTTCTATCTTAAAATGATATTTACCATCAAGTTCTTCAATACTTTCTATATCTAGTCCATAATAATATTCGAGTGTTTCTTTCATACTAAATTATATAAAAAAAATAGGTTTTTAGACCTATTATTTATTATTAAATTTAGCAACTAATGCATCAAACATGTTTTCACAAGCTTTTAAGAATGCTTCCTTATCAGCAGTAAAATCAACTGGTGTATCATTCACAGGTTCTGGAATTGGTTCAACACTAGGCATTGGTGTTACTTCAACTTCAGGCATAACTGGAGCTACAACTTGACTTTCTACTGGTGCACTTGGCATAACAGGTGCACTTGGAGCAGGATTAACATTTTGCGTTTCCACTGGTTTTACTACTTCACTTTGTACTGGAGTAACTTCTGGTGTTACAGGTCCAGCCATAGGTGTTACTTCTGGTGCACTCATAATTTCTTGATGAGCCGGAGCAACTTGAACTTCTGGTTCTACTGAAGCATTTTCCAAAACTACTGGTTTATAATTATTTTTTAAGGCTTCAAAAGATGCAACAGGAAGTGTTAGTTGTTTAAAAAACATATCTTCAGCATTAACTGATTCAGGTACACTAATATAATCAACTTGATTTCCAGAAATAATTAATCTTAAAGCTTCTTTAACACTATTCCATTCACTATCTGGAATTAAACTAAGTGCATTATTAACAAGCTTAGAAACCAAAATTATTGGAAGTCCCATTGTTCCATTCATTTCATTATCAACAACAACATATTCTCCACTACCACTTTTAAAAGCAGTAACAAGTGGTTTTTCTAATACTCCACCAGACATAGTATTTATTTTTAATTTTTCCATATTATTCTATCCCTTCTTTATTCTCTTTAAATTATACCAAATTATTTTTTAATTTTCAATATAAAATATTTACAACCATAAGCACAATACTTTTCAATATAATCATCAACCTTTTGAATATCATTTACTGGTTTAAAATATTTATTATTTTTATCATTAAAGCCCTTAAGTCTTACTTTACCATATGCATAATCCCCTAAAATATAATCAAAACTATCATAATAATCAGTTATTTTTCCTTCCAAATCACTTATATCCAAAGCATCTTTTTCATTTTTAATAACTTCATATTTTTTATTATCAATAATAACTTCCATAAACACTCCCTATATAACCATAAACACAACAATACCCAATATCATTAAAGCTGTACAAATAACACTAATAACTAAAAGGATATCAACATAACCATTTCCACTAGTAACTTTATTATTTTCTCTTTCTATAGCTTCAATAGCTTTATCAAGTAAATATTCTTTATTAATAGCATTTTCTCTAATTTTAAAATAATCATAAACTTGTGAATTGACTTTATCAACATCACTACTATCCATATTTTTAATATCATCAAAACTATAATTAAGTAGTTCATAAGCTTTTATATTTAAATAATGTTTTTCTTTAGGTAAAATGACTTTTACGTTTTCTTTCATTTGCACCTTAAAATATCTATCAACTTCTAAAACATCACTAGCTTGTAAGAAATTATATGATACTCTAAGTGGATTTTTAGAATATGGTGTATAAAGCAAATCATAAAATTCGATTACTTCAGCTTCAGTTAAATAAAAATTTAATTTCTTTTTTATCAACATATCCACAAGCTCTTTTTGAATAATTATAAAGTATGGATTTTTATTTTTAACACTTCTCTTTTCATTTTCTTTTTCAAAATCTAAAAATAATTGTAAATTTGATAAAAACACTTCAACATCAGTTTTACTATAACCAAATTTACTTAAATTATCTTTTAAAAGTTCAGCATCATCCATAACTTTAGGGTTAACAATATCAAGTTCACTATAAATGGATACAAGACTTCTTAAAACCACAACTAAGAAAGAGTTATATGTAACCCCTTGGATATTATCGCTACTGTTTAAATAGTCATTAATTGCCTTAGTAAATGCTTCATTAATAAACACTTTATCCACTATATCTTCACCCTATAATAAATTATAACACACTTTTTATTCAATTGGAATAGAAAAATTGCGACTTTGGTTCTGAATTAATCCGCCATAAACTTCAGGAACTCTTCCATTAATGACAGATGATGCTACCAAAACATTATATTCAATTTTATTAGTTTTCTCACTTACTGGACTTATCAAATCAGTTTTAAGCTCAACAGTTACATAAATTTCCACTAAAGCATTATTAATACCATAATCAGTAATTTTTGTTTTGATATTTGTAAGAATAGAACCAACAAAATTAACTGGAACATAAACACTAGGACCTAAATTAGAAAGAAAAACACTTGTACTTCCCGTAAAAAATGGTATTTTAAGAGCTATTCCTTTACCTCCAGAAACAATATTTTTAGCCTTTACACCTTTATTTCCATTTTCCAAATCACTAATCGCTGTTTCCAGTTCTTGTGTCACAACCTCAAGTGCATAATAAGCTTGGTCCATATCATAAGAAACATAAAGTATTTCCCCATCTTTATTTTTATTAATCACAATAATATCTTTCATAACATCATCTTTTAACAAATCAAAATTAATATTATTACTTAAAAAGCCTTCCATAAATTCATTTAACTTAATAAAAGCTACATCTATTAATTTATCACTTGTAATTTTACTATATAAATTAAAAAGAATACATGTAAAAAAAAATATCAAAGCTACCACTATATACATAACTTTAGATATTTTTAAATTTTTCCTTTTCTTAAATCTTTTCATATTAAATAATATGATTACATAAATGATTTTATAAATAAAAATAAACCAACCAAGAACACAATTATTACTAAAGCAATTAATATTTTAATGCCCACACCAACTTTATCATCTTCCGCAAAATCATTTTCATCTTCAAAATCTTTTTTCTTAAACAAATCACTTGTATAAAAAGAATTATCTAATGTTTCTTTTTTACTGTTCTCTTCATTTAAATTTTCTTTTTCCTTCTCTTTTTCTTTTATTTCCGTAATTGTTGTAACACTAGTTTCCATACTTTCATAAACTTGTGTATCATCATCACCCTTTAAATCAGTCAAAATATCTAAAGGATCAACATCTTTTTCTTCTTTTTTCTTTGCTTCATTAATAGTAATTGTATTAATCAAATTCATTAAATTTTCTTCAGGATTTATCTTTTTTTCTTCCTTTTCTTCTGTTTCTACAATATTCAAATTATTTAAAATATCATACTGAGTATTTCTAAGTTTTTTAGCTCTAACTTCTTCATAAGTTTCTACCTTTTCATCCTTAGCTTTTTCTAATACTTTAGTTAAATCATATTCTTTAGTATCTTCCTTATCAAGTCTACTTACTTCCTCTCTAGGTTCAACTCTTATACTTCTTCTCTGAGGTCTATCATTATATCTTTTATCAAGAATTTTCTTTATTTGTTCAACATCAATTTCTCTTTCTTGATTACCAATCACCGTAGCATTGCTATGCACATTAAAATTATCAAGTTCACTATTATTAATTTGTTTATATAACTCACTATTTTTAGATACCCTTGACATTCTATCACTTTCATTATATTTATTAATTCTTGTGTCCATACGCACTACCTCTATAATCATGATAACATATTTAAGTATTTTTTTAAAGGCTAATAATTGATTTTTTATAAACTTTTTATTATAATTAGAAAAGGAGGATACATGGAAAAGTTAAACGTAAATGAAAATTGCATTGGCTGTGGAATGTGTGTTGCTATTGATCAAGAACACTTTGAAATAGTTGATGGCCTATCAAAAGCTACAAATAGTGACAACCTTGATAGCAAAGACTTAGAAAATGCTATAGCATCTTGCCCAGTTGCAGCTATTGAAAAAACTGAAGAAAACTAAAAAATGCTAAGTAATCAAACTTAACATTTTTTTAATGCATATAATTTTTTTATTTCCTTTATACTAAGTTGTCTATATTCTCCAGATTTAAGTCCATCTAAAGTTAAAAATGCATAACCTACCCTAGATAATTTCATTACGTCGATATGCATACTTTCAAATATTCTTTTTACTATATGATTTCTACCTTCAACAATAGTAAGTTCTATTATAGATGTATTTTTTTCATTATCTTTTTTTCTAACTTTAAATCTCTTTATTTCAACTTTTCTATTATCAATAACGATTCCTTTTTTTAACTTATTTATATCATCTTTATCAAGTATCTTATTTAATTTAGCAACATATGTTTTCTCTATTTCATAACTTGGATGCATTAACATATTAGCAAAGTCACCATCATTAGTTAAAATAATTAATCCTGTAGTATCGTAATCAAGTCTACCTACTGGATATATTCTCGCATCAGTATTAATTAAATCAGTAACAGTTATTCTACCTTCCTTATCTGTAACACTACTTATTACTTGTCTAGGTTTATTAAGTAAATAATATTCATGTTTTACATCTTTATTAATTATTACTCCATCTATGCTTATTATATCATTTGTTTCAACTTTAGTACCAAGTTCAGTTATTACTTTACCATTTACTAAAACTTTTCCATTTCTAATTAAATCTTCAGCTTTTCTTCTAGATGCATACCCATAAGACGCTATAACTTTTTGTAATCTTTCCATATTGGTCTCCTTCAAATAGAATTATACCATTTTTTTACTTAAAATAAAAGAAAAAAGTAGCTTTTCTCATTAAAAGAAAACTACTTAAATACTACATTAGGTCTGGACTGTGGTTTGGCAACAGCCTGTGTCGGTTTACTGGATATTAATGTCCACCAGCCTGGATTAACGCCGACCTCTAGCACTAGCAGCATTACCTGTCAATATAAATGTACCACAAGTTCACACAGTTGTCAATAACTTTAGCAATGTTTTTTAACAACTTTTAAAAGAACATAGCTGTCAAAATAAAGGCCACTACAATACCAATTAAATCAGCAATAAGACCAACAACTAAAGAATATCTTATCTTTTTAACACCAATTGAACCAAAATATAAAGCTAAAACATAAATAGTGGTATCGGTACAACCTTGAAGTACACTAGCAAGCCTTCCCGCATAAGAGTCGGGACCAAAATTTATAAATATATCATTCATAATAGCAAGCGTAGCAGTTCCCGAAATAGGTCTTAAAATAGCCATAGGTAGAATATCAAGTGGTATGCCAAAATTCATTAAAAGTCCCTCAAAAACATTTAATATTTCATAAACAAAATTACTATCTAAAAAAATATTTATAGCAAAAACCATAGCAATAATATTTGGAAAAATATTAAAAGATATTTGCAAACCTTCCTTAGCACCATCCAAAAAGGCATCATAAATATTAACTTTTTTTGTAAAACCATAAAATACAACAAAAACAACAAAAAGAGGTATAACTATTTTAGATAAAATATTCAATTTTTCCCTCTCTTTCTAATAAAATAATCAATTGTAACAGCCCCAATACAAGAACAAAACGTCGCAATAGCACCAGGCAATATAATCTCTGATGGATTTACAGAACCATGGGCAATTCTAAGAGCTAAAACTGTCGTTGGAACAATTGTAACCCCCGCCGTATTTAGAACCAAAAATGTAATCATTGGCACACTAGCAGTATCTTTTTTATCATTTATTTTTTGCAGTTCTGTCATAGCCTTAAGTCCAAAAGGTGTTGCAGCACTACCAAGTCCCATCATATTAGCTGCAATATTTGAAGCAATAAAACCTAACGCCGGATTATATTTTGGAACACTTGGAAAAAGTTTAGATAAAATGGGCTCAAGTATTTTAGCAAACTTTTTAAGCATTCCCGCTTCTTCAGCAATTTTCATAATGCCACTCCACAAAACAATAACAGGAAATATAGATAGCATTAATTCTAAAGCATCCTTACCATTAGTTAAAATACTTTCATTTATAACAGAAATATTACCAGTTAAAAATGAATAAACTATACCAACAACAATTAAGAAAAACCAAATATAACTTACCACCCAAACCACCTCTTCAGTTTATCCCAAAAACTTAAATGCTCTTCTTTCTTTTTAACTTCAACATATATTTTTTCTTTTCTAACCAATTTTCCATTTAATTTAACATTTACATATCCTGCAACATCACCAGAAGAATACTTTTTTTCATCATAAAGCTCATAACTAACATCTATCTTATCATTTTTATTTTTAATACTTACATAAATATCTTCATCTAAATACAGAGTATCATCTTTATAAACTTTTTCATTCTTTATTTTTATATTATTTTTATCTAAAACTTTAATAGCATCATAATTTCTAAATATTTCTTCATACATACTGCGATGATCTCCAAAATCATTACCATCATTTAAAGTAACAACTACTACATTTGTATTATTTCTAGAACCTGTAGTAACAAGTGTCCTTCTAGCTTTTTCTGTAAAACCAGTTTTTCCACCAGTTATATAATCTTCACTATGCAATAGTTTATTTTTATTAGTCCAACTATAAGTTTTTTGACTTGACTTAGCAACATATTTTTTAGTACTAAATATCTCTCTAAAAGTAGCATTATTCATAGCATATTTAGTTAAAATAGCCATATCTCTAGCAGTTGACTGATTAGCATTTCCATCATTTTCTTCCAGACCATGACTATTAACAAAATGGCTATTATTCATACCTATTTTACTTGCCATTTCATTCATAAAGTTAGCAAAGCCTTCCATAGAACCAGCAACATTTTTAGCAAGTACTACTGCAGCATCATTACCACTTCTCATGATTAGACCATAAAGCAAATCTTTAATAGTTATTTTCTCCCCAACATTAATATATATCGCACTTCCATAAGCCTTCAAAACCTCTTCCCCAACAGTTACTTCTTTATTAATATCAACATTTTCTATAGTAAGAATTGCTGTCATAATTTTTGTAATACTAGCAATAAGTCTGCGATCATCAGCATTATATTCATAATATACAACATCATTATCTAAATCCATTGCAATCATACTAGATGCACTCATTCCCAGTACTTTAAAAGGCACAAGAAGTAACACTAAAAACACTACTTTTTTCATAAATATCCCTCTATAAAGATTATGAACAAATACTCTAAAATACCACAATTTTTATTGTAAATAAAACATATCCATGATAAAATAAGCTTATCAGAAATTTGGGTGGTTTTATGATTATAACTTATAACTATTATTTAGAAAAATTAAAAAGAGACATTTTAAAAGATCCAACCACTGAAAAATTTTATACTATCAACCCTTTGCTTATCGCAGAATTCAAAAAAGCAATTACGAGTATTACACCTCAAGATTGGGAAACAATTTGCTTTTTATTTGAAAAAAACATTAAATATTTAATAACTGTAGATGAAAAAATGATATACACAATTTTAGCAGCCAAAATGGGAAGAAATTTTCTTGACAAAAACCCAGAATATATCGAAGAATTATTAAGTGTTTTATCAATACTTGAGCTATCACCACTAAATTACACTTATTATGCCAACCTTTTTTTAAATTCTCCATTTTATGATACAATAATAGATATAGTTGATAATAACAATATTTTTTGCTACTTCGAACTAATTCGTGTAATTTTAAGTATACCACACAGCATACCATTTAATGAAACAGACATTAATTATTCACTGAAAATACTAAACAACTTAAGATTAAAACCATATACTATATTAATAGATGAAGATGATACTCTATATGAAATTTATAAAAAAATATATATTAAAATGAAGGAAATTAATGAAAAAAAACTAATTTACAATCAAAAAGAATTTCAAAAGCTAGAAATAATACTCCAAATATCAAAAGAAAATAATTTTGAAAAATCACAAAAATTAAAAACCAAAATGCTTAAAATAGAAAAAGAAAGTTATAGCATCCAAAGTATCATAGAAAAAATTCTTGAACTACTTGAAAGATATCAAAAAATAGTAACCCTAAAAAGGAGGAAAAAAAATGGCCCATGTTAAAGAATTTAGCTCATATACAGCAAATATATCAAGACTTAAAAATTATATAAACAAAAATTATAGTCAAGATAAAGAACACGAACTTTCCCTTATAATATTTAATGCCATTATAAATACATATCCAAACAAAACATGGTTAGATATCGAAGAAAACTTTTTTACCAAAATACCAAAAGATGACATAAATTTAACTTTAATTTTTACAATTCTTTCTTACAAACTAGGAAATAGTTTTTTAGCCTTACCTGAAATAATACAAAGAGATTTAATTGATGCCCTCATCATAAACAAAATAAATGCCTATAAATTTGCAAAACATGCAACATTTTTAACAAGTGATGAACTTTTAAAACTAACAATATATGGTTTTGAACATCATTTAATTAAACCAAGACATATTTATAAAATAATATATGATAATTTTGATTTAACCAACTTAGATACACATAAACTAGAAGATATATTAACAATGATTAATAAATTTATCAAAGAACACGAAATAAAAATATTTAATGGCAACTACTATTTCTTTAACATATATAAATGCTTAAGAAAACTAATAACTTTAGAATTTTATCCAGAAGATACATCAGTTATTGAACTAATACCTTTATTTAATACAATACCAGATGAAGAATTAAAACAAAGAATTCAAAAAGACTTTGAAAATATTGAAAATAGTGACAAACCATTAATTGAAAAAATTGAAGATGCCATAATTATTGCTCATCATTATAGTTATGACCTGCCACTTGCCCAAAAGAAAAGAGACAAATAGTCTCTAGTCATTATCATAGTTATAAACACCATGTATTTTTTCTAAATCAGAATTACTTAAATCATTTACTTTATAGTTACCTTTATCATCTTTAATTACATTAAATATAATGTTATAATCAATAGTATCAGTAACTTTTTTCATTTTATCAAGTTTATAATTCATAAATAGATCATTACTATATACACCATTTTCTTTAAATTCATCACCATTATTAGTTAGGTAATTATTAGCATCTTTTTGAACTTTATATAAATCATATACAGTTATTTTAACTTCAACAGTGGCATTATCTCCATCATATTTTTCATTTACAATTTCATATTTTAAATCTTGATATTGTCTTTTAAGTATATCTCTATACTTTTCTTTTTGACTATCAGTTAAATTTTCATCATTAACAACATCATCCATACTACTTATAACATTGCTACTTAAATTCTTATATTGATTTAGATAATCTTGAACTGCCCCTTTAGCAGTTTTTTTCATACAACCACAACCAACTAATACTAAACAAATACCTACTACTAATAATAATTTATAAACTTTTTTCATGAAGTCTCCTCCTTCTACAATTATTATTACCATTAATTTCTAATTTATACTTTATTATAACTAAGTTTTATTAAATCATATATTCTTTTTTCTTTTATTCCTATTTCATTACTTAATTTTTCATTCATCACTTTATACATATTTTCATTATCACTTGGCTGTTTATTAAACCATTCCATATATAAATATTTAAGTTTAGTATATTCTTTATTCTTCTCTAAAGTTTCCAGTTCAGTTCTTATAATAAGTTTTATTTTATTTTCATCTCTAAGGCTTCTATTATAATCCACTTTTTTTATTACCTCATAATCTAGTTTAATTATATCCACAGTATATAAAACTTCTACAATATTTAAATCATCTCCGACTTCTAAGAAACTTCTAGAAATAGAATTACCATCTTTATCAAATTCTAAAGCAATACTTCCATTTCTATCTGCAAAAATAGCTACATACGAAGGACATTCTCCTTTTTTCTTAGCTTTATTTTCAATTAACTCTAAAAATTCTTTCTCTACTTTTACATCATTATTAATAAAATCATTTAAAGTTTTACTATCAACACCCACCAAAGGTATTCTCTTATAATATTCTAAATTATCCAAACTATCCCATTCATAAAACTGAACATTTCCATCTAAAAAATTAAGTAAAACATCATAATAATAGTTCATATTTTTCTCCCCATTCCTTTATAAATCAAAAAAACACCTCCTAAAAAAAACAATATAATTCCTCTTCTAATAATAAAATAAACAAAATCTAAAAAACTATACCCAATATAAAACAAATTTAAATAAATTATTATCCAAAATAAACCAATACTTACAAGTAAACTTCCAAATACTATTTTAAATATATTCATATCTAATTATATGTTTTACTTGTTTTATTATTTATAAAATGATAAAATTAACATGGTGATAGAATGAAAAAAATAATAATAATTTTAGTAAGCATATTAAGCTTAACAGGTTGTGGTAAAAAAGAATATGATAATCCAATAGTTACCATGAATATTAAAGATTATGGCACAATAAAAATTGAATTATATCCAAAATATGCTCCGAATACAGTTGCCAATTTTGTAAATTTAGTAGAAGAAGGGTTTTATAATGGTAATACATTCCGCCGTTTAGTACCAGGTTTTGTACTCCAAGGCGGTGACCCAGAGGGAAATGGTACTGGTGACCCAGGTTACAGTATTAAAGGTGAATTCCGTGAAAATGGATACACTAAAAACACTTTAAAACATACAACAGGTATTATCTCAATGGCAAGAAGTGCATCACCTGATAGTGCTGGTTCACAATTCTTTATAGTTCTAGCAGACTCACAAATGATAAGTGCATCACTTGATAATAAATATGCAGCATTTGGTAAAGTAATACAAGGTATGGACGTTATCAAAAACATTGAAGATAATGCTGAAGTTGAAGATAACCAAACTGGAAAACTAAAAGAAAACATTACAATTGAAAGTGCAACCGTAGAAACTTTTGGTAAAGATTATAAAGTAACTAAAGCATAATTTAAAAATTAAAAAATAATATTTAATAAGGAGAATAACATGAATAATATAGTAACATATTTAATATTAGGAATAATCCAAGGTTTAACAGAACCTTTACCAATTTCCAGCTCAGGACACATATTTCTATTTAAAAATCTATTTAATACCACAATGTTTAATAGTTTAAACTTTGAAATAATTTCCAACTTTGGTTCATTCGTAGCAATCTTCATTATCTTTTGGAAAGATATCAAAGACTTAGTATCAAGTTTCTTTATTTACATATTTAATAAAGAAAAAAGAAAAGAAACAAAAAACAAATTTAAATATTGTTGGTATGTTGTAATAAGTACAATTCCAGTTGGCATCGTAGGTTTTCTATTTAAAGATAAATTAGAAAATTTATATTCAATTAAAGGTCTAGCATTTGCCTTTTTAATCACAGCACTCGCATTATTTATAGTAAGAAATATTAAAGGTGAAAAAGGAGATTATGATATAACACTAAAAGATGCTATCATAATTGGGCTATTTCAAATGGTAACAATAATACCTGGTATAAGTAGAAGTGGAACAGTTTTAGTAGCATGTTTGCTATGCCATTTAAAAAGAGATACTGCTTTAAAATATACTTTTATATTATATTTTCCAGTAAGTGTTGCCACAATGATTTTAGGAATTAAGGACCTAGCAAATACTGCAGAGTTATCTACTCTTTTAGTACCATACTTAGTTGGAATGATAGCTGCTGGACTTGTAACCTATGTATCATATAAATGGTTAAGTAATTGGGTAAAACAAGGAAAACTATGGAAGTTCTCAATCTATTGTTTACTACTTGCAATATTCATATTTATATATTTTAGATAGCAAAAAAATGACGGAATATTATCAACCTTACATTGATATTTCTGTCAATTTTTATTTTAACATTTATATACAACCAATTTTATAATTTACACACCATATTATACAACGTCTTCAACATGTTTTGATTAATAACTTTTGCTAACGCCTCTGCCTCGCCTGCACTAACCGCAGACGCGGCAGCCTTTTGTTCTGCCAAAGACTACCTCTTCCTTCTCACTCCAGCTGAATTTTGTCGCGGCTTGCCTAGCACGCGGACGCGCTAGACAAGCTTGGCCTAAAGTACTAGTTTATTACCATCGGGTCGCTGGCACTGCCGCTCCCCGATACATAGGTTATGGCAGATTCAAGATTGAAGGACGGCCGAACCCCAAAGTTGTCATCCACGAAGCTGTAGTACACGCGACCATCGTTGTCCACATAGAACGCACGGTCCGAACTGTCCGCATGACGGGAAATTGTCCATTCATTAAGTCCCATATACATCCAATTAACATTTTTAATGGCTTCGCCATTATAAGCGTTTAAATTTGCTGTCCATGCACTTGGTGCTGCTGCAAATCCATAGTCACTTGCATACATTAAGCCTATCTTGGCACTACATTCTGTTGCTCCATCTGTTGTATTTGTTGTTACTGGACTTACTATTTCATTTTGATATGCTGTTTTCGCTGGTTGAGATCCTATATTTGCCCATGTATTTCCTCCAACTTTCCATGTTGTCATTGCTATCTTTTGTGCCCATTCTGTTCCTATATTTGTTATAAAGTTTGTATTTAAATTTGTTTTGTTTAATTCTGACTCACTCCATGTATTTGTTTGTGTTGAGTTATTCCAATAATATTTATTTACTGTTGTTAAACTTCCCTTATAATATGATGAATTTGGTGTTTCTGTACCATAATAATCCCCATCTGTTCCTAGTAATGCACTTGTTGCATAATCATATTTGATTAATTTTACTTTTCCATCAAATACTCCGATTATTCTGTACAAATTATCTGTTGGACATGGAGTAGTGTTTGTTCCAAAACATACAAAATTATTTACTACTTCACTTGCTCCGGCATATCTGTATGAATTATCTCCTGCACCATTGGTTAAACCTGAATTATGAATATAAATATTAGACATATCAGTCCCTTGGTTACCAAAATTTTTAACACAAGTGGCAAGCGTATCTCCACTATTACAAAAATCAGCTATAGTCGATGGTACATATATATCAAAATACACATAACATTTATCTGAAACATTTCCACTCATGAGTACTCTTTTATTTTCATCATCCCAGGATAATTCTCCACCATTTTCACACTTTGATAGTTCTGTATTAAAAACATAACCTTCTGTTGGCCAACTTTCTCTTGTTGTCATTTCATAATTTCCACTACCAGCTTCCGTTTCAAGCATCATTGATATTGTATCTACATGTTTTTTTATTTGTTTAGGTTCTTCTTCCTCATAGACTTTATATTTATTATATGTATATAATAATGTTACCCCTACTCCAATACCAAAAACTAATAATAACAATGCTATTTTCTTAACTACTTTCTTCATATGTTACCTCCATTCTTT
>Ga0256404_1007888_pt1 | contig 16451 bp, 17 predicted proteins | sample RumenRJG_01DNA_FD_185990 | JGI IMG/M metagenome (GOLD analysis project Ga0256404, IMG submission 185990) | Bovine rumen microbial communities from Lethbridge, Alberta, Canada - RJG_01 | ecosystem: Host-associated > Mammals > Digestive system > Stomach > Rumen | place: Canada: Alberta | collected...
ACAGAAAGGCCACAGAATGAATGGTCAGGAGCTATTCAAAGAAGGGAACGCCATGGGACAATGCGTGCATAGAATCATGGCATTCACTTCTCAAGAGGGAGTGCATAAGATTCCATAAGATCATGAACTATCATGAAGCGAAGTCAATCATATTCAGCTATATAGAAGGCTTCTACAATATGGTGAGAATCCATTCCCATTGTGAATATCAGTTACCAGATGAATACGAGGAAGAATACTATGATAAGGAAGTGAATAACATAATAGCAAGCAATGAAATTGTTGAGGTTGTTGCATAGACGGTGATAAAATACGGGTATTTAAGTTGTTCTAAAACTTGACATAGTACCAATGACTTTTAATCCTTTTTTACGAAATGATGCTGCGGCTAAACGAGCCACAATAGATCCCACAATCGTACTACATACAAGAAGATCATAATTATTCTCTTGAATAATTTTCTTTAACCTCTTTATGCTTCTAAATATTCCGCCATGAAATGGATTTCTATCACACGGCAGATCATAAGCATAGTCGCATTCAGGAACCGGAACATCTAGCCGACAGGCAACATCTATCATCCAACCCTTTTCTCGAATCAGATTTATAAATGGTATGTAAAATTTCCTAATATGCTCTTTAGAAACATTCGCTACAAGCAGAATACGCCCTGTCTGTCTGTCTGTCTGTCTGTCAAAATTATCATCTCTTTTTTTCATTTTGTAAACCTCTAATTATATCAGTTGCTTTGTGTTCGTATCAGCTTCACTTTATCGGAAAGACTTTCTATCGCCGATGGCATCCGCAGCATCGTTATGCTTCCGGCCCAAGTACCAAGTACATTATGGATCACATCATCGATCTCGCATTGCCCAAGGGAAAAAGTATATTGCAGATACTCAATCCCAACGCTCAACATTGTACAAAGTGTAATCGTTAGTACCCGGCGAAGCCTTTCAGACCATTTTTCTGGTAGCAACGCAGTTGCCAGCAGTCCGATTGGATAAAATAGAACTGCATTCATGAAATTGCTTCGTAATATTTCGGGATTGCCGCCATTCATAACTTCCCGGTATGAATGAAATGGAATCAAATTGACCTGTAAAGTTTCTCCACTTGTACGAGTTCCCAATGTTGTATGTACCACTCCGACAGTTGCTATAAACAAAAGTAGGGTAACAAGAACTTTCCACGAACAATATTGGGCAAAGCGGTTATGGGCTAAACAGAATAAAACTGAGCAAGCAATCAATAACACCACCGCATCAACAAAATCCAGACAATATAGCCAATGAAGTAATTTACCAATCGCCATAAAAACCTCTTTCTTCTACAAGAAACTGTTGCTGCATTGAAATCTGAGCAACTATTTCCTGTCAATCATTCGCTTTACTTTACCTTTGATTCTCGCAAAAATTGTTGGCTTTTGTATTTTAAAGAACTCTTCACAAGTATCTATTTTCCCGTCTTTAATTTTACATAGCGCAAGCTTACTATTCGTGTTTGCTTTAGAAGCTTTCAGCATAGATTGATTCTGCCTGCTTGCCTGTTCAAGAGTAACTTTTTTACTCTTTATTTTGGGTTCGATATCCCTCCAAAGCTTTTCCCCACTAGGCGTATGAATCAGAATAACAGACGTGCCTTTATTATCATCCATTTCCGGTTCTATATCCCAAATGCCCCAGAAATCTCCCAGAGTAATGTCGCCGACTCGGCTGTATCCTTTGAATCTACACTCCGAACACGATGGTCTGGAAATATAATCGCCCACAAATAACTTCATGAATAAGCTCTGAGAGCTTACTATGCTGCTTTTCCTGCCATCCTCATATTCAAAGACATTTGAATACTGATATCGGCTCCAACCCGTTTCCTTGGAGCGCAAGTTGATGCGCTGTGGCAGCTTTCCCTCAGCATCTTTTTCTGCTCTGTATTTTATAAATGCATCCCATGCCATAGGCGAGGGAACACCATGACATACAAAGTCAATGCAGATCAGATTGTTATAATCTTTTCTGACAAACGATTTCAGTCCGGCAACCTGGCAAGGCGTACCCGAAAATAAGACCAGCTGACCTTGTTTCAGTCTGTCTAAAATCTCAGGGAATGAACTGCCCAGATTACTTTCTGCGTATTTTGCACCACGCAATTTCTGCAGATCTTCTATCTTGTCTACACAACAATGACAAACAGCAAATCCTTCATCATACGCTGCACCATATACAACGCCATTTCCCTCAATAACTCTTTTTGCTATCTCGGTAAAGATTCCACCGGATGAGCTGTCCTGGCGAATCCGTTCGTTCTTTGTAAATGCCGCATAAGCAGAAGGCAGATCATCATTTGCTTTGATACTTTCGTTCAAAACAGGACACACGCTTTCACACATACCACATTCAACACAGTTTGCAGGATGTATAAGGACAGGATATCGAAACCCATCCGGATCCTTTTCCATTTTAATACACCTCTTTGGACATATGCTTGCACATGCAGAACATCCCACACACAAATTAGGTTCAGCTAAACTCGGCATACTCTTCACCTCAATTCCTGTTTATTTCAAAACATTAGACAAGTAATCCGTAAACTGCTGCTGCTCTTTTTCTAACCGTTCCGGAACAGCCGAATAATCACATTTAAGATAATTTTCTGGAGCAACCATATGCTTCCAACGATCCTCGAAGCCAAATTTATTTAGTAGCGTATCAAGTCTTGACGTCATATAATTTCCAGAACCTTGTCTTGCATACACAAGGAATGGTCTGGAAAAAATAATTGAAAACACAATACAATGGAATGAATCGGAACATACCAATGCAGCATTGCTGATCAGTGAGATAAACTCTCCCGGCCCTGCAGAATATAACTTAGGAATGTCCTTGTTCAGCAATTCGTACACTTCATATCCGTTTTCTTTTGCCCAGACATCTATTTTTTCTTCCTCTGCTTCATCACCTAAATAGTATTTCAAGACATAAGGCTTAGAGCAATCAACTCTGGGTTTTCTTGATACCGCCAACCATTCATCCTTTGTAAGCATCATGGTCGGATCAATCAACACCGGTACACCAACACCTAACAGGTCTTGAACAATCACTTGACCGGCATCTTCTCGTACCGAAATATTCTTAAATTTACTCAGTTCATTTCTAAATATGTCTTTCCATTCTTCTGGTAAATAATCCACTCCAAAACTTGCCGAAATCGCATGTCTTTTTTGATTATCTGCAAATTTCAAAAAGTAATCGTCAAATTTATGTGATGAAAAATGGTAATTCCAAATCTGGTCACTTCCCGCAACAAAGAGATCATACTGCTCATTTAGAGATCCTGGAAGCGACTTGTGCGAATAGTAATACTTTGTTGGGATTAGCTTGCTCCATTTCTGGAAATTCGCCCATCTGGTGACAGTGTTTCCAAATCGTTTTTCAGCCAATGATGGAAACACACATAAATGTTTAACAATCTGATTTTTTATCCATGCAACATATGCGCCATTATAAAAAGCTTTTTCTTCGCAGGACGCTAATGTCACAGCGGAGCAACGGAACTTTCTCCGGAGCAAATGATATATCGCATAATTCTGCAATCTATTTCCATAATTCGTATTATCGACTATGGTTACAATACCTATTTTCTTTTTCATTTCGTGCCTTTCAGAACCATTCCTATACGGCGATAAACTTTCAGCCATACCGCCCTGATTGGATTGGTCTTTGAGTAATAATCTATTTTTTCGTTTAAAGTTATTCGACCGGTATCCTCATACAATCTAAAATATTTTTGAGCAGCCACTTTATCGCCACACTGCATGGACTTATTGAGTTCATGTTTATACTTCCAAGACTCGATGATATTCAAATAGAATTCTCTTTCGTCTTTATCTGCAATAATTTCGGATACCATATGTGTATAAATATCATAGTAACCGTAGAAATTTCGATCATCTTTTCTTAACTGTTCTTCTTGCGTAGATGCCTGAGAATGTGAATTATCCTGTAAAAAATAAATCATTAAAGGCTCATCAATATAGCCAAACCGGTTCTTATAAGCGACAGGAAGCAATAATTGCATATGCTGCCCGAAACGAGAAGCATATATTTCTCTTGTTGGATAGAAATCAAACAATACCTGTGTTCTTATCATATAAGAACCTGCCCAGTTTGTTGCTCTGCCTCCAATCAATCCATCGAATAAATTTTCATTTGTTGTTCTTTCTGGATCCAAGTCAAAGAGTTTTCTCTCGCCTTGTTTGTCTTGCCAACCATTAGTACGGACACCTACATATTCTCGGTGTTCTTCTAAGTACGAAAACCGCTTCTTAATAGAGCCTTGCAAAAAACAGTCATCTGCATCAAGCAAAGATAAATATTCTCCAGAAACATATTTCAGTCCTGTATTGATTGCACCTCCAGGGCCTTGATTTTCTTGTTTGATATACTTCAGTTCATATCCCTTATCTGCAAACAAAGGAATCCACTTTGAGATTCTATTTTCACTCTGATCCGTGGAACCATCATTCACTACAATCAATTCAATTTGAAACTCCCCGTCCTGAGAGTAAATTGAGTCAATACAGCGATCAATTGTACTCTCACTATTAAAGCAGGGAACAATTACACTTATTTTTTGCTTCATACTCTACCTCTCGAATGATAACTAAAAGCAACTATTTCTTAAAGCATCTTTTTACAAGCACTGCGCCTCTGTTGTAGATCATCTTAAAACCTTCTGTTTTATGGTAAAAGGCAAAAATTACAGCAACGCTGACAAACGCAACAATAATACCCTTTAATATGAGTTCCAACCAACTTGACGGAATCAAACACATAGTTGCAATCCATGCTACACAAACAGAAATAAATATCCCAACGGTTCCCTTTAGCATCTCAATAAAATACAATTTGCATGGTTTCTTAAAGTAGTCATTGAATAACAATTTAGGTTCATACCAAAAACAGGTCAATAGTTTTGACAAAGATGTTGCAAGAATGATTCCGGCTAAACCTACTACTTTACCTAAAATGATAGACAATCCTATATTCAGAGCTGCTGTCCAGAGCATAATAAACTTTGTCTTTCTAAACAATCCCGCAGCTTCACGAAATGTAACAACAGGCTTTGTTGAAACAGTAAAATAGAAATTAAATACAATCGCCAATAAAGAAAAAGTGCTTAATACATATTTTTCTCCCAGCCATATTCTTATAAAATCTTCTTCAAGCAACAGTAAGCAAGTAACACAAAATGTGCTGATAATCAAGCTCAAAGACTGCATCGATTGAAAAACACCGTATCTGCGTTCCTCGTTTTCCTTTGCAATCAAGTTACCTAAACTGGCTATTAACGAAGTAAATAACGTGCCTACAAGGCTTGATAATTTCCCGATAATCATCTGATAATTCGAGAAAAAGCCAACCATTTCAGTGCTAATTAATACTGAAATCAACGTATTATCCGTGGCAGTAAGGAGTACGTTTGAAATCTTATATAAAAAAGCTGAACCAACATCCTTGAAAATACCCTTTGTCCGTTCCTTGGGCAATTTTATCTTTCGATTCAAATATGGGTAATGCTTACTAGCCAAACGGGACATATAAAAATTACGCCCATACACAAACACAAGTTGTGTAAGCAAATACAAAAGATAATTGCGGGATATATACAACACCAAAAGCATTGCACATACCTCAGCAACATGCCATACAGCACCATGCTGTAACATAAGGTAGTTCTTCTGATCTGCATATAGAACTGTTGTCTTGTATGTTACCAAATACGATGCAACATTGCACATCAAGAAAATCAGATAATATACTTCAATGAATGGTATATCTTGTTCAAGATTAATTAAGTGCGGAAGAAAAGGTAACAGTGCCACTCCCAAGGTCAGGATCGTGGCTGCGATGATTCGATACACTTTTTTGTAAAAGTTTGTTAAGCCTGCTATAGTATCATAATCCTTTTCTGCCAAAGGCTTATACATACTAAAGGTCATCGCAGTACCAAAACCTAGTTCAGCCATGTTTAACATTGATAAAACATCATTGAACAACCCATTAATGCCCAAGTACCCAACTCCCAATACTTGAAGGAAGATTGTGCGGCTAATAAAGTTCATAACAAGGCTGATCATCTGATAACCAATGCTAGATACCATATTTAGTATTGAATTTTTGGTTCTTGAATTACTCATAATTATCCTTACGGGGAGAAAACATCCGCCTTACCTTTCTACATTCTTTTCAGAACGCTTCGTTTCCCAGGCATAAACAAATATATAAACCGAGCAAACAGTTTCCCGAATTTTTTACCTAAATATCGTTCACATTTTCCGAGGAAAATTCGCCATTCATGTACGACCATTTCTTCTTTTGACAACCAGGATGCGCTAAACCAATGAACAGAAAATGTATTCTTCGTTTTTCGCATTGTTTTACCATCCGATGATAATGGACAAAAGAACTCCGGTGGAAATAACGTAGCATTTTCGATATTTATAATCTTTCCATCGAGTTTTTCTGGAAGCAAATCTGAAATCGACTCAGTATTTCTTACTGGACAAGTTTTTTTATTATAGCTACCATCGGCATTTAGAAAATGTTCATCTGAATAATCTGTCATCATTTTACGAACAATTGGATTCCCTTTTCTTGCCCCAAAACCAAGTCCAGTTGCAATGCTTTTTTCATCTTCATATCCAAAAAAAGCTTCATTTTCCAAAAGACAGTCCAATGGTTTAATTATCTCAACATCCGTGTCCAGATAAATTCCACCATAATGATAGATGATCCATAAACGGGCATAATCTGTAACAAATGCCCACTTTTTTGCTTCATACGCTTCTTTCACATACGAAATGATGCCTACATCAAAGTTTTCTTCATTCCATTCAATAATTTCATAGTCAGGACAGTAACGTTTCCAACTTTCTAAACACCGGTAGAACAGTTTAGGTTTTTCATTTTTACCAAACCAGCAATAGTGAATTACCCTAGGTATTCTGTCTGTCTGTCTGTCTGTCTGTCTGTCTGTCTGTCTGTCTGTCTGTCTGTCTGTCTGTCTGTCTGTCTGTCTGTCTGTCTGTCTGTCTGTCTGTCTGTCTGTCTGTCCAGATTCTATTCGTTCTTTATTCATTGTCAACACCTATTTCAATTTTTTTCGTTCAGATAATCGAGGAATTTTCGGATTTCTCCTTTTCCTTCAAAATTCTTCTCCTGGATCTTAATCTCAAACTGTTGCTTCAGTTCATTGTTGCTCAGTAGCTCCAGGATACCCTCAGTCAATCCATCTATCGTCGCATCAACAATAGAACCATCTATTCCATCTGTAATCTGATCCCGAATGCCGCCGGATGGCTTTGTTCCAACAATGGCTTTTCCAAGCATTCCAGCTTCACAAATGGTAGTCGAATATCCTTCAGTGTAGGACGGCTGCACATAGATGTCACAGGCTCTCATGTAGCAGTAAGGATTTGTTCTTACCCCCAACAGGAAAATAGAATCCTCCACTTGTTCAGCTTTCATTCGCTTTTCTATTTCTGGACGCATATCGCCATCTCCGACGATATACCAACGTACTTTGTGACCTAGATCAATGAGTCTGCGTGTAATCGCAGGAATCATATCTTGTCCCTTTTCAGAAGATACACGTCCGACCGTCAGCAAGTTAATATAGCTCTTATCAAAAGCCGGTTCACACTGCTGCAGGGACTTCTCCAGAATGTCCTGCTTATCAATCGGATTATAATATACAGTAGCTTTTGCTTCATCAAACGGAATAACTCTTGCAAAAGAATCCTGGGTCGGTTTTGACACAAAGAAAAAGTGGTCTATCTGCTGATAATACTTTCTCAATCGACGGCATTTATCCTCCGAAAAGGCCATCTCGCCATGAATCCAGGCAACCGTTTTTTTACTCTTAATTCTGTACAACAAGTTCAGCAAACGCTCCGGAGATTGCCCGTGATAGGAAATAGCACAATCAAACTCCGTATCACAGATCTGCCGGCTGCGATCCACTATGTAACGATAATTATCAATGCTGTCTTTGCCCATCCGAATCTTTGCATAGTAAATAAAGTCTTTTACGATTGCTCCAATTCGGAAGTGCTTTATATCGTCAACGAACATCTTCTTAAAATCTGCCATCTCGTCAATGATCAAATGAACACCAGACGGCAAATCGCTTAGAAGTTCTCCGGATTTCTCACTTAAAACCAGAGTCACCTCATAGTACTCTGATAGTTCTCTAATAAAATTCAATGCAATTTTATTTGTTCCGCCCATTTTGAGCCATGGTAATAAGATTGCAACTTTCTTTTTCTCCATTTTCTCTACCTTTTACCATTCAAAATCGCTGAAATACGCACCTTTGTCTGGTACTTCATTTTCTCAAACCGTAATTTTTTATAGTCACCATTCCACACAGCTTCATCAAATTTATTTTTCTCAGTGTGTTCCTTAAAGAAAGTAGTATCTTTCAACTGTGAAAAGTAACTTTGAATGTTGACCTTACGTTCAAAGGCATAATAGTAGCACCGGGATACAAAACTGCTTGCTTTCTTTGCCATAATATTTGCTTTCTCTTGGCATCCACCAAGCATGACCTTCCATGCTTGATAGACCTTATCACATTTCAGGCAGTAGTCCTGATGTGTGCGCCCAATCAGACTGCTTCCATCCCCGGTATTATAGTTATAGATCGGCTTATTAACCACGCCAATGCGTCTGCAATATGGAAGCACCTGGCATGTAAACACTTCATCCTCAAACAGATTGAGAGAAGCATTAAATCTAATTTCTTTAATTGAATCCCTGTGAAAAGCTTTTATCCAGGTATAGCCGAACATATCATGTTCTGATAATGCCAAAGCAGTTTTGATATTAGTCTCCAAGACTTCACCCGGAAGAAAAACTTCTTTTGTTCCGTTTTCATTGACTTTGTTATGTCCAATGAAAATCACATCTGCATCATAATTCTGCGCTGCGTCCCAGATCTCCTGCAGATAGTTCGCTTCAATACAATCATCACTATCCACAAAACAGATCCACTTGCCCGCTGCTATATCCAATCCCGCATTTCTGGCTGCGGATGGGCCAGCATTATTCTGATGATGTACACGAAATCTCTTGTTTTGTATTGCGTACCTTTTGCAAATGCTTAAACTCTGATCTGTCGAACCATCATCGATCAGAATAACCTCGTAATTTTCAAATGTTTGCGCATTAACCGAATCCAAACACTTTTCTAAAGATTTTTCTGCATTATATATAGGAATAATAATTGAAAAATCTACCATAACATTTTCCTCATAACTGAATTAAATCAAGAACAAACTTTATGCGGTACTTAAAACTCATCTTGCTCTTAAACAAAACAAAACAAATGTTACGCTTCAGAATGTTTCTTAAATACTCATATTCTTTTTTATAAATTTCACGCTCTTTTACCGGAATCGTATGAATTAGTATATTTACCTTTTGCAAATAAAAGCCAAATGCTTTGCCAGCGATTGACGGATAATGAGCTTTCATATATTCGTAATTACAACGCCATGCTTCCTCTTCGTCCATTCTCTTATGACTGAACTCAGAAGTCATAATACTATTACTCCTAATCCTATAGTAATAAAGAGGTTCACTAATCTGCACTATTTTTTTTGCATGATCTACGAGTAAATATGTTGTAAAAGTATCTTCACAAATTTTTCCATTAGGAAATCTAAAATTCTCCCAACATTCACGACGATATAATTTGTTCCATGCAGCTACCGGATACTGCGTGTCGTTGTATATCAATTCTAATATCATTTTAGAATCCCCAACAACTTCTGGTATGTTTAATACTTTTTCGCTTTCAGGGTAAGAAACAACAATTCCACAGGCACAAATATCGGCATTTTCTTTTTCAATTGCATCTACCATCATTTGATACATATTAGGCGCGATCCAATCATCACTATCGACAAATGCAATAAAGTCTCCTTTCGCTATCTGTATTCCTGCATTACGGGCATCCGATAAGCCTCCATTGGGTTTATGGATTACATTAATGCGATTATCTCGACTTGCCCAGACATCGCACATTTGCGGACAATTATCAGGAGAGCCATCGTCTACGAGGATGATTTCCAAATTGTAATAAGTCTGATTAACAACGGAAGAAATGCACTTGTCCAAAAATTCCTCAACTTTATAAATCGGGATAATAACGGAAATCAATTTAGACATACACTATCTCCTTCCATCGTAAATTTTGTAAACCAAATGATGTAGCCATGGTGCATAAAGAATCAAATAGGCTGCTATTTGCTGACGTTGTATTAGAAGGGATATATGCTTCTTATTTTTCTTTAACTCCACTCGGCATTTTTTGCATAACTCCTGAAGACACGTATCTTCACTTTGGTAATTCTGATTGACTACGCCTACATATGTAGATAAAAGTAACCGCATAGCATATGGAAATACTTCTTGGGATGCATGTTCAAGGATGATTTGGCGTACCTTAATTACTTGCTGAATGCGCTGTACAATCTTGCTATCATTGGACATGGAGTTCTCACGACTCCAATATTGATACCCACAAAAATCTTCAAAGACCACACAAGTAGCCCTTGAAAAAAGAACATAGTTGCGCAACATATCTTCATTACTTTGTAGTGTATGATCCAAACAACTGTCTTTCAGTAGGGCTCGTTTATATAGTTTATTACAAAGGCTTGCATCAAACAATACCCCATCAAGAAGCTCCTTAAGTGCATCAGTACCATTCTGTGTTAACTTCTTTCCTGTTCCGTAATGTGGTTCTTGAACTCCATTGGGCCAAAATACGCACAATCCACAATGAGAGATATCTGCACCTTCCTGCAGCGCATTTTTCATTAATCGCTCGTACATATCAGGATCTACAGCATCGTCACCATCAACAAATCCGACAAAATCACCTGTTGCTTTTGCAATCCCTTTCTCTCGCACGGCAACTAAGCCACAATTTTTTTGATGAATTACTTTTATTCTTGCATCTTCCAAAGCGAGTCTATCCAAAATAGCGCCGCTGTTATCACTGGATCCGTCATCTATGCAGATAATCTCAAGATTGGTATATGTCTGTGCCAAGATACTACGGACACAGCGCTCAACATAAAGTTCGCAATTAAAGACCGGAACAATTACTGATATTTTCATTACCTCTCCTCAATGTTATAATATGAAATAATACTTTGTACCCAAGCGTCTATACTCAGATTTGCTTTAATGTATTCTTGACTTGCGTAGATATCGCAATCAGGGATATGCTTTCCGTCAAGCAAGGCTTTCATTTGCGTGTAAAGGCCATCCACATCCTCGTTTTCGAAGAAGCGAACAGACGACAGGCTATGTGCCCATTCCAACCCGGCAATATCGCTACTGATTACAGGAACTCCTGCATAGGCCGCCTCGCATACTGCATAAGAAAAAGTCTCTCTGCGGCTTGCCTGAATAAATGCCTTTGATTTTTCAAAAAGCTCACTTACATTTGCGACAGGATTTCCCTTAAAAAGGTAGGCAGGCCTCCTGTTGCCCAAAAACTTGTCTAACTTAACCCAAGTAGATTCGTTTCCATTTAGCAGCAATTTGAACTGATATCCTTCTTCCGCCAGCCTATCACAAGCACGGATAATCAGATCATCGCCTTTTCTCTCAAAGTCCCAGCCAAAGGTCAGAAAATCATACTCAGGAATTACATGAGCGGGCTTTTTCATAATACGCTGTAAATCAATTCCATTCAGAACAATCTCTGTTTGAGATTTTGGAAAACCAAGGTCAACCGCAACATTGCGATAGTAATCAGCAACAGCGAGCAAAGTCGCACGCTTTCCAACACATCCATATTGAAGTTTCCAAAGAATGCCTCGCAAACCATTTCCGGGCATGATTGGATCATGCAGATGCCAAAACACCCTTGCGTTTTTAGGGGCAGTAACTGTTGCCGGAATATCGTACAATTCAAAATGAGAATGTACTATTCCAACTTTGTTTTCTCTATATATTGTTCTAAATATCTTATAGGTATTTATTCGTAATCTAGCCTTAGCTTCCGGCAGGAAATATACCTTTGTTCTTTTCTCTATTTCCTTACACCACTCTTTATCCTTTGCACGTTCCGGAAAGGCATAAATGGTTTTTATTCCTTTATCAGCTAAAGACTTCTCTAAGCTAAACAACGAAGAAATAAAGTTACCTGGTGCAGGTGCAGCAAATGCACATGCTTGCAAAACAACCATATTTAATCCTCACTTATCATCCTAACCAACATTTTCTCAACATCTTTAACTGTCTGATCTACTTTGAAGATTTCACCTCTGACCATTGCCTGGTCTTTATAGTGTTTCAGCAGTTTAGGATTATCCAATAAATTTTTTATTCCCTCATACAATGATTCCTCATTATTTTTGGTAATTAATCCATACTCATTATTGCTACCCAGCAATTCTTTCATTCCAGACACATCCACTGTGCATATAGGCGTTCCAACAATCAATGCCTCAGTTACTGCAGTAGAAAAACCTTCTGATAGACTAGAGCACACAAACAAATCGCATTTTGCAACATATTTATACGGATTTGTTTTATATCCTAATAGGGAAACAGTCTCTGATAACGAATTATCAATAATTAATTGTTCCAATTCTTTTTGCTGAGGCCCCATTCCTAAAATATATAAATGTACCGGATATCCGTCTTCCTTTAATCTTTTTCCAATCCTAAGAAAACGGTCAAACCCTTTCACCGGTTTCAATGAACCAACACCAATCAGCCCTATCTTTTTCTGCTGGAGTTCACAGGCGTCCTCTTTGGACATCGTAATTATCTTGTCAGACTCGACCGTATTATATAAAACATCTGTAGCGCCACTGTATGTACACTGTTCTAAAAAAGCTTTACGAACACCCTGAGAAACAAAAATCATTTTATTCATTGCATTGTAGCACTTTTCTGCTTCTTCCTTGTTCCTAAAAGACGCAATAACATCTTTTTGGGTATTCATGGTACAATGTACCCAGGCAATCAATTTCGTTTTTTTATTATTACAGCCACTAATTACTCTTGCGGCTGGTCCCTCTAAATAAGAGATTTCTATGTCATATTCGTCTTTCACGAACCATTTATGCAATTGTCTGGGTGTGAACAATTTCATGATATGGCTATTCCCCGGTATCATTCTAGGGAAAATCGTCCTATACTTAATTTCCGGACGCAAGAACTGTTCATTAACGCCACCACCAAACAAAGCAATAACTGATACATCAAATCTAGTTAGATCCATGTTGTTGACCAGATTCACCAGCACTTTTTCTGCGCCACCTTGTCCCAAATCATGAATCAAAAACAACACCTTAATCATTATTTCTTTCCTCGTAAATTCCATTTATGTAACTTATCATATAGGAAATTCGGAAGCAGACCAACAATAATTGGTCTTAACGCTCTTGCATAACCCCAAACCGGTAATTTCAGTTCTTTTATCGTAAGGCATATCACATAAGCTGAATTCAGTCGATACTTAAACTTTCTGCGATTGTATGCATTTCGATCATCTCGCATACTATAAAGGATCTCACCAATATTCTTTCCTTTATATCCTGCTTTGTACATCTTCATCCACAAATGGTAATCCTCAACTCGCAGCAATTTCTTGTCTACCGAATATCCTTGAACTGCATCATAAGCTTCTTTTCTTACCATGCAAGGAGCATGACAAAAAGGTGTTTCATACAAGAAGTCAATACCTTGCGGGTATGTAGGATGACTCATTTTACCCCATGTACCAGATTCATCGAAATATGCCATATCTGTACTAACAATTGCAATATCCGGTTCACTCTCTAATACAGCTAATTCTTTTTCAAAACGCTCCGGAGAACACACATCATCTCCATCCATACGTGCAATATATTTTCCTTTCGCTACTGCCAAACATTTATTGAGTGTAGCGTTTAATCCTAAGTTCTTTTCATTTTTTAATACAACAATTTTTTCAGGGAATTTTTCTTTATATGAAAGTGCCACGTTCAAAGTATCATCTTGTGAACCATCGTCACACATAATCAGCTCCCAATCAGAAAAAGTCTGATTTACGATAGAATCAATGGCTTCTTCTAATGTAGTGGCACAATTATAAATTCCCATGATTACGCTAACTGTAATCATACCTTATTCACCTCAATTCTTATATCAAACCCCATGCCAAATGAACTTGGTAGTAATAAAAAGCAAGGAAACAAACAATCATTCCTAATTTTAACACTCTAGACGATTGTTCCGTAAACATATTGTCCAACTCCCACGGCATGAGGATGCCCATTGCGTACATAGAACAGAAAATTGGGAGACGTCCGATAAATATTCCCGAAGTTACTACGCTCAAGCAATAGAATAAAGTCGATAAAACTCCCATGTTACAAGCCAAATCTATGACTGGGTCTTTTTCGTACTTGATAAACTTAATTCCGATGATGGAAAGGATCGTAGGAATCGAATATACCAATACTCTTAATGGATTCGTTCCATCATCATTACCCGCTTGCCAGTCACTAACAACATTAGTATATTGCGTGTCTGTTAATAACGTATCAAGTAAATCTGTAAACTGATCTACAAACACAATTGCAGCCACAAAAGCAATGATTGCCAAAAAGGTTTTCCTATTCCAAGCTCGTCCTTGCACAATAAAAACAATCGGGATCATCAAGAGTGCTGAACCATGTATTGTTGATGCCAAAAGAATTGTGGCAATCAGTGGAACATATTTTTTCTTCAGCATCAACTCTGTTGCTGCAAAGATCAATGCCACTGCCGTGAACTGACGCACACCATTGTGCATCCATGAAAGATAATCCGTTGTCGTGACAAACAGGAATAATGCCAGAACAAAATTAGAAGAATACTTTCTGAACACAAGCGCAACACTCAATCCTTGAATCAGCGCTATCACCGCAAAGAACAGTTCGTATCTTTCTCCGACTACACACTTAATCAAGATGCTTAAAACAGAAAATCCTTTATCCTTGTCCACCCCGGCAATATACGATGGCAGCTCAGAAAGCGTATTCGGTAAAGCGGCAAACATTCTCATGTATGCATCTGAGTCACCAAACGACAAGGGTCTGGTAATCGTCCAATAAATAAGCGGAATCATTGCAAAAATCGCAAATCCGACACTTACTCGTGTTACTTGCTTGCCAAGTACATACTCTTTTCTTTGTACATTCAAACTACGACTCAAAAAGAAAACTACCGCCAACCAAATCAATATTAAAATATACTGCGACATAAAAATGCTCCTTATCAACGATTCATCTGTTAACGTCTAAATCTATAGGTAAAAATATCTTTTGCTACATTTATTCAGCCTAATATTATACCACAATACACCTCGGTATTCCACCATTTTGTGTAAACATTATCGTCCTTTTTTTACGTTTTTCAGCTTGCTTTTTGCGAAGATTCCAAATCAAATGTTTAGTTTTCTGCCAATGCTTACAGTTATCCTTCTCACAGAAAACTTTTTAACAAACGCTTAGAAAAATACAGCCTGGAAAAGCTCTCCACTCTTTTCCAGACTGCACAATTTTCCTGCGTTATATGACTGTCTTTTTGTTTCCAAGTTCCGTCTGCTTATCTTGTCCAAGCATACTGTCACGGTTCCTTGCGATCTTGCTGAGTTCCATCCATTGTACTCTAAGCACCTTGTAAACATCATATTGTTTCTGCTTCAATGCAGAGAGTTCTGCTTTTCGCTCTTTCAATATTTGAACGGATGGCAGCTTATCTCCACCACAAATTTCTCTCAGTTCTTTGATTGCAGCTTCATACAGTTCTATTTCGGATTGGTGTTCAGAAAGATGGCTTTCTGTTTGCCACCCTTTACATATTCACGATAGGTTTTCTTCGTATTATAATATTGCCCCAACAGACGCAGCTGACGATTCACAGATTTCAATTCGCTTTCTGTTTCTTTCATAACTGTTCGGCATTGCTGATAAATTCCTGTAAGTTCTTCCAGATCCTTGTCCAGTTTTTCGCTGTTCAAAAGACCGTTCTCTGTCAGGTTGGTACTATGTCAAGTTTTAGAACAACTTAAATGTCCGTTTTTTATCACCGTCTATGCAACAACCTCAACAATTTCATTGCTTGCTATTATGTTATTCACTTCCTTCTCATAGTATTCTTCCTCGTATTCATCTGGCGACTGATATTCACAATGGGAATGGATTCTCACCGTATTGTAGAAGCCTTCTATATAGCTGAATATGATTGACTTCGCTTCATGATAATTCATGATCTTATGGAATCTTATGCACTCCCTCTTGAGAAGTGAATGCCATGATTCTATGCACGCATTGTCCCATGGCGTTCCCTTCTTTGAATAGCTCCTGACCATTCATTCTGTGGCCTTTCTGT
>Ga0256404_1007893_pt1 | contig 16445 bp, 18 predicted proteins | sample RumenRJG_01DNA_FD_185990 | JGI IMG/M metagenome (GOLD analysis project Ga0256404, IMG submission 185990) | Bovine rumen microbial communities from Lethbridge, Alberta, Canada - RJG_01 | ecosystem: Host-associated > Mammals > Digestive system > Stomach > Rumen | place: Canada: Alberta | collected...
GGGTGTTGTCACATTTCTCTCTGCTGTTGTCACCATTGCTTGAGGTGTTGTCATTTTCTCCGTTGCTGTTGTCAAAATCATCTGCGCTGTTGTCATGATGTCGGCAACAATCGGGCGTAAAGAATGGGTTGCCGGAGAGTTCCTAATCTCTGAAAGCCCTTGATTTCAAGCCATTCTGCCGCTCTGACAACAGCATTTCTTTGTATCAATTCTTGGGTTTACCTTTCAGCAAAGATGCCGGCCAGCTCCCATTCCGGGTTAGAATTGATGTAGCTTGTATAGTGCTTCACCTGTGTTTCATAACTTGATTCCTGCTCCTCGTAGTCGGTAGATACACGGCAGTATGCCGCCACCCGTGTTTTCTGTACCTTTGATGATTTTTTCTGCGTGCCTATTACCTTTTTCGGCGGTATGACCATCACGTTGTCTGGTAAATTCATTAAATCACCCTGCCTTTGATCTGCGCATATGCATACTCTGCCTGCTTTACGGGATTCTTATAGATCTGTCTTACAGGCTTCATTTGAAACTCCGTCTGAGGCTTGGGCTTCTCACGGATTCTTTTCTTTACGTTTGAACGCCCCTGCGCCTCCAGTCTTTTCTTCCTCTCCGCTGCGATTTCGTCCATCATCTTTTCTGCAAGTATCTGAGGGTAATACCCGTTCCCAATGTACCTTCTGTCTGCCAGAATTCTCTTTACAGCGGTAATACCGACGTCATTTTCCCTAGCCAGATTAGCGAATGTTGCCCCGCTCAGATACCCGGTTGCAAGCTTCCTGATTACCTCCGCCTGTTCCTCATTTATTACTGCCGCCCCATTTACAATGTTGTAGCCGAATGGTGTGTGTTTCATATCAGTCATACCCTTTCTCTGAACACCGGACCGCACTTCATCCTGAAACCTATTTCTTCCCTGCTGTATACGATTACTGTGTCGACCTGCTCTATAAAAAGGCTGTCGTCAAATTCTGTAAGCATTGTTTTTCTTGCAGTAAATCTCATCAGCGATTCCAGACTTTCATTTTTCTCATGAGAACCGGTCGTTGCAGCCATAAGCGCTTCCTTCTCATCTGACAATGCCTTGCTCTGTCTCACAAGCTCGCCGTTCTTCTCAGCATAGATTGCGGGATCCAGAAGCCCTTGTGTAAAAAAGAGAGAAACCTGTTTTCTCCTGCTTTCGTTGTCTTCAAGAAGTTCTTCTATCTCTGAAAGCCTTCTGATCGAATCTTTACCGCCTCCGGCTTTTATCATCCTCGCATAAGGGACAAGAAGCTGATCCCTGGCAAATATAAGCTTGTTCATCATTGTGACGAAGGCCGCTTTTATTGAATCCTCGGGGATTGACTGCATGCTGCATGCATACTTGTCATCCACATGCCGGGAACATATATATCTTGGAACATGGGCGGATATTATTCTTTTCCACTTTGAGCCACATTCTCCGCAGACGATCTTTCCAGAAAAAACATATCTGTTAAGCCCTTTTCTCTCTTCCCTTACATAGCCTTTGTCCGCCGCGTTTTGTGAAACAGCCGCATTAGCAGCGTCAAACATTTCATGGCTTATTATCGCCTCATGATGTCCGTTGATCCGATACTGCGTGACCTCGCCTTCATTCCTGTGCCTTTTGAATCGGTCGTCTGAGTAGGTCTTCTGGAATACCACATCCCCCGTATATTTTTCATTCCTGACGATACAGCCGATTGAGGTCGCTTTCCATTTCCCGCCTTTCTTTGAAGGTATGCCGTCGTTGTTGAGTTCTTTGGCTACGGTTCCCATCGATTTGCCATCCAGGATTCCCTGGAATATCCTTTTTACGACTGCTGCCTGTTCCGGTTCTACTTTCATCTTGCCGCCGACATTTATATATCCATATGGCGGGTAACTGATCTTGTAAGTCCCGTCACGGAATTTCTGCTGGATGGCCCATTTTTCATTGGATGCTATGGAATGCGACTCGCTTTCTGCAAGCCCCGACAGTATAGAGAGGAGAAGCTCGCTTTCCATGCTTCCGGTATCTATTTTTTCCTTCTCGAAAAAAATGTTAATGCCCTTCTCATTGAGTTTCCTTACAATTTCAAGGCTGTCAACCGTATTCCTTGACAGTCTGCTGATTGACTTTACAATGATGTAGTCGATTTTTCCCTTGTCGCAGTCTGACAGCATCCTTAGCAGGCCGTCCCTGTTTGCCATCGAGGTTCCGCTGATCCCTTCGTCATAGTAGAGTCCGGCATACGACCAGTCAGGTCGCGCCCTGATATACCTCTCGTAATGGTTCTTCTGCGTTTCCAGACTCACCAGCTGCTCCGCAGAGCCTGTAGACACCCTTGCATAAGCCGCTACGCGCAATTTCTTTTGTGGATCTCTTTTTGCCGCTTCAATCTTTGAAATCTTATCCATTGTCTCACCTGCTTTCTTTTCGGCATACGTATTCATCACTCAAAGCGAGACACATAGCAAGCCATATCAGTGTGTTATCCTGGATACAAGCGGACTGAAGGATTTCTGGTTTTCCTTACTGAGTTCTTCGTACTCCTCTTCGCTTATCAGACCTTTCTCACGGAGCTGTCCAGCAAGCTGTTGGGCCAGGATATACCTGTACTCATTTTCCAAGTCTTCATTCGTTGGCCCAGGGATTTCCGTCCTGCCAACCCCGGCTTCCTTCATCAGTGTGACTTCCATAAAATCACCTCCTGATAGGTAGCCACGGCTGGGGGTGAAATCTGACGTTTTTATCAATCTTTTTTATAAAATTCACATTCATACCCGTCTGCACGCAGCAGAAGACCCGGAGCCCACGGAGGCGTTCTTCCCATCTGGTCGCATACCGCCTGCACGACCACGCGTCTGTCGCACTCAATGATCATCTCATCGTGGACATGCGCTACGATAAAACAGTGCGAAAGGGTCCGCATCGCATAGCAAAGTATGTCGCGTGCTATAGCCTGAATGATATTCTCGACAAACTTCGGACCATACGACTCAATCCGCTCCCACTTCTTGGTAGCACCAACGCCCATATATGTGATGGATTCCCCTCCGAAGCGGTTGACCCCCAGCATAGGCTTTACATAAGACAAATGTCTCCCGGAAGGCAGCTCAATAAAGAGCATCTGGCTTTTGTACGTAAACCTTATTCCCATAACTTCAGTCACGGTCTTCGTATTTAACGCTGTCTTTATCGCCCGGTCGACATTCCACCAGAGCTTTACGATATGTGGATTCGCCTGTCTCCACTTGTCGACGATAGGCTTCAGTTCTTCCTCTGTAAGCCCCATCTCAATGGCTCCCATTGCCTTAAGCGCCCCTACTGATCCGCCATATCCGCAGGCCAGCGTTGCGATCTTGCCTTTTTGTCGAAGTTCTCCGTTCACACCGTGCTTTACAACAGGAACCCCGAACATGGCGGACGCCGTGGCGCAGTAAATATCCTCTCCGTTTGCAAATGAATCCATAGTATGCTGTTCGCCGGCAAGCCATGCAAGAACGCGCGCTTCAATTGATGAGAAGTCCGCTACCACAAACTTGCATCCCGGTCTCGGTATGAAGGCTGTTCTTATCAGCTGGCTCAAAGTATCCGGGATATCGTCGTAAAGCAGTCTGAGCCGGTCTACATCATCCGCCCTGACTAAAGCCCTTGCCTCCGCCAGGTCGGGCATATGGTTCTGGGGAAGGTTCTGCAACTGTATCAGCCTCCCAGAGAACCTCCCGCTGCGGTTGGCTCCATAGAACTGGAACATTCCGCGCGCCCTGCCGTCAGAACAGGAGGCGTTCTTCATAGCCTGGTATTTCTTCACCGAGGATTTGGCAAGCATCTGACGGAGTGATAAGACCTCACTGATATCCCCGGGGACTTTTTCTATCAGCTCTGCTACGGCTTTTTTCCCTAGGGTGTCCGCCTCCACACCCCGGCTTAAAAGCCACTGTTTCATCTGCAATACAGAGTTCGGATTCGAAAGTCCTGTGAGCTCCTTAAGACGCTTCGTGAGTGCCGCTTTGCTTACCTCGTCAATCTTTATCGCATTATCTGCAAGAGTTTCATCTATAAGTATCCCGCGATCATTGATTTCCTGATCGAGATGGTATTCATCCCATACAAAGTCAGGTACGGGATAGTGAGACAGACGCTTCTGTATTGACATCTCCACTTCCACATCGCGCTTGTTGTAAGTCTTGAATAGCTCCCATTTCTCCGGAGCATCCGCTGGCAGATTTCTGCGCCTTCCTCCATTTGTCTTTGTTGGTGCGCAAGGAACACAGAAATACCGTATAAGGTCTTTTCCTTCCGACAGCTTCTGCTCCGGCAGTCCCAGGACCTCGCCCGCGCCCTTCAACGAAAGGGGTAGCCCCAGATATGCAGACCATATCATCGAGCATTTCCACCCTTCCGGGTTCAGGAAGTTCCGCACGCTGTCCCCCGGTATGCTGTATGAGACAAACAGGTCGGGGTAAAACCGCCTTAAATACGAAGACAGGCACACCCTCTCGAAGTTTGCATTAAAAGCCCACTTTTCTATGGAAGTATCCGTAAGCGCCTTAAGGATCTCATCCGGGATCTTCTCTCCGGCGGCAACGTCTATGACCTTTACATTGCCATCATCGACGGCGTACCCGAAAAGCAGGATCTCAAAGGCATCTGATTCGGCGTAAGGATACACGCCGGATTTACCGAGGTTCACATCTGAGTAGCATTCCAGATCAATATGTATGGCATTCATCTAAATCACCTCAAATTAAAAAAAGCGGCAGAGAAAAAAACTCCCTGCCGCCCGCCTTACCTGTTATGGATTTTTAGTCAAGGAACCCGTCACCCGCATCATCAAGCGCAGTGAAATCATCCGAAGCATTGCTTCTGTTCCCAAGGGGCTGACCATCGCGCACTTTCTGGATATTTCCAAGACCGCACGCCACGCCCTTATTCCCGTTGGAATTAAAAGCATAGAAATTTACGGATACTTTTGCGTATACCCCGCTGTACACTTCGCTCGGGTCAAGGATCGGCTGTACGTTCTGATCCACAATCTGAGGCGGTGTAGTACTGTTTGCATTGATGAAGTAGGCGTTCTTATACGCCTCGTCGTCTCTTTCTACATCGCCGTCACGGAGCGGAAGTTTGATAGTTGCCTTGTTTGGCTTCTTACCGCCGAACTTTCCGATGCCTTCCTCAATAGCGGCGTCTACCGCCTCGTTAATCGCATCTAAAGTATCCTTGTCGCTTTTCGGGATGATGATGGATACGCTGTACTTCTCAGCCCCTCCGTTTATCGACTTCGGTTTCCACACGTTTGCATATGAAAGTCTTACAGTTCCCGTTACAACCTTTGTCTTTTTGTTAGCCATGTTAATCTTCTCCTAACTTATTAAACTCTGTCTTTGCGTCGCTTACATTTATCACCTGTCGCTTATCCGACGCCGGAACAAGCGTAGGCTTTCCCTGCGGCTTATAAATAAGTCCGCCAAGAATCTCATTGAACTTCTTTTTTCCCATCATCTTTTCCATCTCGGTAAGGGTGATAAGGCTTTTTTTGAAGATATCCGTATACCCCGCTTTTTCTGCGGCTTCTATTACGGCATCCTCATCTTTGTACTTTCTGTTGCTCCTGCCGGCTACGACCTTCCAGTTTGTCCACTGCTTCCCATGGTTTAACGCCATATCCGTTGCATAAGCGGTTATGTCATTCGCCCATCTGGTAAGGTCTGGAAGGACATCTAAGATATCTTCTATCTCGTCATCAGTTAGTAGCGGAGGAAGTGCAAATTCTTTCTTTGCCAGATCAAGCTTGGCTTGTGCTCTCGCCCTGCACTTCACAGCGGCCTTACAGAACATGCACCACTCCCCGGAGCAGAATTCCCCGTTTCCTTCAAACGCCAGCTCTGCTTTCGGCTTTAGCTCCTCATCGGCCCACTTCCTAAGGTCTGCGGTGGATTCTTCCCAGGTGCTGATATTCTCGCGGCGTGGCTGGAATATGGTCATCTTCACTTTTTCAAAGTCGTAGAGTTTGTCATAGATATCCATCGCACCGAGCGCATAAAGTTTCATCTGAGGGTTCTCCTCTGCTTTCACTAATACGCCCAGACCATACTTCAGGTCGATCACATGGAGTGAATTGTCGGATACGATAATGCAGTCTGAAGTGCCAAACGACCCCGGAACATACGCCGTAAGGTCAAGACGCGTCTCTACATAAGCCTGTGCATCCGGGCAGGTCTGCCTTTCAAGCATCAGCTGCTCCATGACATAGTCCCTGTAAGCGTCCGTACACTCCTCCATCTCATCGGAATCATACTCGGACACTGGCCTGCGGCTTCTCATCTTAAGTGCTTTCTTCAGCTTATGCTCGGCTAGCGCATGGGTGGCTGTTCCTTCTGCCGCCGCCTGTGTCGGCTTGTCGGCGAATTCCTGTTCAAGTCTCGCCGATCTGGTGCAGTGCAGCCACCTCTCTGCGCTTGACGGCGAGAGAACGGCATGAGTATTAGGTGGCATTTCCAAGCGCCTCCACTTCTTTCAGAATCTCCGCATAATGCGACGGGTCGACTTTTGAGAGCCTTTCAGCACCGAATTTTGAAATCAGGTCTCTTATGTTATCGCCGTAGCCTTCACGGCTTTTTGCCGCAAGCACTGCTCTTACGTCTTCGAGCCTGATCGGCTTCCCGGGTTCTTTCTCCGGCTCCGTTGTTTTGTTCTCATCCTGCTTTACAGGCTCAGGACCGTCGTTTGAATCAGCGTCTGCAATAATCTGCAGATCATCTGCAACAACCCTTAAATCCTGAATCAGTTTTAGAAGGGACTTGTTAATGTTCATGGGCTGTACCTCCTTTCTCACAAATCGCGATCTCATCTACGCTGTCTCCCGGTATCAGTACGGTGACCTTCCTTTTGTCGCCGAACAAAGCCCTTAACAAGCGTTCTCTGACATCGTACGTCCTGAAAGTTACTACTCCACCTTCCGGCGGTCTCTTTGAAACACTGATCTTCAGTTTGTGTCTCATGGCCTTTGGCCTCCTTTCTGAGGATTTATCACCCTCTGATAGATAGCCTTGGGAGAATGGCAAATCTGACGCTTTTGAAAAATTTTTTTGAAAAAATTTTGCCCCGCAGGAATTTCTAATTAAAGAAGACCCGCGGGGCATTGTTATCTCAAGAGTTCATTCACTTTTTTCTGTACGGCGGAGGCATTGAAGCCCGCCCTGGTAAGGCGCGTTACACGTTCTGCGCCATTTCCCCATTTGCCTGCGATCACTTCCCGGGCAACCGTATCAAGGGACTTCTGAGGAACAGTACTTCCACGCAGAAGCTCATTGACCTTTTGCTGTACGGCGTTGTAGTCAAGACCTAGGGAGCTGATGGCTTTCTTTCTTGTCTCGCCGTTCCCGTATTTCCCGGCGAGGACGTTTCTTGCCGCTTGCTCAACTGTGATGGACGAGGAGACCGCTTCACTGAAGCGGAGCACGTTTGTCCACGGGTAGTTCCGGTAAGAGCGGATCAAAAACTCCCTGCTTGTCTGGTCGCCGGGACGGCCTCCTGTGGCTGTGCCTTTTTCGTTTATCGAAGCTTCGACCTCCCTGCCGCCTCCACAGTACATCGCGGTATGGTGGCGGACGTTCAGAAGCACATCGCCGCGCCTTAAGCCTGCTCCGGTAGCGAGGTTTACAGTCCTTGTCACATCGGAGAATCCGCAGGACTTGAAAACAGAGAGCATGTTCCCGGTATAGGTCGCACCCTTCGTCTTTACCGGAACTCCGGCTGCCTGCCATGCCGAGATCACGGCGGAGGAGCAGTCGTAGTCGCCTCTTTCTCCCCAGCGGTACCTCTGGTCATAGCCGTGTCTATTGTCATTAGCGTGAGATTCCATCCACTGGATGGCCTGTTCTGTTTTGCTCATATGTCATTTCCTCCATAATAAAAGCCCTCCGGGGATTAGCCGGAGAGCAGCAGAAAGCAACGTCCCATTGACGGAAGGGATAGCCGGGATAGTAGGATCGCCTCCTTTCAATCCGTATTTTTGCTGAGCTGCTTGACAGCCTGGTTTACGCCGGTTGCCGCAAAGCCGGATACGATTCCGACTGCGAGGGCGTTGACCGCGTCCTTTGCCGGAAAGTCCGGCATGATGTAAAGCCCCGCGACGCCTAATGCCGCTCCGACAATCCCGCAGATCACCGGGATCCAGTTGTCGGAAACCTTCTGCGAAGCCTTACATGCAGCGCCTACAAGATAGGCGATCACCGTGATTGCCGCTACGCTTGCAATTCCAAAGTCCATAAGTCATTCCTCCTTTTCTTTATTTCTGTCTGCCGTGATTGGCAGTTCCAGACATTTCTTGTACAGGGATTCTCCGGTGCCGTTTCCACCGAGCGCCTTGTACGGCGTATAGAGATATTCGAGATTGTTCCGGTCCTCGATGGTGCAGAAACCCTGCTCAATAAAAAAGCTGCAGGACTGGTAGAGCCGGTCGTGCAGCAGGGCGAGAATTCCTTCCCGGAGGACATCGTATTCATCCTTCTTCTTGTGGATGGATCTTACCATCCATGTGATCATTGCGATAATGAGTGCGAAAAGTTCCTGCACCCAGTACCGCAGAATAAAGTCAAGCAATAGAATCATCTCCTTTCAAGTTCAATATCTGCTCAGTTCCGGCGGAGGATCGGATTGTAAGCTTACCGTCACTCAGCTCAAACGTATAGGTGGTATCGGTAAAGACAGCGCCTTCCGGGACATCGGATTTTACAGTATGACCGCCGAGAGCATCTGTGTTTGCCTTTATGGCGGATTTCAATTCGGAGTCGTCATAAGCGGTATCCGTAAAAACTGCATCTGCGGGGACATCGCAGTCCACTGTATGCCAATTTACCTTTGCGGCATTATCTACAAGGCCGTCACCATCAGCATCATAGAGGGAAAAATCCCCAGCTGTATCGACCATCTGGTTTACTGCTTCGCAGAGCCGCTTTATCACCTTGTGCGCTCCATTGTACTGGATCTTTTTAATCGACATTGAAGTAAGCCTCCTCCCGCTTCTGTGCCCCGATGTTTCCGGAGGCATACTTCTCAAGATCTGTGATGATCTGACCAGTTGGATTGAGACGGTCCACCAGCTTATAGCAGTCAATATACGGATCAAAGTAAGAGAGGTTCTCTGGCTCGATGTATGATGTATCACGCATATCACGGATGCACTTTCGGCACTGGCTTGTGGCTTTCATTTCCGCATCGCGGCTTGTTGCAAACCAGTGGGCATCATGCCATCTGCAGTTCCAGTAGCAGTCTGCGTTCGGGATCAGGATGTAGCGGTACTTATCTGGCAGAGCCTTTACCGCGTCAAGGTGGCGGGCAAACCAGAAAAACAGGACTACGTGGTTGTACATCGATAGGTCACGGCTCTTTATATCCTTTTCTGTAAGGGCACTTGTGACAGAGAGCGTGACTGAAATATCCGGGTGTCTGCTTTTTGCCGCGATGGCAAGTGCATCGTCATTTATCGTAAAGATATGGACACCGAGGCTGTAATACTTCTCGAGCACATCCAGAGTGGCGTTCTTCTGCATCAAAACACATAAAGGAAGCCCGAGCTGCTGCAGGCAATTAAGGCGCAGGACGTACTCATCATAGGATTTCGGGTATTCTTCCCTGGTCTCGATGTCCTGTCTTGTGCTCTCAGCATCCTCTCGCCATGCCGGAAGATAGATGCAGCGGATAGATGGAAAAAGCTCCCGCTTTCTGGAGAGCTTTGGGATAAAGTCGTAGGAAAAATTGTAGGGAACTTCATACTGTTTATTCATGTATTCTCCTTGTCTGTAAGCGTATAGGTGATCTTCATGGTCTGAGAGGCATTCTTCGTCACCGGGGTCGAGAGGTTATTGATCGTACCGAGATAGGCACACCGCAGCCCTGTGCGGATCCGGTCATAGTCATAGTAGCCGTCATAATGATAAGTGGCGAGGATCTTACCATCGGAGTGCATGATGCACGGCAGGGCGATAGCTTCCCCGTCTACCTTTTCTTCCGAGTGTGACCCGTCAGGATAGAGGAATCCTGTCCTGTAATAGCTGTTCCCATCCCTGTGGTACTGGTACTGATACTGGATGCCGCCGTTATAGAGGATCGGAGACATGGAAGAAAATGTCCCGCTGTTATCAAAGGTAAAGACTTTGATGTCCACGGTGTTTGATAGATTTACGATGTAGATGCTGTGGCCATCGTAGGATCTGGCATAAAGATATCCCTTGTTTATGACGATTGAATACTCGTTTCTTGTGTCAAGATGCACCCCGGAAAGGGTGATGACTTCCTCGTTCTGCTTCTCGAACGACAGGTCGGACATCTTATACTTTGTGATATGAAGTATGGCGTCGCCGTCCTTGTTTGCCTCATCATAATAATAGTTGTAGTTGGTAGTACCGTAATAAGTATAGCTGGAGACCCTGTTGTTCTGGGTGATGAGGTAGAGATAACCGTCCGTGCCGGGAATCCAGTACTTACCGGGACCATTTACATTGAAATCCTTGTAATCAGGAAGAGTCAGCGTGACCACATCCTCATGAGGAGCGTTAAGTCCGTTATAGGTGATATCAGTTACCTTCACATGATACGGGTCAAAACGGGTCTTCTGTATGGTCTTTCCGTCAGCATTTATCCAGTAGACTTCCGAGCCGGAAATAAGGATAGGCCTGCCGTTATGCTCGGCGTTTTCTACCGTATCCATGTCGCAGTAGAAGTCCCCGCATATCTGCCGCTGGAAGGGATTGACCCCGGCATAGACGTTTGTCAGGGCAACAGACTCTATCGTCCCGTTTGCCTGCGCCGTGCCGAAGTCCCAGACGGATACATATCCGTTATCCGTCTTGTGCGTCTCGATGGCATTCAAAGAGCCGCGCATGGGATCAGATGTGTTCGTATCCCTTGCGGCATATCCCACGAGCTTTGCTTCTGTAGGAAAGTTCGTGTTGTTCACATCCTCCGTGAGCTTCCCGTCAAAGAGCATGATGCCGCCGAGAGCTTTCTTTGCGATAGGGAATACGTTATTATCCATTTCCCTGCCCATCATGGTCTGGAATGCGATAAGCTCCTGCACGGCGTTCGTGACGAGGTTGTCCTTTTCGTATTCCTGCTCTTTTTTACCTGTCCTGGCGTTAAAGAGTTCTATTTTTGTATGTCCTTTTATCATTCCGGCACCTCTTTCGTATAGATCTGAAGATCCGCGATATGTCCTTTCTCATGGATAATGACCTTCATCTGGATCGTTCCTGTAAGCATCTCATTCCACCTGCCGGAGTCGATGACCGCCATCGCCGGGCCGAACATACCGTAGGACGCCTTGGTGGTATCCGGCGTGATCCAGCCGTTTGCGTACTCAAGCCAGGTCGCTCCGTGGTCGAAGGATGCGAGGAAGTTTACATTGTTGCTGTCGCAGACGGAAGTGACCTGAAGGATAGACTCAGCCGAAAGGTCGGCAGTCGTCATCTCGGCGATCGTAACCCCATCTTTCAGCCGCCACTCGCCGCCCCTGATCTCGACCTTGTCATTGTCGTAAGTCATATCGGAAGGACGGAGGGTGTCGATGCGGTGGAGGAACTTCACATTCCCGACTGAAGCTGTAAATGATGTATATACGGAGTAAAGACTCAGCCCGCTTACCGTATCCGTGAAAACATGCCTATAAGGCAGCGCGGTATTTATCTCCACGCTGTCCATAAAATCAGGATTTACGGCGCAGAGGTTCATTTCCGGCACGGCGTCATAAACAGATACATTTCCATCCCATGCGCTTTCTCCGGCAAGTCCCTGTCCTGCAAGGTAGGCTCTGGCATCCCCGATCCCGATATGGGCCGATCCGCCGTCCATTGAAAGTGTGACTTCAAACGTTCCGGTAAGGTTCGCCGTACTGTTCCATGTAAAGAGCAGATGCAGAAGATGCGTGCCGTCGGGCATTGTCTCCACTGGGGCATAGTCTTTTATCTCCTCGCCGTTTAAGAAATAGGTGACGGTCATGACCGCATCGGTGTCAGTGATCATGTCCTCCGATTCACTTTCAGTTGTGTCGAGCGTCAGCTTTACTTCCGCATGGAAGTCGATATGCGTATTCTTTACCGTGATGTAACGTATGGAGATGATGGTCGCCTTTGCCTTATCCGAGATATCGTAGGCCGATGCGTTGCGGTAATCGTAGTAACGGATATACTCCTGGTTTTCATTGGAGGACATAAGCCCCTGCAGGTTCTTGTCGGTCTTTGACCTGGCATTCGAAAGAGCCGGGTCCTGGCCGACGCCCTCCGCCGTAAATAAGCGGTTGTAGTTGAAGGTAAACTTCGTCATGCAGAACAGCTTGCTCTTATCACCGAGTCCGTCTGTGAAGCGGAATACATCCATCAGGTCGTAGGCAGGGTTCCCGATCATCTCTGCCTTGAACGGCACATAGTCGATCTTTGAGAGGGCTTGTAGGATGTTCTGCCTCTGCGAATCCTTCTTCTCATCGATTCCGTACTGGAGAAAGGGGTTAGAGCCTATGTTGTAGGTAAGGCCATCATCCGGGTCAATGGAATAATAGGAAGTAGTCTTTCCGGCAATGTTTACGACAGAAAGCCCGGTGTATCTTGTGGAGAAATCCGAGAACTCACATCCGCTGAAACGGTGCGCTTCATCGATCTCATCGACCACATCCTGACCGTATGTCCTGACATAGATCTTACCGTCCCGCCCGGCATATACATTGGCGCCTATCGTCATGGCGACCCATGAGACGAAATCCCTCCAAGTCTCAATATCCGATTCACTGTAGAGGGAAAGCTCATCCGTCCCGTTCGGCATTGCGGAAAACTCAGTCTCCGTCGTGCCAAGGCTTACCCCGCAGGCCGTGCAGGCGGTAAGCATCAGGTCGTAAGCCCTGCCGTTTATCGATGTTGTGGAGCAGGTCTTATCCAGTTTTGACATGTTGTCGTAGGCTTTTACCACAATGCCGGACGCGGTATGCTTTGCGGAGTCTATCGTAAAGATACCAAGAGGCACATCCTCGTAATTGCCTCCTTCCACCATCATGCTAAAGACCGGGGCAATTTCTAAGCCCTTCCATCCGTAACGGGGAATGTCCATGTTCATGAAAGTGGCGTTCAGCTCGCCGATGTAGACCTGCCCGATCTGGACGGATGATTCGTCAGAGCACTGGTTTGTAATGGAAAAAGATCCGGCGAGGATGTTCTTATCAGTAAAAGAGTTCCTTCCGGCCTTTCCGGTCATACGGAATCTTTGGACCGGCTGCTTCATGGCAGCCTTATATTTGTCGCTTACGGCGTACATGAAGCACCTCCTTCCTAAAATTCCAGCAGGTCAAAACTCACGGTATAGAGTCCGTTCGTTCCTCTTGTCTTCTCCGAGTTCTTCTCCGGTCCGGTCTTAAAGTTCCGGATCCGCATGGTCCTTGTCTTATAGCCTTTGGTTTTTATGTCATAAAGCCTTACGGCGATGCTGTCCTTATCGCGGAAGGATGCAAAGACCGCCGCCCATCTGTCGGAACACTGGAAAGAGGCGGAGACAGTCAGCTTATCGTATCTTGTCACGATGATCTGATCAGTGCCCGCCTCTGTGGTATTCTTGCTTTCCACGACCTCGTAACTCTCGTCCCATTTCACAGGCCAGAAAAGCTTCGTATCATCAAAGTAGATGGGAAAATCCTTCTTTAACATTATCTGCCTCCTGACCTGTAGTTGGTTCTCTGTGTGGCTTTCACCACCAGTTCATCGATCCGTTCCTGCCCGATATAAACAGGGATAACGATCGTCTGGGCACCGCCATTAGCCGCAAGGACGGCGTTCGTCACAAGGGACGAGAGCCGGTCCGTTCCTACGATTGCTTCCTCACCGGCCTCGCCTCCGCCGAGAAGACTGCCACCGGACATTCCAAAGATCGTAGGACTTTGGAGGATGTACGGCTCGTTCATGGCCTTCTTATACCAGCTGACCGAAAGATGCGGAACGGAAGGCGGTTTGATGGAGAGCTTTCCGCTGATTGAAAAATGCGGAAGCTTGATCTTCGGAAACGAAAGATGGCATCCGGCAAAGAAGTTTTTGATCCGCTCAAGCCCTCCGCTTACCACGGACTTTGCCTTGTCCATTGCGCCGGAGAAGGCATCCCTGATCCCGGCGGTCTTTTCCTTTGCCTTGGAAAGGGCGTCTCCCAGTTTTCCTCCGGTCACCTTATCTATGATGTCAAAGCCTGTTTTCCAGATCGCCTTATAGCCCTCCATAGCAGTGCCGATCACGCCCTTGATGCCGCCCCCGTGCTGGGCGACGCTTGTCTTTATCGCACTCCATGCCGTGGAGGTATTGGTCTTTACATTGTTCCAGGCATTCGAGATATGTGTCTCTATCCCGTTAAATACGGTGGATGCACCTGTCTTCATGCCGTTCCAGACCGTAGATACGCCTGTCTTTATTCCGTTCCACGCTGTAGTTGTCACAGTCTTTACGCCGTTCCAGAGCCCGGTGAAGAAGTTTCCGAGGGCTGTTCCTACCGCCTTTACGCCGTTACAGACGCCTTCCCAGACTCCCTTAAACCAGTTGGATATTGCTCCCCAGTTCTTTATGATCGCAATGACAGCAACGACAGCCGCGACTACTGCGGCGATGATCCCGATCATGGGAAGAAGCCCGACCGAGCTGAATGCCGTCATTGCGCCGGACAGCCCTCCGAGGTGCGTCATGACCTTTCCAATGCCTGATGTGATCGTGCCGATGGAGCTTGTCACTTTGCCAATGCCTACTAGGACAGGCCCTACGGCTGCAGCAACAAGGGCTGCCTTTATGATAAACTGCTGCATTGGCGCAGGCAGCTTTTCCCAGAAGCCTGCGACCTGCTTTAAGGCGGCTGCCGCCTGCTGAAGCATCGGAGCAAGGACAGCGGAGAGGGAGTTTCCTATCTCAGCTCCCGTAATTTTAAGCTGATTAAGCGTGGTCTGAAACTTATCAATTGGGTCTAAAGTATCATCGAATGTCTTTGATACATTTCCGGAGAAGGAACTCATATCGGAGGAGAAACCGTCAAGGGAGAGCTTGCCGGTCTTCATTGCATTGAAGATCGAGGCACCTGCCTTGGAGCCGAACAGGTCGTAGGCGGCCTGCAGCTTCTCGGTATCACTCTTGTTTGAGTGCATGGTATCCGAGAAACCTTTCAGCGCCTGGTCAAGGGTCTGCCCGTTCCCAGCGGCCTCCTTCATGGCCTTCTTCATGCCTGCCATCGCAACGCCTACGTCAAGGCCGGACATCTCGACATTGCCAAGGAACTGTGCGGACTGCGTGGCGTTAAGCCCCATAGACTGAAGCTGTGCCGCGTTCTGCGAGAGATCCTGTGCGAGGGTATCCATGGAAAGTCCTGTGGACTGTCCGACAGAGTTTAGAACGTCAAGCATACCGCCTGCCTGGGATGCATCCATGCCGAACGCATTAAGGACTGACGATACGTTATCAATGGAAGTCGATACATCCGTGTCATTTAAGGATGCGAACTCAACAAACTGCTGGGAGAGCTTCTTCAGCTTATCCCCGGTAAGGCCGAACCTGGTATTTACCTCGCCGATCGCAGAACCTGCCGTGGCAAAGTCGGTAGGGATGGATGTCGCAATATCGTTTGCCGCATCCTGCATTTCCTTTAATGCCTTGCCGCTTGCTCCGGTCTTTTGCGTTACGATATCAGCTCCCTCATCCACTTCCTTAAAAGCGGCAAGGGATGCCGCACCGACGGCGGCAATCGGGGCGGTCACCTGGGTGGAAAGGGAAGTGCCGACACCTGTGATCTTGTCACCAACATCCTTCATTTTCTGTCCTGCCTGCTGAAGCTGGACACCTGCCACAGAACCGACATCCTTGAACTCGGACTTCAGCTTTTCAAGGGACTGCTTGGTGTTTTCAATCTCACGGGTCAGAGCCTCCTGCTGCTTGATGGTCTCCTCGGTCTGCGGTCCTTGCTGCAGTTGCTTTAAGGCATCCTGCTCCTGCTTTAATTTCTCCTTTGTGTCGGAGATCGCCGCGGAGAGGTACTTCTGCTTCTGGACGAGAAGATCGGCATTGCCGGGGTCAAGTTTTAAGAGCTTGTTTACATCCCGAAGCTGATCCTGTGTCTGGCGGATGGACTTGTTTACATTCTTTAAGGCATCGGACAGCTTAGTCGTATCGCCGCCGATTTCTACTGTGATTCCTTTAATACGGTCAGCCATCGCTGTCCTCCTTTCTGAAAAATGGCATCAAAAAACCGGAGCACTACGATGGAGTAGTGTTCCGGTGATTAAATAATTTTTATCAGTATGTATAAGATACTTTTAACGTTATCGTAGCTGTTGATGCAGGGTAGATATTGCCTTTATAGGATATTCCTGAATTTACAATCCATACTGTCCAAGTTCCTTTTGGATCTTCTCCCAAAAAGCCCCCAACCGATACTGTACTGCTACGCGAAGGCCCAG
>Ga0256404_1007894_pt1 | contig 16444 bp, 35 predicted proteins | sample RumenRJG_01DNA_FD_185990 | JGI IMG/M metagenome (GOLD analysis project Ga0256404, IMG submission 185990) | Bovine rumen microbial communities from Lethbridge, Alberta, Canada - RJG_01 | ecosystem: Host-associated > Mammals > Digestive system > Stomach > Rumen | place: Canada: Alberta | collected...
ATATGTGCCTCGAATAGCCAAATTATTACTTTCAGTCGCACCTGATGTAAAAATAATCTCCTCTGGTTTACAATTAATAAAATCAGCGACCTGTTTTCTTGCATGTTCAATTTGTAGCTTTACTTTTCTAGATTCTTCAGAGATGGAAGAGGGATTATACCAATAATCCCTCATACCTGTTTCTATATCTTTAATAACCTGTTCTGTTGGCTTAGTAGTAGCAGCACAATCAAAATAAGAAATCAATTAATCACTTCCTTTCTTATTTTCTTTTTTGACAATCTCAAACATCTCATCAATAGTCTTGTCCCCAATAGGATATGTAATTTGGGACAAACTATTCCTTGCAAATACACCTTTAACTAAGTCGATAAAAAATGTTACTGTTCCATCATCGCCACCATAAAACATTTCCCATTCTTTATCGCTCAGCCTGTCTTTGATATGTAACTGTTCAATTGCGAGATTGTCAAAACTCACAACTTTGAATCCATTGATAACCTCATCAAGTCCACCCTCAAGATATTTCATTTGAGTAATGATAGGCATAAACATACCATCATAATATTTTTTACCCCTACCAGTTTTCTTATATCCAAGGATCAGAAGTTTTAAACCATGTCCCATAAGATATTGGATATCGCCCCAAGGCGTAACTCCCGCAATTACATGAATAACGGCATTAGGGAATTCTTTAACAGTTTCAATGAAACCATCCTGTCTAGGATTTGTAAGTGAAATTCCAATGCCTTTAATAAGTCCATGTCTCTCAAGATGGCAAATTAGAGATAACATACTGTCATCCATAAAATGATTCTGATTAACTGTAGCATTCACAATAATCTTTCTGTCACGCATCTCTGTTAAGAAAGGTATGAGGTCTGGATTTACAGGCGACTGTAAGTTAATTGCAATCTCTGTATAAGGGTGCATAGTTTCAAAAAACTTCCAACCAATCAGTCTGCCATGTTTACCAGTAAGAGAACATCCATAATAACACCATTCACAGCCGTTATCACAACACTGAGAAATAGAAATATCGTGACTTTCTGGAAATTCAAATTCAAATTCATCATCTTTTGTAAAATGTGTTTTTGTTCCATCATCATAAATCGTGGTATATGTATTTCCATTTTTGTAACTAGCTAATTTTTTCATTTTTCTCCTTATGAATTAATAATCCTCTTTTGCTCTACTAATCGCTACAACTACATCACCATGTTCTGTTGTAAATTCTTGAATTTCATAATCTGACTCTTCGTCAAAAAACGAACTATCACAGTCTTCTAATTCATCTTCTTCATAATCGTTTTTGTTGAGCCAAACCTCATCCCATCTGTCCCAAACCCAATCATCATCTTTTTCGTATTCCATAAACTTATCATAATCTGCTTTGCTCATTATCTGAAGAGTATGCATCATACTACTATTAGTTTCAAAGACACTAAATCTAATTTGCTTTTTCATTCTTTACCTCCATTAAGTACATAGTAGGTTTTTGTATTTTATATCCACATTTCTCATAAACATGAATTGCTCGTTCGTTATCAGCATTAACCCAAAGACAGTTTAATCCATATTGTTCTGTTAGTTGTTTAACTATTTTTGTTCCGTACCCCTTATTTTGATATGGTTCAAATATGGATAATCGTGAAAGCATTTTACCTTTTATATCTACTTCTGCTTCACCAATTTTTATATCTCCATCATATAAATGAAGTTCTTGATATAATTCATTTTCTTTTATTTTTATCATTTTTCGCTCCAATCTAATTTCTGTCCACATCTGGGGCAATGCTCAAATTTATAAATCATATATGTCTGACAATTAGGACAAAGTGGGTCATTGTGATACCATGAAGGGTCTTCTGGTCTTTTTGATTCTAATAATTCTAATTCACTTATATCATATGCATAGCCTTGTATAGTTTTCCCATTTCTTGATTTAACAAGTTCAAAATACCAAATATCTTTTTCTTTATGATTTATTTCCATATATATTCTATAATCGCCAAGATTTATATTTATATATTCGTCTTTTAGGAAATCGTTAATTTGTTCTCGTGTTAAATTAATATCCATTAATTCTCCTATTATTTAATCGCAATCTGTATGTAACCATAAAAAAGGATTAAAAATAAAATTAATCAATTGCTCCATATCATGTAAATTAACTACACATTTATCATCATCATACGCTCCCCAAGGAACACTTTGATGGTCTAGATAATCACTAGCCATTTCGTCACCATCAAACATGGTTTTATCAATCCAAATTCCCTTGCAACTATTCCCTACATAATCTACAAAAGCATTATTAAAATCTTTCCAGTAAGACCCTTCAAATAAATATTCAATATTACAACCATAATAAATGTATATCCAAGTAACTATATAGGTCAATTTTTCACGCTGACCCTTATAGTCCTTTTTATCTTTACCGTAATACTCTGTGAGTTGTACATGAATATATCCATCATCGGCAATTTTTAATTTAGATTTATACATATGTTTTTGAGATATCTGTAAAGAATGTACTGAAGAACTATTAGTTTCAAACATTCCAATTCTAATCTGTCTCTTCATAATTTCTCCAATTATCCTTCATAACCATAAATAGAAACTGCAATCACCTCATCACCATGCTCGGTTATATATTCTGTAGTTTCTTTTTCATAGTAATCACCACAAGGGTTGTCCCAAAAATCATCTGGATATTTTCCATATTCTTCACTCTCATTTTTGTTTACCCAAATTTCATTTATATAATCCCATACCCAATCAGGGTTATCCCATTTTTTATCCCAATCTTCAAATTCTTTTTTAGTCATAATAGTAAGAGTATGCATCATACTGCTATTAGTTTCAAAAACACTTGCTCTAATCTGTTTCTTCATTTTCGTTCTCCTTTGTATAATACGGGGATTTATCATCATATAATTCTATGGATTTGTTTTTTCGCCATACCAATGCTTCTTGAATTGTTTTACAATATTTAGTATATTTAATTCGATTTTTCATTACCGTGCTTATATACCGCCTATCTCTATTCGAATATCCAATACCAGTGATACCGATACGATTATTCTTATTTAATTGTTTGTTATGCTGGTTCTCAGAAGGTGTAAGTTCTCTTAAATTATTTTTTCTATTATCATATCTATTGTGATTAATATGGTCTATTTCTACCAAAGGATTGTCACAGCTCATCAACAGTCGATGCATATATATATTTTTTCCATTTGATGCTTTAGCCATTCCATAATCTTTTCCATTACTATGCCAATAATAATCAACAAGTTTTTCATAATCTTCAGAATCAAAAATCCAACAGTATTTATAATCATCGGTATAACAAAGTCCCATATCCCCATAAAAAATATACTTATTATATTTTTTATTATTTTTACCAATATTCTTTATTTTTTCTTTTGATATGCAACCGCAACTCTGAGTTTTATCGTATACTAAACTATTATAAGAAATATCTTTTTCATTCCCACAATCACATTTGCAATGCCACATTGCACGACAATTACCAGATGGCGTTATTTTATCTTCAATACGTGTTACCGCAATTAACTTTCCAAATCTTTTCCCTGTAATATCTTTAATCACATATAATCACCACCCTTAATTCTCAAAATTATTGAACCTTCATTAATAAGACCACAATCAATAAGGTTATCAAGTTCGCAATACTCATCACCGTCGATAACCACAACAATATCTTTTCTTATAAGATATTCTTCTAGATTCATATTTGTTTCCTTTAAAAAACGTTTAAGTAATCCCGATGAGGCATGGTCTATTTCCCCAAACTGTGGAACATCAAACCAAACTTCCTCAATTGGTCTACCATCTATATCTACATTTTTATACATACCTCTGACCAAATCATCCTTAGATAAAACTTCTCTTTCATTTTTATCTACATAGATAAGTTTTTCATAAGGTACTTCTTCAACTTCATCAAGATTGTCTCCACCACCTACATAGATTTCAAAAGGTCTATCATCCCATCTATCCCATTCAACATCATCACATCCAATAAGACGAATAAGTAAAGGTCTAAACATCTCATCAAATATCTTTTCGCCATCAAGATAAGACTCAATACTATAATTGTTACCACAGTATTCTGCAACGGCATAAGCAAGTTTATCGCTAAACGTCATAAGAACATTAAAAGGAGAGCGTCCAAACTCATTGTCCCAAGGATCAATCTTAACAATTTCTTTCTCGTCATCCTTATGATGGTTTTTATACCAGTCTTCATTAAGATAAAATTCGTCACGAATCTCTTCCTGCGTCATTCGAATATTTGAATTTTTCTTTGTAACCACTAAGCTATGCATCGATGAACTGTTACTTTCGAAGCAACCTTTTCTAATTTGATATTTCATATTTTTTACCTCGTTAATAGTTCAACAGCTTTTGAAATAGGAGATACATACCACCCCACCAAATCAACAACCATATAAAGAGTTATAACAATTCCTAAAACTAATATGACTCCAGTTACAAGAATTAATATTGTCCCTTGCCAATTATCCAGACTAAACCATTCTTTTTTTGAACTTATAACAAGAACAACAATCGCCAATATTAAAGCGGTAATCCAAAACGCCATACCAATCTTATCCATTGTTGTATAATATCTACAAAATTCATCTACCAAATAGTTTGCTGTTACTCCAAATTTCTCACAAAGTTTATTAATTACTTCATCCATAATTAATCCCATCCTTTTTCTATAACATAGTTATCAATTTCTTCTGAAAATGATATTGGAAATTCTTTGTTAATAATAATAGTTGGAAATTCATCTTCATCTTCAAAATTAATTTCTACACTAAGACTTTTATTATATTTAGTACTCCCAATAATATCTTCTGCATTTGCTTTAATATCTTCACACGCTTGCTTTAATAATAATACTTTTAATTCATTATTCATATATTATATACCTTTTAAATATGACAATCAACTACCGTACAAATCAAATCACTATCAAGATTTGGCTTAATGAAATTATCATAAAATTCCAAATCCCATTTCAATTCATCTTCGGGTTCACCGTCAGTACAGACAAACCAACCCATATTAGATGGAGCGTGCCATTCACCGTCTGGTGTCAAGACCGCAAAAAATCTAGTTGTTTCATTAAGTTTAATATAAGTATCCGCATCTTTATATCTACGTCTAAACCAATCTGGATTCCAGAAAAAATATTTATCTTTCTTTTCCCCTTTTCTAAGTTCATTGCCCTCAACATTAATTTCCCACCAACGCCTTAGTTCGTCTTTTTCTTCTTGAGAGAGGGCAGTGAGCCACTTGATATATTTAATAGGAGCAGAATCTGCATATTTTACATATTCAATCTGTTCTTCTTTAGAGGCTTGACCAAACCAGCCGTGATCATAAGATTTAATTGCTTCATCAATACCCTCATCTGTAAGTTCTAATCCGTCACTAAATCTGCCACCAATTGAATACCAATCCCATTTTGATTTTGGATTATAAGTAGTGTAAACATCTCCATCTTTTAAACAATAAGAAGAGTATTGATCAATAAACCATTCTAACAATTCGTCATCTGAATACTCTTTTAAAAAATCATTATATGGTACATATTGTTCTTTAAGAATTTTAATTGCATCACTATATCTATGTTTAAGATATGGTTTTACTTTTATATTTTCACTATAAGGAGCAAGAAGCTCCTCAATATCTTGCTCCTTATTATGAATTACTAAAACTGCATAATGACTCATGTTTTATTCCTCCTTATTTTCTTTTGACAATGAATTTATATCAAACATAGGAATGGCATTTCCACCAATTACTGAAGGATTCCATTTGCCCAATGATTCTGCTTGTACTTTTTCAACTTCAATTCGTTTTAATTCAATAAGTTCTGGTGTTAAAGACTGCGAAATCTTTTTATTAGATTCTGCCTCTGCTTCAGCTGCAATTCTCTTTCGTTCTGCGGCAGCTTCAGCTTCCTGTTTCTTTCGTGCAATATCTGCATCGGATTTAATTTTAGCTTCTTTTGTTTCAGCCTCTGCATCTGCAAGTTTCTTTTCATTTACATACTTAGCATTTTCTGCTTCCAGTTTAGCGAGGTCTCTTTTTTCAAGAGCTGCATTATATTCATCGCTAAAATCCATATTGCCAATATTAACAGAATTAACTGTAAGGACTGATTCTTTATAATACTTATCAATTTCTTCCTGCAAATATTTAAGTGCGAGAGGTTCAATATAACTTCTATTTGTCACTTGATCATTGGGAAGTTCTACAGCGGCACGTTTAATAGCAGTACTAACAATACTTCCTTTTAAAAGTTTATAGTCCCACTCTTCAACATTAGACCAAATCCAAGCCGCTTTTTCTGAATTAATTTGGAAACTGATTCTAATATTTTCTGCATAAACAGGAGTACGTTCGGAACTTTCTCCCCAAATTTTATCTTCGAGTTTTGCGTCTTGCTGTTTACAATTGATTTTATCTACGTGATAAATAATAGGGATAGAATAATATTGTCCAGAAGGAAGTACCTTTTTTGAAATCTGACCATATGATGTTTGAATTCCTACATAACCACTTGGAACAATTACGATTGAAAAGCCCCAAATAAATAATGAAAAACTTAAAAATACTCCTATAATTCCAAGTACCCTTGTTTTTTCATTCATTACACCAAAACCAACAGACGCAACAAAAATAATTAAACCAGCAATCAACAATACTAACTTCATTTTTATCCTCCTTAAATATATTATATACATGTTAGCATTTTCATTATAAATTGTCAAGGTTTATTGGAGTAGCAGGAGATTTTCCCCATTTCATCCAATAATTACTGCAATCTGATAATGAACATTTTTCATTTTTAAAATTATCACACTTATCACATCCAGTTTGATGGACAATGAAAAAAGCAAGTTCTGCATCATCCATTTTTCTTATCATATCAAAATTGGTCTCTTGAACTGGAATAAGTGTGTGCTTATTCTTTTTAAATTTTTTCATTCATTTACTTCCTTATTTAACCATACAATAGTAGCTTCTACAGCATCTTCAAATATAAACCATTCTATACCAGAAGGATCGGCGTATACATCATTACCATCTATATCTTGTCTTACAAAAGTAACAAGATATTCTGCCAAATCATAATCATCTAAACTAAATAAATATTCTTTATTTGTCATCATTCTTTTTCCTCCGTTTACTAAGTTTAAGATATTGTCTAATATCAGTTTCTTTTAACATTAAAATCTTTTTGGATTTATTTTTATCATAAATCCTGATTGTTTGAATCTTATCAATCATTGTGTTATCAAGATTTACTGAATTGTTGTCCATTGGGGCAGTGCCGATTAAATCAATTCGTATCTTCACTTGTCTCTTCTCCATTTAAATACTCCCATTCTTTTTGCTCTAATTGAAGCTGTTTCTTCCTATATTTATGTAGCCTGTTTGCTAAGCACCAATCGCACCCCCCATGACATCTGCATGAGGGGTCAATTGCTTCAGAACCATAGTATTTTTTTCTATGTTCTTTATGATGTTGAATTGCTTTATCTAAACTCATTTTATTTGTCTTTCTGTTTGTAAATTCAAATCATATGCATACCAACGAAGTTCATTTGTGTTGTCGCTTATTTTAAGTAATTGTTTATATGGTTTCATATTATATAAAACATAAGTATCTTTATCTAATTTAATTATTTTGAAACTCCAATGAGGCGTTTCACATCTCCAATCAAATTCTAAATCACTATCTTTTGCTTTATTCCACTGCATCGCTTACTCCCACATTAAACATAATTGCACCGTCAGACAGAAGACTGTTAGAAACAAGACTAATTTTATAATCATATATATATTTGTTTTCAGGTGTAGAGGTCAAAGGATTAATATCACACTCAATAGGAGTATTGAATAATCTAAATAACCAATTATAAGTATTATCATTCATATCAATAGATACAATATAAATGCTATTTTTTTCATACTCATTAATAATAGTAAGAATTTCTTCAGCTAGTTCTGGTACATATCCTGTACAAAAATAATATGAAGAAGGGCAGTGAATATTCTTTTTGATAGTGGTATTAGTAAGACTATTACTCATATATAATATCTCCTTTTAATTTATTCATCTTCATCATCATCATCCATAAATGCGGAGTATTCTTCTTCAGTTGGCAATGTTTCTTCAGTGCCATCATCTTTTTGTCTTACTCTGAATATTACAGAAGAAGGATCATCAATAAACACCGTCAAGTCTAAAGCGTTCACATCTGGCTTAGGTGATTTACCTAGACGAAATGGATAAAGAGCGCATTCGGTACAAGTACATTCTTTAACCAGTTTTGAAGTTACGGAACATTGTCTGCATTTTGCAATAATTGCAAGTCTGCGTGTCAGTTTTTTAAAAGGTTTTGTTTCTGTCATTAAACTATTCCTTCCTGATATAACACATATAAATTGGCATCATATAAAAAATCATTAATTCTTTTATAATCTGGATTATCTGGAAGAGGAGAGTGGTCTTTTAAATAATTTAATTTATTTTCCATCTCATCAACAATATCATAAAACTCTTTAGTGGGTTGTTTATTGTCATCCAGATATTTACCATTTCTAATATCCATTAGGAAATCATGTTCTTTTTTTCTATATGTAATAATTTTACCGTCTTCAAGAATATCAAAACACATAAGATATAATCTAATTAAATGCATCATATGTTTACCAAGCTTATCATGCTCAATGGCTTTTGAATTACGTCTGCCGATTTTAGAGTAATCTTTTACAATATTCTGCATTTCTGACCACATAGATTTATAATCTCTAAGTGGATAATGTTTTAGATTTATATCCATAAAAATCTCTGTATCATAATCTTCTTGGATAGCTTTATCAATATAAAGTTTAATAGAATCTTCTGGATAATTAAAATATTTATTAGGATAAGAATATCTTGCATTTTCAATACTTGCCAGAATATACTTTTCTCTTTGCTCTTGCTCTTTGTTAGATAATTTTCTAAGCTGTGTTGTAGCATAACCACTAAACGAATGAGCAGCTCTTTTAGATAAAAACATATCTTTATTTTTAATAAGCTCTTGACCAATATAACCTGTATATAAATACTGCCAAGGCTCAAGACCTAAAATTTCAATTATATTAGGATTACAATTGGAAAGAAGATTAACAATTTTTTCAAGAGAATAAACAGTTGTATCAGTAGCTTCATTAACTACCTGCTCAAAACCTTTTCTAGTAAGAATATCTTCTGCATTATGAGTGGCAATACCTCTGATATCCAAATCACTGTTTTCGGTATTAGTACCATAAGCATAGCTGCCACCAAGTCCTAATAGAATAATATTGTTGCCCAATGGTTTTTCTTTTAAAAAACTGTATTCAGAAGAAGCAATTTTATTTTTAATTTCTTCAATTGTCATTTAAATACATCCTCCGCAACTTCCATAACGCCAATCCTGTGAATTGATTGCTTCATAAATTTCTACCCAGACAAAAGGGTCTGTTGATATTTTTTCTAACCAATATTCATTTTCTTCAAGCCACTCATCACAAAATAAACCATCTTCATAATAATTATTTTCCACTTCCCAATCAGGAGTAAAATGCCAAGTTCTATATGTTCCATATGTATTCATAGAAGAATTTTTTAATTCTTTAGGAATTAAAAGAGAGACATCTTTATTATTTACTTTTAAAATCCATTCGCCTGAACAAAGATTAGGATATTTACCTGTCCATTTGGCTTCTACTTTCATTCAATTCTCCTTTTTATCATTTAAATCAATTCCTACATAAATATAATTCTTAGGAATCTTATCTGTTTTTCTGGTTTCGTCTTCTTTATGTGATTTGATTTTATATTTTCTGTTTCTAATCTTGCTGCTTTTCTTCCAATTGTTTTTGTACTTTTTAATCATTTTTAAACCTCCATACATATTCGATTATTTCACTAATAATATATCCAAGCTCATCTGGATTATATTTAAAAATTTTAATACATTCTTCTTTATACCAAGGATGAAGCTGATCATATTTGTTTTCTTCAATCATACCGATAATTGGTTTATTTAATGTATGAGCATACATTACTTCCTGAGCTGTACCAATAGAAGAGAGTGAATTAAAATTAACAACTATTACATCTGCCTGTTTAACACAGAATAAATCATATGCCATAGCTTCTTTTTCAAGAGCTGGGTCATAAGGCTTGGATGGTTTATATAATGCTGTTGGATTTATAAAACTATATTGTTCAGCATAAAAAGCAGAAGAGATATTTTTATATTTAGATTGTTTAAATAACCTTCTCCATTTTTTAGAGTCTTCTTCGGAGATATTTGACATACCCCCACTAAGAAAAATTTTCAATTTATCTGACATACCTTAATACTCCTCATCATCTATAAAATGCCAACCTATGTTTTTATCTGTATATTCATAAAATGGGCTATCAAATCTTCCATATGGTAATTCCCCATCTTCATCTGGATATCTAAGAAATTTTGTATATTTAGTAAGCAATTCAGGACAATTCTTTAATACCCATTCTTTAGTTGCAGTAATACACCAGTTTGCTGACATATCTACAACTGTTCTTACTACTACTAATTTATTTTCTTTAATCCATTCTTCATTATCAAAATTAAAATGTTTATAACTTACCCATGTTTTAAATGGTTCTGCGTTTGGGTAATCTGTATTGGGCATCCAATTGTTTAATTCAAAATAAACTATTTCTTTTTGCATCTACCTGTTTCCTTCCTTTTACAAAAATCAACACAGTCATATTTAATTGAATAATAAATTAAATAGAAGAGAGCAGTAATAAAGTATTTTGAAATTTTTGTCTGAAGAGCAAAGTCTCCGTAGTTTTTATATAACACTGTGTATTTATATCCCATTTAATCCTCCTCTGGATATTCTTGATATTGAATTGTAATTAATTTTGTTGTCGAAGGTTCTTCATGATATTCAAAAGCGAATTGAGTATCAAACAAGAACGATTGGACATTATTAATTATAATCGATTTTTTGAATATTTCAATATTATATTTACAACTTTCTTCATAAATAAAACCAAGGTTTGAAAAAGTACAATCATGATAGATTACTTCTGAATATAACATCCTGTGGTTTTTATCTATAAAGGGAATACCATAAAAGGTTACTGCGTAATGTTGGACATTATTTTTAGATTTACGGGTTGGTGTAATTTTAATTTTAGTTGCTTTAGACAGATTAGCAGTGGTTAACATATAGCTCCTTTTTTTAATTTTAATAATAGGTTAATAAGCTGCTTAATAGCAAATATAAATTCCAATAGAAACAATTACTGAAATAATAAAGAAGAAATAAAAAGATACTCTGAGTTTTTCTATCAGATTATAAAGTGAAGTGAGTTTCTTCTTATAATAATAGCGTTCTGAATATGATGGTGAATTGGAGATTATATCCCAGATACAAAGATTAATATGAGAGAGAATCTCTGCTATGGCTAGGATAAGTAGTGTTGTTATGGTTGATAGTATTTTTTGGTTCATGTATACCCCCCTCCTTTGGGTATGTGTGGTTAATAAACATGTAAATAATATACATAACTTAATTATAGAGATTTAATTGGAAAAGTCAAGAGGGATAAGAAAGAAGATAGTAAAGAATATAGTAAAGAAGAATATAAAATATTAAATGTGGATAATGTGGATAAAGTGGATAAGTTTGTGGATAAGTTGGAGGGATTATCGAAAAGATAAGCGAGAGTTGGGAGATTGGGGTGTTGGGAGTTATTTTTTATTATTTTTGATTATTTTTATATTTTTAAATTAGTAGAAAAAATAGGCAAAAAATGGGTAGAAGGTGGATGGAAGGTGGTAGAAGATGAATAAAGATGAATAGAATTTTGATTATTTTTTTTGATTATTTAAGTTGTGCTGTGTGGTTTTAGGTCATTCGGCTGATCCGGTGGATTTAAGCCGCCCAGCGGTTCGAAATACCCCCATTTAAAGCTACAGAAAACTATAATTTTCTGCATGGTCAACTATGGTGTAATATAATATACACAAGTCAAGGGAATACACCTTAGCTCTGCTCCCTTGCATGAAAGCACTTTAGCTCTGCTTTCAAATGTCCATCTTTAGGTGACTGCTACCTATCGAAAGCAGTGATTTGTCTAGTCGTTGACTTGCCTTGCAAGTCTGAATTTGTACCATAAAAATCGAACATTGAACCATAGGCGAACGGCAATTAGGTGCCCGCAAGGGCGTTAAGGTTGCGTTAACAGTGTGGGAATAAGAACGCCCTACGAGAACGGGCGACTGGGGACAGACCAGTGGTCATTGACCATGAAGCGCACGATACCGCCGAAAGCATGATAGGAACGAAGCAACCTATGGGGATTTGAATATCGCTGGCAGTTATCACGAGAAACAGGACTGTCGGGACACGGTTACCCCAAATACGACGCAATGTTTGGGGACTGTGCAGAGCGTACAACTCAGGTTGTGCGCCGTGTACAGTCTCTTGACTGCAATCAACTATTCATTCTAAAACCCGCTAGTGGGTTTGTACGCTAGCAGAAAGAGGATTACTATGACAACAACAACTATCGCAACCGCAACCGCAACTGTTAACGCTTCCGCTCGTATCGCTAAGACTAACTACTGCACCAAGGACGCTCGTCCTTTCCGTGAGCTAGTAGAGGACTACATGTTTAGGACCTTCTGGTATCAGGAAGTCAAGATGGAGCGTGAGTCCATACTCTCCGAGATTAACTCTCAGATTGACGGTCTGTCCAATCTCCGCAACTCTGCTCTGTGGACTGATGCCAATGCTTCTCAGCTTCTCACCCTCATGGACACCAAGTCCGCTTTGGAGTCCAAACTGGACGAGTGGATTGCTCGTGGCGTCAAGTGGTCTGTCGGCAAGGACTCTGTCCTTGACCACACCTACAATGTCTACAAAAAGCACATGGAGAACGGCGATGCAATCGACTACTCTGTCCGCATGGCAGTCAACTACCTCTATGACCAGTACGGTCTGGTCTGCGGTACTCAGGATATGCTCTACATCCTTGAGAACTGCGGTGGCAGAACTGCCCAGAAGAACGGCAAAAAGGTCTACAAGTCCAGTCAGACCGTGTGGACTAAGTGCAGAACAAAGTCCGACTTCTGCGCCACCCTCGTCTCTGTCCTTGCTGAAATTCTGATTGCCTGCAATGCAGTTCGCCCTGTCCGCATCGCTCCCGAACTGGAAGCGAAGTACAACAAAGTTCGCAAGGCATCCAAGAAGAATTCCAAGAAGAACTGACTCCCAGTCCGTCCAGTCTGAAAACACGCACATAATTTAGGGTCAGATAGGATAGGCAAGCCACAACTTGCCTATCCGATTGTGGTTCTAAATCACCCAAAAATACGCCCAAGCTGGGCAGAAAGAGAGGAACAATCATGTTCAAAGTTAGGATTTATTCTCAGGTCGCCGACACTTCTCAGGTCGCCGACACCACTAATGTCACTATCATCAGAGATATTCCGTCACTCGCTGATGCTTATATTCTCTGCAAGTCCATTTGCAACATTATGTCCAAAGACTCTGAAATCACAGGAGTCCTATCTGATATTGTTAACACCACAACCCGTGAAGTCATTATGTAAGGGGGTACAATCATGAGCAGAAAAAACAAAGTTATGGAAGCAAAGAACCGCAAGGTTCGTATCTGTGATGCAAGAATAGGCAAGGAGTCTGCACTCCGTCACTCTGTCATGGAGTTACACTTTGGGGATATCTCTCTTCCCAAAGACGGGTCTGCCAATATGTATAGACCCACAGAGGGTAAAGTCACTAAAGCCATGAAAGTGGCAGAGATTGACGAAAAACTCAAGAACCCCAATCTGTCTATCTCCGAACATATGGCTCTAGTCAGAAAAAGAGCAACCCTCATGAGATAGGATTAATGGGCAGATAGGAGCGCAGAGTCACAACTCCGCACTCCGATTGTACTTATTAGCACTGCAACTAAGACTTGTATTTGGACTAGCGCTGAAGCGCAGTTTGAGTACTTGCAAACCATAATCGTGAAAGGAGTAATTATGTATACACCCGTTTACATTGGAGACCGTACAAGGATGCTCTGTGTCCTTGCATTTCTCAAGCTGACTCAGAAAAAGCAGTCTTACTGCTCTTTCTCAGAGTATGTCCGCACTCTCAAAAAGGACAGGCTCTATGAACTCAGAGATGAGGGCATGGTCGCTTTTATCACAAGAATAAGATGAGAATAAAAAAAGAAGAAAGGAGTAAATCTGCCTATGGTAAAACGCCCTAATTTCCCCGTCTTTATCACATCCATCTGCATATCACGCCACCACCATCATTCTTAGTGGACAGATAGGGGCATAGAGAAATAAATCTCTGTGCTCCGATTGTGTTTATTAGGACGCAAAATAACTATAAACAGAAATAAATAAAGGAAACGGAAAGGAGTAATTGTGAGAACACCCGAACCGAAAATTAATGATTATGATATCTGCTATGATTACATTGTCAGATGCAGATATTATTTGGAAGACCACTGGACACTCGACGAAGAAGATTTAAAACGCAAAATTACAGATGCAGAAATCGACCTAATGGAGATGGAAACCCAGATGATTGCAGATGCAGAAGAATATGACGCTCTTCTGAACGGAAATGCTTTCCGCTCTTCTAAGAGAGCGCAGAGAAGAAAGGCAAACATCCGTCATCACAAGGCAGACCGTAAGCACGGAAAATCTGTTCCCCAGTCTGACAAGAAATACTGGGATGAGCAGAGCGGAACATTCTATCGCTGGGATGAAAAGAAAATGACTTTTTCTTCTCCCAAGAAACCTATCGTCCATAGAAAACGGAAAACATTCCGTGACCGTCTTAACTCTGCTATAAAAGCGAGAGAAGAGGAATATATTACTGAATTCTGATTAATCCCCAGATAGGGACGCATAGAACGCAAATAAAATAAATCAATAAGCGAAATAAATTCTATGCGTTCCGATTGTGAGGATTAATTCCTTACTTAATAAGGCAAACCGATTAATATAAGAAAATGAGGTAAATTATGGCAAAAGCAAAAATCAAAATCTCTGTAAACTTCGGAACTCTTGGTAGTTCCACATGGCAGGACAAGTCCTTTAAGGACATTGAGTCTGCAATTATGTGGTGCAGAAAAAATTACCAGAAAATCTGGTACATCAATGATTTCAGAACTTTTGGACAGCCTATCAGCCACTTTGATATAATGGCTGCGATTGATGGAGTAGCCAACTAAAAGAAAGAGAGGTAAATAAAAAATGATTAAGAAATTTCTTCTTGCAACGACCTTAATCACCATCCTTATCTTAGGTTGTCATCTTGATGCAACCTATAAAATGGATGCAACCGTATATTCCATCAACGGAAACGAGATTACCTTAGAAGATGTAACAAGTAATCTCTTTTCTTATTACGGAGATACCGACAATCTTCACATCGGTCAGGCTTGCAAGGTTAAGTTTGACCACAATGGAACTGAAAGCAACAGATATGATGATATTATTCTGTCTGTTAAGTATTGAAAGAAGATAAAACAATGTATAAGTTTATTTACCTTAATAAGGCAAACAAAAAAGTTTGCCAGTCTTATTTCCACAGGTATGAAACCTGTATGGAAATGGAAAATAGTTACCGAAAACAGTATGAGGGCGGTCACGCCATTATCTCATACATCAGCAGATAAGAAAGGAAGTAAATATGGAGAAGAAATGGAGAAACTGCGAACTGCACAAGGTAAATGACGCAGAAGCAATCAGAGCAATTCGTGTATATTGCAATATGCATAATATTCCGTATGAAACTAGTGACGCAGGATATAATCTTACCCATTTCGAAATCTATTGTGATGGAGAAATGGCGAAATGCTTTGACGCTATTATAGCTGGGAAAGCAGTTTATCACTTTTAAAAATCGTGAAAAAGAAAGGAAGGTAAATAAAAATGTATATCACAAAAGTACATTGGTCTGATAATGATTATGACCATGAATCCACTGACACCTTTGTTGTTGGGATATATCTAACAAAAAAAGAAGCGGAAGAGGCAGTTAATATTTTTTATACTGCTTATAAACATATAAAAAACGTCTCTCCATTAATGTTTAATTCTGGGTATTATACATTTGATACCAAAACAAAACATTGTCGTGAAACTTATGAATTTGAAATTGACGAAATAGAAGTAGGTAAAACATATACAGACGAATTTTAAAGAAAGGAAGGTAAAAAATTATGTCAAATTACACAGAAATTACAGATTATATGAACCGTTACTCTGCAAAAATAACTGAAATATCAACAGATATTTATTCAATGAAAACACGG
>Ga0256404_1007895_pt1 | contig 16444 bp, 14 predicted proteins | sample RumenRJG_01DNA_FD_185990 | JGI IMG/M metagenome (GOLD analysis project Ga0256404, IMG submission 185990) | Bovine rumen microbial communities from Lethbridge, Alberta, Canada - RJG_01 | ecosystem: Host-associated > Mammals > Digestive system > Stomach > Rumen | place: Canada: Alberta | collected...
CAATGAGCACGGCTGGTCCAAGTGGGCTATGAACGAGATGTACACTCCCAGCACCGGGGACGGCGCAAAGGTCCGTGCGGTCCAGATGCGTATCAAGGGACATACCCGCAACCTGTATGATCTTTATTACAGAGCTGTGCTTGATGACGGTACCGTTCTTGACTGGGCTCACGACGGTCAGGCTGCCGGCGCGATCGGCTCCGACCGTTATATCAAGGGCTTCCAGATGACCATGTGGAGACACGGCATGGCATTCAACCAGGGAACCTCCCGCCATCTTCTTACGACCGGCTCCTATGAGGGCGTTCAGCGCGGCAGCGACGGCCAGATGTACTATTCCACCTGGAACGGTCAGCCCTTTACCGGCTGGGCTTATGATACCGACAATAACAAGTACTATTTCCAGGACAGCCATATCGTGACCGGCTGGCAGTATATTGACGGTTATAAGTACTATTTTGACAACAGCGGCCGTGTCGTCACGGATCTTGAGCCTATCATGGGTCTTCCGGGCGACTATATCATCAAGGTCAACAAGGACATGAAGTGTATGACCGTATATGCCAAGGACGGAGACAACGGATACATCATTCCGTTCAAGGTATTCCTGGTCACGATCGGAAGCGCTACGCCGACCGGTACCTTCAAGACCTACGAGCCGCACAGATGGAAGTTCATGCATGATGACATCTATGTGCAGTTCCTTCTGCGCTATAAGGCAGGCGGTTTCTGTATCCATTCCATCATTTACCAGGGAGCGCCGGATTCCTACCATCTGACCGCATCCACCTACAACCAGCTCGGAAAGAACCAGTCCGACGGATGTATCCGTCTGCTGTCCGGCGATGCTGCATGGATCTACAACAACTGCGGCGCAGGCACGCAGGTGACGATCTATGATGATGAGTGGGTGATGGGACCGTTTGACCGTCCGGCGATCGAAAAGGGCATTCCGAACGATCAGAATTACGACCCGACCGATCCGGTGATCGTATCCTCCCGCGGTACGGAAGCAGCTGCTTCCCAGGAAGCGGGAGCTGCAGCAGCTGAGGAAGCTGCTTCGGGATCCGCCGATCTGATCGCAGTCGACATTTCCGCACCGAACTAAAACACATCAAAATATCCCTCCGAAGGGGAATCCTTTCGGAGGGATTTTCGGGTCTTGGAGAAAGAGCTCAGACTCCATGTCGGAACAATCACAGATCAAAACAAGCGTTATAGCGGGCTTTTTCTGGAAAGCCATGGAGAGCGGAGGCGATCAGCTGATCACCTTCTTTATTTCCGTTATTCTGGCAAGACTGTTAGGACCGGAAAAATACGGTACGATGGCGATTATGCTGATCTTTATCGCCATCGCGCAGGTGATCATACAGAACGGCTTCCAGACCGCGCTGATCCAGAAAAAGGAGATCGGGGATGAGGACTTAAGCTCTGTCTTCTGGGTGGGGCTTCTGATCTCGACAGTCCTCTATCTTCTGATCTTTTCGGCCTCGCCCTTCATCGCCCGTTTCTTCGGTGATCCGGAGATCACCCCGATGCTGCGGGTGCTTTCTCTGATCCTTTTTTCCGGATCGGTCGTTTCCGTAGAGATCGCGATCATAGCCAGGCAGATGAATTTCCGCCTGCAGTGTATCGGCACGATCATTGCGGACCTGTTTTCGGGAGCCATCGGCATCATTGCGGCGTTCCACGGCATGGGGACCTGGGCGCTGGTGCTGCAGCAGCTGATCAAAAATATCTGCCTGATGGTCTTCCTCCTCTGGAAGCTCGGCTGGCGTCCTCAGAGGATGATCTCCGTAAAGAGCATCAGCAGTCTCTTTTCCTATGGATGGAAGGTACTGGCTTCCGGGCTGATCGATACGATCTATTCCAATCTCTACACCCCGTTTATTTCGCGGCTCTATAACGCGACCATGGTCGGATACTATAACCGCGCGAACCAGTTTCCGCAGGTCATCGTAAACTCGATGGCACAGACACTGCAGGCGGTCATGCTTCCGGCTTTTTCCAGGACGCAGGACAACGAGTCCAGAGGGAGGCTGATGCTGCGCCGTACGATCAAGATGGCGGGCTTCGTAATGTTCCCCGCCATGTTCGGCATCGCAGCCGTCGCGGAAGCGATGATAAGGATGCTCCTCGGAGAGGTCTGGCTTCCTGCTGTGCCGCTCCTTCGGCTCTGTGCGCTTTCCTTCAGCGTCTGGCATATGCATGTTGCCAACCTGCAGGCTATCAATGCGAACGGGCGCAGCGATATCTATCTGAAGCTGGAGATCATCAAGAAGGCGGCAGGCGTAGCGGTCCTCCTCGGAAGTGTCCGCTTCGGGGTGACCGGCATGATCCTGATGAAGGCTGTCTGGGACTATGTCTGCACTTTTATAAACGGATGGCCGAACCGCTCGATCTTAGGCTACGGGCCGGGTGCCCAGTGGCGGGATTCGCTGCCTGAGTTTACGGCAGCTGCCGTGATGGGGATCGCGGTATACGGGCTGCAGGTCCTCCTGAGCCGTACGGGAATCATCATTATGGCATCGGGCGGGCAGGCTATTATGATGATCCTGATCCAGGTGGCGGCAGGTGCGCTTTTGTACCTTCTGATCGCTGTTTTGTTCCGGATGGAGAGCCTCCGGTACCTGATCGAGACCGCGAAGCTCTATTTACATCACTAAATAAGTACCTGAAAGATTCAGTTGAGCTTGCCGTGAAGGTGTCGAATTGAGGCTACTAGGCCGGAGACGCCGGAAATGCGAGCATAGCTGGGGCTGACCGGAGCAACTGTTTGAGGCGGGTCCCTACCCGTAAGGGCCTGCTACGAGGGGACCCGTCGAGTTTGCGACAGTTACCTGAGGAAGGGGCCCGCTTGCGGGAAGGTTTCCTGAGGTGCCAAGCGGCGAGCGTGTTCAAAGAACGCGTAGCGTTCTTTCTGCAAGGCAGCCCCTCATAGGCGGCGCAGCATTTCCAAGTCGGAGTGCCGAAGCCTCGATTGACACCTTCGCGGCGATGAAAGAGTAGATCATGAGTAATATATTTTTCGTGGAAAAACACGGTGCAGCCAATATCTACGTGAAACGGGAGGACCTCCACCCATTTTCTTTCGGCGGCAATAAGGTCAAGATCGCTGAGGAGCTGTTTAAGGATCTGAAAGAGCGCGGTTTTACTTCCGTGGTCTCCTTCGGTTCGCCGACTTCCAATATGAACCGTGCCGTTGCGCATATGGCAGCGTCCAGAGGGATCCCCTGCCATGTGATCTTCAAAAGAGACCCGGCTTCAGACAGCGGCCGGATGCCGATGAATGAACGGCTGGTACGGGAGAGCGGCGCATCTGTTACTGAATGCGCGCCGGATAAGGTCCGTGAGACAGTGGAAGCGGTTCTTACGGATGCTGCAGCTAAAGGTGAGAAGCCCTATTATATTTTCGGAGACAGCACTGGTCATGGCAATGAGGAGGTCCTTATGCGTGCATACGGCAAGCAGTACTGGCCGATCCGTGAGTTTGAGCGGGAACAGGGACTCGATTTCAGGCATATTTTCCTGCCGGTCGGTACGGCTTCCACGATCAGCGGCCTCGCCGCGAGCATTTCCGAGGGTTATGAGGTAGAGGAGCCGCATGTGGCTGTCCACGGGATCTCCATTGCCCGGAAAAAGGATGCCGTTCAGGATGCGATAAAGACTTTTCTTGCTTCCTGCGGATATGATACGGATCTGTGCCTCTCGATCGCGGATGTCACCGATGCCTATACGGGCGGAGGATACGGAAGCGAGGATAATGCAGGATCCGGAATGGAGCCTGATATTGTCCGGGGTGTTGAGGAGCTCATCCATAAGATGATGATTGAGCACGGCCTGCCGTTGGATCCCGTTTATACCGGGAAGGCCTGGTACGGCATGCTCCGTGAGATCGAAAAAAATGGGATCGAGGGGGATGTGCTTTTCATCCATACCGGCGGGCTCCCGCTCTTTATAGATTATTACACGGGCCGGATGCAGTGAGCCTTCCGGACACATGCTTGATTTTAAAGACACGAGGCGGCAGCAGGCCGTTTTGCAAAGAAGAGAGGCTTAGATTCCATGAAAACCGTGATCATGGCCGGCGGACGCGGCACACGTATTTCTGCACTTTTTCCTGATATCCCGAAGCCCCTGATCCCCGTATGCGGAAAACCGGTACTGGAATGGGAGCTGATGAGCCTTAGGGAGCAGGGATTTACGGATATCATTCTCACCGTTTCCCATATGGCGGACAGGATCCGGGAGTATTTCGGCGACGGGAGCCGCCTGGGCGTCTCCATTGAGTACTTCGTGGAAGAAAAACCTCTGGGAAATGCCGGGGCCCTTTTCAAGCTCGGCCTTACGGAGGATTTTCTTCTTTTGAATGCCGATGCGGTATTTGACGTGGATTTTCGCCGTTTTACGGAGTTTCACCGGCAAAAGGGAGGGCTCGTGACGCTGTTTGCCCATCCGAATTCCCACCCTTATGATTCGGGACTGCTGATCATGGAAGAGGACGGCTGTGTGGCAAAGTGGCTTGCAAAGGAGGATCCGAGGCCGGAATACTATAAAAATATCGTAAATGCCGGCCTGCATGTGATCAGCCCCGCGGCGCTTTCCCAAAGCGGCATCGATCCTGCACTGATCGGCACGGAAATGAACGGGAAGACTGTGAAGGCCGATCTCGACCGTGAGATCTTAAAGCCCTTATGCGGTACACACGAGATGTTCTGCTATATTTCTCCGGAGTATGTGAAGGACATGGGGACGCCGGAGCGCTTTGAAGCCGTTTCCCGGGATTTTGAACGCGGAACTGTCGCTGCCAAGAATCTGCAGAAACCGCAGAAGGCGATCTTTCTGGACCGCGACGGCACGATCAACCGCTACGTGGGCTTTTTAAGAAGGACAGAAGAGTTCGAACTGCTTCCCGGAGCTGCAGATGCGATCCGCTCGATCAATAACAGCGGATATCTTGCTGTTGTTGCCACTAATCAGCCCGTGATTGCAAGAGGCGAGGTGACGGTGCCGGGCTTAGAGGAGATCCACAACAAGATGGAGACCCTGCTGGGCATGGAGGGAGCATACCTTGACGGCATCTATTACTGCCCGCATCATCCGCATAAGGGCTTTGAAGGGGAGATCCCGGAGCTTAAAACAGAGTGTGAGTGCCGAAAGCCCAAGCCCGGCCTGCTTCTGAAAGCGGCTTCGGATCTGCATATCGATCTTTCCGCATCCTGGATGATCGGGGACGGGGAAAATGATGTACTGGCCGGAAAGAACGCCGGATGTAAAACTGCGCTGATCGGTTCCGGGGACTTTGGCCAGGATGTGACGGCGGCTTCCTTAGAGGAAGCGGTCAGAACGATCCTGAACGCGTAAGAGGCTGCAGCGGTGCTTTCTTTGGCGGTATCGTGCAGGATTGAAAAACAGCACGGTCTGTGCTATCCTTTAAGTTAATGAATATTCTTCTGACAAGTGCCGGAAGACGGACATATATGGTCGATTATTTCAAGGAGGCCCTCAGAGGTGAGGGTCTTGTTTTTGTGGCCAATTCCGTGATGAGCCCCGCCATGACAAAAGGTGACGGCCATTTTCTGACACCGCTGATCTACAGCAGGGATTATATCCCCTTTCTTCTTGAACAATGCAAGGAAAGACAGATCGGCCTGCTGGTCTCCTTATTTGATATCGACCTGCCGGTGCTTGCGGCTCACCGCGATGAGTTCGCCGCCATAGGAACGACCGTGGCAGTCTCCGATCCGGAAGCGCTTCAGTACTGCAATGACAAGCTTAAGATGACCGAGAGGCTTTCCGGGGCCGGGATCCTTACCCCGCGCTGCTTTATGGATGTGGAAGAGGCGCTCCGCGAGATCCGGAAAGAGGAGGCGTTCTGGCCGCTTGTAGTAAAGCCGCGGTTCGGAATGGGGTCTCTTGGCATTCTGAAGGCTTATACGCCGGAGGAGCTTTCCGCAGTGTACGGTATGTGCGCACGGGAGATCGCGGGCACCTATCTTCGCTATGAATCCGCGGCATCCGGCGACCGTTCCGTTCTGATCCAGGAGATGTGCTCCGGACCCGAATACGGTCTGGATGTGATCTGTGATCTTTGCGGGAACTATGTAACGACCATTGTGCGCCGGAAGATGGGAATGCGCTCGGGAGAAACGGATGAGGCTGTGATCCTGGGGCCGGACGATCCTGCCTGGACTTCTCTGAACAAAACCGGGGAGAAGCTGGCAGGGGCTTTAAAGCCGAGGGGACTGATCGATGTCGATGTGATCATCGACGAGGCGGAGCAGCAGCCCTTTGTGATCGACATCAATGCCCGGTTTGGAGGAGGATATCCCTTTTCTCACCTTGCGGGCGCGGATGTTCCGCGGGCGTATGTGCTCTGGATGAAGGGGATGGATGAAGCCGCAAGGGCAGCCTGTATGGGAGCTGTTCCGGGCATACACGGATTTAAGGATATCAGCATTAAGCGTATGGAAGCTGAGGGATAATATGCCAGAAACGATCAAACAAAGCCAGCCGGAAAGAAAGAAAAACAGTGATGTACTGCTGGTCATTCCCGCTTATAACGAAGCTGACAGCATTGAGCGGGTCGTTGACGAGCTGATCCGCGACTATCCGTCGCTCGATTACGTCGTAGTAACGGACGGCCCTACGGACGGAACCGACATCATTTGCCGGCGCCGGGGATATAATGCCGTGAATCTTCCGAAGAACCTGGGGCTTGCGGGCTGCTTTCACAACGGAATGAAATATGCCTCGGAAATGGGATACCGCTATGCGGTCCAGTTTGACGGGGACGGGCAGCACCGGCCGGAGTACATTGACGCGATGTATAAAAAAGCTTTAGAGGGCTACGATATCGTGATGGGCTCCCGCTTTCTGCCGCTTGACAAAAGTGCCGTCCCGGATGGAGCTTCTGAAGAGGAGTCCGAAATGAGCGGCATGCGAAGTCTGGGGTCAAGGCTGATCCGTCTTGCGATCTGGTGGAAGACGGGAAAGCGCGTCACGGATCCGACCTGCGGACTTCGGATGTACGATAAGCGGATCATTGATATGTTTGCCCGCCGGACGGACCTTGCTCCGGAACCTGACACGGTATCCCTTCTGATCATGAAGGGCGCAAAGGTCGCCGAGGTGCCTGTCCGTGTTGCACGGCGGGAGACCGGGGAGTCCTATCTCAAGCCGATGAATGCCATCCGGTATATGCGCCGGATGCTGGGATCTATCCTTCTGATGAGGACAAAGAGAAAGAACGGGAAAGAGCTTTCCGACGACTGACAGGATCATCATGGATCAGGATAAAACACTTAAAAAAGACTATCTGTGGAATACGATCGGCAGCGCAGTATATGCGCTGTCTGCTGTCGTACTCTCTTTTCTTGCCATGCATTTTGCCGGCCCGGAGGACGGCGGGATCTTCGGATTCGGGTTTTCCACCTTCGGTCAGCAGATGTTTATCATAGCGTACTTCGGTATCAGACCGTTTCATATCACGGATGTGAAGCATGAGTACAGCTATGAGGATTACCGGCGGCTCCGGGTCCTGACCTCACTGGCCGCTGTGGCTGCTGCGGCGCTGTATCTTCTCTTTATGCTTGCCGCAGGGCGTTATAACAGCCATAAGGCACTCATTATTTTTGTTCTGGCATTATACAAGATCGCAGACGGTATCGCTGATCTGTATGAATCGGAATGTCAGCGCTCCGGCTTTCTCTGGCTCGGAGGGCAGGAGCTGACCGTAAGGACTGTTCTTGCTGTCGCGGGCTTTGCCGCTGTGCTGATGCTCAGCGGGAAGCTTCTTCCGGCCTGCTGTACGGCTGTGATGGTCCATGCGGCCGCGATTCTTGTTTTCCGCGGATTTCTTCGCCGCCGTGTTCTTTCAGGGCAGGCAGAGGAGGGACAGTCTTCCGCTGATGCAGGGGCCTCTTTCGCAAATGACGGATCGGCAAGTAAGCTAACGCTTTTGACGCCTGAGACCAGGCGGCTTTTTGCAGGCACCGTCCTGCTGTTTTTATCCGTATTCGTAGATTTCTATATCTTTTCCGCTTCCAAGTATGCGATCGATCTGCACCTTACGGACACGGACAGCGGTATTTTCAATGTTTTATTCATGCCGACATCCGTGATCTATCTGGTGGCGAATTTCATTATCCGTCCATATATGACACGCCTTGCCGATATCTTCGAGAACGGGGATCTCCCGCGTTTTCAGAAGGTCGTACGGTTTCTGAGCCTGAACATTGGGATCCTTGCCGTACTCGCGGCGGCCGGCACCCTGATCGTGGGCCGCTATGTGCTGATGCTCTTTGAACTCCTGCTCGGAAGCAAATATCACGGCGTTCTGATCAGCCGCCACTGGGATTTTGTTTTGATCATCGTCGGCGGATGCTTTTATGCCATAACCAATCTGTATTATTATGTACTGGTGATCATGCGCCAGCAGAAGATGATCTTCTTTAACTATCTTTGCATGGCGGTGGTGGCATATATCCTTACAAGGCGGGCTGTCATGGGCTTTGGCTTTGAGGGCGCGTCGACCGCCTATCCCTTATATATGCTGCTGACCATGTTCGTATTTATCAGCACCTACCATAAGGAGCTCAGAAAGGTGAAGGAGAAAAAGGAAGAGGAGCGGCAGCAAGGCCCTTCCGGCGGCTATTCGATGTACCGCTGAAGCTGAGACAAAACGGAAAAATGGCAGCAGAGCAGACGCTTGACATCATTATACCGACTTACCGACCGGGTGATAAATTCATCCGGCTTTTGGATATGCTGAAACGGCAGACGATTCCCTACCATGAGCTGATCGTGGTCAATACAGAGGAATCCATGATGGATGAAAGGGTTAAAGCGGCGCTTATGTCCATGCCCCGTGTGAGGCTTTCACATATTTTGCAAGAGGACTTTGACCATGCCGGGACCAGGCGGTCTGCTGCCCGGCTTTCCTCTGCGGATTACTTTGTCTGCATGACGGATGATGCGGTGCCTGCGGACATTTATCTTCTTGAGCAGCTCCTTAAAGGCTTTGAGGAGTCGGATACTGCCATCGTTTATGCCAGACAGCTTCCTGCAAAAGATACGAATGAAGCAGAAAAATTTACAAGAAGATTTAATTATCCTGATAACAGCCGAAAGAAAACCATAAATGATTTAAAGACACTTGGCATCAAGACCTATTTTGCATCCAATGTCTGCTGCGCATATGACCGAAGGGTCTATGAAGAACTGGGAGGCTTTATCGAAAGCGCCGTTTTTAATGAGGATATGATCTACGCTGCCGGTGCGCTGAAAGCCGGTTACGCTGTCTTTTATCAGGCGAAAGCACGTGTGATCCATGCACACAATTATACGGCCATGCAGCAGCTACGCAGGAATTTTGATCTGGGCATGAGTCAGGAGATGCATCCGGAGGTCTTTGCCGGGGTTCATTCGGAGGGAGAGGGCATACGGCTCGTCAGGGAGACCGCCCGGCATCTTGTGAGGACCGGCCATATCCCTGAGATCCCCCGCCTCATCCTGCATTCAGGCTGCAAGTATCTGGGATACCGGCTGGGAAAGGCGTGGAAGAGGCTCCCTGCATCGGTGATTATGAGACTTGCAATGAACAAGACATTTGCGAAGCGCCTTACAGGCGCCGGAAAACATGAAAATGCATGAGGACCTCCCGGAAACCGGATCCTGCGGGCTGTCGGTGGTGATCACGGATGAACCGGAGGAAGCAGAGCTTGAAGCAGTCAGAAGGCTGTATGAGAAAGCGGATCAATTTGATCAGTCAGGGTACAGCCTGCCGGATGACGCCGACAGCTATTTTCTTTTGTACCGCGGTGAGAAGCTCCTTTCCTTTCTTGCGGCGTATCAAATGGGAGAGACCCGCGGCGGAAGGCAGATCACTGAGATCGTGGCATACACGGATCCCGAAGAACGCAGGAAGGGCTGCTTTAAAAGACTGCTGAATGCGCTTTATGAAGAACCGGAGGGGGAAGGCGTTCTCCGCTTTTGTGTTCATGAGGACGCGCTGCTGATGAAGGTGCTGAAGAGCCTTCATGCAAGACGTGACCATGCGGAGCTGATCATGACACGTTTTCTTTCGGATGATTCCTTCGGAAACGATGATTCGTCCGGCTCTGTGAGCTTCGAGCCCGAAGGCAAACCGGACGGCAGTGAGGGCTGTTTCTGCCGGGGACGGTTCAGCGAGTGCCGCGTTCGTGTATCCGGCCAAAGGGCTTATATTTTCGGCGTTCTTACTTACGAGGGGCATCGGAGGGAGCACAGGGCCTTCCGGCTGCTTTTGGAGGTATTATCCTGGTGCAGGCTGCAGGGGGCTGAAGAAGCGTTCCTGGAAGTATCCGATGAAAACACTGCGGCGGTCGGGCTGTACAGTAAGCTTGGCTTCAGGGAAACGGAACGTCTCAGCTACTATGAAATATTGTGAGCCGGAAAAGCTGGCTCATTTGACCCGCAGCACAGCTTATGCTATAATTTATTTTTCATGATCAGAGGAACGACCAAGATCCAGAAGGCCTGCTGGGTGATCTTCATTTTTTACCTGATCGCCATCACGTACTATACGATTTTCGCCGAGTCCCTCGGAAGAGGGCCTTCATCCGAAAATGAGGCGCGGTATAACCTGGTTTTTTTTACTGAGATCCGCAGGTTCTGGACATACAGAAAACAGCTTGGGCTCAGGGCTTTCCTGCTGAATGTGGCGGGAAATGTACTGGCCTTTATGCCATGCGGCTTTTTACTGCCGGCGATCTCAAGGCGCTGCCGCCGCGTATACGGAGCCGTGCCGGTCGGATTGCTGATCAGTTTTCTGATCGAATGTACGCAGCTGGTCTTCCGGGTCGGCAGCTTTGACGTGGATGATCTGTTTCTGAACACCCTGGGAGTATTCCTGGGATTTATGCTTAACCGCATGATACAGCGCTGGCGTTTTAAACGTGCGGTCCTCCGCCGGCAAAGGCGCAGGGTAGAGATCCGCGAGATCAGCGACGAGGAAAGCCAGAAGTGAAAAGAAAGGAAAAAAAGAAGTATTCCTATATCCGCCATCCCTACAGTCATGCGGGCTGGTTCAGCTTTGCTCTGGGCCTTGTGGTCTTTACGGTGACGGTGCTCATCATGGTGACCGCTGTCAGGACAGAGGGAAGTGTACCGCGGGTGACGGCAGCTGCGGGCGTATGTGCGATTCTTCTTGGAATCATGGGTATCGTGTTTACGGTATCGAGTCTCTTTGAAAAGGAACACAACCATCTGTTTGCAGTGATCGGCGGTGTGCTTTCGGCACTGACCCTGCTTTGCTGGGGGCTGATCTTGCTTTAACAGTTACCTTCATTATGAATTTATGGAAGAAAATGTTATTTTAATTGAAAATGACGAAGAAGTGCTGAAGGAGCGCTGCGGACTTGCCGAAGAACGCATTTTAATGTTCCCGGAGCCGCTTACGGATCCTGCGCTTTGTGAATACTTTACGGTGATCCGTGATTTTATCCGTACCTGCGGGAAAGAGCGGAGGGAGCAGAAAAAGGATCGTGCGGTCAATGAGCTCCTTTTCCGGGACCTTCAGGAGGAGCGTTATCCTCAGTCCTGGCTGGATCCTGCATATGCGGTAAAAAGGGCCGGCGGCATCGGACAGCTCCTTGCCGTGTGGTATGCCGAATGCCTTTCGCTGATCGCGTCCCTGTATGAGAAAAAAATCGAGAATACAGCCGCTGTACTGGAAACGACAATACAGATATTCAATATTTTCGAACAGGATGAAATTATTGACAAGGAACAGGCTGTCCGGGATGTGATCTATGATTACCTTTATGATTATGCTGCCATGATGACAGAGGATTATCTGAAGGGAAACTGCGATCCGGACAGCAGCTTTGCGTACGATATTCTGATGAATGCCGACCTGTCCGATACCGGAGATCACAGCTGGCTCTACAGCTACGGGGAGCGGATCACCGGGGAGGAGCTTTTGACGGCACGCCTGCTCTCAGAGCTTCCGGAAGAGATGATCGAAAAGATGGCAGAAGCCTATACCGACGGATATATCCGGGGGTTTGCCATGACCGGGAAGGACATTGGAAAAAAGTCCACCGTGCTCTGCTATTTTCCGCTCGGCCTGGACCGTTTTATGCGGGCGTCTGTCCGCCGGTTTGAGGCGGCGGGACTCCGTGTGATCCTGAACCGGCATCCGGTTCATCTGATCAATGCCAGGTTTGCAGGCAATGTTCAGCCGGGCATTTACGGCGCGCTCAACGCACAGTTTGAACATGACCACCGGGAAGACCTGGCGTTGTTCTGGGGAGATAAACTCAAGGCCTGCAGACTGAAAGCGCTCGATCAGGCAGGCGTAAAGCTTGAAGAAAAGCTCAGGAAGTTTTCCGGCCGTGCCTGTGTGGAGATCTTCGGCACGGCGGCGGAGACGCCGAGGACCAGGCCGGAGGCCCCGGCTTATTCCGAGTATCAGCTTCAGGTCAGCCGGGAGTATCTGCAGAAGGATCATGAGCTGATGAACAGGTTCATGCCGGATGAGGAGACCAGCTTTAATATCATCGCCTGGCCTGCGCCCTCCATAGCGGATGTATATCAGGCGCGTACCGGCATGGAGCCTGCGGCAGCCTACCGGGAGATCTTTGAAAAGATCGTGGAGATCAATACGCTTCCCGTAAGCCGGTGGCAGGAGATCCAGCAGAGCCTGATCGATGCCCTCGACCGGGCGTCTTTCGTCGAAGTTCACGGCTGTGAGGGAAACGGGACGGATCTCAGGATCATGCTGCATACGCTTATCGATCCCGCGTCCGAGACGAATTTTGAAAACTGTCTCGCAGATGTCAACATTCCCGCAGGCGAGGTCTTTACTTCGCCTGTACTGACAGGAACCTGCGGACTTTTGCATGTCGGGCATGTCTATATCAACGGGTACCTTTTCAGAGATCTGAAGATCCGTTTCGAAGACGGGAGGGTACAGGAATATTCCTGTGAGAACTTCAGTGATCCCGAGGAGGGACGGCAGCTCATCAGAAGAGTGATCTTCAGGAACCGTGAACGGCTTCCCATGGGAGAGTTTGCCATCGGCACCAATACCGTGGCATATGCCGCGGCGCGGCATTATGGCATTGAAGACAGGATGCCGGTGCTGATCGCTGAAAAAACCGGCCCCCATTTTGCTGTCGGAGATACCTGTTACAGCTATGAAGAGGACCTTGCGACCTTCAATCCTGACGGAAAGAGGATCATCGCCAGGGAGAATGAATGCTCGGCACTTCGTCACAGTGCTCCGGAGCAGGCTTATTTCCGCGTTCATACGGACATTACGCTGCCCTATGAGGAGCTTGGCCTGCTGACTGCCGTAAGCCCCGGCGGACGGACGGATCTTATCCGGGACGGACGTTTTGTACTGCCCGGCACGGAAGGCCTGAATGAGGCGCTTGCAGAAACCGGAGGTGCTGTATGAGGCGGCGCAGTCTGTATCGTTTACTGAGGTGCTGCACCCTTTTCCTTTTCTGCCTTTTTCTTCTTTGCGGGTGTCACAGATCTTCGGGGGAACCGGAGACGGCGGAAGCAGCGGATGAGGAAGAAACGGAAGAGACGGAGCCGGCCTTTGAAGGGGAATATCCGGGAACCGTAGCGGCGAAGGAGCCCGGGGAGGAGGAGTCCCCCTACTACGGGATCATGTATGCGACCGTGCTTGATATCGACGGAAGCGGCATGGACAGCTCGACGGTGTATTCTTTTAAGGATAAAAACGACCCGGACAATGCATGGTCCGTGACCGGGCTGGAGATCGGCTACATTGAGGCAGAGCTTGCCGCGGGTATGGATGTGGTCATTTTATTTCACGGTGACATGGTCCGGAATACGGAGGATGTGGAGTTTATTGCCGTACTGCCGGACGGAGAATATACCCTGAAGCGGATCTCCGGAGTCACGACAGCAAATATGATGAGCTCCTTTACCGTACAGATCGGAGACGGGACGCAGATCCAGCTGATCAAGGACAACTGCAGGATCGACAATGGCGCCATGACCAGCGACAGCGGCGATCCCGTGATCGTGTATTATGCGGATGGCGGGGAGCTTGGGTGCTATCCTCTGCGCGTTTATGAAGGGAAATAGGTTCTGAATTTTGAGGTTTTTCAAACAGCTGCTTCTTAAACTGAAGAGAACAGGCGGACATGCTGCCTTTGGCGTGCTGCTGGGCGTGCTGGTTATTCTGCATGCAGGCCTGCCTTCCTATGCACAGGCGGTATGGGTCGCGCCGGAGGGCACCGTGACTGCCGGAGCTGCCATCGTGATGGATGCGGACACCGAGACCGTCCTGTGGGGCTCCAATATTTATGAACAGTGCTATCCTGCCTCGATCACCAAGATCATGACCGGCCTTCTGGTTCTGGAAAACTGTGATCTGGATGAAATGGTCACCATTACAGGAGACTCGGTCTACGGCCTGGAATCCGGTGCGGTGACAGCAGGCCTTTCGGAAGGTGATGAGGTCAGCGTCCGGGATCTTCTTTATGCGACACTGTTCCGGTCTGCTGCGGATTCTTCCAATGCGCTGGCGATCCATGTCGCAGGCAGTGTTGATGATTTTGCCGTGATGATGACCAGGCGGGCGCAGGAGCTCGGCTGTACCGCAACCGTCTTTAAAAATCCCAGCGGACTTACGGACAGCGAGCATGTGACCACAGCCTATGACCTTGCGCTCATCGGGAAGGCGTGCTTCGACAATCCGGCCTTTATGGAGATCGAGTCCTCCGAGGAATACAAGATGGGCCCTACGGCCAAGTATCCCGGCGGACTGACGGTTGCCGTGGGACACAAGATGGTCAAGAGCGGCACAAAGTATACGGATGAACGCGTTGTCGGGGGAAAGACGGGATTCATAACCGCCAGCGGCAACACGCTTATTACCTTTGCGGAAAGCGAAGGACGCAGGCTGGTTGCTGTTGTTTTGAAGGACAAGAATCCGGATCACTATCTGGATACGAAGCTTCTTCTTGATTTCGGATTCGCAAACTTTGAAAATGCAAAGATCGAGGATCCGGTTGCCCGCTATCACGCTGCGGAGCGGCTTAAGACCGATAAGATCGCTGAGGGTGCGGACTGCCATATCCTGGCAGCAGGACCCGCAATCGTCACGGTCCCGATCGGAGCCGATCTTGAAGACCTTACCGTAGGGTATGAATACAACATGCCGGAGGATGCCCCGGAGCTTGCGGCGGCAAGGATGGTCTTCCATTATGCCGACGTCAGGAACGGCAGCGTATATCTGCTCAACGACCGGGAATCAGAGCTGATGATCGACGGCGTCGACCCGGAAAACGAAGAGGAAGCGGGAAGCTCCGGAGCTTTGCACATTCCTATGAAAACGGCGCTGATCATTGCCGGGATCATCGGACTGATCCTTGCGGTCATCGCGCTTATATTTGCCCACCGGGTCTCCGTCCGGAACGAGGAGGCGCGCAGAGAAGCCTTTCGTGAACGGCAGCGCCGCCGCCTTAAGGATATGCATATGAGTGAGGAAAGCTTCCAGGAAATGGTGGAGGCAAGAAAGCATCATCAGGTGAATGAGGAAGAGAGTGCAGAGGAAGCTTCGGAACCGGTCCCTGATGACGGGGCTTCAGAAGATCAATAAATGGACCTGATAAAAAAGATATTTAATTATGAGACGATCTCCTATGTGGTCGTCGGTGTGCTGACAACGGCTGTCGACTATGCGGTCTTTGCCCTTGTCAATGAAACGCTGAAAAAGGGCGGGATCGCTTCTTCGGATGCCGCAATGGCAGCGACTGCGGTCAGCTGGTTTGCGGCGGTCCTGTTTGCCTATATCGCCAACAAGCTGGTCGTGTTCCGGAATTTTGATTTCGGACCGGCACACCTTCTGAAGGAGGCTGCGGCTTTTTTCAGTGCCAGGATCATCAGCGGCATCATTTCCCTTCTGCTGATGTGGCTGATGACCGGAGTGCTGCATCTGAACGAATACATTGCCAAGGTACTGACCTCGGTCTTCAATCTGGTTTTTAATTATGCGGCGAGCAAGGTTTTCATTTTCAGACATTAAGTATACCTGTATGGCTGCTTTTGCGATGCCCGTGATCATCCTGCTGGTGATCATGGTCTTTTCGCGTGTCTGGCCGCTCGGATCGGAATGCATACTCCGGACGGATATGTATCACCAGTATGCTCCCTTTTTCTCCGAGCTTCGTGAAAAGCTGCGGCACGGCGGTTCCCTTCTTTATACCTGGGATCTCGGGCTGGGAGTGAACTTTACCGCGATCATCGCCTACTACCTTGCAAGTCCCTTAAACTGGCTCGTGGTGCTGGCGCCCGAAAAGCATGTGATCGAGTTTATGACGATCCTGATCCTGGTACGGACCGGGCTGTGCGGCGCCGGAATGGCCTTCTACCTCCAGAAAAGGGATCCGCGCAACGGATTCGGGGCCTTCCTTTTCGG
>Ga0256404_1007896_pt1 | contig 16442 bp, 13 predicted proteins | sample RumenRJG_01DNA_FD_185990 | JGI IMG/M metagenome (GOLD analysis project Ga0256404, IMG submission 185990) | Bovine rumen microbial communities from Lethbridge, Alberta, Canada - RJG_01 | ecosystem: Host-associated > Mammals > Digestive system > Stomach > Rumen | place: Canada: Alberta | collected...
CAGCAGAGTGCAAAACCGTCGCAATAACAAAATATTTTTCTAAAATTTTCAAGCATAATTACCCTCAAAAAATTTTTTTCACCGACCTAACAATTCCATTATCCCCCCCCCCCAGAACCTCTTGTCAAGCGGTTTTCAGCCACTTTTAATAAAAATTTACAAATAGGTATTGTATAAAATGCCAATCCAAAAATATACAATCTCACGCAACAAAATTAAGCATAAAATGATAAGAAAAATAAATTCCCTCTTTTCTAATAAGCAAAAAAATTTAAGCCGACAATTTATTTCTTCAATCTTTTTGGGTTGTCAAGTAAATGCATAGCCCCCCGCAATAACAAACATTGCAAGTTAATCAATAATTCCGTTTTTAAATGCAATGTATACCGCGTGAGTTCTATTTCTCGCACCTAGTTTTTCTAAAAGTGAACTCACATACACCTTTACCGTAGAACGACTTATATATAGTTCTTCAGCAATTTCAGGATTTTCATAACCGTTTTTTACAAGATTTAATGTTGCTGTTTCCCGCTCTGTTAGCTTGCCTTGCATAACAATCTCCTTTATTATATAACTTCATATACCACTCTTCATTGTAAACCCATTTTTTTAAAAAAGTTTCATAATAATTCCTGTCATAAAATTGTTACAAAACTTAGTAATTGAAAATTAAAAACACTTGTTACACGGTTTTTATATTTTCATAAGTCACTTGAACAACCATAATGGTTTGTAAAATTAATCAATTATTCCGTTCTTAAAAGCAATATAAACAGCATCGATTCTGTTTTTGGCATTCAATTTCCTTATAATCGAACTCATATGAGCCTTGGTTGTGTGCGGACTAACATAAATAATATTTGCAATCTCTTCGTTCGACAACCCTCTTTTCGCATAACCCATAACTTGCATTTCGCGATCCGTAAGAGTACTTGTTTCATTATCAGCCATTTCTTTTCTCCTATTGCTCAATAATGTTGTTATAAGTTAAAAATTTTTCTTTTTAAATAAGTCATATGGCTACATTTTTTACAACTTGGAAATTTGCCTTAAAAAGGCCTCTGTAAAACTATTTAGGATTTATAAAAATAAATAAAACGAACTTTTATTAAGTTTTGTAACAATTGTCTTTAAATTAGGCAAAACTTAATCTTGAGGAATATTAATACAAATGTAAAACTCCTTAAAAAGAACAATAATCGAGATTTAACTCATAAATACTATAACATAACCAAAATAACCAACCTTGACCACTGAATATTCAGCGGTCTTTTTTTGGCTATTGTTCTCTTAATTCATATCGTTGTTTATTGTCATCTGTGAATTTATTAGCATGTGAGTTCCTAGACAATGATCCTTTAATACCACCACCAAAATAAGCACCGTTTTGACTATTATAACCGATTTCCACACCTGCATGCAAATTAACATGCTCATTATTAATAGGCATTGAACCGGATATATTAATATCTCTGTTTGTTTCGCCATTAGTCACCTGAGCTGTATATTGCGCAGCAACAGTATATTTATCATCTATACGAGCCACAAGACCACCACTCAGAGCATATTCTTTAGATTGTTCACTCCAAGGCATAATATCTATTTCAGCTACTCCATTTGAAATGAAATTTGTAGCTTTTGCAATAGGACGATAAAGTACATTATTAACTACCCAACCATTGTCTGAGTAACTTACGTTTCCATCAACCTTGACACCATCTTTATTCCAAAGATTGCCTTCATACCTAATGAGTGTAGATGCCCAGCCTCCAGCTCTTGGAACATTACCCCAAGATTGACCAAAACCAAGCATTGGAAGAGCTACATTTCCTCCAAGTTGTGTGCCACTCGTATCACTCATGTTAAAAGCAGATCCGCTAACTCCAACCTCTAATAGCTTCCAATTATATCTGGCACCAAGTGTAGCTTTTGCTAAATTAGCATTACCATTTATTTTATTTCCGGCAATATCTATTTCGGTTGACGTATGTGAAACCTCACCTTGTGCATATATTGACAACGCTTGATTTTGATTTTTTCCAAATACAAAAGTCTTAGAACTTTGAACTGATGCATCAACATGAGTCATGTTTGTATTATCATTCAATAAGTTAGTAATTGAAGCAGATGTTTGCAACAGGAAGTCTTTGTTTAAACCAAACCTATATTGATGTGTGGCCACACCATGCAATAAATTTGATGAACCTTCATTAAAATTTAATGTATTTGAATTAGTAACAGCTCCTGTTAACATACTATTTGAACCAGTGCGTAACTGAAATGCCCCTTGTACATTACTGGAAACTGTACCGTCAGTATAAGCTCTTGCTGAAACCCCAAAAGATACCGGAAATTCTTCTGTGGTTTGGTCTAATGTTTGAAGCAACGTCGGTCTAAACCCTTCTGCTCTTTGTTTATTCATTTCTGTATATTTATATGCAGACAATCTTGAATTCCCAGATAGCACAGATAATGAAACTAATCCATCAATATAATTTTGGCTAAACATATTTAAAGGTGTATGCTTAGAGGCTTCCTGCAGTGAAGGATTTAACCCAAAACGTAGATTCCTTTTTGAAGTTTCATTTCCTGTTTTTATGCTACTATTATCAGATTGACTTACAACAACATCTTGTTGCGTAGGTTCTGTTGATGCACTAGTTTCAGCTTCTTGATTTTTCTTATTTTTTATAGCATTTAAGATGCTAAGTGTTGTTTCTCCAGTCCATGCTTGAATATTTTCTTTAGGTATATTTGGATTCTCTTTAGCAATATAGGCCTTGGCTATTGCAATAACATTTTCTTTATTCATTATTTTTAAATTTTCTTCAGGAATAATGCCTAAATCTAATATTACCTGATAAAAAGGATCTTCAGGTGCAATTTTTTTAGCTTCAGGAGGAGTATCATTTGAAGCAGAAGTAGTTGATGCAGAATTAGGTTTTTGGGCCGCAAAAATGCTTTCGCCTTTTGACGGACCTTGAGCTTCTTGTTTTCGAATTTCTTGGTTTAATCTGCTTGCACCTGCACTTGTTAATCCATTTACTTCAAAAAACATGGTATCCTCTCTTATTCTCTCGTATATATATAAAAACATTTTGAGAGAGATTATTTCACATGTATATACTTAATATATACCCAAAATCACAAAATCCTTAACATGAGTGGCTTTTCTATGCTTTACAAAAGTTAATAAACTTAACCAAGACAGATATTTTATTGATTTTTATATATAATTTATACAGTATATAAAATTGTTCAATCTAAATATTACAAAATATTAAGCGCAAGGTAAAATTTTGAAAAATAAGCCAAAAGCTTTGTCGCAAGCGGGTTTGAGCACTTTGATAATTCAAGGGGGGGGGGTAAATTGTTTAATGTTTATGTTTTTATTTTTATATATAAGTAAATAAAATAGATAAAAAGAAATAAATTTTTTATGTCTGAAATTCAACCGGTAGGTTACAATTTATTTAATTCAACATTATCCGAATAAAAAAAAAATTATAACAATTTTCAAACTGACACAATTACAAATAATAATCCTCTATTAGCTTTTAAGGGTGTTGGGCTTCAAAATGCGCAAACAGACGCATTTGTAACAACTCAAAAACCGGAAGAAAAATCCAAAAAGAAAAAAGTTTGGACAGATATCGGAATCGGAGCCGGCATTTTAGCGGCCGGGACAAACTGTTCCGGTCGTTGTTTTATATGTAAGATTTCACAAGTTCAATTTCTTCAGTTTTGGTAAGTGATGGTTTTTTAAATTTTTCTTCAAGAACTTTTTCAAAAATTTTTTCGAAGTTTTTTGAAGGTTTTATTCCAAGTTTAATTAAGTCATGGCCAGTAATTTCCGGTTTAATGTCTTTCAGATATTCAAGATATCTTTTAGCGATTTCTTTATTAACAGTCATTCCGTAAAGAATAACTGTTTCTGCAAAACAATCCTTAAAAATTTTATAAATCTCAATATCCAAACTTAAATTTTTAGAATTTTTCAACAACTCAAAATCATTAATTACTTTTTGCTCAAATTTATTAAGTGGCAGTTTATTAATATCATTCAAAAGTCCGCCCCATATAATCCATTCATCTGATTTTTGACTTAATTCAAAGTCAATTTCAGAAATTTTAGGTTTTGTATTTGTAATAAGTTTATAGATATTTTCACCAACAAGAATTTTAAACGTGTCAGATTTTGACAGAATACTTTTTCCCCCATATTCAAAAAGTTCACTGAATTCTTTTTCTATACGTTTTAGTGACATATCATAATTAACATTTTGCAAATATTCTCTCTGCAAATTTAAAGTCATTTCATCTGGTTCAAATCCAAATCGCATTCGAAATTTCAGCATTCTTAAAATTCTTGTCGGATCTTCAACAAAACTGTTTTTGTGTAAAATTTTAAGTTTTTTATTTTTCAAATCATCGAGTCCACCTGTAAAATCAATGATTTCACCGGTTTTTACTGACTTATATAGAGAATTAATAGTAAAATCCCGACGTTTTACATCCTCAAACAAAGGACAACCGATATCTGTTACAACAGGAAGATGACCGGCTTTTGGATAAATTTCCTTGCGGGTGGAAGCAATATCAACATCAATTCCATCAATATTAACTCTAACCGTACCAAACGGCTCATTTGTTTGTTTTATGCATAATCCGGAATCCATTGCCCATTCGATAGCGTTACCTTCATAAATTAAATCAACATCCAGATTTTCAACGCCAAGGATTTCATCGCGAACAATTCCGCCGACATAGTATAATTTCCCCGAATTATCATTTATTTTGACGATTTTCATATTGCACATTTTAGCATAAAATTGTATAATTGATTAACTTTATATTTGAAAGGCAGATTATGTTACAAGAAGCTTCAAAGGCCATAAATTCGGCATTTAACAACAGTTTTATAAAAAAACTTTCACAATATCTTCACGATTGTGTTCGCGAAGAAGTTAAAAGTTCTACCTTTAGAAATCTTAAAGGAGATAAGGATAACAAGTGGATTTTCCTTAAAGATAGAGGTGATGAGGAATTATTTTCTCAAGGTTTAGAATACCTTCCGCTTGATGGAAGCGACAGCAAATTGACCGAATTGATGATTCAATCAGAAATGAGCCAAAAGGATAAATATTTGATTTATGGATACTTATTTTTGGTGGGCAGAAGCGCAAAACGTCGTCAGAATGAATTTTTAACCCCCCTTTTATACATTCCTTGCCATCTTGAAAGAAACGGGGTTAATATAAATTGTATTCCGCAAGATGATATTTTATCACTTAATACCGGTGCACTAACCGCTTTAATGAAAAAAAATGATGATGATGATGAAGTTGAACAACTTATTGAAGGACTTTTGGATGTTGTTCCGGAATTGCCTATTACAAAAGAAAAATTGGATATTTTCTTAACTACACTCAAATCTGTTATCCCTGATTTGGATATAAATCTTGACCACTCGAACGATGTTGATGAAGATAACATCGAGAAAATGACAGAGAAAGATCTGACAAAAGAATTTTATTCTAAAAAGATAACCGGGGACAATCTGAACGAAATTTTAGAAGAAGAGGAAGATGAAGAAAAAGAAAAAGCAATAAAAAAACCTGAAAAAATCAGATTGACAAGCCAATACGCAATAATTTTAACCAAAAGACCTTCTGTGACAGCAGGTGTGCTTCACGAATTAACCCAAATTGCAGAAAAACCAAGCGGAATTTATAGAGAAACCGCGCTAAATATTATAAATGAGGAATTTCAACATTCAAAAGATAAATCCGTAATGATTCCGGATATGAAAGAAATTACAGATTTTTATCCTGTAACACCATTATCGTTAAGTGACAGCCAAGAAAAGGTTATAAAATATATTGATAATAATAAATTCATTGCTGTTCAAGGCCCTCCGGGAACCGGTAAATCACAAACAATTGTTAACCTTGTTGCTCACTTAATCGCAAATGGTAAAACCGTACTTGTAGCATCAAGAATGGATAAAGCTGTTGATGTTGTTGCAGACAGACTTAATGAACTTGGCGCACCGTTTTTGGCACTTAGAGCCGGCAGGCTTAATTATCAAAAGCAGTTGAGTTATCAATTGCAAGATTTGTTATCAGGAAAAGTTGATATTGATACCAATTTTGAGGATAGCCTTTTTGTTGACACAAAAGATATGAAAGCCCATTTGGATGAAATTAAAAATCTTGAAATTAAATCAGAAAATATCATTAAACTTGAAAATAAATGGCACGATTCAGATTTGAAATTAAAAGAATTTACATCCCTAAATGGTGAAGCAAAATTTATTAAAGCCAACCTTTCTCAGTTTGAAATAGATACAATCTCAACATTGATAAAGACATTGGAATCTAATATCGAAAAAAGCGGTTTTTTAGCTAATATCGCAAATTTTGCAAGTTTAAATCATCTTAAAAAAGTCCTTAAAATAAAAGACTTTGAGGTTAATTTTGAAAATTTGGCAAAATTAAGAAGTGAACTTGAAGGAGCACAATTAGTTTACAATTTGCGCAAAACCGAATCCGAAATACAAAAAATTGGTAATCTTCACGTTTTATCGGGTCAAATCAGAGAAATGAAAAAACGCCAAAAAACTTTGGCTGTGAATATTTTAAAAAACAAACGTCGTGAGGCAATTAAAGAACTTTTACGTGACCAAATTAAACGTCAAAGATTGAAAATTCACGCAAAATCACTCGTAGAAAGACGACAAAATATTCAAAACAGAATACTTGAACAAGAAGATTTTAAACCACTTTTAGAAGCATTTCCTTGCTGGTGTACAACAACATATGCAATATCCGGCTCAATGCCTTTAAAACCTGGAATGTTTGACGTCGCGATTATTGATGAAGCTTCACAATGTGACATTGCAAGCTGTTTCCCTATTCTATATCGTGCAAAACGTGCAGTCATTGTTGGGGATGACAAACAGCTTCCGCATCTTTCTTTCCTTGAAAAAGCCAAAGAACAATCATTTTTATCAAAATACGGAATACCTGATAAATATCAATTGATGTGGAGATTTCGTTCAAATTCTATGTTTGACCTTGCAGATTATTACTCAATGAATTCGGTTATGCTTGATGAACATTTTAGAAGTGTTCCTGCCATTATTAATTTTTCTAATCACGAATTTTACGGTGGCAGAATTCGTATTATGAAGCAAGATTTTTCACTTAACAGAGCGATTGAAATTATTGAAGTGCCTGAGGGAAAGGTTGATTTTGATGCAACAAGAAATTTACCTGAAATTGAAGCATTGGTTAAAAAATTATACGATATAGTAGTGGAAGATGAACGCAAAAATCCGAATAATCCAACTTCCATCGGTGTAATTTCACCATTTAGGGCTGAAGTTGAACAGTTAAAAATTTCCATTTCCAAAGTATTATCAGACCATATGATACGAAAACACCAAATCGAAGTCGGTACAGCACACACTTTTCAAGGTGATGAAAGAGATATTATTCTTATGTCTTGGGCTTTTGCAGATAATAGCTTTCCGCAAAGTATCATGTTTTTACAAAAACCAAATTTATTTAATGTTGCAATTACACGTGCAAGACACAAGATGATAAATTTTGTATCACGTAATCCTCAAACCTTGCCGGAAGGACTTTTCAGAAACTATATTAATTATATTTACGAGTATCAAAATAAACTTGAAGCACTGAAAAATAATGAAATTGATGAAAATATCTATAAAAATCAACTTGAAAAAGATATTGCAACCGCTCTTCGCGGTCTTGGCCACGAAGTAAAAGCAGGATATGAAATTTCAGGATTAAGTGCCGATTTGGTTGTCGATGACAAATTTATTATAGAAATAGACGGCGTTGAAGATAATAAAAAGCCAACAGTTTCTGATATGAAAAAACAAGCAATCTTTGAACGTTCAGGATTCAGAGTTGAAAGAATAACTTATCGTGAATGGCAATATTCTCCAAAAATTTGTCTTGATAGAGTACTTTTACAAAACCAATTTTAAACTTTTAAAAACCCTCTAAGACAAGCCTTAATCACTTACAAAACTTGATATATTTTTTTTTCTTGATACAATCGACTTATGAACGATATAGTAGAACAAATAAGGCAGATTGAAGAAAAATACACCGAGTTAGGAAAAACACTTTCTGACCCGGAGGTAATTCAGGATTACAACAGATTTAAAGAGTTATCTAAACAGCATAAATCAATGGAAGAAACTGTTGCACTTTACCACGAATGGCAAACTGTAACAAAATCAATTGAAGATGCAAAAGAAATGATTCACGCAGAATCAGATGATGAGATGAAGGCATTTTTAAAGGCCGAAATGGAAGAAAATGAGGCTAAAATTCCGGTAATTGAGGAACGTATGAAGGTTCTTCTTCTTCCGCGCGACCCAATGGATGACAAAGATATTATGCTTGAAATTCGAGGTGGTGCAGGCGGTGATGAAGCGAACATTTTTGCCGGGGATTTGGCCAGGATGTATATGCGATTTGCCGATAAGCAAGGTTGGAAAACAGAAATTTTAAGTAAAACTGAATGCGAAGCCGGTGGATATTCGGAAATAATTATTTCTATGAAAGGCGACAGCATATATTCAAAATTGAAATATGAATCAGGTGTACATCGTGTTCAACGTGTACCGGTAACCGAATCTCAAGGCAGAGTTCACACATCAACCGCAACGGTTGCTGTAATGCCGGAAGTTGATGATGTTGAAGTTGAAATAAGGCCGGAAGATATTGAAATGTCAACTGCACGTTCAGGCGGCGCAGGCGGACAAAACGTTAACAAAGTTGAAACTGCAGCAAGATTATTCCACAAACCGACGGGGATTATGATTTTCTGTACTGAGGAACGCTCACAATTACAAAATAAGGAACGAGCAATGCAAATTTTGAAGGCCAAATTATATGATTTGGAAGTTCAAAAACAAATGAAGGAAATAACTGACCTAAGACGTTCTCAAGTTGGTACGGGTGATAGATCAGAACGTATCAGAACTTATAATTTCCCACAAGGCAGACTTACAGACCATAGAATAAATCATAACCTTAATGTTTGGACTGTTATTGAAGGTGATTTGGACGAATTGATTAAATTATTAATCGAGTATGATCAAAAGTTGAAGCTCGAAAAGCTTGCTCAAATGAATTGAGGTTACAATGCCGGATAGAAAATGTATTGCTTGCGGAAAAATTCAAAATCGCGATAATATGATAAAATTAACAAAAGAATTTTCAACCGGCAAAGTTTTCATCAATAAAGATTCTAAACAATTTGGCAGATCTGCATATCTTTGCTACAATGAAACTTGTACACAGAATGCGCTAAAGAAAAATAAAATTGAAAAAGCATTAAGATGCACTGTGCCTGACAAAGTGAAAGGAAATTTAATAAATGAGTTTTGAGACAATAAGAATAAATGAATTAGCAAAAGAATTAGGGCTTTCTAATAAAGAAATTATTGAAAAGTTTGCCCAAATTTCAGTTACCGGCAAAACTCATTCAAGCACTGTCACAATGGAACAGGTTAATAAACTAAAAGATTTTATTAAAAATGGCAATGGCGTTTCTGTTAAAAAACCAAAAGTTTTTGTTGTAAAAAAATCAAAAATAAATGAACCAACTTCAGAAGTAAAGGTCATAGAAAAGGAAGAATCTGAAAAAAAACCGGAAAAGAAAGTTATTGAAAAAGCAGCTTCTGTTGAAAGACCAAAGGTTGAAGTTGTAAAACAAGAACAAAAAAGCAGATTGGAAATAGTAAGACGTGCGCCTCAACGTCCGGAAGGAGAACAATCAGGAACAAAACCATTTAAAAAAGAGCGCCCGCCTAGAGATTCTCAACGTCAAGGAAAATTCGAACGTTCAGAAAAAAACGAACGTCCTCAAAGTGAAAAATTTAATAAACCACAACAAAGTTCAGCTTCGTCAAATGAAAGAAAACCTATTCAACGTCACATAATCTCACAAGATATGTATGACGGCCGTCCTGGTGCAAAACGTCGCCCGGATCCAAAGAAAAAAGGCGGAAAAGATTTTGCAAAAAACAAAAAAGAAGAGCAAGAATGGATTTCATTAGAAAAAGCCGCGGCTCAAAAACATAAGAAAAAAGTTCAAAAAGAAGAAGCTGTTGAAGATATAAAACAACTTGTTGTAGATAAACCTATGACTATTAGTGAGCTTTCCGAAAAAATTCAAAAAACTCCTGCAGAATTAGTTAAATTTCTTATGCTTCACGGTACAATGGCAACCGTTAATCAATTAATTGATGTTGAAGTTATAAAACAAATTTGTGCAGAATATGAAATTGAGGTTCTCGATGAAGATATTGAGGCATTTCTTGAAGAAGAAATGGAAAAAGAAGAACAAGCCAAAAAACTTCTTCAAGTTGATTCCAAACTTCTTAAACGCAGAGCCCCTGTTGTAAGTATTATGGGACACGTAGACCACGGTAAAACAACACTTTTAGATAGCATCCGTGCATCTAAACATAAAATTGTTGCAACCGAAGTAGGTGGTATTACACAATCAATCGGTGCATACACAGTTTACCTTGATAAAAAACAAGAAAAGAAAATTGTATTCGTGGATACTCCGGGTCACGAAGCTTTTACCGAAATGAGGGCACGTGGTGCAAAAGCAACAGATATAGCAATACTTGTAGTTGCAGCAGACGACGGCATCATGCCGCAAACCATAGAAGCAATCAATCACGCAAAGGCCGCAGATGTTCCCGTTATTGTAGCAGTTAACAAATGTGACAAACCCGGTGCAAATCCAGACAGAGTGCTTCAACAACTCACAGAACATGGCCTTGTTCCGGAAGCTTGGGGTGGTGATACAATTGCCGTAAACGTATCAGCGCTTCAAGGCTCAGGTATTGACGAACTTTTGGAATACGTTTTACTTGTGGCTGATATACAAGATTTGAAGGCTAATCCAAAAGCAGAAGCATCAGGGGTTGTTATTGAAGCAAACTTAGATAAAGGTAAAGGACCTGTTGCAACTTTGCTTGTACAAAACGGAACTCTTAGAACCGGGAATTGCGTAGTTGTAGGAACGGCTTGCGGAAGGGTTAGAGCATTAATTTCAGATAGCGGAGAAAGAATTCAAAAGGCTGAACCTTCAACACCGGTTGAAATTCTTGGTTTAACAGAAGTTCCTCAAGCAGGCGATAGATTTGAAGTTGTGCAAAACGAAAAAGAAATGAAAGCTATTGTGGAAAAACGCCGCGAAAAAGAACGTGACAGAAGATTAGAAAGCATGCTTCCTGCCCATATAAGAAAGGAATCTGCTGCATCAGAAGGCGATATTCCTCAATTGAATTTAATCATCAAAGCAAATACCAATGGTTCTGCTGAAGCTGTTTCTCAAGCAATTGCAGGAATAGAATCAAAAGATATCATTACTAAAATAATTCACGTTGGTGTAGGTGACATTTCAGAAGCCGACGTAATGCTTGCATCCGCATCAGGCGCAATAATCTTAGGCTTTACCGTTAAAGAAGACAATAATGCCATAATAGCTGCTGAACGCGAAGGTGTTATCATCAAAAAATATGATATTATTTACCAAATCCTTGAAGATATTGAAAAGAAAATGCTTTCACTGCTTGAACCTGAAACTAAAGAAGTTAAACTTGGTATTGCAGAAGTTCGCCAAATATTTACAGTCGGTAAAACCAACAAAATTGCGGGCTGCTATGTAATAGAAGGTAAGATTGTAAGAAGTAAAGATGCAGTTCTTATCCGTGATGGTAAAGAAATCTTTAAAGGTGAAATTGACCAACTTAAACGATTTAAAGATGACGTTAAAGAAGTTGCTCAAGGTTTCGAATGCGGTATCTCATTTAATAAATGGAACGATATTGAAATCGGTGACTTAATCCAAGTTTCTACTATTGAAGAAATTGAACGCCAATCATTGTAAATACTGATTATTTAAATATTTCATCAAGGTTTCTAAAATATACTTTATTATTGTAATTGTACTCTAAACATTTATTTATAGGAACCCTTGGTTTGTTGATATACCTATGCCTACAGTCAATTGAAAGACCTCCGCAAAGGTAAATGCTGGTTTGATTTTTAAATCTTTGTTCATGTTTGTTCCTCCATATTTTTTATTTTGTTTATTTCTTTTTTTACTTTTTTTAATAACAAGTTGGTGTCATTGTAGCGGATTTGCACTTTGCTACAATGACACTTCAGCAGTCGGTAATAAATTACCTTCTTACAATAACAAAATAATTCTTCAAACTTCCAAAACTTCCAACCAAGTGGTAGTCCAAAACCCTTGCTACTACTGGCTTTCCGGGCATTGACCTTAACTCCTTTTTTTACTCTATACTCAAATTATACATTATAACCAAAATTTTTTAAAGCCCTTATGATAATTATTCATATCTCAAAGCATCAATCGGGTTGAGCAATGAAGCTTTGTGTGCAGGATAGTAGCCAAAAATCACTCCAATTGCTCCGGAAAATCCAAGTGATAGAAGTATTGAAGAAGACGTTATTGCAACTGTCGTTCCCGTTGACATCTTTACCACATACGAGCCGACGACTCCAACCAAAACCCCGATTAATCCGCCAATTACAGATAAAATAAATGATTCTATTAAAAATTGCAGTCTTATATCAGAAGCCTTTGCTCCGATAGCCATTCTAATACCAATTTCCTTCGTCCTTTCAGTGACAGATACCAGCATAATATTCATAATACCAATTCCACCAACAAGCAAAGATACCGATGCAATTGCACCAAGCAAAATTGACATTGTTTTTGCAGCAGATTTAATGGTTTCTTGCATTTCTGATAAATTTCTCACTTCAAAATCATCATCCTGAGTTTTTCCGATATGGTGCCTTTGACGAAGAAGTTCTTCGATTTCAGTTTGAAGTGAACTCAAAACTTCATCGTTTTGGGCTTTGACATTTATCATCGTAACTGTTCCCGGAAATGCTGTTCCAAACACTCTTCTTTGAGCAGTAGTTATAGGAATAAACGCCAAATCGTCTTGATCCATTCCCATTCCGTTTTGACCTTTTGATTTTAGCAATCCTATTATATTAAACGGAACATTCCCGATTCTCATGGTTTTTCCGATAGGATCAACGTCCCCAAATAATTCTGTTGCAACGGTATTTCCTATAATTACAACTTTTGCCGCATTTTGAATATCATCATCATAAAAGTTTCTTCCTGACGTTATTTCATAATTTCTAATATAAAGATATGATGCGGTTGTTCCACCAATTGACGTCGACCAATTTTGGTTTCCGTAAGTTAGCTGCTTTGCTTCAGAAGAATATGGGGCTATAGCAAGAACTCCGCGACAATTTTTTTCGATAGCATCAGTATCCTTTAAAGTAAGCGTAGGTTTTGTACCCATTCCCATTCTTACTCCGCCTGATGTTGCAGATGCCGAACGCACCATCAAAAGATTACTTCCCATTGATTCCATATCTTTAGCAATTTTTTGGCTTGAACCGGTTCCGACAGCAAGCATGATAATAACTGCACTTACTCCGATAATTATCCCGAGGCTTGTTAGTGCAGAGCGCATTTTGTTTACTCTTAATGATACTGTCGCCATTTTTAAAATTGATTTTATATCTATCATTTATGTTTCCCTGTTTCTTTTTTGCTGCCATTCCTCTTTTAAGTCGTCAGAAACGATATTTCCGTCTTTAAATCGAACAACTCTTTTGCAATAATCTGCAATATCAGGTTCGTGTGTTACAAGAACTATGGTTTTACCGGTTTCCTTATTTAAATTTACAAAAAATTCCATAATCTCGATACTTGTTTTTGTATCCAAATTTCCGGTTGGTTCATCCGCTAAAATTACCGGAGGATCGTTAATAATTGCTCTTGCAATGGCAACCCTTGTTGTTGACCACCGGACATTTGATTTGGCATATGATCCCAACGTTTTTCTAAGCCGACAATACGTAATGCTTCCATTGCTCGTTTTTCCCGTTCTTCCTCAGAAATTCCGTAATATATCATAGGTAAAATTACATTATCTTTAGCCGTTGTTCTTGATATAAGGTTGAATCCTTGAAATACAAATCCAAGTTTTTTATTTCGTATTTCGGAGAGTTCATCAGAATTCAAGGAGAGAACATTGATTCCATCTAAATAATATTCACCGGAGGTAGGTTTATCTAAGCAACCAATCATATTCATAAAAGTAGATTTGCCTGAACCTGATGCCCCCATTATTGCAACAAATTCGCCTTTATCTATTTTAAGACTTACATTATTCAAGGCGTTAAACCTATCTTCCCCGGTAATATAGGTTTTGACGGCATTTTTAACTTCTATCAAAGCCATTAAAACATCCTCATTGGACGACGTGTTCCGGAACCTTTCTTGCCGCCTTTATTTTTTATTCCTGTAATCACTTTATCACCTTCATTTATACTGCTTGATGTAATTTCTGTCATAGAATCATCGCTTATTCCTTGTTCAATATCAACTCTTTCCGGTTTTTTACCTGTCATTATCCAAATTCCTTGAGTTTTATATTTTTGACCTGTTGCATCAGGAGTAAATTTTAAGGCAATATTCGGAACACAAAGTACATCTTCTTTTTTCTCAGTTATGATTGAAACATTTGCTGTCATTCCGGGTTTTAAGATGTTATCTGTATTTTCAACAGACACTATAACCGGATAAGTTACAACATTTGATGTTGTCGTTGATGCTAAACGAACTTGTGAAACTTTACCTTCAAAAGTTTTGTCAGGATATCCGTCAAGAGTATATTTTACCAATTGGCCTTCATCAACCTTTCCAATATCAGCTTCGGACACGTTAACTTCGATTTGCATTTCTGTTAAATCCTGAGCAATTGTAAAGAGTTCAGGAGCTTGAAAACTTGCTGCAACCGGTTGACCTACGTCAATTTTTCTTGAAATTATTGTTCCTGAAACAGGGGCTATGATTTTTGTATATTCAAGATTAGTTTGAGCTGTTTTGTAACTGGCTTGAAATTGCGCAATTTGAGCGCGTGCCGCATTTACTTGCGCAACATTTGCAAGGTAATCACTTTCTGCCTGGTCTAATTCACTTTTTGCTATGAAATTTTTGTTATAAAGATTTCTGTATCTGTCAAGAGTTTTCTTTGACATTGCGGTTACGGCATTTATTCTGGCTAAATTTGCTTGTGCATTATTAATCTGTGCTTCTTGCTGTTGAACAGATGCTTGGAAAGTTCTCGGGTCAATTTCCGCTAACAGTTGACCCTTTGTAACTTCGCTATTGTAATCAACATATATAGCATTAATAAGTCCTGATACTGTTGAACCCACACTAAATGTATTCACCGGATTTATTGTACCGGAGGCTTCTACATATTGTGTTATTGTACATTTTTCAATTGATTTTGTTTGATAATCAATTTTATTCTTGTCTTTAATAAATCCCATAACTCCTATACTTAAGAGAGCCGCTGCAATAATTATTGCTGTCAAATATCTTTTTTTAATTTTCATTATTTCTTTTTACCCTCAATTTCTATCATCATATCTTTGTCTAGGCCAATGGCTTTTTCCAAAGTGGCACGCGCAACATTATAGTTGTAAACAGTATTTACATAAGATTGTTGCGCATTATTATATTTTACTTTAGCATCTTGAAGTTCAATATAATCTCCAAGTCCAACAGAATATCTTCCATCTGCAAGTTCAAAGTTTTCTAATGTCTGTTTAACTTTTACTGCAATAAGCGGTATTTTTTCTTCCAACTGTTTCATCGCGATATAAAGTTTTTGAATTTCAAAATAAATATTTTGTTCAAGTTCAAAAATATCGTTTTTTGCTGACTCTACCTGAATCTTACCTATATCTATTTCATTTTTCTTACTCATAATGTTAAAATTTGTAGAAGCATTAATTCCGATATTATAAGAATCCGCAGAATATTGGTTCCGATATCCATAACCTGCATTTGCCGATATTTTCGGAAAATATTGCCGTTTTATCATCAACAAAGATTGTTCCATCGCGTCTTTTACGGCACCATAAGATTTTAAATCCGGCCTTTTCTTTTTTGCCATGTCAACCGATTGTTCGAACGTGTAAGGAAACGGCTTAAATTTGTAATTATCCAACATATTCAATTTTTGAACACCAGCTGTCAAATACGCATCCCCAACTGCTGCCGGAGGGGTTGAAATATCTTTAGTTTCTGAAATTTGTTGTAAATTCACCGGTGTTAAATTTCTGGTAAAATTGAAAGCTTCTGTATTTCTAATTTCATATTCCGGTGCATAAGCTACATACATTGAATTATTCAATTGAGCAGTAGCGTCTTTATAGAGTTGTTCTGCAGTCACAAGTTGAATTTTTGCATCAGAAAGATTAACTTCGGCATTTACAAGGTCAATTTTTGAACGAATACCTTCA